>Ga0315273_10001718_pt1 | contig 25181 bp, 21 predicted proteins | sample YL17G02_0_MG_FD_205753 | JGI IMG/M metagenome (GOLD analysis project Ga0315273, IMG submission 205753) | Sediment microbial communities from Yellowstone Lake, YNP, Wyoming, USA - YL17G02_0 | ecosystem: Environmental > Aquatic > Freshwater > Lake > Sediment | place: USA: Wyoming | collected... | reverse complement strand
TTCTTGGTGGGTAGTGGGCAGCAGGCAGTGAGCAGTCCCTCTCTTGACAAATCAACGATCTAATGGCCTGGACGCATCATACTGCCCACTGCCCACTGCCCACTGCCCACTGCCCACTGCCCACTGCCCACTGCCCACTGCCCACTGAGGATTATTGAACACGAGGGCGCAGATCGACAACTGCTATAATATTCGCAAATGTTCAAAATCCGGGATGTTCAAATCGATCCGCCGCTGGTCCTGGCGCCTGTGGCAGGCCACACCGATACCCTGTTCCGGCAGGCAATCAAGGGTCTGGGGGGTTGTGGTCTGGTCGTTTCCGAGCTGGTCAGCACGGAAGGGATGACCCGTCACCAGGAGCGCACCCTGCATCTCACCCGCTTCGAAGAGTCGGAGCGCCCGCTTTCGATCCAGATCTTTGGATCGGATCCGGCGCGTATGGCCGAATCGGCCGCCCTCGTCCAGGAGATGCGGGCCGACATCGTGGACATCAACCTCGGTTGCCCGGTGAAAAAGGTGGTGAAGCAGGGCGGCGGCAGCAACCTCCTGCGCGACTTCCCGCTGCTCGAGGCGATTTTCAAATCGGTGCGCAAGGCGGTGACCCTGCCGCTGACGGTTAAAATCCGCAGCGGGTGGGACCGGGGCAGCATCAACGCGGTCGAAGTGCTGAAGCTGGCCGAGGATTGCGGAGTCGACGGGCTGGCAATTCACGGACGGGCCCGGTGCGACATGTTTTCAGGAAAGGCCGATTGGTCGATCATCGCCAGAGTGAAGGAGAACGCCCGCATCCCCGTCATGGGTAACGGCGATGTTTTCGCGCCGGAGGACGCCGAGCGGATGTTTCGCGAAACGGGGGTTGACGGGGTCATGATCGGCCGGGGAGTGCTGAGCAATCCCTGGCTGATCCGCCAGTGCTACGATTACCTGCAGGGCAAGGATGTCGCTCCCGTCACTTTCCGGGATAAGGGCGAATTCGTGATTAGGTTTCTCGAGCGCGTCGCGCGCGAAACCCCGCCGCCGATTGCCCTGGGCAAGATGAAGAAAATGGGCGGCTATCTCTCCAAGGGAATCCCCGGCGGAGCTCATCTCCGCGAGCTGATGCACGCCTCACACACCTCGGAGGAGTTTCTTGAAATACTGCGGGATTTCTTCAACAAGCCGCTCTTGCGCCCGGATTCAAATCCGCAATCCGCAATCCGCAATTAGCTTAGTCGAGGCCTTCCGCCTTGCGGCGCCAGCCGAAGATCGCGGCAACTCCGATGCTGATGATATAGAGCACGATCATTGGCGCAGCCCAGATCAGCAGGTTGAATGCATCTCCGGTGGGCGAGAGCACGGCCGCAAGCACCACGATGATCACGATGGAGTACCGGAATTTGTCCCAGAGAAACTTGGCAGATACGAGGCCGAACATCGAGAGGAAGGCGACGATCACAGGCATCTCGAAAACCAGCCCGAAACCGAGCAACATCATCAACGTCAGGTCCAGGTATTCGTTCACCGTGACCATGGGGGTGAAATCGATGCCCATGCCGATCAGGAAACCGTAAGCCTGGGGCAGCACGATGTAGTAGCAGAATGCTCCGCCGAGCAGGAAGAGGATCACCGAGGAAGTCATGAAGGGCACGACGTACTTCTTTTCCTTGCGGTAGAGTCCCGGTGCGATGAATTTCCAGATCTCGTAGAGCGAGAGGGGCGCGGTAAGGAAGATGGCGCTTATAAATGCCACCTTCATGTATATGGTGAAGGGGTCGGTCGGGCTGGTGTAGACGAGCGTATGCCCCTTGGGAAGCCAGCGAAGAAAGGGGACCGAGATAAAGTGGTAGATCGGGCGGGCGAAGAACCAACTGCCGATAAAACCGATCCCGAGGTAGGAAACAACCCGGACCAGTCGCTTGCGGAATTCGTCAAGATGCTCCAGAAATGTCATCTTGCCGGATTCGTTTTCTCCCTCCGCCGGCTCTGGCGAAACCGCCTCCGGTTCCAGCTCCGTTGTGTCGCCCGTCATTGAATCTCTTTTGACCCGATGGAGCTGTCCTTAAGAATCGTCGACATCTCCTCCCGTTCCTTATCCAGCCGGACCTCGTCCTCCCACGTCTGCTTCAGCTCGTTGGAGGCCTTCTTGAACTCAGCCAACCCTTTTCCAAGCGATTTGCCGAGCTCCGGGAGTTTTCTGGGTCCAAACACGATCAGAGCCAGAACAAAAATGACGATGATTTCCTGCATTCCCAAAGAGCCCATAATGCTTTACCTGCTTTCCTGGATATTTCGGGGCCTTTTCAGGCATTTCAAAGTCTAGTTTAGCCTCGAGTTTAAGTCAAGCAAACGGGTCGGACAGTTCAAAAGCAGCCACGGATTACCCGGTGTGGCCGTCGCGGCTTTATCCTTTATTGGATGTGGCCGCCGGCCACGCCGGGTAATCCGTGGCTGCTTTTTGAGACGTTCCAATGCCGGCTTGTGCGGGTCTGGCCGAGATGTTATACTGCTTCAGTTTCGTAAGAATATACGTGGAGCTAAATCATTATGAAACAAAGATTTGCGGCAATGGTTGTACTGATTGTGGTGATGTCCTCCCTGGTGGGCGGTTTCATGGGCGGCGGCACTGCCGCGCGCGCAGCATCCACACCGACCTCGCCAAACCAATTTCTCGTCGATTTTACCGAGGCGCTGGACATCATTCAGAAGAACCATTTCGATAATGTCGGCTCCGATAAGCTCGTCTACAGCGCCATTAAGGGGATGCTCCGGGCGCTTGATCCACACTCCAGCTTTTTCGAACCCAAGGAATTCTCCAAGCTGCGCGAAGAACAGCACAGCAAATACTACGGCCTCGGCATCCGGGTGCGCCCTCTGCTGAGCAACCGCGGGCGTGTCGTGATCGTGGAACCTCCCGCTCTCGGCTCTCCGGCGGAGCGCCGCGGGCTGCGTGCCGGCGATGTGATCACCAAGATCGAAGGCGAATCCATCGACGACTGGACCTCGGATGAGGTGGTCAATCATCTGCGCGGACCCAAGGGCACGACGGTAAACATCACCGTCGAGCGGCCCAACATTCGCGAACCCCTGCCCTTCAAGGTTGAACGGGACGAGATCCCGCTGGTAACCGTTCCCTATGCGTTCGAGCTCAAGCCGGGCGTAGGCTATATCAAAATTGACCGGTTCTCCGAATCCACGGCGGACGAACTTAAAGAAAAGCTTCAGAAGCTGCAGGGCGAAGCCCATCTTACGGGTCTCGTCCTCGATCTGCGGGACAATCCGGGCGGTTTGTTGAACCAGGCCATCGACGTGGCGGACTTCTTTGTCCCGAAGGGCGCGGTGATCGTTTCCACCAAGGGAAGAACCGAAAACTCGGCACGGCCGCTGAAAGCGCCGAGCCTGGAAAAGGTCAACGTCCCGCTCGTCGTCCTGATCAACCGGCACAGCGCCAGTGCATCCGAGATCGTGGCGGGCGCATTGCAGGATCACGACCGGGCGCTCATCGTCGGCGAGACCAGTTTCGGCAAGGGTCTCGTTCAATCCGTTTATACGTTGGAGAACAACACGGGGATGGCGCTGACAACCGCGAAATACTATACGCCGAGCGGCCGTCTGATTCAGCGCGATTATAAAGGTTCCAGCTACGAGTTTTATTACCTGAACGCACCCTTGACCGCAGAAGTGAAGGAGCGCGAGGTCAAGTTTACCGACAACGGCCGCAAGGTTCTCGGCGGCGGAGGCATCGCGCCTGATATTCCGATTCCGATGCGGGAATTGACGCGCTTCGAAACTCTCCTGACGGCAAAAGATGTATTTTTTGAATACGCGCGGCGGCTCATTTCCGGACAAGTGCCCGCGGCAAGCAATTTTCAGGTACCCGTCAAATCCGAAGAAGTATCAACCCCCGCCGGAAAAACCCCCAGGATATTGCCCAAGTTCGAAATCACAGACGGCATTCTGGAGGATTTCAAGGAATTCCTCCGCGGCAAGCGTCTGGAATTTACCAGCGACGATATCCAGAGCAGTCTGGATTTCATCAAGAGGCGCATCAAGCAGGAAGTCTTCACTTCCAGCTTCGGGTTGCAGGAAGGTTTCAAGATTGCCATTCAGGGCGATACCCAGGTCCAGAAGGCTCTTGATGTGCTGCCCGAAGCCAAAGCGTTGATGACTACGGGCCGTTTGACGACGACCGCGCAGCAGCCGGAAGTGAAGTAACACAGGCTCCAGAACGATCATGAAACGGTCCTGGCCCGTTGATGTGTTGGTGTTTTTGTCTGTGCTCTATCTGCCTGCCATGGCCGAGGCCCAGGCCCTGCCCTTCACCTCGACCGCCACAGCCCGCGCATCCTCCGCAGCACCTGACGAGCGTCCTTCCGAGAATCCCTCCGCCGATCTTTCCGTTTTCCTTCCGGACCTGATGCAGAAGGCCCAGAAGCGCTACCTGGAGGGCTCGAACCTGATCAAATCGGGGGAATCGGCCAAGGCGCGCGCCGAGTTCAACAAGGCGATCGACATGCTGCTCGAATCGCAATGGGACATCTCCTCGAATCCGGACCTGAACCGTTTCTTCCGCGACCTGGTGCGCAAAATTCATCAGGACGAATCGCGGTATCTCCAGTCGGAGGAACCGGTCGAAGAAAAGATCGAGGGCGCGGTAGTGGACGAACTGTCCAAGCTGGAATTGATCCCGATCAAGGTCGATCCTTCGCTCACGGACCTGGTGGAAACCGATCTGGCCAGCACGAAATACGACATCCCGATCGTTCTCAACGAGAAAGTGCTCCAGTCGCTGAATTTCTGGTTGAACAAGGGGAGGAAGTTCTTCACCGACGGCCTGATCCGATCCGGCCGCTACCGCGAGATGATCGAACGGGTCTTCCGGGAGGAGTCCCTGCCCATGGATCTGCTCTACCTCGCCCAGGTCGAGAGCCTCTTCAAGACCAACGCCGTATCGCGCACGCGAAACAGAGGGATCTGGCAGTTCGGCAGGGGGACGGCGGTGCGCTACGGCCTGAAGGTGAACAGCTACATCGACGAGCGTTCGGATCCGGAAAAGGCCACGCGGGCGGCGGCAAAATATCTCACGGACCTTTATGGGATGTTCAAGGATTGGGATCTCGTGCTCGCCGCATACAACTGGGGGGAGGGGCGAGTCCAGCGCCTGATCGACCGGAGCGGCAAAAACAGCTTCTGGGATCTGATGGAACTGCGCCGCAATTTCCCCATGGAAACCAAGAACCATGTTCCGCTGATTCAAGCCAGCGTCATCCTCGGCCGCAATCCCGAAAAATATGGACTCCCCAAGGAATTGGATCCCCCTCTTACCTACGACAAGGTCGTTGTTTCCCAGGCGATCGATCTTCGATCTGCAGCGAAGCTTCTCGGCATATCGATCGAGGAGTTGAAGGGGCTCAACCCCGCCCTGCGCGGACTCTCGACGCCTGCCGGCTACCCCAACTTTGAGTTGAAAATCCCGGCGGGCATTAACGCCGAGATCGGCCAGAAAATCGCCGCCCTTCCGGCGGTGAAATTCAAGCCTCCCGCCGAGCTGCCGGGGCGCTACAAGGTCCAGGCCGGAGACACCCTCACCCTGATTGCACTCCGCTTCCACACGACGGTCGCTGCGATTCAGGCGGCAAACGATATCAAGTCGCCAAAATCCCTTCAGGTGGGGAGCTGGCTGCAGGTTCCTGCCGCATCGGGCGCCCGGAATGCATCTTCCAGCACCCTTATCGCTTCAAGGCGGATCCCGAGCACCATCAAGAGCCCCGCTAAAGGCAAACTCGCCAGTTCGAACAAGGCGGCCCCGAGCCGGAGCACGCCAAAGAAAAAAACCGCGGCCGCCAAACCGATCCCCAAACCCAAACCTGCAAATCAGAGCGCCTCAGTCAAAGGATCCAGGTCCGGGTCCTGACATGATTTTAAGCCTCCGATCAGCAAGAGGCGCGAAGCGCCGGCAATTCGTAGCCCCGCGCGTCAGCGCGGGGTTAGGACACGATCGAAAAGGAGGCCCGAAGGGCCGCGACACGCCCAATGTAAGCCTGGGAGTGATGCGCCGCGCCTTCGGCGCTCATGAATTTCCTCTCTCCCACCCCGGCCTCACGGCCGGGGCTATGAACTGCCGCGCCTTCGGTGCTGAATCAGGGTTCCATCCCATTCCAAAGACTTTTTCCAATTTCGGAATCCGGGTTTCTTTGGACACATCGACGTCGGGACGGCGGCAGCCCGCTCCCAACCGCGGGGCGCATTTCCGACGGAACCTTCAAGAGGAAAAGGGCGTCTATCTGATATCAGTTGAACCTTTTACCTGTGCCAATCGTATTAACAAAAGGTTGTGCAGGGCAGTAGTCTGGAAGGAGCGGTGGGAGCAAACATGAACGCGAATACCGGTAACCTCGAATCCCATCAAATGCAATCGTTTGGGAAAGAACCTCGCCGACGCTCCTTCGCCGCGATCTTTGAGGCCTTCATCATCGCCGTGGACTCCATCTGGTCGCACAAGATGCGTTCCATCCTCACCCTGCTCGGAATTATCATCGGCGTTGCGTCGGTGGTTGCGGTGGGCGGAGCGATTGAGGGGCTGGGATACTACGTCAAGGACCGGCTCTCCGCCACATTTGGCAGCAATACTTTCATCCTGGCCCGGCTGGTGGGAATGAACCGTTCGGATGAAGAGTGGGAGAAGGCGATCAAGCGCAACAAGCGTCTCTACGTGGACGACCTGCGGTCGGTCGAGGAGAGGTGCGACGGGTGCGAAGCCGTGGTGCCGATGCTGCGCCGCCGCGATGATGCCAAAGTCGGCAACCGCACATTCTATGATGCCGAGGTGTCGGGAGTGAGCGAGGATCTTGGCAAGGTCCAGGATCTCGAGGTGGAGTTCGGCCGTTTTCTCTCGAATGTGGACGTGGAACATGCCCGGCCCGTCGCCGTGATCGGCGCGGACGTGCGCAAAGAGCTGTTCGGCCCGGTTGACGCCTTGGGAAAAGAGATCCGGCTGGGCGGAGACTCCCTCATGGTCGTTGGAGTGGAGAAGAGCAGGGGGAGTTTCTTCGGCCAGTCGATGGATAACGGCGTCTACATTCCTTACTCCCTCTACCTGAAGAAATACGGCAACCGGCAATCGATCGGCATACGAGTCAAGGCGCCTTCGGCTGAGACCATCGAAGGCGCGCAGGACGAGGTGCGGGTGATCATGCGCTCGCGCCATCACCTGCGGCCCAACCAGGAAGATGATTTTGACATCCTCGGCAGCAAGGCAATGCAGGAATCGGTCGGCCAGTTCACCGGCGCGATTGCCGCAGTCGTCACACCCATCACATTGATCTCCCTGGTGGTCGGCGGAATCGTGATCATGAACATCATGCTGGTTACCGTGACCGAGAGAACCACAGAAGTGGGCATGCGCAAGGCGGTCGGCGCCCGGCGCAAAGACATCATGCTGCAGTTCCTGATCGAATCGGCCCTGCTGGCGTCCGTCGGCGGAGCGATCGGGCTGCTCCTGGGATACGGAATCGCAGTCATCGTCCGAAACACCACCCCTATCCCGATGAACATCACGATCGGGTACATTCTCCTGTCGCTGGCGGCATCGGGGGGAATCGGGATCATCTCCGGTATTTATCCGGCTCACAAGGCGGCGAAGCTAGACCCGATCGTTGCCCTATCGCGAGATTAAAAGTATGCGCGTCTTTCAGAACCGCGAAAACCTGGCCATGGCGATGCAGACGCTGATGGCGCACAAATTCCGCTCGTTCCTGACCGTGCTGGGCATCATCATCGGAGTGTTGACCGTCATCGTCATCGCTTCGATCCTCACAGGGATGCGGCAGAACGTCATCTCGTTTGTGGAGGAGTTCGGGACGAACAACATCTTCGCGTTTCACCTCGGGATGGGGCCCAGTTTTGGCCGGCGCCCGAGAGAGGAATGGCTGCGCAAGCCGCTGGGGCCGGCCGATGCTGCGGCGATCAAGGAACAATGCGCGTCGGTGGAGGACGCCACATGGGAAGGAATCCCATGGAGAACCCGGGTGGCGATAAAGTATCAGAACAACGTTCTGCGCAACTTCAACTTCAACGGCGTGCCTGCCAATTATGCCACTGTGGCGAACCTGAAATTCGACCAGGGCCGTTTCTTCACGGAACTGGAGGGCGAACACCGGATGAGCGTCGCTGTCATCGGTCCGGACGCCAAGGATGCGATGTTCCCGTTCATGGATGCGATCGGCAAGCAGATTCTCATCAATGGCCACCCTTTCACCGTTATCGGGGTGACGCAGAAAGCCAAGGGCGGCTTCATTGGAGAGGGCAATGAGCGGGACCGGCAAGTGGTCATCCCCTATCAGACCTTCCACAAGATGATGCCCTGGGAAGACAAACACTTCCTGCTGATTCAGTGCAAGACAGGAATGCTCAACCGGGGTCTGGACGAGGTTGAAAGTCTTCTGCGACGCCGGAGGGGCGTGAAGCTAAGCGAGCCCAACAATTTTGACCTGTCGACTGCGGACCGCTTCGTTCAGCAGTTCGATTCGATCACCGCAAACGTCGGACTGATCGCCATCGCCATCTCAAGCATCGGACTGCTCGTCGGCGGCATCGGCGTCATGAACATCATGCTCGTTTCGGTGACGGAGCGGACGCGCGAGATCGGAGTCCGCAAGGCCGTTGGCGCAACCCGCCGGGACATCATCATCCAGTTTTTATTCGAAGCCATGACGCTCACCGGAATCGGCGGCGTCTTCGGAATCGTCCTTGCGGTCGCCACCAGTTATATCATCGTGGCTCTGGTTCCCTCGCTCCCGGCGACCATCCCGGCCTGGGCCGTGATCACCGGCTTCACCGTGTCGGTAACGATAGGACTGGTGTTCGGTGTCTGGCCCGCCCGCAAAGCCTCGCTGCTCGACCCAATCGAAGCGCTCCGCTACGAATAATTTCAAATTGCACATTGACCGGCGAGTGAGTAACTGGAGTTTTTTGGCATGCGCCTGCTTTGCATCTGCTTGGAATTTGATGGACAAACAACCAAGTCAATTTGCAATTTGCAATGGACAGGGTGGGGCACGACTCGGTGCGCTAACAGTAATCGTGCAGAGAGGAGCACGCACCATCCTCTGAAAAGATTAATCCGCAATCCGCAATCCGCAATCCGCAATCCGCCATTAAAAAGGCTACTCGCTAATCACCACCATATTCGGCCAGACAGACTGATACCGGTTTCCTGCTATCTGGGTATGACACCGGCTTCCTTCAGATAGAGGCCGACGACTTTCGCGTAGTGCGGGAAGGCGACTTCCGGTTCGTCGATTTCGGGATGCCATGCCTTTTCCCACTCGTAGCAGTAATAGCCCCGATACTTGTTCTGCGCCAGCACGCCGACGATCTCGCGCACCGGAACCGTGCCGTTTCCGGTCAGAACGTAGTGAATGTCGGCGCCGCTTTGAGTGGAGTCTTTGAGATGCGTGTGGCGGATGTGCGGTGCGAGCGCCTTGTAGGTGTCCGCGGGCTTTTCTTTCCCGGCCACGAATGTGTGGTGAGCATCCCAGAGCACCCCGACCTCCGGCATGCCCACTCCCTTCATGATCTGCAGCACCGTCGGCGAGTCCGGAAAATCGCCGTGGGTTTCCATGATCACCTGTACCCCGCTCCCCTTCGCGTGTCCACCGAGTTCTTTCAGCCCTGCGATGATGCGGTCCAGTGACGCCTGCTTCGGCTGTCCTTCGACAATTTTGTCTCCGAAGACACGCACATACGGGGCTTTCAGACTCCTGGCCAGATCGATGAATCTCCTGGCTTCATCAAGCTGGGCCGTTCTCTTTGCCGGGTCGATCTCATGCATGTTGGCCGAGGAGCCCAGATCGGAAATGCGCAGATTGAGCGCGGCGAGGTCCTTTAGCGACGCATTGAGCCGGTCGCCGGCAAACTCGGGCCGTTTGGTCAGATCCATTTCTCCCTGCAGACCGCGCAATTCGATGGCGGAATAACCCCACTCGGAGGCGCGGCTGAGTATGGTCTTCCATTCCCACTTGGGACAACCCAGTGTGGAAAACGCGATGGGATAGCGTTTGGCCTTAGGCATCGCCGAGATGATCGCCGGCGCAGCAGCCAAACCCCCGATAGCCTTCATAAGTTCTCGTCTTGTCTGCTTCATGATTCCTCCCCGATTGGTGGCCTACTGCAAGGTAATTGCGGATTGCGGATTTAAAAACTTGTCATGCTCATTCCCGATCCCCAAGTCCGCCATTGCTAATGTCATAATCTAACCTTTCAAACCCTGATACTTACTTGACCCAGTGCAATCCGCAATCCGCAATCCGCAATCCGCAATCCGCAATCCGCAATCCGCAATCCGCAATCCGCAATCCGCAATCCGCAATCCGCAATCCGCAATAGTTTTATTTGCGGCTGAGCTCGAGCCCCTTGGTGGTTACGTAATACTTGGCCAGCATGTTGGGCTTTTCCCAGCCCGGGATGGCCTTGGGATCCTTAAGGAAGGTCAAGAACTTGTTCGTGACCTGTGCAAAGTGAGCTTCGTGCCCCACACGATACTTGTCGGGTGCTTCCACCCGGAATTCCTTGCCCAGGTCCGTGATACTGACACCAGGGTACAAGGCCTGCAGAGCCTCCACTTTTTTCTTCAGCGCCGCGAGGACGGCATCTTTTTCGTGCGCGTTGTTGGGCACTACGAAGAGCTCGGGCCGGTACTTCTCCTCCTTGCCCTGGCGGATTTCCAGCCGGGATCGGCTTCCCTTGAAGAAAGCGAAGTGCGTATCGCCGGTTCCCGGCAACGGTTCATATTTCCAGAGAACATCGAGCTTCACATGGGCGCCGAGCAGGGCGTAAACGATCTGGGTGTTGCAGTAGTAGTCCAGTTTGTCCCCCTGGACACCGGCCTTCAGGAAGGCGGGAAAATCCGCCTCGCCGGTGACCTTTTGAAAGTCGGCCCTGGTCAGAACCGTGGGCCAGTGCTTTGCGGCCAGAACCCGGATGTCCTTGCGAAAATCGATCACCTTCCCGGGGTAGAGCATCCACTGCGCGAGATCGACCAGGTGCGTGCCGACATCCGGCAGCGCCTCTCCCTGCTGAAGGACGTCGAAGAACCAGGCCGGCCGGCGATTGGGCATGCCCGCGACCATCTTCAGCAGGTAGTGGACGCTTTCCATGTAGACCGCGGGATCCTGTTCCGTGCCCTGAAGCTGCGTGCCGTATGTGCCCGGATCCTGAATGAGCTCCTTCTGGAGCATGGTCGTGATTTCGTAGCGCTCTGTCATGATGTCGTAGGCGACCAGATTCTTTTTCTCGGCGGTATCGAGCGCGGATTCGAGCTTGGAAAAGTCGGCGGGATCGATGATCCAGGGCTTGTCGGAAAGGACATGGAGCCCCGCCTCGACGGAGGCTTTGATCCGGTCGATCTTGCCCCGGTTGCGCCCCGAGAGGACAACGACGTTGCCCGGCCGTTCCCTCAGCATGCGAGCGAAGGAATCGGGCCCGGTGTGAATTTCCAGCTGCCAGTCCGTCGGATTGTCCTTGCGCGTGTTGAAGGCGACGATGCGGCCGAGATGCTCCATGAGATCGGTCCCGAGGGGCGCGAAAATGTCGACGCGCTTCGAGACATTGGGATACATCGCCTTCTGAACCAGCCCGGCGTGAAAGTGGCCGGGCTCGAGCGTCATGAACCGGACTTCAGACATGGCCTGCTTCCCCTGCAATTCCGCCGAATGTAAAAAGAATTGCCCTACGGCGACAAGAACGAGCACCGCCATAACCACGCATGGCAGTGCAAGCCGTAACGCTCTACCGACATATGAGCGCTCTGACATGTGCTTCCTCCCAAATCGTATGAGGCCTGAAATAACCAAAGTCCTGCAGCGGCCTACTATAATCCGATTACCGCAGGATCATCATGGAAATTTGGAGGACGGAAGCAATGGTCGATTTTTGGAGTGCGGCGCCCTGGCGCCGCTTTCTGGGTGTTGGGCCCAGGGTGTTGGGTTCCGGATGGTGACGCGCTCTCAATGGCAAATTGCGAATTAAACAGACTCAACGCCGTTGCGTACGCTAAAAGGATCGATTCGCCTCTTGCTCAACTCGCCCCGACACCCAAGACCCAAGACCCAAAACCCTGAAAGCGGCGTCATGCCGCCGCACTCCAAAAATCGGCTAATACATGCCAAGCTGGAGTTTAGCGGCGTCGGTCATCATGCCGGGATTCCATGGCGGGTCCCAGATCAGATCCACACGGGCGGAGGTGACCCCGGAGATGCCGAGCACCTTATTCTCGACTTCGATGGGCAGGGATCCTGCGACGGGGCAACCGGGCGATGTCAGGGTCATGCGCACGATCACTTCATTTCCCGGATTCAGATCGACGCCGTAGATCAATCCGAGTTCGTAGATATTTACCGGGATCTCCGGGTCATAGACCGTGCGCAGAACATCGATGACCTGCTCTTCGAGGGTCTCAGCGGGCATTTCCCCACCCTGGTTGTTTATGGAATCGCCGTTCATATTTCCTCCTGGAGGCGGGCAGTGTGCAGTGTGCAGTAAAAACGGATCAGAGCCATCCGATCTATTGAAATTCTGTCCACTGCCCGCTGCCTGCTGCCCACTGCCTGCTGCCCACTGTTATTCCGTGGCAACGGTTTCCGATCGATCCTCAAGCGCCGCACGCAGAGTGTGCCAGCAGAGCGTCGCGCACTTTACGCGCATGGGATAATTGCGCACCCCCGCGAATACTGCGAGCTTGCCCAGTCCGGCCGGGTCGGCGTCCGAAGGGGTTTTGCCTGTCACCAGATTGTGAAAGCGATCGAAGAGCGCGGTTACCTGGGCTTCGGTTTTTCCTTTGAGGCTTTCGGTCATCATCGATGCCGAAGCGGTGGAAATCGCGCAGCCGGAGCCGACAAATCCCACATCGCTTACCACCCCGTTTTCGATCTTCAGGAAGAGGCTGATCTTGTCCCCACAGAGTGGATTGAACCCTTCGGCTCTGTGGTTGGCTCCTTCCAGCTTGTGGAAATTGCGCGGTTTTTTGTGGTGATCCAGGATGACTTCCTGGTACAGATCTCGAAGATCGGACATCAGGAGAATACCTCCATCACCTTCCGGATTCCCGCGATCAGGACATCGATCTCCGCGCTGGTGTTGTAAAAGGCAAGCGACGCGCGCGCCGTCGCCGGCACATTGAAGAAATCCATCACGGGCTGGGCGCAGTGATGTCCCGTGCGTATCGCGACCCCTTCCTTATCGAGGATGGTGCCGATGTCGTGCGGGTGGATGCCCTCGATCGTGAAGGACAGGACGCTCGCCTTGTCTGGCGCCGTGCCGATGACCCGCACACCCGGCAGTCGTTCGATAGCGGCGGTGGCGTAGGCAAGCAGCTCGTGTTCATATGCCGCGATCCGCTCGATGCCGATCGAGCTGACGTAGTCGAGGGCGGCCCCCAGTCCGATGCCCCCGGCGATGTTGGACGTGCCCGCCTCGAACTTGTACGGCAATTTGTTGTAAATCGTCTTTTCAAATGTGACCGAGCTGATCATGTCCCCGCCGCCCTGATAGGGGGGCATGGAATCCAGGATCTTCTCTTTCCCGTAGAGGATGCCCACCCCGGTCGGGCCGTAGATCTTGTGTCCGGAGAAGACGTAGAAATCGCAGCCCAGTTTCCGGACATCCACGGGCAGATGCTGAATCGCCTGGGCGCCGTCGAGCAGCACGGGGATATTCCGCCGGTGCGCCAGTTCAACCACGCGCTCGACCGGATTCACCGTCCCCAGGGCGTTGGACACGTGCGTTAACGCGATGATCCGCGTGCGCGGGCCGATGAGCTGTTCAAAGCCGTCGAAAATGAGCGCGCCGCTCTGGTTGATCGGGATGACTCGAAGGGTCGCGCCCTTTTCTTCGCAGAGCATCTGCCAGGGCACGATATTCGAGTGGTGCTCCATGGCGGAAATGATCACTTCGTCGCCCGCGCCCACGTGGGACCGGCCGTAGCTCTGAGCCACCAGGTTGATTCCCTCCGTGGCTCCGCGCACGAAAATGATTTCGCCGGTGCTTTTCGCGTTGATGAAGCGCTGCACCTTTTCTCGCGCCTGCTCGTATGCCAGGGTCGCTCTTTCGCTCAGCAGGTGCACGCCGCGGTGGATGTTGGAACAATCGGTCATATAGAAGCGCATCAGGGCATCCAGCACAGCACTCGGTTTCTGAGTCGTGGCCGCGTTGTCGAGATAGACCAGGGGCTTGCCGTGCACCTTCTGCGCCAGGATCGGGAAATCTCTCCTCACCCTCTCGACGTCAAAAGGCGCGCGAACGCTATTCGTGCCCTGAAGCGTTGCGTTGCTAGAGCTCATTATCAAACCCCCGAGTGAATTGCGGATTGCGGATTGCGGATTGCGGATTAAAAAATTCCCCAGGCCCATGCCCGAGGTCCCATTTCGCAATTGCTAATGCCATATTTTAATCTCTCAAATCCTGACACTTGCTCGTCACAATCAATCCTCAATCCTCAATCCTCAATCCTCAATCCTCAATCCGCAATCCGCAATCCGCAATCCGCAATCCGCATTATCTTTGGGTGAGCCGGTTGAGCAGGACCAGATCTATCTGGCACTGGATCGGCTTCACCTTCATGGCCCCGAGGATATCGCTGGCGAACGCGTAGGTGAGAAGTGTCCGGGCCGACTCTTCGCCGATGCCCCGGGAGCGCAGGTAGAACAGTTCGTCGTCGTTGAGGCGCCCGATGGTTGCTCCATGAGTGCACTTCACGTCATCGGCGAAGATTTCGAGCTGCGGTGCCGTGTTTACCAGCGCCTCTTCGGAAAGCAGCAGGTTCTTGTTCGTCTGCTTGGCGTTGGTCTTTTGGGCGTCTTGCCGGACGATGATCTTTCCGTTGAATACTCCGGTCGACTTACCGTTCAAGATCCCTTTATAGAGCTCCCGGCTTTCACAGTGCGGCTTGGCGTGGTCGATAACGGTATGGTTGTCGGTGTGCTGCTTCCCATCCGTCACGTACAGCCCGTTGAGCGACGCCTGGCAACCCTCGGCATCCAGGACCATGTTGATGTCGTTGCGCACCAGCGCGCCCCCCAGGGAGATGGAATGAGAGGCTACGCTGCTGTTTCGGTCCTGCCGCGCCTGCAGGGTTGCCACGTGAAATGCGCGACCGCTCTCGCGCTGCAGCTTGTAGTGGTCGAGGACGGAGTCGCTGCCGGCGACGATTTCCGTGACCGCGTTGGTAAAATACTGCCCGGGCTTCAATCCGATATAACTTTCAACCACTGTCGCCTGGCTGCCGGCTCCGAGTACGATCAGGTTGCGCGGATGGCTCACTACGGTCTCGCTGTCACCCGCAGACAGAAACAGCAGGTGGATCATTTCCTTAAGGATCGTTCCCGGCGGCAGGAAAACAAACGCCCCGTCGGCGATGAATGCGGTGTTGAGCGCCGTGAAGGCGTTGCGGTTGTAAGCCGCGTGCCTGGCAAGATGGGGCTCCACCAGATCCCGGTCGGCGGCCAGTGCGGCGGCGAGGCTCTTCGCCCGAATCCCTCTGGGAAGCGACTTCAGCGAGGAAAGCCCCGGGGAATAGCGCCCGTTCAAAAAAACCAGCTGGCAGCACTCCACTTCCCCGAAGGTATATTCCGACACGTGGGCCGGCGTGAGCCCGTTGGGCTTGCCGTCGGCCAGTTTGAACGGGATGCCGGCAATCGGGCTGACACTGGTGTGCTTCCACTCCTCCAGCCGCGTGGTCGGGAAACCGATTTCCGTGAAGCGCCCCATGGCAGCCCTGCGGATGCTGTCCAGCCAGGAGTGGCCTTTCGCCGCCGCGCTGCTCTCGAACTCGTTGAAGCTCGAGAGGTATGAATTCTTCTCTTCCGTTGCGTTGATCATCAGGAAATTACCGTTTGATGTTTTTCCGCCCCTTCGTCGAGCCAGCCGTAACCTTTGTCTTCTAGCTCGAGAGCCAGGTCCTTCCCTCCGGATTTGACAATTTTTCCGTCCAGAAGCACATGCACCTTGTCGGGGACGATGTGGTTCAGCAGGCGCTGGTAGTGCGTGACCAGAATGATGGCGCGATCCGCGCCGCGCATCGCGTTGACGCCCTGGGCCACGATCTTCAGCGCATCGATATCAAGACCCGAGTCGGTTTCGTCGAGGATGGCGAGCTTCGGCTCGAGCACGGCCATCTGGAATACCTCGTTGCGCTTTTTTTCCCCGCCGGAAAACCCTTCGTTCACAGCCCGGTTGATGAGGCTCTCCTCCATCTCCACCAGCTTCATCCGCTGCTTGGCATAGACGATGAAATCCATGGCGTCGAGCTCGTCCAGACCGCGGTGTTTGCGGATCGCGTTGAGCGCCGCCTTGAGGAAATACATGTTGCTTACGCCCGGGATCTCCACGGGGTACTGGAACCCCAGAAAAAGCCCCTCGCGAGCCCGGATCTCCGGCGCCATGGCGAGAAGATCCTTCCCTTCGTAAAGCACCCTGCCCTCGAGAACTTCGTAGCCTTCCCGGCCGGCCAGAACCTTGGCCAGCGTGCTTTTTCCGGAGCCGTTCGGTCCCATGATCGCGTGGACCTCACCCTGCCGCACCGAAAGGTTGATTCCGTGCAGGATCTCATTCCCCTCGACCCTGACTCGCAAATTCCTTATCTCCAGCATCCGTCTTCTCCAGTTTTGGCGTCATACCCAATGCTGCCAACTTAGGTACAAATCGCTCGACTCCACAAAAAAACAAGCCACGAAGTTAAAAAATCGGGGTCAGACCCCGATTTTTTAACCGACGCTGCCTTCGAGGCTGACGCCCAGGAGTTTCTGGGCCTCGACGGCAAATTCCATGGGCAGTTCGCGGAAGACTTCCTTGCAGAAACCGTTGACGATCATCGAAACCGCGGTCTCGGAATCGATGCCGCGCTGTTGGCAGTAAAATATCTGATCTTCACCGATCTTGGAGGTCGACGCTTCGTGCTCCATCTGGGCGGTCGAATTCTTGACCTCGATGTACGGGAAGGTGTGCGCGCCGCACTTGTCTCCCAGCAGCAGGGAATCGCACCTCGAGTAATTGCGCGCGCTTTCCGCGCCCTTCAGGATCTTAACCATACCGCGGTAGGTATTCTGACCGTGACCGGCGGATATGCCCTTTGAGACGATGGTGCTCCGGGTGTTTTTGCCGATGTGGATCATCTTCGTACCGGTGTCGGCCTGCTGGTAGTTATTGGTCAGGGCAACGGAGTAAAACTCGCCGATCGAATTGTCCCCCAGCAGGATGCAGCTAGGATACTTCCAGGTGATGGCCGAGCCCGTTTCTACCTGGGTCCAGGAGATTTTTGAGTTCACCCCGAGACACTTGCCGCGCTTGGTCACGAAGTTGAAAATGCCGCCTTTTCCTTCCTTGTCGCCCGGGTACCAGTTCTGGACGGTCGAGTATTTGATCTGCGCGTTGTCGAGGGCCACGAGCTCGACCACCGCGGCATGCAGCTGGTTTTCGTCGCGCATGGGAGCGGTACAGCCTTCGAGATAGCTGACGCGGCTCCCCTCGTCCGCGACGATCAGCGTCCGTTCGAACTGACCCGTCTGAGCCGCGTTGATCCGGAAGTAGGTGGAAAGCTCCATCGGGCAGCGCACCCCTTTCGGGATGTAACAGAAGGAGCCGTCCGTAAAGACCGCGGAATTCAATGCGGCGAAGAAGTTGTCCGTATGGGGAACCACCGATCCCAGGTGCTTACGGACCAGTTCCGGATGATTCTCGACTGCCTCCGAGAAGGCGCAGAAAATGATCCCCATTTCCGCCAGCTTGCCCTTGAACGTGGTGGCCACCGAGACGCTGTCGAACACCGCATCCACGGCAACGCCCGCCAGGATCTCCCGCTCCTTAAGCGGAATTCCCAGCTTTTCATAGGTGGCGAGCAGTTCCGGGTCCACCTCCTCGAGGCTCTTGGGCTTGGACTTGAGTCTGGGAGCGGAGTAATAGCTGATGGCCTGATAATCGATGGGAGCATAATGCACGTTGGCCCACTTCGGTTCCTCCATCGTGAGCCAGTGCCGGTAGGCTTTGAGGCGCCACTCGAGCATAAACTCGGGCTCGTTTTTCTTTGAGGAAATCAGCCGGATCACCTCTTCGTTCAGACCGCACGCAACCGTGTCGCTTTCGATCTGGGTCACGAAGCCGTACTTGTATTCCTGATTGGCGATTTCCTGAAGATTGTTCGTAGCAGAGCTCATAAAACCTTTCTCATCGGCGTCAAGGCGAGCCACCTATGCCTGGAACTGCCGAACAGGCTCCATGCCGCTAAACTGAACCACCGGTTGAGGAAGCGGCTGAGTCATCTCGGCCAGAGTGATTTTTTCCAAAGCGTCGTGAATGGCCCGATTGATCAGGTGCCAGTTGGTGCGCACCGGGCATCCCACCTGAAGATCGCAGTCGCCGTGCAGGCTGTCGCTGCATTCCGTGACGGCAATCGGGCCTTCGAGAGCGCGGATGATCTCGGCCACCGTGATGTCCTGTGCGGCCCTTGCCAGGCCGTATCCACCCTTGATCCCGCGCTGCGAAGCAAGTAATCCATGACGGGACAGCAACTTGAGGACTTTGCTCACAACAGGTAGGGGCAGTCGCACCACTTTGGCCACATCGCGGGCGTTGAAGGTCGATCCCGAATGCGTGGCAAAGTAGGTCAACATCACAATGCCATAGTCCGCAAGTTTTGTGACCCGAAGCATTTGAATCCTGCCTTTTGAAAAGAGGACCAATTCAGTCCGAGATTAAGATATCAGCCTCGCGACAGTTTGTCAACGAATCGGCGGATGTCAATTCTCGCAGGATGCCGGGTCTTTGCACAGACCGACCCTGGCGCGGCAAATCCGCAACCAAAACTTTTAGCCGCAGATCAACGCAGCGCGGCCAGCCGCAACCAAAAATAAGAGCTCACCGCAGCGACGCAAAGGAACGCAGCGTCTCTGCGGTGACAGAATTCTTTCCCGGAGGGAAAGGGCTTTCAAATTTGGAGTGCAGAGGCATGAGGGCACAAGATCCTGGTTGGGACTGGCAGGGTTCCTCTGGTAAAGTTTGGTCTCATTCAACTACGGAAGGAACGGACGTGGGCACATCTGAAAAGCTGACTATTCTCTCCGGCATTCAACCTTCAGGCAATCTGCACCTGGGCAATTACTTCGGCGCGGTGAAGCAGTATCTGGAATTCCTCGCGGGCGGCCACCGCTGTTTTTATTTTCTGGCCAACTACCATGCCATGACATCGATGCGGGACCGCGCGCGCCTGCTCGAATTGACGAGAAGCACGGCGGCCGATTACCTTGCTCTCGGGCTCGACCCGGACCGGTGCGCCATATACCGCCAGAGCGACGTGCCGGAGGTCTGCGAACTTCAGTGGATTCTGACCACCGTGACGCCGATGGGCTTGCTGGAGCGCTGCCACGCTTACAAGGACAAAATCCAGCAGGGTCTGTCCGCCGACCACGGCCTTTTTGCCTATCCGGTCCTCCAGGCGGCCGACATTCTCATCGTCAGGGCCAACCGCGTTCCGGTCGGGCAGGACCAGAGGCAGCATGTCGAGGTCACGCGCGACATCGCGCAGTACTTCAACAACACTTACGGCGAGATCCTCACCATCCCGGAGCCCTACATTCCCGATGCCGTCGCGGTTGTGCCGGGGCGCGACGGGCGCAAGATGTCCAAATCCTACGGAAACACCATCGAGCTGTTCGCCGGCGGCGACGAAGTCCGCAGCCAGGTTTTCTCGATTACGACCGACTCCGCTCCCGTGGCTGCGCCCAAGGATCCCGACACGAGCAACCTGTACGCGATCCTGAAGCTGTTCTGCAGCGCCGATGAGGCCGGGGGGTGGGCCGAGCGCTTCCGGAACGGAGGCTTGAGCTACCGTGAAGTGAAGCAGGCGATTCTGGATGCCTTCATGAAGCGTTTTGGAGCCGCCCGCGCGCGCAGGCGGGAGCTGGAGGATCAGCCGGAGATGGTCGAGAGCGTGCTCCGTCGCGGAGCCGAACAGGCTCGCGCCATCACCCGGCCGCTGGTGCGCGAAATCCGCGACGCCGTCGGCATCCCCAATTTGTGAGAAGTGAGCAGTGAGCGGCAAGTGTCAACCAGTGGTCAAATACGACTGCTCACTGCCCACTTCTCACTACACGTCGTAGATATAGCCTTCTTCCCCATGCTGGGACAGATCCAACCCCTGGTCTTCCTGCTCTTCCGTCAGCCGCAGCCCGATGACGGTATCCACGAACTTCAGGATGGCGAGGCTGCCGACGGCGGCCAGGACCCAGGCAATTCCCACGCCAGCCAGCTGGTTGAACATCTGGCGCCAGTTCCCCTCGAGCAGGCCGACCGGAAGCGGCGCACCCTTGCCGTCCTTGAAAATCGCGTTGACCGCGCTCGAGGCGAAGAGGCCGGTGAGGATGGCGCCCGCAGTGCCGCCGGCTCCGTGCACACCGAATGCATCCAGCGAATCATCGTACCCGAACCGGCCCTTTACTATGGCTACCATGAAATAGCAGATCACACCGGAGATCAGACCGATTGCGAGCGCAGGCATCGGAGCCACAAATCCGGATGCGGGTGTGATGGCGACCAGACCCGCCACCGCTCCCGAAATCGAACCCAGCGCGCTCGGCTTGCCGCTGCGGAACCATTCCACCGCCGTCCAGCTCAGCGCCGCGCCCGCAGCCCCGAGATGCGTGGCGACAAAAGCGCTGGTGGCCAGGCTCCCCGCAGCCAGCGCGCTGCCCGCGTTGAATCCGAACCATCCCACCCAGAGCAGACAGGCGCCGATGAAACTGAGCACCACGGAGTGCGGAGGCATTGCTGTTTTCGGATATCCCAGGCGCTTGCCGAGATACAGGGCGCAAACCAGGGCGGAAACTCCCGAGGTGACGTGCACCACCGTCCCGCCGGCGAAATCCAGGGTCGGGATGGCGCCTCCCAGCGCCGCGTTCAAAAACCCGCCCTTACCCCAGACCATGTGCGCCATAGGCGCGTAAACGACGATCGACCAGAGCGTCGTGAACGCGACCATCGCGCTGAATTTCATCCTCTCGGCAAACGCGCCGGCGATGAGCGCCGGCGTAATGATCGCGAACATCAGCTGGTAGACCATGAAGGTCTGGTGGGGTATGGTCGCCGCATAGTCCGGCTCGGGCGCCGCGCCGACGCCTCGGAGGAAAAGATGCTTGAAGCCGCCGATGAATGCGTTTCCGGAGCCGAAGCAGAGGCTGTAGCCGATCAAAGCCCAGATCACCGTCACCAGCGCCATCAGGATGAAGCTATGCATGAATGTGCCGAGCACGTTTTTTTTGCGCACCAGGCCGCCGTAGAACAGGGCCAGTCCCGGCCCCGTCATCATGAGCACCAGGGCGGAGCTGACCAGCATCCAGGCGTTGTCGCCTGCGCTGCGCGCATCCGCGACCTGCTGCTCGAGTTTCGCGATCCTGTCCTGCGCTGAGACCGAGGGCACCTCCTGGACGCCGGTGGCCGCCACGCTCTGCTGGGTGCCGGTCTGCGCCTGAACCTGCGCCGCCACGGCACTGCACATCACAGCTGTCACCAGATACAGGAAGATACACTTGGCTCTCATTGAGATCTCCTCTCTCCTTTCAAGGTTGAATCGGATTGGGTTTGGTTTAGTTCTGATTATAACCAACCGCGGACTCCCCTCCAAGTCAAAGTAAGCGGGAATGAGAGCGGGATTTGCGCTAGGATAGTCCTCATGTCCAGAAAATCGAAGCGAAGGGCGCATGCAGATCTGATCGAGCGGCGCTCGGCTCCCGGCGCAGCCCCGGGCTCCATCGTGATCGACCCGAAAGCTCCGAAGCCGCTGGTTCAACTGATCGCCTATGGTCCCGACACGATCATCGAGCAGCCGCTCGATGACCCGGCGGGCGTCGCGGGGTTCCTCGATAAATACCCGGTCGTCTGGGTCAACGTGGATGGCCTGGGAGACGCCGCCGTCGTCCGGAAGCTCGGCGAAATTTTCGGGTTGCACCGCCTCGCGCTCGAAGACGTGGTCAACACGCACCAGCGTCCCAAGGCCGAGCAGTATGAGAAGCATCTTTTTATCGTCGGGCGGATGGTCGAGATGGGAGAGCGTATCGAGACCGAGCAGCTCAGCCTCTTCCTCGGCAAGAATTTCGTCCTGACCTTCCAGGAGCTGCCCGGGGATTCATTCGACCCTGTTCGGGAACGCATCCGCAAAGCCGGCGGCCGGATCCGAAACGCCGGTCCGGATTATCTGGCTTATGCCCTGATCGACGCTTTCATCGATCACTACTTCCCGGTGCTCGAGGCGTATGGCGAAAGGCTCGAGTCCATGGAAGAGCAGGTGATCACCCGCCCCGGCCCGCAGCTCGTTTCTCAAATCCATGAGATGAAGCGCGATCTCCTGACCTTGAGGCGGGCGATCTGGCCGCTGCGCGAGGCGGTGAATTCGCTGGTGCGCGAACCGCGGGCATTTATCAGCGACGAGACGCGCATCTACCTGCGCGACTGTTACGACCACACGATTCAGATCATCGACCTGCTGGAAAACTACCGGGATGTCGCATCCAGCCTGATGGAGGTCTACCTCTCCAGCATGGGAAACCGGTTGAACGAGGTGATGAAGATTCTCACCATGTTTACCGCATTCTTCATACCGTTGAGCCTCATCGCCGGAATTTACGGCATGAACTTCAGCACCGACAAATCGCCGCTGAACATGCCGGAACTCAACTGGTATTTCGGTTATCCGTTCGCTCTCTGCTTGATGGCGGCGGTCGGGCTGAGTATGCTTTTCTTCTTCAGGCGGAAGGGATGGCTCGGTTCGCGGGGAGCCGGGCCAAAAACGGACGCCTCCAGGGATTCAGACGCAACCGGCACGTAGCGCGGTGCTTCGTGCTGGTGGAACTCAATCAGGAGGGCGTGATGGAACCGGATAAAAGGTCGGTAACTTTGACTATTGCCTGGGTGATTCTTCTTGTCGTGGGACTGCTCATGATACTGGGTGGCGCGGAATCGCTGATTGTCGCCTATCGCGGCGGTAACGAAACCATCGCGGGAGTTTCGTCCGAGACGCTGGCGCAGATCAACCCGGAACTGCCTAAGGCACTTCGCGGCCGGCGCGCTACGGCCGCCGCCTATGCCGTGTCCTGCGGCCTGCTGGTCGCCTGGATCTCGGTAACGGCTTTTCGCAGGCGCCAGAAGTGGGCGTGGTACGGGCTGCTCTGCTCACTGGGCGCCGGCGCCGTTCTCTCAGCTCTGCGCATCCCGTTGATGAATTACAGGCCGGGATCGGAAACCGCCGGAGTGATACTGGCTGCGTTGATTATCGCGCTTGGCATTTCGTATCGCGACTTCAAATGAGACGAGGGGGATCCTCTTCGAGCCTATGAGCCCGGGCACTCGATCCAAGCGCGTCGATTCCACGCACCTGATCCGCTTTGAGCGGAATTTTCTCTCGGGCATCCTGGAAACAACCTCTGCCCTGATCGTTGTTCTGGACACGCAGGGCCGGATCCTGCGCCTGAATCGCGCCATCGAGCAGCTGGCCGGCTTTGCGATTCTCGAGGCGGTGGGAGCCACCTTCTGGGAACTCTTCCTGCCCGCCGAGGAATGGTCCGTGTTCAGTGATCGATTCGTCGAGTCGCCCGCCCCCCGGTTCCCGTTCGAAGCCCAAACCCGCCTGAAGGCGAAATGCGGAACGGTGTGCGATGTCCTGTGGTCGAGCAGCGCCATTTTGAACGACGAGGGCGCCACCGATTTCGTCATCGTCACCGGCATCGACATCAGTGCGCTGAAGAAAGCCGAGCAGGAAAAAGAAAAGCTGATCATCGATCTCCAAAGCGCGCTTGCCAAGGTGAAAACGCTCAAGGGCCTTCTGCCCATGTGCGCGAACTGCCAGAAGATCCGGGACGATCGCGGCTACTGGCAGCAGGTGGAGCAGTATATCCGCGATCATTCGGATGCCGATTTCACTCACGGCATCTGCCCCGAATGCGCCAGGAAGCTTTACCCTCAGTATATGAAGGATTGGTACCCCGACGACAGAAAAGAATAGGCTGAACGAATTGACCCGATCGGCAATTTCGTTTTTGGAGTGCGTCCCGCTGCGCGGGATTTCCGATTGCGGATTGCGGATTGGGAATGAGGAATTGGTATGGATCGGTGCCATACCTGAAATCCCTTCGAGTAATGCACCCAAAATCAGTGGAATTTTTCAATCCGCAATACTCAATCCGAATTCCGCAATTGAAAGGGGCGTCTTGCCGGACAAAGGCAGGTGAGGACCGCGACGATGATGCAGAGCCAGGGGAACCAGTCGCCGGTTCGGCTGTAGAAGGTGCCGCCGGGGCCGACCGGCACATCCGCAGTCAGCAAAACTTCCGCGGACTCATGGGACGCGCGCTCCGCCAGAATCCGGCCGCGCGCGTCGCTCACGGTCAGAAGTCCGTTGCTTGCGCTGCGCGCGATCGCATAGCCACCTTCCACTCCGCGCAGGACCGCCATGCGGCTGTGCAGCCATCCGTCGTTGACGAAATCCCAGGCAGGGACGAGCAGCAGCCCGACCCCGGCGCGCGCGCCCTTCCGCAGGCGGCGGCAGCGCCAGGCGACGGCCAGCGCCCGCCGGGAAAAGCGAGACGATGAACGTAATGCCCCAGAGGCCGGTCAGGGATGCGAGCTGAATCACCGCCCGCACATCGGCCTGCGAGTAGGCGAGACTGCCGAAAGTGCCGAGGGGCGAGACCAGAGATATCAGGTACTCCTCGGAGGCAAGGAGAGCTGGGAATGCAAAGATCGCGACAACAGGATGGCCTCGTCTTTCCACGGCGCGCCACGCAAGCGCCACGAGCACAATAGGGAGGGCGATGAACAACACCCCGAGCAGGAGCACGGCTGGGGGCATTGCACGGTACGCCAGGACCAGATTCAGGGCGCCAATCGCCGAAGCGCCAAAAGCCGCGATCGCAGCGCGGCCGGCGCGCAGGTCGGGGATCAGGATGAGCAACTTCAGCGGCGCGATCCAGGCCAGCGGCCAGACATGGTTTACCCCGGCAGAGTCGAACCACATCGCGCCGCTCAGAAGCACAGCAACCCCTGTGCGCATCGGCTTCCCTTTTTTGATGCCGGGTCTTTGCAGGCGACTATCATCGTATCAAATAAACCCGGAACCCGGACGGACGATCACGAGATGATTCGCCGGGGATTCCCGCGATTCCCCGGGGAAA
>Ga0315273_10001717_pt1 | contig 25185 bp, 19 predicted proteins | sample YL17G02_0_MG_FD_205753 | JGI IMG/M metagenome (GOLD analysis project Ga0315273, IMG submission 205753) | Sediment microbial communities from Yellowstone Lake, YNP, Wyoming, USA - YL17G02_0 | ecosystem: Environmental > Aquatic > Freshwater > Lake > Sediment | place: USA: Wyoming | collected... | reverse complement strand
GTGAAGCCCTGGCCCATCGGGTCAACATGAAAGTGCTGCGCTGGGTGGCTGCGGCACTGTTCGTCATTCTCGGCGTCCTGGCGTTGCTCGCGCCGACTCCCGTTTGTTGCTGATGCCGGAAAGAGAATCTATGGTCAGCCCGGTCTTTGCAAGGTAGTCCGGTATTGAAACAAGGGAGGCTTGCGCAAATCTATCCGGAGTCATGATGGGGAGGCAATTCCCCGCTCCTCGATGAGAGCCGCGCCCGGCGATCCTCAAAAACCCCGCAGCATCACGGTGCTGTTCTATTTGCCAGGTTGTTCGCCAGGCCGTTGAGCCGTTTGTTTCATCACTTGGTCTACATCGCAAACCCAGGTGGGAAGAATCGGTAAGGTCCGCTCAGGCGGCCAGCGGACGTCCTTGGTAATGGGTACCGCGGGCCAGCACCGCCCAGGCGATGCGCGCCAGCTTGTTGGCCAACGCGCAGGCCACCACGTTCGAGTGACGGCGGGCGGACAGCGCCCTGATCCATGCGCCCAAGGCGTCGGTGCGCAAATCGGCGTGTTGCATCACGGCGCGCGCGCATTGCACCAGCAGCCGGCGCAGGTTGCGATCGCCGCGTTTACTGATACCCAGCAGGGTGGGCTTGCCGCCGGTACTGTACTGGCGCGGCACCAGCCCGATCGATGCCGAGAACTGTCGCGCATTGGCAAACTGCCGCGCATCGCCCAGTTCGACCGCCAGGGCGCTGGCGGTGATCGGCCCGATGCCGGGAATCTCCAGCAACCGCTGACTCCGATCATCCTCGCGCAGTGCCGCCAGCAACTCCTGCTCGACCTGCTTAATCTGCTGGTCGAGATACTTGCAGTGCTCGCGCAGTCGCTCCACCAGAGCGACCAGACGCGCGGGTAGCGTCTCCTGGCTCAAGACCGCTGGCAGCCGGCGGATGATCGCTGCCCCCTTGGGCAAGCTGATGCCGAACTCGAGCAGGAAGCCGTGAATCTGGTTGGTCGTGCCGGTGCGATCACGGACCAGCGCTTCCCGAATGCGATGCAGGGCCGATACCGTCTGCTGCGCTTCGTTGCGCGGGCTCACGAAGCGCATGCTGGGCCGACTGGCAGCCTCGCAGATCGCCTGGGCATCGCCGAAGTCGTTCTTGTTCCCGGCCACGAACGGCCGCACCAACTGCGGTGAGATCAACCGTGCCTCGTGGCCCAGGCTGGCGAGCCGACGTGCCAGCCAATGCGAGCCCGCGCACGCTTCCATGGCCACGCGACAGGCCGGCACGTTAGCGAGCGTCCGCAGCAGCTGCTGGCGGGAAAGCTTTTTGCGAAACACCATCCGACCCAATCGGTCCTGCGCGTGCAGGTGAAAGCTGTGCTTGCCAAGGTCGATACCGATGAGGGTGACTGCGTTCATGGGATGGCCTCCTCTATAAATCCCTCCTCAGCGTAACGCTAAAGACGGACCGGGCTGACCATCTCATTAACCCCGGCGCGGGGCCGGGGTTTCTTCCTCAATCGGGCATTGCGCCTGGAGTCTGCGCCGCCACACGGACCGGGTCAGGTCACTTCACCGGCGCCATGAGGTGCTGAAGCGGCGTGCCCACCCACATGACATACGGCGACGAGGTGTCCGGGTCGGCGTTCTTCGGATACTGGTCGTAGAACGCGGCATCCGCTCCGACAATCATGATGTGCGGCCCGGTCTTGATCCAATGGTTGTTCGCCGTTGGCGCCGCAGCATAGGGGTCGGTGTTGCTGGAATCCGTGCCGCCCGCGAGCATGTACATCAGGCCGACCTTGCCGGCGGGCGGCGTCCCATGATGCAGGTAAGCCTGCATCCATCCGTCCGAACTCTTGTCCCAGCACATCGGGTCGGGGCCTGGGGTCTCCGGGGTGTCGGGCATGCAGGTGAAGGCATTCGTGCCTTTGCGCAGCGTGCGCATCTTGCCATCCGCTGTCATGGCCACAATGGTCGCGGCTTTGCTGACAGCCAGTGGCGCCGCGGCCATGGCGCTTGCGATCAGCTGCTGGTCGCTGGGCGCGGCGGCCTTTGCGACCGGCAGGTCGAAGGTCTGGCCGATGAGCGCCGTGCCGGTGAGTGTGACCCCGGCCATGAAACCGATCAGGACTTGTTTTCTGTTCATCGAATCGACCTCCTTGGTAGTGCATTGTCTCGGCCACAGCGTGAAAGCCAGTTGGCCGGAAACGCCCCATGATAATCGCTTGACGTGAGCCTTGCATGCGAGCCGCAAACGTTTCCGCAGGGCTCACGGCGGGCCACCCCAGTCGAGCCACGTGCCCGCGCCGCCCTCCAGCGCGCGACGATGAATGTCGTGCGCCGCGGCCAGATCTTCAAGCGCGATGCCGAGCGATTCGTAGATGGTAACGTCGTCCCGCGAGACGCGCCCCGCGACTTCGCCGAGCAACACCTCGCCAAGCTCGCCGAGCAGGTGGGCGTCGGTAATCGCGCCTTCCTTGCGCGCGATCAGAAAGTCCCCTGCTTCGTTCAGGCAGGATTCGCGGCAGTCGGTGAAGAAGCGTGCGCGCCGCACGGCCTCGGTGTCGAGTTCCCGGGTTGCGGCGAAGCAGGCGCCCACCGCGTTCACGTGCGCGCCCGCGGAGAGCCACGCCCCGCGCAGCACGGGTTCTTTGGCGGAGGTGGTCGTGCAGATGAGATCGGCTCCACGCACGGCGTCTTCGGCGCTTGCCGCCACCTCAATCGCGAATCCCAGTGACGCCGCCTCCTCGCGCGCGAATCGCTCGGCGTTGGCGCGCGTACGGCTCCAGACGCGCACGCGCCGGAGCTTTCGAACCGCGCGCATCGCCGCCAGATGGCTGCGCCCCTGCGCACCCGAACCGATCAGTGCGAGATCGCCGGCGTCCTTGCACGCGAGCGCATCGGTCGCGGCCGCCGAGGCGGCGGCGGTGCGAATGGCGGTGATCGCGGTGGCGTCAAGGATGGCGAGCGGCTCGCCGTGCACGAGGCCGAACAACATCACTACGCCCTGGTGCGAATCGTAGGCCGTGCCGTGATTGGCGGGCATGACGCTGACGACCTTGAGCCCGAAGCTCTGCGGGTGCCCCAGGTAACCGGGCATCACGCCCAGGATCCCGGAGCCATCGGGAAGCCGCACCATGCTGCGCAGTGGCAGCACAGCTTCGCCGCGCGCAAACGTGGTGAGTGCATCGCGCATGAGTCCAACGCAGGACTCCATGGGCAGCAGTTCCTTGACGCCTGCCTCGTTGACGAACAATACCTTGATAGTCGTTCGGATATTGGTCATGAAGTCCTCAAGGCGGCATGTTCATTTGCTGCGGTCGACGAGAGCGCGCACATCGGGGTCATCCGGCTCGAGTGCGGCGAGGCGATGCGCGGCTTCAGCGGCTTTCGCATGGTCACCGTCATCCAGTTGCCAGGCCGCGAGTGCCCATAGTGCATCGCGATCATTCGGCTGTCGCGCCAGCACCGCCTCCAGAATCTTGATTGCCTCCCGCCGCTGACCGGCACTCTCCAGAGCCACAGCGTAAACATAGGCATAGCGCACTGCAGCGGGTGCGTTTTCCGCCGCCTGTCGTAGTTCATCCATGGCCTGCTGCGGGCGCCCGGTGCGGATCTCCAGCAATCCCAGCGCATGATGCAATGCGGCTGCGTTGGGACTGGTCTCGAGCCCGCGTCTCAGTGTAGCTTCCGCCTCGGCTTCCTCGCCAAGCGCCCGGTGCAGGTCGGCCAGGTTCACCACAGCCGGCACGAACCTGGGATCCAGCACCAGGGCTTCCTCGAGTTCCGCGCGGGCCTCCGCGGTCCGGCCGAGTCCGCTCCAGAGAAGGCCCAGATTGACATGGGAATCGGCCCGATCCGCATTGATATGCTGCGAGGCCACATATTCGGCGACCGCCCGATCGCGTGAGGCGGATTGCCCGGGTTGCAGTTGCCCGGCCGGAAGATCGGCGACCAGTGGCACAGTCTCCAGTCGGACATCGCGGACTGGATCATCCAGCATGACGATGAGGCCCTTGCGCAATTCCATCGGCAATGACTGATGTGCCGAGACTGCGGCCCGGCGCACGAGCGGATCAGGGTCATGCAATAGGGCTGTGAGCATCGCCATCGCCTCCGGACCCGGAATCCGGTCCAGGCGCTGCAGGGCGCTCGCCCGCACGATGCCAGGCTGCGTTGCGTCCTGGGCGAGCGCGAGCAATTGCTGGCGCGCTCTGGCAGCACCGGTATCGCCATCGTGCAGCACTTCCGCGTAGTGTTTCACTCCGGTGCGCGCGGTGCCGAACCACTCGCGCAACTTCCCGGCAGCCCACTCCGGCTTGCGATCGTGATGGCAGCCGGTGCAGGCGTCCGGTGCGCCGATTGTGGCCGCGAGATCCGGACGCGGGACACGCATGCTGTGATCGCGCCGGAAATCGACGCCCATGTAGATTCGGCCGGGCATATGGCACTCGAGACAGTTGGCGCCGGCCGACTCCGGCTGGTGATGGTGATGCGCCGCCGCCTGGTACTTCTCTGCCTGATGGCACTGCAGGCACACCTCGCCGCCCGGCGCGCGCAACTTGAGGCTGTGCGGATCGTGGCAGTCACCGCAGCTCACGCCAGCCTGGTGCATCCGGCTCTGCAGGAATGAGCCGTACTCATACACCTCGTCGCGGATCTGGCCATCGGGGAAATAAAGATCCGAATCGAGCAACGCCACGCGGTGTGTTTCACCGATGAGCCGGCCCGGCGTGTAGTCTTTCCAGATCTGGCCGCGTCGTGAATGACAGCGTGCGCAGGTGTCGAGCTCGCGATCGCTCATGCGCGCCTGATTGCGCACCGGCTTGCCATTCGACGGATCAGTCGTCCAGGTGACACCGTGCCGCTCGTCCAGGCGCACGACCAGGCCGCGATTGCCGCCATCACCGCTCTTTGCAGTATCAGGGTCTTTCGCCCAGGCGACATGCCTTGAGCCCGGGCCGTGGCAGGTCTCGCAGGAGACGTCGATCTCGGACCAGCTCGCTGAATGGCGCCTTGTCTTCGCGTCGTAGCTGCGCTGCAGATTCGTCGAATGGCACTCCGCGCACTGGTAGTTCCAGTTCTGCTGCGGCGCCGTCCAGTGCAACTCGTCGTCATGACGAATAGTTTCATCGGGATACAGGTGAAACCATCTCTGCCCGCCCAGAACCTTCGGCCGCGAGTCCCATGAGATGGACAGCGCCTGCAGGCGACCGTCCGGCATTTCAATCAGGTATTGCTGCAGCGGGTCAACGCCAAAGACGTAGCGGACTTCGAAATCGGCCAGCTCGCCGTCCGGCCCGTCCGTATGCACGATGAATCGGCCATCGCGCCGGAAAAAAGTCGTCAGCACGCCCGAGTGGGTGAAGCTCGCATTGTCGAAGTTACCGAGCACCGTTGCCTCGGTCGCTACATCCATCGCGCGGTCGTGATCTGAGCCAGTCCACGTCGCCAGTTCGTCGGCGTGGCATTCCGCGCAGCTTGTGCGGCCCACGAATTGGGGTGGGCTTGTGAGTTCCGGCCGGGCCGGTTCGTGCCCAGTCCACCAGCCAAAATGCATGCCGGCCCACAGGCCGGCTGCGATCAACAACGTGAGACTGATTACGGCAAGCCGAATTTGTGTGGTCATCTCACTTCGGCGGTGCGTAGGGGTCCGGAGTGCCCATCGGAATGAGCGGATATTGTTTCACGCTCTGCTCGAACTCACCCACGATTTTCAGCATCGGACCCACCACCCAGGAATCCACCGTCGGCTTCTCCTCGCGCGGATCGGTGTAGAGGTTGTAAATGGTCGGCGTGGGATTCTTGACCGGCGGGTCGAACATGTTGTCCTGACGCATGAAATGCATCTTCCAGTTGCGCCACTTCACCGCCTGCAAACGCTCTGCTCCCCAGATTGGAAAACCTTCCCGCGCCGACTTTTCGGTCTTGCCGAGGAAAAAGGCGGACTGATCAATGCTGTCGAACGGCCGATCCGTGGGTACTTTCGCGCCGCCGAATCTGGCGAGTGTGGCGAACATGTCCACACCGTGCACGATCTCGTTGCTCACGCGCTCCGCGGCGATCTTGCCGGGCCAGCGAATCAGGAAGGGCACGCGAATGCCGCCCTCCAGCGCGGTGAAATACGCGCCACGCCAGGGGCCGGCCCAACCGTCCCAGGGCTTCAAGAACTCGGCCCCGTTGTCGCTGGTGAAGATGAAGATCGTGTTGTCGCGCACGCCCGCCTTGTCCACCGCATCGAGCAACTGCCCGACGTTGGCATCCATCTCCGCCAGCATGTCCGCCCAATCGCCGTTGCCAGTCTTGCCTGCGAAGGCAGGATTTGGCAGCGTGGGCAAGTGCGGCTGGGTGAGCGCCACGTAGGCGAAGAACGGCTTGCCGCCCCTGGCCTGCTTCTCGATGAACGCCACCGAGCGTTTGGTGATTTCCGCATCAATGAGGCGGCGTTGCGCCACGTCGTAAGTCCCCAACTCCCCGCTCTTCTCGCCTTTCTTGCCTTCCATGATCTTTTCCGGTGGCATGATGTCGGGCGACCAACCAGACGCCGACGGCCACAGCGACTCGTCGGTCGTGCGCGGAATGCCGAACCACTCGTCGAAGCCCTGATCATTTGGCAACCGTCCGTCGTGACTGCCGAGATGCCATTTGCCGTAATAGCCGGTCGCGTAGCCCGCATCCGACAACGCTTCGCCCATGGTCACTTCCCACTGCGTAAGGCCGTCGGCCACACCGCCAAACGGCACGGAATGGGTGCCCGAACGAATCGCCCAGCGACCCGTCATCAGGCTCGAACGGCTCGGCGTGCACTGCGTCTCCATGTTCATGTTCAGGAAACGCATGCCATCCTTGGCAAGGGAGTCGATGCGCGGCGTGGCCGCGCCGCGGGTGATGCCGCCGCCGTAGGAGCCGATTTCCCCATAGCCGAGGTTGTCGGTAAGAACAAATACGATGTTGGGTTTGTCCGCTGCTTGCGCCGCGGTCGAGATGATCAACGCCAGCGCGCCAACGAGCGCGGCGGCAAGAAGGTTTTGTGCACGTGTAGTTTTCACAATTGTACTCGGATGAGGTGCGTGACCTGCCGCGGGAGCGCAATGATGCCGAAGGCGGCCCCGACAAACAACAATTGCCAGACCTCGACGCCGAGGTCGATTTGGACGCCGATCACAACGGCATGGATATCAACGGAACTCGCCGGTTAGAGGGCTTTGTTTGCCACGGTCACCCTGCGGCGACGAAATATATGCCGCTGCCCAGCCTGCAACAGGACCGAGTCCCCATGAAATACGCCATTCGCAGAGTCGCCACGGTCAGCGTGTTCGGCGCCTGTCTCGAGGCGAAAAAGTACACGGTCAAATACTAAGTAGCGCTGCGTCAGGACGAATAGCCGAGCAAGGTCGAGAAATTCCGGTTGTTGGACTTTGACGCTTGAGCCGGCGTGTTGTTATGGCTGAAGCCGCTGCTACAGGTGTTGCACGCCGGGCAGCCGGCTGAAGCGTCGGTCGAAGCTGCCAAACGGCAAGTGCCCTGCACGACGGGCCGTCTCGAGGGCCAGGCAGTCGGAGAACTCCACGCCAGCGTACTGACGGAAGTTTGCCAGCGCGGCGATTACGGCCTCGCTGTCCTGAATCGCGAGCGATGTGTGGTTCAGCAACATCTCGACGGCTTCGGCAAGCCTCGTGCGGCTCAGATCGAATGCCGATGCGAGGACCCACATGGTCTCGGCCAGAACAATATGCGGGATCCAGGCGCCGCCCGCGATGAATTCCTCGGCAACCCGGACCTGGGCCTCGTCGTCATTGGTAAGCAGGCGAATCAGCAGGTTGGTGTCAACGGCCCGCATGACGCCGCCGGGCATGGGCCCGAAGGGCCGCCTTCGTGTCCACGGGGCTCTGCCCCGCTGGCATGCCCTGCGGAAAGAGAACTCGCCGAATGTCTGCCGAGGTAAATCGTCCGGCGCGCCGGACAACGATCTCCCCGTCAACCTCGTGCCACTCGAGCACTGCGCCAGGCCCGAGGCCGAGCTTGCGGCGGATTTCGGCGGGAACTGAAATCTGTCCCTGGGCGGTCAGGCGTGAGTTTGCGGTGGCCATAGCAGAGACATTACCCGGGTAATGAGCTGCGGGTCAAGCCGAATTTCCTCGCTTTTGTCACAGAAATCGGTGCCGCAGGGCGAATCTGGATCGGTCTGTTCGTCCCAACATGGCCGGCCGACCACGCAAAGTCGCAGTCTGACGCCGATTGTCGTCAAAATGCAGCGACGCGCTGGATGATCCAGAACGCGGCGACACCTCCGATAGCATACGGCGGAACGCGCCAGGCCCACGCCGGCTGCGGCACCGCGATGCGACGCGTGACCTGTCGCGCGAGCGCAATGATGGCGAAGACGGCCCCGATAAACAACAGTTGTCCGACCTCGACGCCGACGTTAAAAAACAGCAGCGCGACGGGAATCGCTGTTTGCGGCAGGCCGACAGCGTTTAGCGCGCTGGCGAAGCCAAAGCCGTGCAGCAGGCCGAATGTGAACGCGACGATCCAGGGAAATCTCTCCGTCAGACCGGCCCGGCCCTGTCGGCCGTGCACGATTTCCGCCGCCACAAACACGATGCTCAAGGCGATCGCGGCCTCGACGGGCGGTCCGGGCACATGCACGAATCCGAGCGTCGCGCCCGCAAGCGTCAGGCTGTGCGCGACGGTGAATGCCGTGACGGTCCAGATCAGCCGGCGTGTGCCTTTCACCAGAATCAGCAGCGCGAGCACGAACAGCAAATGGTCAATGCCACCGAGAATGTGCTCGACGCCGAGCGCGAGATAAGTGCGGGCGACCTCCATCGCACGCGGCGCGGCTTCGACGACGAATGACGGGGCGGACGGCGTGAGGCGCGTGACTTGCGTGGTGCCATCGAGACGCTCCAGGCGCACGAGCACGTCGGTCGTGGTCGCCGTGAGACCGGCGATATTGATCGTGCTGCCGGTCAGGCCACCCGCGCACTTCGCGGTCCATCGTTCGCTGTAGGCGTTGTTGACCATCGAAGCCCGCGGCTCGGTGAGGTTCGTGCAGCCCGGCGGGAGCTCGACGTAAATTCCGAGGCGCAGATTCTCGCCGAGACCCGGCACCTTCCAGAGCACCCCGTAAGTTTCCGGTTCGGTCTGGCGCAGTTCGAGATACGCGGGGCGCACCTCGTGCGCGAACGCGTCTGACGCGAACGTGGCGAGCAGAACCAGGACCAGCGTTGCGGCTCTCATTGCTTCGCTGTCAGTTTCTTCTGCTCCTTCACCGGCTCCAGGCTTTCGACGGTCACGGTGTAGCGCTTCAGAAGTTCCTGATAAAACTTGCCGTTCCCTTCCAGCCGCCGGGCGTTGTCCCACTCACGACGCACGACGTCGTGCACTTCCGCCAGCTCGGGCAGGCGGCCTTCCGTGCGTTCGCTGACCAGCACCAGATGCACGCCGTAGCCGGATTCGATCGGCCCCTGCCATTGGCCGGGCGAGAGTTCGCCTAACTTCGCCGCGAACTCGTCCCCGAACTGCTTTGCGACCTCGCCGGTCGGCGTGGATTGGTACGTGCGTTCAAGTAACAGCGAGTCGCCCAGCGCCGAGGTATCGGCCATGCCACCGGCCTGCCTCAACTGCGCCAGCAGTTTCGCGGCGTCACGCGCGAGGTTGTCGCCGTGCTTATCCGGGTTGAGATACACCTGGCTGAACGTGAACCGTGGCTCGATGCGAAACGATTCAGGGTGCGCCTGCAGATAGGCGTTCAGGTCGCCGTCGGTCGGCTCGATTTGGGCGGCGATGTCGTCGGACACGAACTCCAGTTTTTGCCGCAAGCGGCGGCGGATGACGGTGTCGTCCTTGTCCAATCCCATCGCGATTGCTTCGCGTGTCGCGATTTCTTCGCGCACCCAGTCGTCGATCAGGCCCTTGAGCTCCACATCGGTGGGCGGCCGCTGCCAGGTCCTGGCAAAGCCGGCCGCCAGGTGCTCGACCTGCCCCACGGTCACGACGATCTTCCCCGGCGCGTTACTGCGGCCGGGGCTGGACATCAGGCTGTAGGCCATGAATAGCCCAGCTCCCAGCAGCAGGAAATGCAGCAGCGGTTCTTTGAGGATTCGTTTCATGGGTGCATTCGATTCAAAGCTGGCGGACGAAATCCGCCCACGCCCACGCCCGCACGCCTGGGGCGACGGCGCGGGTTGCGGTCGGGGTTCTCGGCGATTGATGCACGAGATGCAACTCGATCGTCGTGCCGCGAGGCCGTTTCTTGCGCAGCGCATCCGCCAGTCGTTGCATCGGGCCGGCCATGGCGGGCGTGACGGTGCGCGCGGCCTTGCACTCGACCAGCGATACGCCGCCGCCGCGACCGGGCATGATGAAGTCCACCTCCAGCCCTTGCTCGTCGCGGAAATAGTAAAGCTCGCGCCGCCGGCCCGCGTTCAACTGCGCCTTCACCATTTCCGACGCGACAAAGCCCTCGAACAACGCGCCGTAAAAGGGCGACTTGGCCAGCTCGGCCGACGAATCGATACCCAATAGATGACAGGCAAGGCCGGAGTCAGCCAGATACAGCTTCGGCGATTTGATCAGGCGCTTGCCGAGGTTCTCGAAAAACGGAGGTACGATCAAGACCTGCGCGGTCGTCTCCAGCACGCCGAGCCATTGCGTGATGGTGGGCACGCTCACTCCGAGCGGCGCGGCCAGGTCGGTTCTGTTCAACACCTGCCCGTGCCGGCTTGCCACGAGCGCGAGAAAGCGCCGGAACGTCGCGAGATTCTTCACCGCCGTCACCGCGCGAACATCCCGCTCCAGGTAGGTCTGCAGGTAGGTACTGAACCACAGCCGCGCTCCGCCTGGACGCGCCACCGCCTCGGGATAGCCGCCCCGCAGCAGCGTCACCTTCGGTGTCTCGCGCGTGGAAAGCGGCAGCAGTTGGAGGACCGCGGCGCGTCCGGCCATGGACTCGGTGACGCCCCGCATCAGCGGCGCTTCCTGCGAACCCGTGAGCAGCCACTGGCCGGTGCGACGCGGCTGGCGATCAATCCGCGAGCGGACGAACGCGAACACCTCGGGCACCTGCTGCACCTCGTCGAGAATCGCGGGCGTCTTCACGGCGTCGAGGAAGCCGTGCGGATCGGCCCGCAGCCGCGCCACCACGTCAGGGTCTTCGAGCAGAAAGTAACTTGCTTTGGGAAACAGACGGCGCAGCAGCATCGTCTTGCCCGCCCGGCGTGGACCGGTCAGCACCACGGCCGGAAAGTGGCGGGTCGCATGCGCCAACTGCTTTTCCAGTGCCCGATGGATGTATTTCATGATTGAGAATTCTAAAGTTCTACTTTAGATTACTCAAGTACAGAATCGCCGTTCAACGGGCGGTCCCCGAGGAAACGGAGCGCGGAAGTCTCCGTTCCCTCCTATTCGGGTAACCTTATTTCCCCGGCGTGTACCAGATCGGCGAACTCCAGGCGCGTTCCTGGATGGTCGAGGGCACCTTGGTCAGCGGCGCCATCTTCATGCGCACCGCATCATAGGTGTTCCAACGGGGAGTCGGTATTTCGAGGACACGGGCATAGTAGAAGGCGCGCTCGCCCGGCTTGAAATCGGGATCGGTCCAGCCGGTGGCGAGTTGCGCGGCGCCGATGGCGTCCGTGTACGTCGCGGTCTTCAGATCAACACTGTTGCCGACCGGGGGTAGTTTGCCATTGGCGCCGATCTTGCGATCGCCGGACCAGGCGACATCGTAGATCTTCTCGTGCTGCTTGCCAGCCGCGTCAAGCCAGCCCTTGATGATCTGGACCCGATCGAGGTTGCCGCTCTTGGGGTCCTTGAGCGCCATGACGAGAAATGTCGGCGCCTTGCCGGCTCCGGGCTTCAGGTCACCGCCCATCGGCACGCCCTTGTCATAGGCGAGCTTGACGAAGTCCGGCTTGTTCACATCGTCGGCGGCATAATCGAAGCTGCCGAAGAAGCGCACTTTCATCATCGGGCCCGAAGTAGCAAAGGTCTCCTTACGCTGCATCGCATCGAAGATGGCCTCGCGCGTGTTCTGCGGGGCCCAGACGCCGGCCAGGCCGCCCGAGCTGAACTCCTGGATCTGCTGGATCTGGCCAGCCGGCGCACCCGGCAATCCGGTCAGCCGTTCCTTCGCATTATTCTCAAACGCGAACTTGCCGGTGAAGTTGTATTCCTCGTGGCTGGCGGCGGCATTGTGAGTGTCGGTATCGCCGATGAAGCCATATTTGAACGGATTGCCGGCGCCATTCGCAGCCTGGCTCATGCCATCGAGCAGAGCCTGGCGGATGAAACTGCCCTTGCGATGGGACGGGCGCTCGAAATCCGCCGACAGCGTGTAATCCCACTGTTCGAATCCGGCGAATTCGTCGGTCGGCGACAGCTCCGGATGGGTTTCCGAGGTGCCCTTGATCTGGGTGATTTCATACAGCGGTTCGTTGTCGGCGCGGGTCTTGTTGTAGGGCGCATCGATCGGCTTGCCATTGCGCTTCACCGTTTCGAACATGAGGCCATCGCTGGCGTTGCCGTTGTGCGGGATGGCGAACAGGGTCGAGCCCCTGGCGCGCTGATCTTCCATCCACTTCCACAGGACCTCTGGATCATCGGAATCGAGCGCCGAGAGCACCAGGTCAGGCAGGTGCGCGGTGTCGCGGAAGACGACGACGCGATGCAGATTGCGCTTCTGCGGGTTCGAGGTCCATTCAAAACCGGCGAAGGTGGTGAACTTGCCGGGCACGTAATTGGCCTCCGCCGCCTTGACGATTTCGGACCAGACGCTACGAGCCAGCACCGGATCGCTCAACTGCGGGTCGCGCTTGCCGTCGCTCATGTCGCGCAGGATGCCGGCAAAGGTCTGCAGACGGACATTGGCGTCAGGCGAGGTCACGCCCTTGGCAAGCTCTGTCTTGCTGAGCGGACTGTCCGGGTTGCCCATCTGGTTGAACACCCCCATGTACTCGGCGTGATCAGCCACCATGTAGAAGTCGAGTGGGGTCTGGATTTGCATTTCCGGCCCGCCGCTGCCCGTGATCGCCTTGCCCTGCGCCCAGGCATAGGCATCCATCGGTGTGGTCTTGGAGCCATTGGTGAACCCGTCGAACGACCAGCCGGTGTGGACATGCACGTCCCCGAAGTACACGTTGTTTTCAGGGTTCGGTGGCGGCAAAGCGGCTGCCTGTGAAGCTGGCGTAGCGGGAGCGGCTGAGGTAGTGGCCGGTGGCGAGGGCGAACAAGCAGCCAGAACCAGCGCAATGCCGAGGGTGGTGAATTTGGTATTGGCGTTCATATTCTTGATCCTCTTTGACTACGTACCCGGCGTGTACCAGATCGGCGAGGTGTAGGCGCGCTCCTGCAACGTCATCGGCACTTCCTTGGGCATGTGGATGCCGTAGCGCTTCGCGTCGAAGGCGGTCCAGCGCGGCGTCGGAATCTCGATGACGCGACCGTAGTAGAACGCGCGCTGTGCAGGATTGAAGTCCGGGTCCTTCCAGACCGCGATCAACTCGGGCGCGCCGATCGTGTTGGTCCAGGTGGCATTCGGAACATCCACGGTGTTGCCGACACTCGGGAGCTTGCCATCCGCGCCGGGTTTGCGGTTGCCGGACCAGACCACGTCGTAGACCTTCTCATGCAACTCGCCCTTCGCGTCCATCCAACCCTTGATGATCTGATAGCGATCGAGGTTGCCGCTCATCGGATCCTTCAGCGCGGCGACGAGGAAGGTGGGCGACTTCCCAGGAGGCGCCTGCTGCAGATCGCCGCCCATCGGCACGCCCTTGGAATAGCCCGCCTCTGCCGGCATCCGCGTCTGGGCATCCTTGGCGTCAAAGTCCCAACCGCCAAAGAAGCGCACGGTCATCCGGGGGCCGGTGGTCGAGTAAGCCTCCTTGCGCTTGAGTGCATCCCAAATCGACGCGCGCGTATTCTCGGTCGCCCATACGCCGGTGTAGCCGGCGGCGGCCATCTGCCAGCCGAGGATGTTGACCTGCGAGGTCTTGATGACTGCGTGCTCCCAGCGATGGGCCGATGGCTCCACCCCCGTGTGCTTGCCGAAGAAGTTGTCTTCCTCAGCCGTGGTCAGCCCGGTGTGGGTGTCGGTCCCACTGACGAAACCAAACTTGAAGGGATTCACGCCGAGCGTCTGTTCGAGCTTCAGACCTTCCTTGAGGGCCTGTCGCGCATACTCGCGCTCCAGCATGCCGGGCGTCTTCGGCACGCCGGCAAGGTTGGCCTGGTCCCATTTCTCGAAGTTGGAGAATTCGTCGGTCGGCGAGAGGGCCGGTTGGGTTTCGCCGTCACCCTTGATCTGGGTGATCTCATACATCGGCTCCCACTTCGCGCGGGCCTCGGCCCATTCGCGGGTCAGGGGATTGCCGAGGAAGGTGGTGAGCGCGAACATCTTGCCATTGGACAGATTGCCGTTGTGAGGGATGGCGAGGAGCGAGCCGCCCGTTTTTGCCTCCCAGGTCTCCATCCACTTCCAAAGATCCTCGGGGTTCTCGCTATCGAAGGTCGTCATCGGGATGGCGGTGTCAGCCTTGTCCTTGCCATCGCGGTAGATCACATTGCGATGCAGGTTGTCGCCGCCGCCGGCATTGCTCGTCCACTCGTAGCCGATGAGGGCGGTGAACCGCCCCGGCTCGTTGTATTTCTCCATGATGGAGTTGTTCTTCTGCCAGATCGACAGGGCGAGCTTGGGATCCTTCATCGCAGCCGGAACCTTGTTGTTCGACTGGGCCGCAATCATCTCGCTCGCCGCCTCGACACCCTTGCCGTCGGCCATCATGTCGTGCCACTTCTTGATTTGCGGATCGCGCATCAGGTTGGGATTGCCGTCCCGGATCTCGAAGATCACGCCGGCGGCATCGGAGTGGTCTGTGATCGCCACCCAGTCGAGCGGGCGGCTCAACTTCACCGGCTCGCCGAGCGACGACGTGATCTGTTCGCCCCGGGCAAAGCGCACGGCCTCCTCGGGGCCGAGCGAGCAACCGAAGGCACCCGCGTCCACCGACCAACCCGTATGCACATGCTCATCGCCCCAGAGGACGCGCGTGGGGTAGTTGCGGTTCGCGTAGGGCGAGAAGCCTCGTTTCGGGAAGGCATGCGCCGCCGCCTCAACGTTGATTTCTCCCTCGTCGGTGACAGAGGGTTTGTCCGCCGCGAACACCGGTAGTGAGTAACCCGCCAGACCCAGCACCAGGCTGATGGCGGCGAGTATGGTTTTGATTTTCATGTTTTTATTCCTACAGTCGTTGATTGGGTAAATCACGTACCCGGCGTGTACCAGATCGGCTAATCATAGCCGCGTTCGGTCACGGTCAGTGGCCTTCATCATCGTGTCCGTCCGAGCCAGTTCAGCCCAGCTTGATGCCCCGGACCTCTGAGGCCCGCTCGTCAACCGGGATAATGGGCAACTCGCCTTTGTTCTTGACCGGCAAGTTGCGCAGGTGATCCATGATCGCCTGCCATTCCTTGATCTCGAGCCCGGCATTTGCCCCGGTTTCGGTGTCGACACTGCTCGCATCCGTCGTGCCCGGTGGTGGCAGCAGGTAGCCCGAGTTTTCGGGAGGCATCTCGAGCGCGTCAACCTTCGAGGTGAGCGGCGTACCGTCCTTTTTCTTGGGGACCAGCGGCAGCTTGCCCTTCGTGTACTTGGGGATGGCCACGATGATCGGGCCGAGCATCAAGGGACACGTCAGGCTGAAGAGCTGCACATCCGTCCCGGTGATGTCGATTGCACGATAACCGCGATCAAGATCTCCCAATTCGACGGCCGTCACTACATCGAAGCGCGGACGAGACAGGTCGTAGCTGAAACGCATGCCGGAGGCGCGCGGAAAATACTCTCCCGGATGGGCCGCGTTGTCGATCAGCAGGAATTCCAGCAGGTTCTTGAGGTCATGGCCGGTGAAATAGCCAGTCACCAGCGTGCTGCCGGGGGTCGGATCGATCACGCCGGAACCGAGCGGCGCCACGGCGAACACGTCGTAGACCGTCACCACGCCAGTCTTACCGCGTGAGAGCCCGGCGCGCATCATGCCGTTGGCGGTGAACCCGATGTCGGCCTTGGTGGCGACGCGGAAAGCGTCGGTAACCAGGTTGGCCAGCAGCGTGCCGGCGGCGATGTCGGTGTAGGTATTGGGCAGATCGCGCGGGGCGATCGCCAGCGGTTGGTCGATGCTGTATCCACGCGACGCAAATGCCGCTGAGCTGACTGACTTCTTGAGTTTCTCGATGTCGGCTGCGATGGCGCGATCGCCAACGATGGTGTCGTCGATCGGGTGGAGCTGGTAGGACACGACCGTCAGCTTGCCGCCGTCCACTGCGAGCACCAGTTCGCCAAGATTGCGGCTCTCTTTGCCGGTCTGGACCACGGGCGTGTGGTCGTTGACGATGATCGCTTCGCGCAGTTCGGTGTGGCTGTGGCCGCTGATCACCACGTCGATACCTGGCACGTCCCTGGCCAGGCGCACGTCCTCACCGTCGTGGTAGTTGCCATCCGGCCCTTTCTCCAAACCACCATGACTCAGCGCGATGACCACATCCACCTTCTCGGTTTCGCGCAGGATCTTCACGACCTCTTTGGCGGACTCGGTGGCATCGGCGAAGGTCGTGGCTCCGCCATTCGTGTAAATCATGGCTTCCTTGCCAAGGCTTCCAAAGATGCCGAAACGCAGACCGCCGCGCTCGATCACTGCGTAGCGACGGATTACGCCCTCGTGGCTCAAACGTTGCAGGTCAGCCAGGCTGGCGTCGACCCCGGCGAAACTGGCATTTGCGCTGAGCACCGCCGGAATGCGGCCTGCTTTGACTGCGGCGTCGATGGATTTGCCGAGGCCCGCTGGACCAAGATCGAATTCATGATTGCCAAAGGTGGTGGCGTCATACCCCATCTTGCCCATCAGATGCAGTTCACCACCGGTTTCGCGCGTTGCGGCGCTGAACGCCGTGCCCATGCTGTAGTCGCCGGCATCCAGGATCATCACCGGCCCGCGCTTGCGGCGTGCCTTGGTGCGCTGGGTGATCAGGGCGGCCAGCCGCGCATATCCGCCCCGGGTCTGGTCATCGTTGACCGTGAACGGCGTGTAATCCGCTGACGGGCCCATGCCGATGAAACTCGCGTGCATGTCGTTCGTGTGCAGGATCGTGAAGGTCTTCGCTCCGGCCGGTGCCGCGGCGAGGTAGCCGGGCACGAGCATCGTGACCCCGATGGCCGTCCCGCCAGCGATAAACTCGCGACGCGAGCACGCTGCGGCGGTCGGTTCGTTGTCTCTTTTATGCATTGTGAGAATCCCGTCGATGCTAAGAAACGTAAAACGGGCCGCACGTATCTTGCAACGCGTGCGGCCCGTTGATCCACGTTAGCCCGGCTTATTGGGCTTTCGACGACTCCTCGATCTGCTTCTGCATCTTGGACAGATTGAACGAACCCGCCGTCTGGCTGGCCGGGTAGTCCTTGAAGGTCATGAGGAACTTTCCGACTACGTCCGTGGCCGGCGAGATGAGGAAGACGCGGTCGAGCCACCAGTCATCGTAGGTGTTCGCGTTGTGCTGGGCTTTTTCGAGCGGATCGCGGCGCAGGTTAAAGAGCAGCGGGGCGCGCAGTTCGACGAATGGCTCGCGCCACAGCGGCATGGCCTCGGCGCGGTTTTCCATGTAGACGACCTTCCAGTCGCCCACGCGGGCCGCGACGATCTCGCCGATGTCATTCACATAAATGAACTCCTTGCGCGGCGACTCCTTCGACTTGCCTGTGAGGTAGTCAAGCAGGTTGTAGCTATCGAGGTGGTTCTTGTAGGTGCGGCCATTGAGTGCCACGCCCTTGAGCAGTTGCTCCTTGATGTCCGGCGCACCGGCGGCGGCGGCGAAGGTGGTCAGCCAGTCTTCGTGGGCGACGATGCCGTTGAGCGTAGTGCCCGCCGGGAAATGACCGGGCCAACGCACGAAGCAAGAGACGCGGTAGGCGCCCTCCCAGTTCGTGTTCTTCTCACTGCGGAACTGGGTGGTGCCGGCATCGGGCCAGGTGTTGTAGTGCACGCCGTTGTCGGTGGAATACTGGACGATGGTGTCGTTGGCAAGGCCGAGGTCATCAATCAGTTTGAGCAGTTCGCCCACGTGCATGTCGTGCTCGACCATGCCGTCGCTGTATTCGTCCTGCCCGGAGATACCGCGATGTTCCGCCTTCACGTGGGTGCGGAAATGCATACGTGTACCGTTCCACCAGACGAAGAATGGCTTGCCTTCCTTGACCGTGCGCGTGATGAAGTCCTTGGCCGCGGCGATGGTCTCGTCGTCGATGGTCTCCATCCGCTTGATGGTGAGCGGGCCTGTATTCTCGATCTTCTGCCCACCCTTGCCGTCGGCCCAGGTGTGGAGCACGCCGCGCGGACCGTATTTCTTGCGGAATTCCGGGTTCTTCGGGTAGTCCAGATTCTCCGGCTCCTCTTCGGCGTTCAAGTGGTATAGGTTGCCGAGGAACTCGTCGAAGCCGTGCATCGTGGGCAGATGCTCGTCGCGGTCGCCCTGGTGGTTCTTGCCGAACTGGCCGGTGGCGTAGCCCTGGGCCTTCAGCACCGTGGCCATCGTCACATCCGTCTTCTGCCAGCCTTCTTTCGCGCCGGGCAGACCGACCTTCAACATGCCGTTCCGGAGGGGCACGGAGCCGCCGATAAAGGCCGCGCGACCGGCGGTGCAGCTCTGCTGCGCGTAGTAGTCGGTGAAGCCCACGCCTTCATTGGCGATACGGTCGATGTTGGGTGTCTGGTAGCCCATCATGCCCCGGCTGTTGTGGCTGATGTTCAGGTTGCCGATGTCATCGCCCCAGATAACGAGGATGTTGGGCTTCTTCGACGCCGCAAAGGCGGGTGTCATGAACGCGAGGCCCAGCAACGCCAGCACGCCCATGAGTGCTTTCAGTACATGATTCATCAAGTGTTCCCCAGCAGGTATTGAGAATTCGGCGTGGATTCTAGCAGCAACCGGACGCGTCTTGTCCAGATCGCGGGTGACTTCCTTGTCGAATCGAATGGCGGCGATCGCGACAGCGGCGGCATCGTAGCGGCCCCCGAAAGGGGTCATATCCTGGTCACCGGTAAATCCGAGACCGTGGACCTGCCCGTCACGGAAGCGCGGCAGGTTAGCTCCGGGAGCACTGGCCATGCAACGATGGGCGTCATGGACGACTGCCTGTCCCTGCAATGCCCTTACTGCGGCGAACCGGTCGAACTGCAAATCGACATCGGCTGCGGCCCGCGGCAGGAATACGTCGAGGATTGCCCGGTCTGTTGCCGCCCCTGGCAGGTCGGTGCCTGGATCGAAGACGATGGCGCCTGGTGCGCGATACTACGCACCGCAGACGAATAGGCGCGGCCGGTCACTGAATTGGCGGAAGCGTACTGGCGCTACGTCAAGGCGGGGGACATAGATGCCTACAGCGAGTTCCTGCAGCAGCGTGGACCTGGCGGACGCATCACGATTCTGTGGGACGCTCTCTCACCTGGTCTCGGTCTCAGCAAGATCGGGAGAGGCCCACCAGCGACGGTGAGGCAGGCCGTGTTGTCCGTCATCTTAATCGCGGGTGTAGGTGACGAACGCGCCTTTCATGTCGCCGTCCTCGGTGTACACGTCAAGCTCCGCGAACTTCCAGCCTTTCGCGGTCATGGCCGCATGCGTCTTGTTGACCTTGTCGGCAAATGAGGACTGCCCATGGCCGTCGATGAACACTGTCGTGATCTTCGCCTGCGCGGCGGCATCGTCCTTGTCGGCGGCAATTGCCGGCCCGGAGCACAGTGCCAACATGACGACAGCAACTGTCGTAACTATTGCAATTTGCTTCATGGTTCGCTCCTCGTTCTGTGAAGGTCGGCGCAGTATCTCAAATTGGCGCCGGATCGCAACGAAAGCTCCTGGCGGGTTGACGCGGCGGCACCGCGACCTGGATTTACAAACAGAAGCCCCGGCGCGGGGCCGGGGCTGATCTGAACAATGCTATCGGTCACCTCGTGAGTTCAATTCCGTAGCTGACCGAGACGGCGCACAGGGTTCCGCCTCCGTAGACGTTGCCCACGCCGAATTGATCATCGGGGCCGACGAGAATCGGCTTCGGGAACGTGATTGCGACGCTGTCGGAGCCGCCTTCCTGTCCGCCTCCATTAGCCAGGTATCCATGTGCGTTAACACCCACACTGACGAGTTTGAAATCCTCGGATGGGCCGCCCGGAGGATTAAACCGCAGCCAGGCGATTGCGCTGCAGTTCCCGTCGGCTTTCGCCATTAGTGACACGGAGTGGAGCAGATAGGCGTCGCCTCGCGGGTCAGCCCACTTCGGGCAGTCGCTGGTCGGACCCGTCGACGCGCCGCACAGCAGCGATAGCGTCCTGAACTCGGTGCCGAGGTTCATTGCCGCGCTGTTCACTTTAACCGGTTGGCCCCGCACGGTTACCGGCAGCGGCGTATTCACAATCGTCACAGGTACCGTGGGCGGACCGCCCGCGTAAGCGGCCATCGAAATGAGTGCTGCTGTAATTCCAACGAGCATCGTTTTCATGAATCTCTCCTCTTGCTCCACGAGGCTGGGCGCCTCATTTGCCCCCCTCCATGACAGTTTATTTTAGCCGTGACAGGGGGCCGACTAGCTATGCGTACTTGTACCTACCCTTGAAGCAGATGCGCGCGCACAGCAGGACCTTCTTGTTGTGCTGAAAACACAAGACGCGAGGCATAAGCGAGCCCGAACAGGGTCGCGGAGAGGCTCATCGGGAATCCGGAACAGAAGCCCCGGTCCGGGGCCGGAACCCCCATGTTGCGGTCGATGGCGCGATCATGCGTAAGAGGGGGATGGACGCGTCTGCGAGAATTGCGCCATCATCGGAACCTTATCTCTCCACTCGTGTCCCACGAACTGGCGAGCCATGCCTGCGCTGATCGGCTAGGGGGGCAACATGAGAATTCGTCGTACCGCGTTCGCTTGCATTGTCGTGGGTCTCTCTGCCGCTCTTCTGATGAGCTGCGGTGGGGGCTACGGTGGCGGGGGTTCCCTCCCAGCGGCAACGCTGACGATTTCGGTTGCACCAACAACGATCACGCTGGGCCAAAGTGCCACAGTCACTTGGAGCTCGAACGCCTCCTGCATGGCGAGCGGGGCATGGAGTGGTGCTAAGGCCGCGAGTGGCAGTGAGACGGTGACACCGACGGTGGCCGGCCCCTCCATCTATACGCTGATTTGTTCCGGCGGCGCGTACGGTTCCAGTGCAAGCAAGTCGGCCACGCTCACAGTAAACCCGGCAATGGTCGCCGGGCTCTGGTCCGGCAATGGCTGCTGCATCAAGTCGGATCCCTTCCCGGTGACCGGAATCACGAGCGACTCCGGTGATGACCGATTCCTGCTCCTCGGTACACACTACGTCGGAAAAATGGGGGCGACACAAACCGCATACGCGACGTGTCAATCCTGCCTCGCGGGCACACCCGTGACTGATTCCAACGACTTCAAGCTGCTCAGCATCCTGGCGCGCGTGTCGGCAGGGGCAAGTAACGTCGCGCCCAACCTGGCGACTGAGCCGACCACCGTTTCGTTCACGGTGCCATACGACCAGTCGTTCGAGCGACCGTCCGCCACCGCCACGGTCCAGGGTGTCTATACGACGAACCTGGGCACCGGTTACACGTTGGCGATCGCCATCGATGCTACTGGCCAAGTCACCGGCAACGACACGAACGGATGCAACCTCGCAGGTAACGTTTCGACCAGTCATCCCGCCGTCGACTACTACGATGTCGTACTCGACGTTTCCACATGCGGGAACAGTAATGGCCGTTACAACGGCAACGCGGCGCTGATCTTCGATAGCACCGGTCGCGCGACGGCGTTGTTCCTCTCAGCGTCGAATGCCAACGCGGCCATCGGCTGGCTGCTAAGCCGATAACCGGCAGCCTTCTCGCGCACTGCCACAAGCTCGACTGCTACTGCCCCGGCTGCCACCGTTGGACGTCAACTGACCTGGCTGGGCCGGGGTTCTTGAACGTGGCAGCGCAGCTTGCTTGCAGAATGACGAAACTACCTACCGCAGCGTTGGCGGGGCTCAGCGCGGATACGATTCCTTCATGACCAGGGCGAGGACCAAAGCCAGTCCGAGACCTGCCACGAGCGGCCATGCCGTGTATTGAGCGAATTCCAGGCCGGGTGTCATGCCCAGATTCAGTGCCTGGTCGATGCGCACGCCAGGACGTGAAATCAGGATGCCGCCCATCAGGAACATCAGGCCGTTGACCAGCGCCGAGGCCGTGCCGATGCGCGCCGGTTCGACCACATCCGCCGCCGAGCTGAATGACAACATGTGCACCGCAGCACCGAGCCCGAAGCAGAAACACAGCACCATCATCAACGGCGTGGATGGAGAGGCAAGGTAGATCAAGCCCAGCAGCGCGGACAACTGCAAGGCGATGCCTGTCAGCATGGGCAGTTTACGGCGGCGAAGCGTATCCGACCAACGCGGGACAATCAGGCATCCGGTCGCCACACCCAGCCAGATCAATGACGCGGCCATGGTCGTCAATGACGGGTCCATTCCGCGGCCGGCCAGCAACTTTGGAGCCCAGACCACACCCATCGAAAGCATGCTGCCGAACACCAGGCTGCCGATGACGCCCACCATCCAGATTTGACCGATGCGCGCGACCCGGAGGATGCCGCCGATGATGTCCTTGAGGAATACGAGCGGGCCGGCCCCGCGCGTCAGCGGCATCGGCTTGGGATCTTTCAGGAATAGCAGGGCGACGCCGAACAGCACGATGCCGAACACGCCGCTGTAGGTGAACAGGGTCTGCCAGGACACATGATCCAGCGACCGCGCAATGATGTTCTGACTGAATGCAGACGTAAATGAAGCAGCGAACTGCACCAGGCCGAACATGAAGCTGAATTTGGCGCCACCGAACCACTGCCCACCGACATAGCCGGCACCGACGAATCCTGCGCAGGCCCCCAAGGCCAAAACCATCTGTGACAACACCAGACCGGAGAAGCCGCCGGATTGCGCGAAGATGAAGGCGCCCGAGGTAACCAGCGCGATGGCCGGAAGCAATACCTTGCGTGCGCCCAGGCGGTCGAGCAGGGCCCCGCTGAAAAGCTGTCCGAAGGCATAAACCCAGGTATACGCGGCGGCGACAATACCGACCTGCGTCGTTGTGATCCCGGTATCCCGCTGCAAACCGGGATTGATGATCGAATATCCGGTCAGTATTGCGAAGTAATAGATGACGAAGGCGACGGCAACCGACCAGACCACCCAAGCCGTGGTCCCGGATGGCAAGCCATCAATCTTTGCGTTGAGCTTCTCAGCCCTTACTTGGCTGGGTAGGTTTCTTTCATGAACAGCTGCCGCCTCTCCCATCGTCAGCGCAGCGCCTACAGCAGCGCCCCGGCGAGCAGCTTCAGCAGCTCTCCCACGGGCATCACCAGGAAAATCAGTGGCAGGCCGGGGAGAGCCGTGATCACCGCGACCTGAAGAATCAGTTGCCGGCTGAAGGGGACGGGCTTCATCTCGCGAATCACAACGAAGCTGTTCCCCAGGTCGGCCAGCGACTGGATATCGCTGCTCCCGAGGAGCGGTTGGTCGGGCGGCGCTTGAGCTGCGACCCACTTCTGCTCGAAGGCACGGTTGTAGGTATCGGACAGGATGCCGTACTGGCGAAGCCCCTCCCGCCGCGTTCGGGCCAGCAGCGGCACGAAGATCAGCAGGGGCCCGATACAGATCAGTTCCATCAGAACCAGAAACACCGCGAACAGGATCTTAAAGTCCTCGATACGCGCGGCCTCGAAATAGAGTTGGAAGGCCGCGTGTCCGCTCAGGATGCAGCCGAGGGCAAAGGCGAAGATCGCCAGGGAGGTATGGGCAGTACCGAGAAAGCCCAGCCCACCGGCCCGGTCGGGATGCGTGGCCACCAGCTGGAGCTTCAGCCGCGCCATATCGTGCAGGAAAAAGGTCCAGATGAGCAGACGCCAGAGCCAGCGGAGCGCGAAGAACTGCAGGATCGGCACCGCGACGAAGCGATACCAGAGCACCGTCCACGACAGGCCCGCCCCGCCCATCACCGTCACAGAACTCCAGGTAGCGGTGGCCGTCCCGCCGGTCCAGGTTTCGACGGAGTTCCAGGCCCCAAACAGGGCGAGACAGACCATGACCAGCTCCGGCAGGAGCGCTTCACGCCGCCGCGCGGCCCGGACAATGGCCGCCTCGGCGGCGGGAAGATCTTCCGGCCGCACGAAGTCTCCCTGGACAAAACGGAGCCCCGCCGACCTGAGCCGCGGGCCGACGACGACTTCCGCCACGAAGAGCAGCGGCACGGCCAGGAAAAAGCGGGCGTACGTAGCGAAGTCGAGTAAGAAGGATTCCCGTGGCGTCGCCCCGAGCGCGCGGCCCTCGATCAGGGAAAATATCAGAAGAGGAACCCAGGTGATCAGCAGGAACCCGACACTACGCCTGCCGACGGAAGGACCCGCGCCCTTGATGAGCCCGACCCGCTGCATGAGCCGGTACGCAGGCCCACCCAACTCGAATTCCAGCTCAGCCTCATGCGCAAGGAAACGAGTCATCCCCTCTCCCGCAAGCCTCACCTTCCCGTCGACATCAGGCTATCACTGTCCGAACACACCCGATATGCCTCGAACTCTGAAGCCCGCCGGAGCCAGACGCCCTAGGGGTAAGTACGTATAGCCTTTAAGCGGGGCACAGGATCAAATGACGATGTTGATACTGAAGATGGCCCGGTACCCACCCCCCCTTGGTGCCGGGTCTTTTTTTTGGCAACGCGGGTCATGTGGCCACGAGTGTGTGAAAAACAGTGAGCCTGATGTTCAAGTATCATTTCCAGGAATCAAGGTGCGGATTCACGGCAGCAGCGATAGACTCCGCTGATTACCATTCCCGCTCAATAAACGGCCATCATCCAGAGGGGCAACAATGAGAATCACCCGCACGCGACGCCTGATTGCTGCGGCGGCCATGGCCTCCACGGTGTTCTTGCTGGTCTGCACAGGCGTGTCCGCCCAGGAGCCCCAGGCGGCGGCACCGGCACCGGCGGCCAAGCCGTTCAAGGAAGAAGAGCTTGCATCGCTCCTGGCGCCGATTGCGCTGTACCCGGACACGGTCGTCGCGCAGATTCTCATGGCCTCGACCTATCCGCTCGAGGTCATTGAGGCGC
>Ga0315273_10001714_pt1 | contig 25198 bp, 18 predicted proteins | sample YL17G02_0_MG_FD_205753 | JGI IMG/M metagenome (GOLD analysis project Ga0315273, IMG submission 205753) | Sediment microbial communities from Yellowstone Lake, YNP, Wyoming, USA - YL17G02_0 | ecosystem: Environmental > Aquatic > Freshwater > Lake > Sediment | place: USA: Wyoming | collected... | reverse complement strand
CGGTTGATGCCGCGCACTTCATTGGTGATACGTGAGGAGATTGCCGCGAGAACCTCGTGCGGGATCCTGAACCAGTCAGCGGTCATCCCGTCGACGCTGGCAACTGCGCGCACGGCTGCGGTATATTCATAGGTCCGGCCATCTCCCATGACCCCCACGGACTTCACCGGCAAGAGAACAACAAAACCCTGCCAGATATCCCGGTACAGACCGGCTTTCTTGATTTCTTCAACAAAAATGGCGTCGGCATCGCGCAGCAGGTCCAGCCGGTCCCGGGTGATCGGCCCGAGAACACGCACGGCGAGCCCCGGCCCGGGGAAGGGATGACGCCAGATAAATTCTTCGGGGAGTCCCAGTTCCAGCCCGACCGCCCTCACTTCGTCCTTAAACAACTCCCGGAACGGCTCGATCAGTTTCAGGCTCATCCGCTTGGGGAGCCCGCCGACATTGTGATGGGTCTTGATGGTCACCGAGGGCCCGCGGAATGACGTCGACTCGATCACGTCGGGGTAGAGGGTTCCCTGTGCGAGGAAGTCCACCCTGCCGATCTTTTTCGCCTCTTCGTCAAAGATGTCGATGAACAGTTTGCCGATAATCTTTCGTTTGCGCTCGGGATGCGTGACGCCGCGCAATGTGTGCAGGAATCGATCCGAGGCATCCACGTAGTCCAGATTGATGTTGTAGGCGTCACGGAACGTGCGCACCACATTTTCCGACTCCCCCTTCCGCATCAGGCCGTTGTTGATGTGGATACAGTGAAGGCGTTCGCCAATCGCCCGGTGGAGCAGGATCGCGGCCACGGATGAATCCACTCCGCCGCTGAGCGCACAAATGACGTTGCCGTCTCCCACCCGCGCACGAATATCGGCGACGGCATTTTCAATGAACGACGCGGAACTCCAGCCGCCGGTACAACCGCAAATCCGGTAGAGGAAATTCCGCAGCACCTCTTTTCCCTTAGGCGTGTGAACGACTTCGGGATGGAACTGGACGCCGTAGATTTTCCGTGCGCGGTTGCGGATGGCGCAGATCGGCGCGTTGCCGGTGTGGCCGATGGCTTCAAACCCCGGCGGCATGGTTGTCAAATGATCGCCGTGACTCATCCAGACGTTCAAGCCTCCCGGCCCGTCGGGGTGTACCCCCGCAAAGAGGTCCGTCTGATCGTCAACGGTGAGCGCGGCATGTCCGTATTCTCTCCGGGCGGCTTTATCCACTTCGCCGCCCAGCTGGTAGCCGATCAGTTGAAGTCCGTAGCAAATGCCGAGGATGGGGATGCCGAGGTTAAAGATCTCCGGCGATGAGATCGGGGCGCCCTGTTCGTATGTGCTGTATGGACTGCCGGAAAGGATGATGCCGCCCGGACGCAGCTTGCGGATCTTTGCCAGCGGGATGTCAAACGGATGGAGTACCGAATAGACTCCCAGCTCGCGGACGCGGCGGGCAATGAGCTGCGAATACTGGGAACCGTAGTCGAGGATAAGGACGAGTTCAGGGTGGGTCATTGGAAAATATACCAATTTCACCCCTTGTTCACAACGTAGGGCGGCCGTTTGGCCGCCCTACCCATTCCTTCACTTCTTGCCCTTCTTGCGCAAGCCTTTGGTGTTCACCAGTTTCTGAAGGATATCCGAGAGGTCCGGCTTCGTGGTTTCCGCCAGTGAATATTGGACGCGTGTCGACGGTTTGGCGATCGTGATGATCCGCCGCAGGTCTATGGGAGTCCCGATCACGACGGCGTCACAGGGAACGGCATTGATGGTCTCTTCCAGATCCTTCAACTGTTTTTTCCCATACCCCATGGCCGGGAGCAGGGCTCCCGTGGACGGATACTTCTTGAAGGTATCGGCGATTGAGCGGACGGCGTACGGGCGCGGGTCGATGATTTCGGCGGCACCGAAGTTCTTTGCAGCAATCATGCCGGCCCCGAATTTCATATCTCCATGGGTGAGGGTCGGACCGTCTTCAATCACCAGCACGCGTTTCCCGGTGATCACCGAGGGATCGTCCACGGTAATCGGAGAAGCACCCTGCACGATGACGGCCTTCGGGTTAACGGCCACGACATTCCGGATGACCGTTTCGATGGCCTCCTTCGTCGCGGAGTCCACTTTGTTCACCACGACCACATCAGCGAGCCGGACATTTGTCGCGCCGGGATAGTAGGACACCTCGTGGCCGGGGCGATGCGGGTCGACGACCGTAATCGTGAGGTCCGGTTTGTAGAACGACATGTCATTGTTGCCGCCGTCCCACACCACCACATCGGCCTCTTTCTCCGCCTGTCGCAGGATGGCTTCGTAGTCGACGCCTGCGTAGATAATGGTCCCTTCGACGATATGCGGTTCGTATTCTTCCATTTCTTCCACGGTGCAGTCGAACCTGTGCAGATCCTCGATAGACCCGTAGCGCTGGACCTTTTGTTTGACCAGGTCGCCATAGGGCATAGGATGGCGGACGGCCACGACGCGGAGTCCCTGACTGCGGAGGAAGCCGCACACTTTGCGGGATGTCTGGCTTTTGCCGGAGCCCGTGCGGACGGCGACGACAGCCACCACCGGCTTCCGTGATTTCAGCATCGTGCGCTCTGCCCCGAGAACCTTAAAATCTGCGCCGCACGCCATGACCAGCGATGCCTTCTCCATGACGTAGGTGAAGGAGACATCGGAATAGGAGAACACCACCTCGTCAACGTTCAGTTTGCCGATCAGACGCGGCAGCTCGGATTCGGGAAAAATCGGAATTCCTTTCGGATAGAGCGACCCCGCGAGCTTCGCCGGATACTTCCGTCCGTCGATGTTGGGGATTTGCGTTGCGGTAAATGCGACAACCTCAAACCGTTTGTTGCCGCGGTACACGGTGTTGAAGTTGTGGAAATCCCTTCCCGCGGCGCCCATAAGCAGCACTCGTGTCTTGGCCATACAGTAGACTCCTCGTTACGGAACAGCGTTTGGTGCCGGCGCGGCCGTCTCTGCGACCACATCGTGGAGTACGCGCGTACCGCCCCGGCCATGAACAGCGTCGAACAGATGTTCGTGATTGGTAATGACGGCTTCCTTTCCTCCGCGTTCGAGGAAGAGCATTGCCGCCGAAATTTTCGGGCCCATACTGCCGGGTGGAAACTGGCCGGCCGCGAGAAACTGTTTACATTCCTCGAGGGTCAGCGTGTCCACCTGCCGCTGGGTCGGTGTCTTGAAGTCGAGGCACACCTTTTCCACCTCGGTGGCGATGGCAAAGACGTCTGCATTCAGCTGGGATGCGAGAATGGCCGAGGTGGCGTCCTTGTCGATGACGGCTTCAACACCTTTTGACAGATCATGGTCGTTGAACACCGGAATCCCGCCCCCCCCGCCGGCAATCACCACCAGGCCGCGGTCCACGCAGGCGCGGATCGCATCGAGTTCAATGATCTCCATGGGCTGGGGGGAGGAGACCACACGCCGGTACCCGCGGGATGAATCCTCAACGATGACCCAGTCGAAAAGATCGCGATAGCGTTCGGCAACCTCCTTCGTGTAAAACGGCCCGATGGGTTTCGTCGGGTGCCGGAATGCCGGATCGTGTCTGTCGACGAGGACCTGTGTCACGAGAGACACGACCGGCACATGCAGGGCTTCCTGCTGCATCGCCTGCCACATCGCATACTGGAGCACATAGCCTATCTCCCCCTGTGTCGCCGCCACGCAGCAATCGAGCGGAAGCCGGTATGCATGTGCCGCCGCCAGTTCTGTGCGGGTGAGCATGGCACCCACCTGAGGGCCGTTGCCGTGTGTCAACACCACGCGGTGACCGCTTTTGATGAGACGGACAATCGCCTGGGCGGTTTCGACGGCATTCTCGAACTGCTCTTGCGCGGTCCCCTTCTGTCCCGCACGGATAAGGGCGTTCCCCCCCACCGCGACGAGGATGAGTTTAGACATATCAGTCCCGCAGCAACTCGAACATGATTGCCTTCTGGGCGTGGAGCCGGTTCTCGGCCTCCTGGAACACGACGGAGTTCGGGGAATCGATCACCTCGTCCGTCACTTCTTCGCCCCTGTGCGCCGGGAGGCAGTGCATAAACAGCGCATCCTGTTTGGCGAGTCCAAACAACTCCCGATTGACCTGGAACGGGGCAAAAACTTTCTTCCGTCCCTCGGCCTCGGCTTCCTGTCCCATGCTCGCCCATGTATCCGTGTAGATCATGTCTGCATCACGCGCTGCTTCCACGGGATCGGCGGTCCACACAATCGTCGCTCCGCTCTTTTTCGCGAGATCCTGGCAGCGGTCCATGATGGCCTGCGAAGGTTTGTACGCCTCGGGTGTGCCGACAAAAAATGTGGTTCCCAGTTTTGCGGCGATCAGCATCAGTGAATGGGCGACGTTGTTGCCGTCTCCCACATACGTCAGTTTCAGTTTCTTGATACTCTTCCGGTGTTCGAGCACGGTCAGGATGTCCGCCATGGCCTGGCAGGGATGTTCCAGGTCCGTGAGGCCGTTGATCACCGGAATGGATGCATGTTCGGCGAGCGATACGCAGATACCATGCCCGAATGTGCGGATCATGATGCCGTCCACCATCCGCTCGAGATTTTTTGCCACATCGTAAACCGATTCGCGCTTGCCAAGGTTGATATCGGCAGGGGTCAGCAGGAGCGAATCGCCGCCGAGCTGCTTGATACCGACGGTAAAGGTGGTTCGCGTGCGCAACGAGGGTTTCTCAAAAATCAGGGCCATCATCTTCCCGTCGAGCGCCGTGCGGTACCGTTTCCGGTGCGCCTTCATGTCCGCCGCCAACGCCAGCAGCCCCTTGATTTCGGACGCTGAAAAGTCATCGAGGGACAGGAAGTCTCTCCCCTGCAAAGCCTTCTTGCCGGAGCTCTTACCGGACTTTTTCACGTTTATAACTCCTTTATTTGTGGAAGTTAATGGGATAAGGCTCAAATAGTGTGCCCACGGCCTATATGAGTTTAAATCTCCCTTTCGCTGATTCATGGTCATTTCCAGAAGGGTTTTCTCAACTTTAGGAAGATCCTTCTATTACGACGGGAAATGCGTGGTCCCGGGGCAATTGTAAATATGGGGGCTTCTCCTTATCTTATGATGTTTTAGTGTCGTCGACCCTACCGAAGACACCCCTGTCGCTTTCTTGACTCACAAGTGAACTGAGCAATCCCTATGCCCATAGACCTGCAGCCTCAAGACCCATTCGTCCGCCGGCACGTCGGCCCCGGCCCGCACGCTCTCAATCAGATGCTCGCCGCTCTCGGCGCCACATCGCTGGACCAATTCATCGGGACGGTCGTCCCCTCCTCCATTCGAACCGTCAGACCATTGCAGATTGGCCCCCCCCGAACCGAACGGGAGCTTCTCGAGGAAGCCGCATCTCTTGCCGGGCGTAACGCCGTGTACCGCTCGGTGATCGGGATGGGGTACTGTGACACGTTCACACCGCCGGTGATTCTGCGGAACATTCTTGAGAACTCCGGATGGTACACGGCATACACGCCATACCAGGCTGAAATAGCCCAGGGCCGTCTCGAAGCGTTGCTCAACTACCAGACGATGATCATCGATCTGACCGGCATGGAGATCGCCAACGCATCGTTGCTGGATGAAGCCACGGCGGCGGCGGAAGCGATGGGTATGTTCCACGCCGTACAAGGGCATCCGGCAGGGGGTGTGTTCTTTGTTTCCGCCGAGTGTCATCCTCAGACCATTGCGGTTGTGCAGACGCGCGCGAGGCTGCTTGGCATATCCGTGGTTGTGGGAGATCACCGGGCATTCACGCTCACGCCCGGGGTGTTCGGGGTGCTGGTGCAGTATCCGGCAAGCGACGGGGCGATTTACGATTACCGCCCGTTCGTTGAGGCCGCGCATGCCGCGGGAGCGTTGGTGAGTGTTGCGGCCGACCTGCTTGCGCTGGCGCTGTTGACGCCCCCGGGCGAATTCGGCGCCGATGCGGTCGTCGGCAGCGCGCAACGGTTCGGGGTGCCGATGGGGTTTGGCGGCCCCCATGCCGCTTTTCTTGCGGCCCGGGAGGCGCACAAACGGCACATGCCCGGACGGATTATCGGCATGTCGGTCGATGCGCAGGGGAAACCGGCGCTCCGGATGGCACTCCAGACACGCGAGCAGCACATCCGCCGCGAAAAAGCAACATCGAATATCTGTACCGCCCAGGTTCTTCTTGCCGTTCTGTCCGGTATGTATGCGGTCTATCACGGACCGGAGGGGATCAGACGCATTGCGACACGCGTGCACGACCTGACCAGGACGCTCGCCGCGGGACTCCAGAAGTGCGGCCACACGATGCTCCACACATCCTACTTTGATACGATACGTTTCCGCCCGGACGGGATCAAGCCTGAAGCGGCACGGAAATACGCAGAATCGATGAAGATCAACTTCCGGTATTTCAACGACGGCACCATAGGCGCTACGCTTGACGAGACGATCACGGCGGAGGATCTGGGCACCATGCTGCTGGTCCTTTCGGGCGGGCGGAGCGGTCTGGAGGATGTGCGGGCGAGTGCGGCAACCACTCCTTCGGGATACTCCGGGCCGCTTGCCCGGACGTCCCCGTATCTCACCCATCCGGTCTTCAATCGGTACCATTCCGAGACGGAGATATTGCGTTACATACACAGCCTTGAAGTCAAGGATCTGGCGTTGAATGTCAGCATGATTCCCCTCGGTTCGTGCACCATGAAGCTGAATGCCACGGCCGAGATGATGCCGATCACCTGGCCCCGGCTCGCGGCCATACATCCGTTCGCTCCTTCCGGACAGGCGGCCGGCTATCGCGCGATACTCCAGCAGCTGTCCGGATGGCTCGAGGAAATCACCGGCTTCGCCGCGGTCTCCCTTCAGCCGAACGCCGGCGCGCAGGGAGAGTATGCAGGGCTTCTCGTACTCCGGGCCTACCATGAATCACAGGGGGCGGCCCACCGGAACGTGTGTCTGATCCCTTCATCGGCTCACGGCACAAACCCTGCGAGTGCGGTGATGGCCGGCATGGAAGTGGTCGTCATACAATGCGACCAACGGGGCAACATCGACGTTGCGGACATCAGGGCAAAAGCAGAGCTCTACCGCGACCGCCTCGGGGCCTTCATGGTCACCTATCCGTCCACGCATGGCGTTTTCGAATCCGCCATCAAGGAGATCTGCGGTATTATTCACGCCAATGGCGGACAGGTGTACATGGATGGTGCGAACATGAACGCCCAGGTCGGCCTCTGCCGGCCGGGCGAGCTGGGGGCCGACATCTGCCATCTCAATTTGCACAAAACCTTCTGCATTCCCCACGGAGGAGGCGGTCCGGGTATGGGGCCCATCGCAGTGGCAGCACACCTCGCTCCGTTTCTTCCGGGTCATCCCGTTGTGTGCACCGGTGGCGAGAAAGCCATCGGTGCGGTTTCTGCCGCCCCGTACGGGAGCGCGGGGATCGCGGTGATCTCCTGGGCGTACATCGCAATGATGGGGGGCGACGGATTACGACACGCCACGATGATGGCGATCCTGAACGCCAACTACATGGTGAAACGGCTGGAGGGGCACTACCCGGTTCTCTATACCGGCGCGAACGGCCGTGTGGCACACGAGTTCATCATCGACCTGCGCGCCTACAAGGAGAGCGCCGGCGTCGAAGCGGAGGATGTGGCAAAGCGGTTGATGGACTACGGGTATCATGCCCCGACTGTCTCGTTCCCGGTTGCCGGCACGCTAATGATCGAACCAACGGAGAGTGAATCGAAGGAAGAACTCGACCGGTTTTGCGAAGCGATGATTGCCATCCGGAAAGAAATTCGCGAGATCGAGGAGGGAACTGCAGACAGGCAGAACAACGTGCTCAAGAATGCGCCACACACCGCCGAGGCCGTCATCAGTGACGGCTGGTCAGCCCCCTACAGCCGGGAGAAGGCGGCGTATCCGGCACCGTGGACGAGAAAGAACAAATTCTGGCCGTCGGTCGGAAGGGTGAATAACCCCTTTGGCGACAGGAATCTTGTGTGCACATGTCCGCCGGTCGAAGAGTACGAAAAGAAATAGCAGGCTACTTCCCCACCATCGCCTGGTACGCTGCCGCGTTCATGAGTCCCTTCAACTCCTCGGGATTCGAGAGGGTCAGCTTTACCATCCATCCCTTCCCGTAGGGGTCCTTGTTCACCAGTTCCGGCGTACCCGACAAGGCAGCGTTGATTTCTTTGATAGTGCCCGACACCGGCGCGTACAGATCGGAGACCGCCTTCACCGCTTCGATCGTGCCGAAACTTTCTCCCGCTGTAAGCCCTTTTCCTGCAGCCGGCAATTCGACGAACACCACGTCCCCCAGCTCACCCTGTGCGTGATCGGTAACGCCCACCGTGCCGATGTTACCGTCAACCAGGATCCACTCGTGATCCTTCGTGTAGTGTAGATTCTCCGGGAGTTGCATGGAATACTCCTTGCGGTTACGTGTTACTGTTCTTCGGGAACAAACTGAAAGGAATCAAGAAAACTGGTATCAAATTTCCCGGCCCGGAAATTTTCATTGCGCATAACCTGCCGGTGGAAGGGTATCGTGGTTTTGATCCCTTCGATCGTGAACTCTTCCAGTGCCGACGACATCTTGTTCACGGCGCCTTCGCGCGTTTGAGCGTACACCACCAGCTTCGCGATCAGTGAATCGTAGTAGGGGGGTACCTGGTAACCGTTGTAGCTGTGTGTGTCCACACGCACGCCGAAGCCGCCGGGCATATGGAAGTCCGTGATACGTCCCGGGCTTGGCCGGAAATTGTTGGCGGGATCCTCTGCGTTGATGCGGCATTCGATCGCATGTCCGCGCTGTGGGATCTTTGTGCGCGGCAAGCGTTCGCCGGCCGCCACCTGGAGCTGCAGTTTCACCAGGTCATGTCCCGTCACCTGTTCGGTGACCGGATGTTCCACCTGGATCCGTGTATTCATCTCCATAAAATAGAAGTTCTTGTCCTTGTCCACCAGGAACTCGATCGTGCCGGCGTTTTCGTAGCCGACCGCCTTACATCCCTTGATGGCTGCTTCGCACATCTTCTTGCGGAGGGCCTCATCCACAAACGGCGACGGGGATTCTTCGATCAGTTTCTGATGACGGCGCTGCACGGAACAATCGCGCTCACCGAAATGGATGGCATTGCCGAACTGATCGCCGAACACCTGGATTTCGATATGGTGGGGTTGTTCGACGAACTTTTCGATATACACATCGGCGTTGGCAAACGCCTGTCCGGCCTCGTGTTGCGCCGTCTTGTACGCGTTCTCCAGTTCCGACTCTTCGCGGACGATGCGCATACCCCTTCCGCCGCCGCCTGCCACAGCCTTGATGATGACCGGGAAACCTATACCTCTGGCAATCTCCAGCGCCTCCCCGACCGTAGGGACAACGCCGTCGCTGCCTGGCACAACGGGAACCCCGGCCTTCTTCATCGTATCCTTTGCCAGCGCCTTGTCGCCCATCGAGGCAATCATCTGGTGGGTGGGACCGATGAATTTGATGCCGGAGGTAGTGCAGATTTCCGCGAACCCGGCATTCTCGGCGAGGAAGCCGTAGCCCGGATGAATCGCGTCCACGTTGGTGATTTCTGCCGCGGCAATAATACGGGGAATTTTGAGATAGCTCTCTTTGCTGGGGGGCGGACCGATACACACCGCCTCGTCGGCAAAACGCACATGCAGGGAGTCGCGGTCCGCCTGCGAATACACGGCTACGGTTTTGATGCCGAATTGCCTGCAGACCCGAATGACACGGAGGGCGATTTCACCCCGGTTGGCAATGAGGACTTTCTTGAACACGCAGAACCTTCCCTGGCTTCGGGGTGAGGTGACTATTTTTCGAGGATAAACAGGACCTGATCGTACTCAACCGGCTGACCGTTTTCCACCAGCACCTTCACAACCTTTCCGGCAGAATCGGATTCAATTTCGTTCATCAACTTCATGGCTTCAATAATGCACAGGACATTGCCGGCTTGAACATCGGAGCCGACCTGCACGAAGGGAGCGGCATCGGGTGCTGGAGCACGGTAAAATGTCCCCACGATGGGCGAGCGGACTTCATGGATGTTGGCGGAGGGCGCAGGTGCCGGCACAGGGGCGCCTGCTGCCGGTGCCGCGGGGCGAGCCGCTTCCGCCACCGGGTAGAGAGGCGCAACCTGGGGTGCCATCGCAAAACGGCTGGGATGCTTTGCGATGCGTATCTTTTTTCCCTCTTCCTCAATCTCAATTTCGTCGACATCGCTCTCAGAGAGAAGCTTCACCAGCTTCCGCACAAGGTTCAGATCCATTGAGTCTCCGCGGTTGATGACGGTCAGTTCTTGACTCGTTCGATGTAGCCCCCCGTCCGGGTATCGATCTTGATGGTGTCCCCCTCGTTGAGAAACAAGGGCACGTTCACCGTTGCGCCGGTTTCCACTGTTGCCGGTTTTGTCCCCGCATTGGCACTGTCTCCCCGAACCCCCGGCACGGTTCCGGTGATCTTGAGCTCCACGGTGATGGGCATCTCAAATCCGGTTATGTCGGTGCCATTAAAGAGAATATCGACCGACTCGCCGTCTTTGAGAAAGTGTGCCCCATCCCCGATCTGCTCCTCGCTGACAGTCAACTGCTCGTAGTTTTCCTTGTCCATGAACACATACCCGCTCCCGTCCCGGTACAGAAACTGGAACTCTTTGCGTTCGATCCGGATGATTTCAACCGCCTCGCCAGCGCGAAAGCGGTTTTCGATCACTTTTCCACTCTTGACATTCTTCAGTTTCGTCCGCACGAAGGCACGCCAGTTCCCGGGATTGACGTGCTGGAACTCGATAACCTGCCAGAGTTCAGTGTTGTATTTGATGACCAATCCAGGACGAAAGTCTGAAGTTGAAGGCATAGAGATTAATTGTTCTTAATAATTGGGAGGGATGGATGAAAAATATACCGACTCCCTCTCTCAAAGTCAAGGAGACTAGGCGAATCCTGTTGATTCCTTCAAAACAAACCGTTATTTTATCATTATGCGGTCTTTATTTGTAATAATACCCCTCTTTTTCCTCTATTCCTGTCACACAGGAAATTCCGCCCGCGAGGTGCTTCCGCGGGAGAGGTTTGTTTCCGTCTACTGCGATCTTCTCCAGGAGGTTCAACGTTCGAGAAACGTAGGAACCGACCCCTCAACTGCGGAAAAAAACGTCGCGGAGGTTTTGAGCCGAGCCGGTGTGACAAAAGAAGATTTTGAAGAAACCACCCGATGGTACAACATCGACATACAGCGGTGGAAGACCTTCTATGAAGACGTAACCCGGGAACTCGAGCGCCGTGAAGTCCCTACGCCACCTCTCCAATAATCATCGGCCTCTCGCCGCGCTTGCGGAGTGACCGGATGACGCGGTCGGCTTCCCTGGGGGAAACGACCAAAATCAGTCCCACGCCGAGGTTAAAGGTCCGACGCATGTCCTCTTCCGGCACCTCTCCCGACCTCTGTATCAGCCCGTACAGCGCAGGCCGTTCCCATGCCCGCCAGTCGATCTTTAGCGTTCGGCCCCCGGGCATAATACGTTTCGTGTTTCCCACAATCCCACCGCCCGTAATGTGCGACATCGCGTGCACGAGGCCTTTTGCGAGAAGCGGCTTCACGGGTTTCAGATAGGACCTGTGGACAGCAAGAAGGGCTTCTCCCATCGTTGTACCGAGATCGGGCACCATCGTATCAATATCGTAGCGCTGAAAAAGCACCGCACGCGCAAGAGAAAACCCGTTGGTATGCAGTCCGGTTGAGGGCAAACCGATGAGCACGTCCTTTTTCCTGACCCTGCTTCCGTCCAGCATCTTCTTTCTCTCCACAACGCCCACGATCATTCCGGCCAGATCGTAGTCCTTGCCGTTGTACATGCCGGGCATCTCCGCGGTTTCTCCGCCAACCAGGGCACAGCCGTTCTCCCGGCACGCCTGCGCAAATCCGCGTATCACCTGGGCAGCCGAAGAAAGATCCAGCTTCCCGGTGGCAAAGTAGTCCAGGAAGAAAAGCGGCAGGGCGCCGCAGACGAGGATATCATTGACGCAATGATTCACCAGGTCCTGCCCGACAGTGTCGTGCTTGTTCGCCATACGCGCGACAAGGAGTTTCGTACCGACGCCGTCGACGCTGGACACGAGGACCGGCGACCTGTACCCTTTGAAGCGTGCGTCATAGAACGCCCCAAAGGCCCCGATATCCCGGAGCACACCCTTCGTAAACGTGGAGCGAACGGCTTTCTTTATGTCGCGAACAAATGCGTCCCCGGCCTCGATATTAACGCCGGCCTGTGCGTAGGTGGTGGCCACGATGCCCTGCTGGAGTGTGGATCAGGAAGTGTAGGCGAATGGTAGCCACAAATTCCGGGAATTGCAAGAGGCCCTCCGTTTGCGATTCTCTCCATGCCTATCTATATTATGCTGACCACATTCCAGGTGAATCCCGTGAAATTCGTACAGTTTAAGGACTCGAACAAGAGCATGCCGGCGGGCAAACTCGTCTGCCTCGGCCGGAATTATGCGGAACATGCGAAGGAAATGGAGGCTGAAGTGCCGTCGGCCCCGATCCTCTTTCTCAAACCCTCCACGGCCCTCCTTGCGCCCGGGGGCAAGGTACTCCTCCCCTCCTTCTCCAACGAGTTACACCACGAAGTCGAAATGGTCGTACTCATCGGCACTGAAGGGAAGCAAATCCCCCGCGACCGGGCAATGGAGCATGTCGCCGGATACGCAATCGGGCTGGACATGACCCTGCGCGACGTGCAGGCCGAAGCAAAGAAGAAAGGATTGCCCTGGAGTGTGGCCAAGGGGTTCGATACATCCGCTCCCCTCTCTCCCTTCGTTGCACCACAGCACGTCCCCGATCCGCACACACTGGATATATCCCTCAAGGTGAACGGCGTTTTCCGGCAGCAATCCAATACCCGCCACATGATTTTTCGTGTTGAAGAGTTGATCAGTTACATCTCTACGGTATTTACGCTCGAACCGGGCGACATGATTTTCACGGGGACTCCCGAGGGGGTCGGGCAGGTGATGCCGGGTGACGTACTGGAGGCCGAACTCGCTCTCGTCGGTACACTCGCCGTGACGGTCGGACGGGCGGGGGAATGATCGCACCCGTTGTTTGCCTGATCGCCATCGTGCTGGGGATGCAGCTCTCGAAAGACGCTCACGATCCAATCCGCACAGGCTTCTCCTCCTATGCCTGGCCGACCGGGGGAACCCGTGCCATCACGTCATCATTCGGCGAATACCGGCAGACCCATTTTCACGCCGGCATCGACATCAGCACGCGCGACAAAACAGGTCAACCGGTATTAGCGGCCCGGGACGGTTATGTTGAACGCATCCTTGTCAGTCCGACCGGGTACGGCAAGCTCCTGGCCGTGCGGCATGACGACGGGTATAGCACCGTCTATGCTCACCTCGACCGCTTCAACGATCGGTTGGAGAGACTGGCCCGGGAAGAACAACGCCGTCTCGGGTATTTTCCGGTCGACATCACCCCCCCATCCGGTCAACTACGCGTGAAACAAGGTGAGTTGATCGCCTATTCCGGCGATACGGGTTCCGGCTCAGCCCATCTCCATTTCGAAATCCGTGATGGTCGCGGAACTGCAGTGAATCCCTTACTCGGCGGCAATTTTTCCATCGAAGACTCGATGTACCCCGACATCCGTGGGATTGCCTTCATACCGGTCGGAGAGGGTTCGTTCGTCAATAACCGATGGGACCCTGCTGTGATACGCCTGCGGCAATTGGGGAAAGGCCGGTATTCCCTTCGGGACCAGGTGCGCGTGCGGGGAGATGCGGGACTTGCGGTGGATGTGCGCGATCGTTCCAACGGGTCCCGGTTCCTCCATGGTGTGTATTCTGTGCGGCTGAGTATCGATGGAATAGAGACTCAGGCTCTCCGATTTGACCGTGTGCCGATGGACGACGGCCAGACGATCGGACTTGCGTATGCGGGTCAGATCCCTCCCCTCAGGCGGTACATGAAACTCTTCGTGGATGTACCCCATGGGCTGGAGATCTATTCTCCGGACATCACGGGGAGCGGCATCATCCGCGCCGACTTCTTGACCGAAGGTGCGCACAGGTTCGCCCTTGAGTGCACAGACTACCGCGGGAACGCCTCGACGTTGGAAGGTGTATTCAACGTTCTCCACGGGCCGCCAATCGGCAGCGCCGCACCGCCCAAAGCGATCCCGAAACCGCCCGTTCTGCGCCTCGAACATGGAAACGGGTTTGTGAGGGTGGTCGTTATGAATCTGGGTTCCGCAGCGAACGCCCGGGCCGAGGTCGCCGAAGGGCATGACGTACGCATCATACCGCTGCAGCAAATTTCCCTCGCGATCCAGATAGGATCATTCGTTCCCTCCACGGACTTCGCCGGGACACGTCAGGTGAATGTGCGTTTCAACAGGCAGTCGACGGAGGAGGTGTTGAGCAAATCCTGGGAGATTCTCCCGCTGATCCCCGGTATCAGCAAATCCTTTTTCCTCGACGAAGGGAGAGTGCGGGTGGAGTACGGGCCGAAGGCAGTGTACTCGCCCCTCTTTGTGAGATATTGGAGAGAAGAGTCCGGAGGCAACGCCATCTATCGATTCGAACCCGGTCGGGCGGTGCTGAACGAGGGGTTCACCTTTGCAGCACGGCGAACGTCAGGGAAAACGAAGGAGATGCTCTTCACACGGACGGGCATGGACTGGTCGCTTCTCAGGACCGCGCAGCCGGACACCGGCTCATGGATCACCGGCCATGTGCATCGTTTTCTTGGGGACATCGGCGCAAAGCGGGATGAAGAACCACCAACAATCGGGAAACTCAGAATCGATCCCGGCGCCAACCGGCGACCGTTGATTTCCTTCCGTTTTCGGGACAACCTGGCCGGAATTGAATATCAGCAGGTAAAACTGTACATTGACAGCGTCATGACGATTCCGGAAATTGACGGTGAGCATAAGCGGGTCTCGAGTGTGCCCGACTCCTCTCTGGAGCGGGGGTCCCACCGGCTTTCCATCCGCCTCGAAGACAAGATGGGGAATGTCGCCTTTTTCGGGCGCACGTTTAACGTCCGTTGACGGCTCTGACACTCCCCATAAACGCTGATTGCCACAACCCCCTGGAGTTTTCGCTTGTCCGAACCCCTGCAACCTTCAACACTCGCTAAAGTCTACAACCCCAAGGAAGTCGAAGAGAAATGGTATTCCTTCTGGGAGAAGAACCATCTCTTTCGTGCCCGCGTCAACCCGGAAAAGAAGCCCTACACCATCGTCATTCCCCCGCCGAATGTGACCGGCGTGCTCCATATGGGGCACATCCTGAACAACACATTGCAGGATGCCTTTATCCGCTTCAAAAGGATGACGGGATTTGAAACCTGCTGGATACCGGGCACGGACCATGCCGGGATTGCCACGCAGAACGTTGTCGAACGGGCACTGATCAAGGAAGGAAAGACGCGGCATGACCTGGGCCGCGAGAAGTTCATCGAGAGGGTCTGGGAATGGCGCAAAGAGTACGGGGGCGTGATCATCAAGCAATTGCGGATGCTCGGAACATCGTGTGATTGGGAACGCGAGCGTTTTACGATGGATGAGACGCTTTCCAACGCCGTGCGCGAAGTGTTTGTACGGCTGTACGAAGAGGGGTTGATTTACCGCGGCAAGTATATCGTCAACTGGTGCCCGAAAGACCACACGGCGATCAGCGACGACGAAGTAACCTACACCGAGCACAAGGGGAAGCTCTATTATATAAAATACCCCATCCTCAGAAAGGCCACGTCGACTCCGACCAAGAAATTCCTGATCGTGGCCACAACCCGCCCGGAAACGATGCTGGGTGATAGTGCAGTGGCGGTGAACCCGAAAGACGAGCGCTATACGCATTTGATCGGCCGGAAGGCGCTCCTGCCCCTGACCGAACGAGAAATCCCTATCATCGCGGATGATTTCGTGGATCCGGCGTTTGGAACGGGGATGGTCAAGGTCACTCCAGCGCACGACCCGAACGACTACTGGATAGGGCAGCGGCACAATCTCGAGCAGATCAACATTCTGGACATTTCCGCAAAGCTCAACGAACGTGTCCCCAGGAAATACCGCGGGTTGGACCGGCACGACGCCCGCCGGCAGATACTGGAAGATCTGGAAAAGGAAGGGTTGTTGCTCAAGACCGAGGACCACGTCCACAGCGTCGGTCATTGTTACCGGTGCGACACCGTTATCGAACCGTACTTATCGGACCAGTGGTTCGTAAAAATGAAACCGCTGGCCGAACCCGCAATGGAAGTCGTACACAACGGCACCATCAGATTCTACCCTGACCGTTGGACGAAGGTGTATCAGCACTGGATGTCGAACATCCGCGACTGGTGCATTTCCCGTCAACTCTGGTGGGGGCATCGCATTCCTGTTTGGTACTGTCAGGGAGCAGACGGCGCCGCCGGATGCCCTGATCCGATCGTGAGCCGTGTCACTCCCCCGGCCTGTCCGCGATGCGGCGGCGCGAATTTGAAGCAGGACGCGGATGTCCTGGACACCTGGTTCTCTTCCTGGCTCTGGCCTTTTTCGGTCCTCGACTGGCCGTCACAGGACAGACTCGGCACCGCGGACGATCTCCGTTACTTCTATCCGACCGACACGCTTGTTACCGCGCCCGACATTATCTTCTTCTGGGTTGCGCGTATGATCATGGCAGGGTTAAAATTCGGGCCGAGTTTCACCGGGAGCGCCGACCCGGCGAACAACGTTCCTTTCCGGGACGTCTACTTCACCAGCCTCGTGCGCGACGACAAAGGGCGGAAGATGTCCAAGTCGCTCGGGAATTCCCCCGAACCGTTGGATCTGATCGCGGAGTACGGTGCCGATGCGGTCCGGTTCACGATCCTGTATCTTGCGCCTCTCGGACAGGACATCCTGTACGCGCACGAGAAGAACGAAATGGGCCGGAATTTTGCGAACAAGATCTGGAACGCGGGGCGGTTTCTGTTGATGAATCGCGACCAGGTGGGCGAGGCGCACGGCGCAGGAACAGACCCCAACCGGTGTAACGAAGATTTTCTCGATCTGGCCGACCGGTGGATTCTCTCCCGGTTCCATTCCACCTCTGCCGCGGTGAACGCGGCGCTGCAGGATTTCGATCTCAACAGAGTGTCGAAGACGGTCTATGATTTCTTCTGGCATGACTACTGCGACTGGTATCTGGAGATGGTGAAGTCGCGTCTCTACGGGAACGAACAACAGGAGGCCAAGCAGGCCGTGGTGACGCGCGCGCTGGACGTCTACGATGGGGCGTTGCGCCTGCTTCATCCGCTGATGCCCTTCGTGACGGAAGAGCTCTGGCAGAACATTCGCAACCGCGGGCCGGTACAGACGATCATGCACACCCGGCTGATGGCCGCCGACCCGCAGAAGATTGACACCGCGGTAGAAATCGAGATGGACTTTGTGCAGAAGGTCATTGAGACCCTCCGCATGCTGCGCGGTGAGATGGGCATTCCGCCGTCAAAAGAAATCACCCTGGTCATGCGGCCCGCGCATACACATTCCGCCGAGAGTGTCCGCCGTTACGAAGGATACCTCCAGCGCCTTGCGCGCGTCAAAACACTTGTCTTTCTGGACGCCGCCGGGCGCCCGCGCCTTTCCGCCAGCGCGGTCGTCGACTATGTGGAACTGTTCGTTCCCCTGGAGGGTTTGATCGATATCGAAGTGGAGCGTGCGCGCCTGCAGAAAGAGATTGACCGCCTCGCTGCCATGCTGGCCGGCGTCCAGCGAAAGCTGAGCAATGAAGGGTTTGTGGAAAAAGCGCCGAAAGACGTTGTGGACAAGGAGCGGGAAAAACTCGAAACCTTCGCCCACACGATTGAGAAGCTGGAGAAAAATATCGAGATGCTGAAATCGTGAGCGAACACGCCCCCCTGGCCGGACACGCCATACATCCTTCAGTCCGATCCGCTCTTGCAGCAATCGTGGGAGAGGAGTACGTACTGACGGACCATGAGGCTCTCGAGCTGTACGGAAAGGATGAGACGGAAGACCTGGTGTTCCCTCCCGACTTCATCGTCAAACCGCGCACAACGGAACAGGTTGCAGAGATCCTGAAACTCGCCACGGAGTTTCGTTTGCCGGTGACACCGCGTGCCGGCGGCACCGGACTGTCCGGGGGTGCGCTCCCCGTTCACGGGGGCATCTGCCTCTCGCTCGAACGGTTCAACAGCATTCTTGAGATCGATGAACAAAACCTGCAGATTGTGGTGGAACCCGGCGTCATCACGCAGAAATTGCAGGAAGAGGTTGAGCAGCGCGGACTCTATTATCCGCCCGACCCTGCATCGCGCGGGAGCTGCCACATCGGCGGTAACCTTGCAGAATGTGCGGGCGGACCGCATGCTGTCAAGTACGGTGTGACAAAGGACTACGTGCTGGGCATCGAGGCGGTCCTGCCCAACGGCGAGGTATTCACCACCGGGGCACGCGTGCTGAAGAATGTCTCCGGCTACAATCTCACGCAGCTGATCGTCGGCAGTGAAGGAACGCTTGCGGTGATCACGAAAGTGATACTCCGCCTGATCCCGTTGCCCCGCCACCGGAAGGTGGTGCTTGTGGCATTTAACACGCTGGACGACGCCGCATCGGCCGTCGCCAGCATTTTCCAGCGCGGCATAACCCCCTCCGCCCTGGAGTTCCTCGAACAGTCTGCTGTGCAGGCCGCAGTCGACCGCCAGGGGAAGACCTTCCCCAACAGCGGAGCAGCCGCGCAGCTGTTCATCGAGGTCGATGGACAGCACGAGGAGCCGCTGAACGCGGACGTTCAGAGCATCGCAGAGGTCGTCGAACGGCATCACGCGACGGACATTCTGCTTGCCGAGGACCGTGCGAAAATCGAGGAGGTGTGGGCGCTCCGACGCGGCATCGGCGAGGCGGTGAAGTCCATCTCCGCCTACCGTGAGGAAGACACCATCGTCCCGCGTGCCAATCTCCCGCAGCTGGTTCGCGGCGTCAAGGAGATCTGCGCACGATATGCAATCACATCGATCTGCTACGGACATGCAGGCGACGGGAACGTCCATGTGAATTTGCTGAGGGACCGTCTGGACGAAGGTACGTGGAACCGGGTCATTGACCCGGCCATCCAGGAGATTTTCCGGCTGACTGTGAGTCTGGGCGGCACGGTGTCCGCGGAGCACGGCATCGGCTATACACAGCGCACATATCTGCCCATCGCACTCTCCCCCGTGGAGTTGCGCCTGATGCGGGAAATCAAGCGCGTTTTCGACCCCCTCGGCATTCTCAATCCGGGGAAGATCTTCCTGGACCCGTAGCGGGCCCTCTCCATCTTGCATATTCCAGCCATTCGACTATATTAGACTCTATGGACCGCCAGACCATTGACCGTATCGTGCGTGAGGTTGTCGCCGAGAAGTTACGGGCGTTTGCGCCGGCACGAACATGCAAAGACGGCGTGTGCACGGACGGGCTTTGCGTCGTACACAACGCTGAAGGCGTGCGGTGTCTTGTGGATCACGGTGCCGAGCGTATCTCATCCGGCGCAGGCATCGAGCGAGCGGGCGGCGTTGCACCCGATCTCGCCCGTTTGATCGATCATACCATGTTGAAGGCGGAGACGACCCCCGCAGAAATTGAACAGCTCTGCGCCGAAGCCCTGAAGTACAGTTTCGCCAGTGTGTGCGTGAACGCGGGCTTTGTCCCGCTCTGCGCAAAACTCCTCCGCGGATCGACGGTCCGCGTGTGTACGGTGGTGGGCTTTCCGCTGGGTGCAACCTCTTCCGCATCAAAAGCCTTCGAGGCGGAGCAGGCCATCCGCGACGGCGCGCAGGAGGTGGATATGGTGATCAACGTGGGCATGCTGAAGAGCGGAGATCACCGGTATGTGGAACAGGACATCGCCGGCGTTGTCCATGCCGCGCGGCGCTCGCGGGTGCTCACGAAAGTGATCCTGGAGACCGGGTTGCTCAGCGACGAGGAGAAGGTCAAAGCCTGTTTGTTGGTCAAGAAGGCCGGCGCAGATTTTGTAAAAACCTCGACGGGATTCGGTAAAGGAGGGGCAACCGCAGGCGACATCGCACTGATGCGCCGGGTGGTTGGCTCGGCAATGGGCGTTAAAGCATCCGGGGGAGTCCGCAGCCGCGAAGACGCGCTGACGATGGTGGCGAGTGGTGCCGACCGGATCGGCGCCAGCGCCAGCGTGAAAATCGTAGGGGGCGATACCGGAGGACCAGAACGCTCGTATTGACAACATTCAACGGAGGTGCCAGTGATTGCATCCCGGTTGTTGCCCGCCGTCTGCTTCCTGCTTCTGGCCGGATGCGGTTCCGGCGGGGAGTTGCAGCAGCAGGAACATCAGCCCCGCGTCCCTCCCGTTGTGCTCCCGGACACGCCGCCACCCCAGTTACCGCCCCGGTTTGAAACGCAAACGGATACAGTGATCGTCACACGAGAATCGGAACAGGAAGCAGCAGTCGATTCCGGCCTTGCCAACCCCAACGTCCGCTTCATGATCCAGATCGGCGCTTTTCAGGATCCACAGAATGCCAGTGCCGCCCAGAACCTTGCGCGGGAGCGATATCATCTCCCGGTGTTGAACGACTACACAGCGCGCATCGGACTTTACCAGATCCGCATCGGTTTTTTTGAGACGCGCAGCGCGGCTCATGAATTCCTGGTCAGAATGCAAACCGAGTTCCCGCAGGATTACAGAGACTCCTGGGTGGTCCAATTGAAAGAATGAACATGCGTGGATGCTTTCTTCTGGTTGTGGCACTGCTGATCGCCGGTTGCGGTTCGACCCGACAGACATCAACAGATCGTACCGCATCGACCGGGGATGAGGTGCGAACCTACGAGTCTTCCTTCAGGCCTTCGGACCATGACCCGCAAACCCAACAATCCATGGGGCCAATACTCTCCACGGCCGAAACATCCGCTGTCGTTCTTCCGCTGGAACTCGCAGAGCCGGCGTCGCTTGACATGATTCAGGGATACCGCGTACAGGTGTTTTCCTCAACGAATATTGACGAGGCGCGGGCGAAAAAAGCGCAAATGGATCTCCTGGTCCCGGGCGAGTGGTTCTACCTGGAGTACGAATCACCTTCGTATAAGGTGCGTGCGGGCAACTTTGCGACACGTTTCGAAGCCGACCGGTTTGCCCGCATGCTTTCGGAGCAAGGGTATGCGGATTGCTGGGCGGTGCCCCGACGGATATACAGGCAGCCCCCGAAAAAAACAATCGTGGTAAATCCTCAGGGAGCCGTCCCGAAGTAAAAGCCTCCCTCGGTGAGGGTTCGGCGGAGCGACAGCGGGCGGAATGTTACCGTTGTTTCTGGAAGGTTCCCGGGTACTGGATTGTCACACCTTCAATTGCCCAGCGCGCTCTGACTTTCACAGTGTCGGGAAAAACAGTAAAACGTTCTGATGCTGCAAACGGGAATGGAAGTCCGGGCGAAAAGACGCCGTCTCCGTCCTGATCCCGGTAACTCTGAATGGTGTATTTTCCTTCAGGTAACCGTTCGATCGCAAAAGCCCCCGGTTCAGGAGAACGGTAGACAGCGGACCGCGGCGGAGTCAGATCGACGCTTTTGACTGTCACAACAACTGTCCCCGCACCGGTCGGATCCACAACACGTCCCTGAATCGCGCCGGCCGTTCGATAATCCTGCGTCTGCAGATGAACCACCAGCACCGAATCTCTGTAACACGTCCCCCTGCTGTCCCGCACCGAATCGAGAACCACGCGAATCGAATACCACGCGAGCGGCTTGAGCGGTTGCGCCGGAACGAGAAAAAGCTCCGCCGGCGTGCGTGGCACCAGGGTCGAAGGCACAGGGTGCAAGGAGCTGTCCCGCATCACCGTGCCGCCGATTGCGGAAGAAAGACCGACCGGTTTGCTGAAAACGATTTCAAACGGCATGTCCGTTCCATATCCCTTGCTGCTATCCGCCACACCACGCACAGTGACCATTGGAGGAACCGTATCGGGGAGAGACGAACCCGGGAAACTCTGGGCTGCATGGAGGCTGTCGATTCTGTTGCCCGCACGGTCAACAATCCCCCGCACGGTTATCCGGTACGTGGCCGTGCCCTCCAGCGGGTCCAGCGTCTCCATACCGGTCAGCGCCGGATCTCCCATCTTCTGGTAGACAGCGCCCAGGCGCACCGGCCTCACGGTCACCGTGTCGGTCACCTCGAACACCGCACGGGGAAACGACAGTGTATCGATCGCCTCGCTGAATCGAACTTCCGCGTGGAATTGATCAACCACGTTTACACCGGACACAAACGGTCTTGCGGTGTCTTCCTTCGCAAGCCGGAACCAGACATCCTGAATCGCCGGCCGGGCGGCATCCACGGATACATCACCTGTCCACACACCGTACTGGTCGATTTCACGGTCATACATCAGGTTGCGGTACTCGTCGCGCACCGCCATCACCCGGTACGGACCGAACGTGATGTTTGAAAGAACAAACTCCCCCCCTTCCCCCGTTTGCATGATGTAGTCCGGGCGGACAGCCACGGGGTTCAACGTATCCAGATTCATGTTCGCGAGTTGATACGCAAAGATCATTACACCCTCCGGGCGCTCGTCGAACACCCGCCCGCGGATTTCTCCCCGATCGATCGAATCGCCGGTGCTGAATGCGAGTGTGAAGCCCCGGGCCATGCGATTTTGCGCCCGGATATCCCGGACGTCGGTTCCGACGTTCACCACGTAGGTGGTGTTCCGGCGGAGTGAATCGGGAAACCGCAACGTGACTTCCGTACCGCTCCAGCCGAATTCCAGCTTTCCGACATACGGGCTGAAAAAGATCGACTCTTCAACGCTACGCCGGTCGACATATTCATTGAACTCCAGTTCCACACTGGAGGTCTGCACACGGACGGCATTGGTATCGGGGAAGGTGCGAATGATCAGGGGCGGCTGGGTATCCACAGGCCCACCCCCCGGATTGATCTGTCCGGCACACGCCGGCAATATCATGCCCAGAAAAATGGGGAGGAATGTGCGGTTATGTCTCTTTTTCGTCATTCAATTTCTTCACGGTGATCACCCGGGGTTGGGGCCTTTTGCCTGTTCCCACCGCCTCGCCCGTTCCCTCCGGTACTTCCGCACAAACTGTTGATGTTCTGAATAGTTCCTCGAGAACCAGTGGCCCCCCTTGCCGTTCGCGACAAAGAAGAGATACCCGTGTGCCGACGGGTAGAGTGAGGCAAGGATCGAAGAACGGCCGGGATTGTTCACCGGACCCGGAGGAAGACCCGTGTACCGGTATGTGTTATAGGGGTTGTCCATCCGGAGATCAGCATAGAGAACGCGGCGCGGTCCGTCCGGGAGAATATACTGAATCGTGGGGTCGGCTTCAAGGCGCATACCCAGCCGCAGGCGGTTGTGGTACACGCCGGCAATGACGGGGCGTTCTTCGTCGAGCACAGCTTCCCCTTCAACAATTGAAGCAAACGTCACTGCCTGGTGCACGGTCCAGCCAAGCTCTTTCGCCCGGATAACAAGGGTATCCGTGAAAAACGTCTTGAACAGGGAGACTTGCCGGCGAAGGATGTCTTTCTCGTCTTGTTCCCAGTACAGTCCGTACGAATCAGGTAACAGGTATCCTTCGAGCGTACCTGATTCCAGACCCAGCTCACGGGCGAAGGCGGAATCGCGTACCAGGCGCATATAGCGTGCGGTGTCGGCATCCACGGTGCGCGCAAAAAGGCGCGCCTGCGCCCGCGCCCGATATCCTTCGGGGATCGTCACGACGATCAATTGGTTGCCGCGGCCGCTTCGCAGGGTGAGGAACAGGTCGGCATTCGAGATACCGCTTTCAAAACCATACTTCCCCACTTGAATCCGTTCGGCGCCGCCATAGACGCGTGCGACAATTTCAAACATCGTTCTGTTCCGAATAATGCCCTGGCGCTCAAGCGAATCCACGATGGTATGGAAGGACTGCCCGCGTGACACAAAGAATACTTCTGTCGGGCTTTCGGGAAAGGAGTTCGATCCAAAGAAGACGAGGTACGCCGCGAGGACAGCAATGACCACCAGTGCCAGCGCCACGGCAAGGAGCCATCGCCAACGCTTCCGAGGGGGTGCCAAAGAGGATGGAAGCATGGATTACACCAGTTCGAGTCCGGCGACAGCGTTGAGTTCAAGCGGGGAGCGAAGTCCGTCCTCCAGTTTTCTCCATCCGACGTAGCCGATCATGGCGCCGTTGTCCATGCAGTATTCCAGTGGCGGGTAGAACAATCGCAGTCCGGCCTGCCTGCAGGCTTCCTGCATACGTTGACGCAGCCTCGAATTCGCCGAAACGCCGCCGGCGATTGTGACATCCCGGACGCCCACATGCCGAGCGGCATGTTTCGTTTTTTCCACCAATGTTTCGACCACTGCTTCCTGGAAGCTGGCACAGAGATCTGCCAGCCCGGTTGCATCGCCGGGCCGCCCGTTTTTCCGAAGGTGGTACAGCACGGCCGTTTTCACCCCGCTGAAACTGAACTCCCACTCCCGTGCATTGAGGTACGCACGCGGGAACCGGATGGCCGCCGGATTACCCTTCCGGGAAATTTCGTCGATTCTCGGGCCTCCGGGGTAGCCGAGGTCCAGCATTTTCGCAACCTTGTCAAACGCTTCGCCTGCGGCATCGTCGCGCGTTTGCCCGAGCACATGATGATGGAACGGCGCGGTCACGTGCACGAGCATGGTGTGGCCGCCGGAGACGATCAGGGAAAGGAACGGGAAATCGTGCCGTGGTTCGCTGAGGAGATTCGAATAGAGATGTCCCTCCATGTGGTTGACACCCACGAAGGGGATACCGAGGCCGTAGGCCATGGCCTTGCCGAAATTGAGTCCGACGAGCAGCGCGCCAACCAGGCCGGGGCCGTACGTGGCGGCAATCCCATCCAGGTCATGGCGGTGACATCCCGCGACCTTGAGCGCCTCGTCCACCACCTGAATGATGAGGCGCTGGTGGGCGCGGGAGGCCAATTCGGGCACGACGCCGCCGTATTGCCGATGGACGAGCTGCGAGGAGATAATGTTGGAAAGGACTTCCCCGTCGCGAATGACCGCGGCGGAGGTTTCATCGCAGGAGGTCTCGATAGCAAGAACTCTCATACGTGTATTGTACGCAAAGGGGTAGTGATTTTCAAGGTGTGTGCCTTTTTCCTCCCCTGTTGCCTCACGT
>Ga0315273_10001713_pt1 | contig 25200 bp, 18 predicted proteins | sample YL17G02_0_MG_FD_205753 | JGI IMG/M metagenome (GOLD analysis project Ga0315273, IMG submission 205753) | Sediment microbial communities from Yellowstone Lake, YNP, Wyoming, USA - YL17G02_0 | ecosystem: Environmental > Aquatic > Freshwater > Lake > Sediment | place: USA: Wyoming | collected... | reverse complement strand
CCAGATGGCTTCCGGTATAGTTGCCAAACGTGCTGATCAGGTATTCAACGTAGCGCTGTTTGGTAATCATGCGGCTATCGTATCATGCCGCTCAGTCAAGCGAAAGTCCTATAAACATATCTACGAGCGAAGTGAGTGAAGTCTCAGGGGGAGGAATCATGACGCAAAGGACTATTGTGGTCGTCTCAGCAGTATTGCTTGTGGCGCTGCTCGTCAGCGGATGCGCGGCGGGCGGTAAGGCCTCTACGGCTGCCACGCCGAATCCGGACGCGGCGCCGGCTCGGCCCCGTGTGAGCGGAGTGACGGCGGAAGCGTTCGTGACGCCGGTGCGTCAGGCTGACCTGGCCTTCAAGGCCGGCGGCCGAGTTGCCGAAGTGGCCGTGAAGGAAGGGGAGAAGGTCCAGGCCGGCCAGAAGCTGGTGCGCCTGGACGACAGCAGCCTGCAGGCCGGCGTGGCGCAGGCGGAGGCTACACTGGCGCGTGCGCAGGCGGAGCTGGCCAATACCAAGGCCGGCGCGACACCCGAGAAGATCGCCGAGGCTCAGGCAGGGGTCGCGAAGGCCGAGGCCGCACTGCAAGAGGCCAAATCCGGTCCCACCGCAGAGGCGATCGCCGTGGCGCAATCGCGCGTGAACACGCTGCGCGCTCAATTGGCCAGCAAACAAGCGGGTCCCACCAACGAGGCGATCGAGGCGTCGAATTCGACGGTCCTCCAGGCCGCAGCCGCAGTCAAACAGGCTCAGTCGGACTACGACCGCGTGGCCGGCAACGGTGAAGTGCGCGTGCGAGAGCCAGCCGCTCTGGCGCTGCAGGACGCCACTCTGCGCTACGAAGCGGCCAAGGCCAACCACCAGGCATTGTTGAACGGCGCCACACCACAAGAGGTCGCCGTGCTCAGGGCCCAGGTCGCCGAGGGCCAGAGCGCGCTGCAGCAGGCCCAAGCCGGCCCCACGCCCGAGAAGATCGCCCAGGCCGAGGCGGGCGTCGAATCGGCCAAGGCAGCCCTAGCACAGGTAAAAGCGGGCGCAACCAAGGAGCAGATCGCAGTCGGCGAGGCATCGGTCAAGGTCGCGGAGGCAGGGTTGGAGCAGGCCAAGACCGCCCTCGCCGATGCCGTGCTCGCAGCCCCGTTCGACGGAACCGTGTCCAACTTCAACCTCCAGCCTGGGCAGTTCGTCGCCCCCGCCTCGACGGTGATCACCATCGCCGATCTGAGCGGCTGGCAGCTCGAAACCGACAACTTAACCGAGATCGAGGTGGTCCAGGTGACCGAGGGGCAGAAGGTTAAATACACCGTAGATGCCCTACCCGGAGAGAGCTTCGAAGGAAAAGTCATCCGTGTCAAGCCGCGCTCCGAGAAGAAGGCCGGTGACGTCACCTACACCGTGGTCATCGGCCTGGACAAGCCCGACCCCCGGCTGCGCTGGGGCATGACTACGGCGGTGCAGATTCCGAACGGCAACCCGGGCTGAGGATGAGGTTTGGGCCGAAGCCCCGGCTCCCGCTGGGAGGGACCAGATGGCCAGAGTGAAGACCGCCGAGTTGTTCGACCATTTCGCCGTGCAGATGCGGCTGGCGCTGGATGAAGCAGTCGAGAAGACGCTGCCGGGGATGGACGTCGACCGGCAGCGCCTCTACCGGGAGTTCCGCAGGTCGCTCGGCGCCCGCTGCAAGGTCTGGGAGAACGTGCCGAACCAGGCGATCGACGCCGATTAGTACGAAGGCTCGGAGCAGGCGCCGCGCACTCCTTCGATGATCAGCTGGAGGCGCGGCAAGTGGGCCCCCCGCCAGTAGAGTTTGCCGCATGCCGAGCCCTGGCGGTAGGACTCGTAGCTCCCTCCCGTTGCTGTTGGCAGGAGGCCGGTGACGGCCTCCCTGCTCACATCGCTCAACACCCCGTTGCAGCGCAGGCATCGCCCAAAGGGCCGGATCGGGCCGCAGAGATCGAACCTCCGGACCACCTCACCGAGCTGCGCGGTGGATTCGATGGCACGCACGCAGTAACCGTGCGTGACGAGGCTGCGCTTCAGCAGGCCGCGATCGCGGGTCAGCAGGACGCGGCCTTCGCTGGCCGAAATCTCAGCCAGCTCCTCGTCGGCGTAGTCGTTCCTGTACAACGAATCGAACCCTAGCAGCCGTAGGTAAGCCGCCAGCTTGCCCAGGTGCGTATCCAGCACGAAGCGCAACTGGCGCAACGGCTCAGGCCGAACGCGCAACACGGGGGTGATGTCCAGCGCCTCGAAGATCGGGTAGACGCTGATGCGGTCGCCGTCGCCGACTGCATAGGTAAAGTCGACTGACTCACCGTTGGCCAGCACGAGGTCCACCTCGGTGTGCGGCTGGCCGAGCGACTCGAACATGTCCTTCACCGATACGGTCCCAGCGAATTGGTGCTCGAACTCGACCATCTTCCGGGCGGGCGGGAGGAAATCGTTCAGCTCGGCTTAGATGCGGAAGGTGGCATGCGGCAAGCGGCACAAGTCGTGGTCATGCCTCCTCCGTCGCCGGAAGGTTGATCTTACCGTGACGGAACTGCGTCTCGTACAGGGTGGCGTACAGGCCGCCCCTGGCGAGCAGCTCGGCATGGGTGCCCTGCTCGACCAGCCGCCCGCGCTCGAGCACCAGGATCGTGTCGGCGGCGAGGATGGTGCTGAGCCTGTGGGCGATGACTAGGCTCGTGCGGCCCACCATGATCCGCTCCAGCGCCTCCTGGATCAGAGCCTCGGACTGGCTGTCCAATGATGACGTCGCCTCGTCCAGCACGAGGATGCGCGGGTCCTTCAAGATCACTCGGGCGATCGCCAGCCGCTGCTTTTCGCCGCCCGACAGGCGGTAGCCGCGGTTCCCCACGATGGTCTCATATCCTTCCGGAAGGTCGGCAATGAAATTGTGGATGTTGGCGACGCGGCAGGCCGCCTCGATTTCCGCGCCCGTGGCCTTGGGGCGGGAGTAGAGCAAGTTGGCGCGGATCGTGTCGTTGAACAGGTAGGTCTCCTGGGTGACCATCCCGATATGGGCCGCCAGGGTGTCCAGCGCCAGGTCACGCACGTCCGTGCCGTCTATTGCAATAGTGCCTCCGGTGGGATCGTAGAGGCGCGGCAGGAGATAGGTGATGGTAGTCTTGCCGGCGCCGCTCGGGCCCACAAGTGCAGCCAGCTGGCCGGGCTTGACTTTGAAGCAGACGTCGCTCAGCGCCCACCGGACTTCCCCATTTGCGGCGCCCGGCTCCCCGCCGTCCCCGGCGATGGCCGGCTTCTCGCCCAGAGGGGCGCCGGGCAAGTCGGCCCTGCCGCGCACGCGCTTGCCGCCCTCTTGCGAGAGGTTGGGCGCCATGTCCCCGCCGCCCCAGGAGAAGCGAACGACTTCGCTGAGCCCGGCGGCCGCGGCGCTTGGTGCGCTCTCCCCGGGCTGATAGCTGAACGACACCTCGTCGAAGCTGACCTCGCCGCGGACCGTCTCGAGATAGCGCGCGGACGGGCGCTCCTGGATCTCCACCGGCAGGTCCATGACCTCGAAGACGCGCTCGAAGCTGACCATCGAGGAAGCGAAGTCGACGCGGGCGTTGCTGAGGGCCGAGAGCGGCCCATAGAGCATCCCCAGGTAGGCTGTGAAGGCGACGATCGTGCCGATCGTGAACGCGCCGCTGATGACCAGGTTGCCGCCGACCCAGTAGACCAGCGCGGTGCCCACGGCGCTGACCAGGCTGACGGTGAGGAAGAACCAGCGCATCAAGAACGCCTGTTTGACGCCGGCATGCCGGACGCGAGAGGCGCGGGAAGCGAAGCGGGCGATCTCATCGCCGGCGCGACCGAAGAGCTTGACCAGAAGCGCGCCGCTCACGTTGAGGGTCTCGTTCATCATCGCGTTCATCTCGGCGTTGAGGACCATCTGCTCGCGCACGACGGCCCGCACACGCCGGCCCAACACACGCGCCGGGATCAGGAAGAGCGGCAGCACCGCGACGGCTAGGAGAGTGAGGCGCCACTCGAGCCGCAACATGATCGCCAGCGTGGTCACGAGGGTGATAATATTCGTGAGCAGGTCGACGATCGTTCCCGAAACGGCGCGCTGCGCCCCGCCGACGTCGTTGTTCAAACGCGACATCAGCTCGCCCGTCTTGGTGTTGGTAAAGAAGCGCAATGACATGCGCTGCAGGTGGCTGAAGAGCGACACCCGCAGGTCGTAAATGACGCCTTCGCCGATGGCCGCGCTGAGATAACGCTGGAGTACGCCCAGCAAGCCGTTGACCAGGGCGATGGCGAGCATGGCGAGGACGATCAGGTTGAGCTGCTGGTTGTTGTGCTGTGGCAGCGTGATGTCGATGAGCTGGCGTATCAGCAGCGGGGGGATCAGGCTGAGCAGCGTGATGATCACGATCACGCCCAGCATAATGGCGATCCGCACGGCGTACGGCCGGCCGTAGGCCGCGGCGCGCCGGATCAGCGCCCAGCTAACCTGCGGCCGGTCGTGCGTCTCGTCGTAGCGGAGGTATGACCACCAGCCCCCATCCCACATGTTGACCGATCCTCTCGACGCAGGCTTGTTGCCTGCTTGATGCCGGCCCCGCACCGGCTAAGCGGCCATCGCCGCGGCCAGGTCCTTGTATAGTCCCCGCAGGGCCGGATAGAGGTCCAGGTAGACCCGGTATAAGGCATCGTAGCGCGGGCGCAGGGCTTCCGATGGCGCGAACTCGCGGCCGATCGCCACCACGCGGGCGACCGCCTCCTCGAAGCTGCGGTAGACGCCGGTGCCCACGCCGGCCATCATGGCGTCACCCTGGGCCGCACCGCTGGCTGCTCGCGGGAGATGGACGGGCATCTGCAGGACGTCGGCTTTGATCTGGTTCCAGACGGCGCTGCGGGCACCGCCGCCGACGCACCGCAGGCTATTCGCAACAAAACCGGCGCGCGCGGCCACTTCCAAGTTGTGCCGCAGCCCGAAGGCCGCCCCCTCCATGATCGCCCTGACCATGTCCGCCTTCTTCGTGGCCAGCGATAGGCCGAAGAAGACGCCCCGGGCGGCGGAATCCCATATCGGCGAGCGCTCGCCGAACATGTAGGGTAGAAAGACCAGGCCGTTGGCTCCCGGGGGGCTGCTCGCCGCCTCCTGGCTGAGCAGCTCGAAGGGGTCGACGCCCAGGTTCTGCGCCGCCAGGCGCTCAACCTCACCCAACTGATCGCGGAACCAGCGCAGCGAGCCGCCCGACGCCACCAGCGCGCCGAGCACCAGGTAACGGCCCGGCACCGGGTGAATCAGCGAGATCAGCTCCTGGCCGAGGTAGGGCTCGCTGCTGCACAGCGAGACCACGGTGGACTGGCCGATCATGTCGACCGCCTCGCCTGCACACATCACGCCGGTCTCCAGGGCCGCCGCGGCGCCGTCGCAGGCGCCCGCGACGACGGGCGTTCCGGCAGCGAGCCCTGTCGCGGCCGCTGCCTCGGGTGTTACCTCACCGACGACCTCCGCCGAGCCGGCCAAGCGTGGCATGCGTTCCAGGTCGATGCGCATGGCCCCGGCCAGCGCCTCCGAGTAGCAGAGGCGGCGGCTGTCGAAGAAGAGCGTCAGCGGGCCGTTGGTGACGTCCATCGCCAAGGCGCCGGTCAGGCGGCCGATCAAGTATCCGTTGGCCTGCAGGATGGCGTGCGTGCTCCGGTAAACCTCAGGCCGGTGCTCCTGGAACCAGAGCAGCTTGGGCGCGAGGTTATAGGGATCGATGCGGCAACCGTTGGTGGCCGCGACCATCTCCCCGCCCACATGCTCGCGCAACCAGCCGCACTGCGGCTCGGAGCGCCGATCCAGCCAGATCATCGCCGGGCCCACCGCCTCGCCGGCTTGATCGACCGGGACGAGGTCGGGTGCCTGCCCGCTGACGCCGATGCCGGCGATGGCACGCGGATCGCACCTGGCCGCCGACAAGACCCGCGGCAGGACTGCGCAGGCGGCGAGCCACCAATCGCGCGGATCCTGCTCGGCCCAGTTCGGGTGCGGAAAGGCGGTGGGGTACTCTTGAGCGGCCTGCGCCATGATCGTACCGTCCGCGTCGCAGAGGACGGCCTTCAGGCCCGTAGTGCCGACGTCGATGCCGAGAAGCAACTTGCGGTCCATCCGATGCCCTCCTCAGGAGCGCAACACCGACGGGTTGGCGCAATGGTCGGGTCGGCCGCCGGCGCGCCACACGGCGAGCGCACTGGCGACCTGGTCCGCAGCCAGCGCCGCGGACTCCTTGGATGCGCCGGCGATGTGCGGCGAGAGGGTCACGTTCTCCAGCTTCAGCAGCGGCCAGTCGGGCGGCGGAGGCTCCATGGCGAAGGTCTCCAGGCCGGCGCCGGCCAGGCGGCCCTCGCTGAGCGCCCGGTACAGCGCGTCGTAGTCCACCATGGGGCCTCGTGCCGTGTTGATGAAATAGGCGCCCGGCTTCATCCGGCGGAACTGCGCCTCGCCGATGAAGCCGCGCGTCTCCGGCGTCACGCGAGCGTGGAGGCTGACGATATCGGACTCGGCGAGAAGGAACTCCATATCGGTCACGCGCTCGGCGCCGGACACGACGAACACCTCATCGGGGACGTACGGGTCGTAGGCCAGCACCCGCACTCCGAAGGGCTTGAGATAAGCGGGGAGCATGCGGCCGATGTTGCCGAAGCCGATGAGGCCCACGGTCTGCCCGTTCAGCTCGTGCGGGGCGCGCTCGTAGAGGTAGAGGTCGCTGCGCCAGACGCCGCCCGCCAGCGCGCGGTGGCCGCGCCCGATATTCCGCGTCTCGGCGATGATCATGCCGACAGTGAATTCGGCGACGGCGCGAGCGTTGCGCGCGGGCGTGAAGAGGACGGGGATGCCGGCCTCGGTGGCGGCGGCGACGTTGACGTTCACCGGCTCGGTGCGGCAGCAGCCGATCGCGCGCAGGGAGGGCAGCCGCTCGATCACGGCGCGGGAAACGGCCGGCATGTGGCAGGCGATCACCTCGGCGCCGGCTGCGACCTCGGCTACCTGGTCCTCCGTGCCGGCGAACTCCCGGATCTCCCCATTGCTGCGCACAGGCTCCAGCGGGTAGTCGAGCTCGCACGTGACGATTGCGAGTGGGCCGGCAATGGGCGCCAGGTGGGTCTGCAGCGCTTCGGCCAGGATGGCAGGCTTGATGTAGCGATCTCCGAATACGGCAACTTTCAGCACGGCACGTCCCTCTACGCAGGTTGATGGCTCTGATGCGACACATGCGCTGCCGGTATTCTACTCGCCTCGAGGGCAGACGGCAAGACGGCTTCCCACACATGGTGCCGGTGCGGCGCCAGGACCACGAAGCCACGAAGGCGACGAAGACCACCCTTGCTCGCTAACACTCGCGAGGGCAGGCGGAGCGCGAAGAGCGCGAAGAAACCCCGCGCAGCGGTCCTTCGCGGTTGTTCGTTCGCGGGCTTCGTGCTTCGCGATCTTCGAGTCGCTTCGCGTCTCTGTGTTCCAGACGCTCTCGTCGCTGCGCGCGAACTCCCGCCTTTGCGGCGGCGGGCAGCACGTCGGCGCCCGGGACGGCGATCGACGAGCCAGTCCAGTAGGATGGTACACAGAACAGATGTGCTGCAAATACTTGACTTTGGGGCGATTCCGGCTTAGAATGAAGTCATGGGTGGGCCAGCGAAGCGCAGCCTGGCGGCAACGTGGGTTGAGCGGAGCCGGGTCGTGCCGGCTCTTCGTGGGAAAATAACAAGGGGGGCAAATGGCGCTGGCGGGTAAGGTCGTGATCGTGACGGGGGCCTCGAGCGGAATTGGCGAAGCGGCGGCACGCCGGTTGGCCCAGGGTGGCTGCCGGGTGACGCTGGCCGCGCGGCGTTGCAACGAGCTCGAGCGCGTGGCCGGGGAGATCGAGGCGGAAGGCGGGGAGGCGCTCGTCGTGCCGGCGGACGTGCGCGACTGGCCGGCCATCGAGCGCGTGGTGCGGACCACGCTCGACCGCTGGGGGCAAATCGACGTGCTGCTGAACAATGCCGGTCTCGGCTATTCGAGCCGCGTGGCCGACCTGGACCCGGCGCAGTTGCGCGAGCAGGTTGACGTCAACCTGGTCGGGGTGATCGAGTGCGCCCGAGCGGTGCTGCCGTCGATGATCGCCCGGCGCTCCGGGCACATCATCAACGTTGCATCGCTGGCCGGGATGATCGGGTTGCCGGGTTCGTCGGTGTATAGCGCGACCAAGTTTGCCGTCATCGGGTTCTCGGACGCGCTGCGGCGCGAGGTGCGGGGGCAGGGGATCCGGGTAACGGCGCTATGCCTCGGTTTCGTCGCCACGAGCTTCAGCCCGCGGCTGAAGCGAATCGCCGAGACGGAGACCGGCAAAGTCCAGGAGCAAAGCGGCCGACCGGCTCACTTGCCCGGCGTGATGAAGGCTAGTTACGTGGCCGACCGGATTGCGGATGTCATCGAGCGGCCGCGGCGGCAGCTCCTCCTGCCCCGCGGGTGGGGTCTGTTGGTGAGGGTTGGCCAGGCGCTGCCATGGCTCACGGATGCAGCGTCGGCGCGCTTTGTCAAATAGCTTAGTGTGATCTAACATACAGAGGGCGGCAGGTAATTGTCTGCCAACCGAAACCACGCGCGAGGAGCATCCGACGTGTCGATTCCCGGCCTGGTCCTCAAGAGGCTATACACGCTCGGCAGCCTGCGCAATGTCGCGGGCGGCGTCCAGTTCTCAGTCAAGAACCGGCTAAGCGACGCCGAGCTGACGGGGCTGCACAGCATCCGCCTCGACGGCAAGGAAGTCCCGCGCCAGGCCGTCACGGTGCGGCTCGTCGACGGGCGAGCGCTGGCACCGGATGGGATCACGGCGGACCGCCCGGTGCCGTTCCCGCTGAGAGCAGTCTTGATAGTAGACATAACGACAGATCCTCTCGGGACGGGCCTCCACGAGGTCGACCTTGCCTTCGAGGCCAGGCCGTTCGGCTGGCTGCAGTTTACGGTCGAGGACAGCATCTCGGAGGCCGGGCCGGTTGCGGCGCGTATCCCACGCGACCCGGCCGACGACTACTCCGAGGAGATCATCCGCAAGCGTAGGGAGTTCGTCGAGAGCTACACGGGCGTCAAGCTGGAGCATACCGCCCACTATTCGTTTGACCCCCATGCCGCCAGGGGCAACGTCGAGCACTTCGCGGGAGTGGCGCAGGTGCCGCTCGGTTTCGCCGGGCCGCTGGAGATCCACGGGGAGCACGCGGAGGGCGCGTTCCTGGTTCCGCTGGCAACCTCGGAGGGGACGCTCGTGGCGTCGTATAACCGCGGCATGAAAGTGCTGAACCTGTGCGGCGGAGTTAAGGCGACCGTGGTGGACGACGCGATGCAGCGCGCACCTGTGTTCGTCTTCGACGACGCGCGCGGCGCGCGGGAGTTCGTCAGGTGGGTAGCGGCCAACACGGACCGGATCCGCGAGGAGGCTGAGGCATCCTCACGGGTGGCTCGGCTGCTCTACATCGACCCGATCCTGGCCAGCAAGTTCGCCTACCTCCGCTTCAACTTCTCGACCGGGGACGCCGCCGGGCAGAACATGGTCGGCCGGGCGACCTTTGCTGCGTGCAGCTGGATCCTGGACCAGTATCCCGGGATCCGCCATTTTTACCTCGAATCGAACCTGGCCACTGATAAGAAGGCCTCGCAGATTAACACGATGCGGACGCGAGGCAAGCGGGTCACGGCTGAGGCGGTCGTCAAGCGGGATGTGCTGGCCCAGCATTTACGGGTGGAAGCGGCAACCCTGGCCTACCACCATGGCGTGGCAAACGTGGGCGCCTTTCTCTCGGGGGCGAACAACAACGGCCTGCAATCGGCCAATGCCATCACGGCGCTCTTCATCGCGACCGGCCAGGATGTGGCCAATGTGGCGGAGTCGTCTGCGGGGGTCATTTACACCGAGCTTACGCCGGAGGGCGACCTGTACGTTTCGCTCACCATACCTTCGTTGATCGTCGCTACCTTTGGCGGTGGGACTGGCCTGCCCACGCAGCGCGAGTGCCTGGAGTTGCTGGGGGCATATGGCGCCGGCAAGGTCCTTAAACTCGCCGAGATTGTAGCGGCCGTCGCGCTGGCGGGCGAGGTCTCGCTGGGCGCAGCCATCTCTTCATCCGATTGGGTGTCGGCGCACGAGACGTACGGCAGGAACCGGTAAGCGCGCCACTTGAGCGACGGCCGCCCGTCTTGCGGAAATCGGCGCCTGAGAGAATAGTAATCGCCATGGTGTGCCCTTGACGACAGGGATAGTGTTCGACATCAAGCGCTTCGCGCTGCACGACGGGCCCGGGATCCGCACGACCGTCTTCCTGAAGGGTTGCCCGCTGAGCTGCTCCTGGTGCCACAACCCCGAAAGCCAGGCGCCCGTTCGGGAGCTGATCTGCCGGGAGGCGCGCTGTATCGCGTGTGGAGCGTGCGTTCAGGCATGCCCCGCGGGAGCGATCACCTGGTCGGGCGGCAGGTCCGTGACCGATTCGGAGCTATGCGATCAGTGCGGGACATGCGCCGAGGCCTGCTACGCCGAGGCACGGGAGATGGTGGGGCGCGAGGCAACCGCCGGTGAAGTGCTCGCCGTGATCGAGCGGGACACGCTCTTCTACGACGAATCAGGCGGGGGAGCGACTTTTTCGGGCGGGGAGCCGCTGGCGCAGCGGGCGTACCTCGGCGAGCTGCTGGAGGGCTGCCGGAGCAGGGAGATCCACACAGCCGTCGATACCTGCGGCTTCACGCCGTGGGCCGCGCTGGAAAGCATCCGCCGCGCGGTGGACCTCTTCCTGTACGACCTGAAGCTGATGGACGCAGCCCGGCACCTGGCTTACACCGGCGCCTCCAACGAGCTTGTGCTGAGCAACCTGGACGCCCTGGCGCGGCTTGGCCACGACGTCATCGTGCGTATGCCCATCATCCCCGGCGTCAACGACGACGAGGAGAACATCCGCAGCACGGCGAAGTTCCTGGCCGCGCGGCCGGCTCTGCGGCGCATCGATATCCTGCCCCTTCACGCGGCCGGCGTCGAGAAGTATGGCAGGATCAACCGGACCTATGGCCTGCCGGATACCCCCGCCCCACCCGGGGAGAGGATGGTCGGGATCGCTTCGATGCTGGCAAGCTACGGTCTGACAGTACGGATTGGAGGTTGACAGATGGCTATGACCGAGCGAGTTGCCCGGCTGCGGCGGCAGAGCCTGGATGCTATCCCTGCGATCGCGACCGAGCGCGCCGAGCTGATCACGGAGTTCTACCGGCAGCAGCGAGGTCCGATCTCCGAGCCCGTGCGGCGCGCCCTGGCGTTCCAGTACCTGATGGAGCGCAAGAAGATCTGCATCAACGATGGCGAGCTGATCGTCGGTGAGAAGGGCCCGGCGCCGAAAGCCACGCCGACTTATCCAGAGCTCTGCTGTCATAGCCTGTCTGACCTGGACCTTCTGAACTCGCGGGAGAAGATTCCGTTTGCGGTGAGCCCTAAGGCGAGGCGCGTCTACGCCGAGACGATCATCCCGTTCTGGCAGGGCAATTCGATGCGCGACCACATCTTTCGTGAGATGACGGACGAGTGGCTGGCTGCGTATGAGGCGGGGGTCTTCACCGAGTTCATGGAACAGCGCTCCCCGGGCCACACCGTGTTGGACGACAAGATTTATCACAAGGGGATGCTTGATTTTAAGACCGATATCCTGGGTCAACTTGATGCGCTGGACTTCCTCAATGACCCGCACGCCTATGCGAAGGCCGAGGAGCTGCGGGGGATGCTGATCTGCGCCGACGGCCTGATGCGCTTCGCCGAGCGCCATGCCGAGGGCGCCCGTGAGATGGCGCAGGCCGAGGCGGATCCGCGCCGGCAGGCGGAGCTGGAACGGATCGCCGAGGTCTGTACGCACGTGCCGGCGCATACCCCGCGGGATTTCTGGGAGGCGCTGCAGTATTATTGGTTCGTCCACCTGGGCGTCACAACCGAGCTAAACACGTGGGACGCTTTCGACCCTGGGCGCCTCGACCAGCACCTGCTCCCATTCTACGATCGTGGGCTGGCCGCTGAGACGCTCACGCGCGTTGCGGCAGAGGAGCTGCTGCAGTGCTTCTGGGTCAAGTTCAACAACCAGCCGGCGCCGCCTAAGGTGGGGGTGACGGCTGCCGAGAGCGGCACCTATACAGATTTCGCCCAGATTAACACCGGTGGCGTGCGCCCGGACGGCTCTGACGGGGTGAACGAGGTCACTTATCTGATCCTGGATGTCATCGAGGAGATGCGCCTGCTGCAGCCCAGCACCTCGATCCAGGTGAGCAAGAAGAACCCGGACCGGTTCGTCAAGCGCGCCGCTCGCATCATCCGGACCGGTTTCGGGCAGCCGTCGGTCTTCAACGCCGACTTGATCGTCCAGGAGCTCGTGCGCCAGGGCAAGTCGCTGGTGGACGCGCGCTGCGCCGGCTCGAGCGGGTGCGTGGAGGTCGGGGCGTTCGGAAAGGAGAACTACAACCTCACGGGCTATTTCAACATGCCCAAGGTGCTGGAGCTGACGCTGAACGACGGCGTCGATCCGCGCACGGGCCGGCGCATTGGGCTTGCGACGGGCGACCCGGAGGCGTTTGCCTCATTCGAGGAGCTGTTCGACGCCTACCGGCGCCAGCTGCGCCATTTGATAGACGTCAAGGTGCGCGGCAACAACGTGATCGAGCGTCTCTATGCGCAGTACATGCCAGCGCCGTTTCTATCCCTGTTGATCGACGACTGCATCGCCCGCGGCCAGGACTATCACGATGGCGGCGCGCGCTACAATACCTCGTACATCCAAGGGGTGGGACTGGGCACGCTGACCGACGCGATGACCGCGGTCAAGTATCACGTGTTCGACCAAGGCGCCCTCAAGCTGGCCGATCTCGTGTCGGCGCTCCGGGATGATTTCGAGGGGCACGAGCGCCTGCGCCAGATGCTGCTGAACCGCACGCCGAAGTATGGGAATGACGACGATGCAGCCGACCGGGTGATGGTTGCCCTGTTCGAGGCATACTACGAAGCGGTTGACGGGCGGCCGAACACGCGCGGCGGGCGCTACCACATCAACCTGCTGCCGACGACAGTGCACGTCTATTTCGGCTCGGTGATCGGCGCGACGCCTGATGGCCGCCGGGCCTGGTCGCCGCTCTCGGAGGGGGTCTCACCCGTGCAGGGAGCCGACCGCTGCGGGCCGACGGCCGCCGTCAAGTCCGTGGCAAAGATGGATCACGTGAGGACCGGTGGGACGCTGCTGAACCAGAAGTTCACGCCGCAGCTCCTCCAGGACGAGGCCGGGCTGGACAGCCTGGTGTCGCTCGTGCGGACTTACTTCAGGCTCGACGGGCATCACATCCAGTTCAACGTGGTGGACATCGCCACGCTCCGCCGCGCCCAGGCTCACCCGGAGCAGTACAGGGACCTCATCGTCAGGGTAGCGGGTTACAGCGACTACTTCTGCGATCTCGGCCGGGCGCTGCAGAACGAGATCATCGCCCGCACCGAGCATGTCGCGTTCGGATAGGACGGAACCTGGAGCGCGACTTCTGGAACACGAAGGCACGAAGCGGCGCGAAAAACGCGAAGCGCGAAGAACGCGAAGGAGCCTTACGCCTCGTGACCGGCCTCCTTCGTGAGCTTCGCGCTTCGCCTGCCCTCGCGAGTGGTAGCGAGCAAGGGCGTCCTTCAGAGCCTTCGCGACTTCGTGTTCCAACCGTCCTCGTGCTCCATACCAACGTGCCCCAGGCGCCGGTGTCTACGACGGCGCCCCTGCGCTTGAGGCGTTGGCTTGCACCGTGGCCAGCTCGGCGGCCCGGCTCTTCAATCCCAGCGCCAGCAGCGTCAGCACCAGAGCGACCACGGCAACGATGAGATAGGCGGTGCTGTATCCCTTCGTGCCACCCCCGGCTGAGGCGGCCACCGCGCCTATGAACGCCCCGGCCATCAGCTGGCCGACCCCCGTGAAGACCGTCAGCACTCCCTGGGCCGCGCCGCGGTCGGCGGGCGGCGCCTCGTTAAGCACAATGTAGCGCATCGGGGCGCCGAGCAGGGCAGACAGCCCCAGCCCGATCACCACACCGGCGAGGATGAACAACCCCAGGCTGCCGGCAGCCATGCTCAGAAGCGCCATGCCCAACGCCAGCAGCGCCGCCCCGGCCAGGATGATCACCTTCGAGCCCAGCCGGTCAAGCAGGCGCCCCACCACCGGTGAGCCAACCGCCAAAGCCAGAACCACCGGCATGAGCATGAAGCTGGCCGTCGAACTCGTCATCCCGAACGCCGCGATCGCCAGCGCGGGAACGAAGACCAGCCCCGATTCGCCCAGGCCGGCGCCGGCTGCCAGCGCGTTCGTCAGCCGGAGCTGACCGTTGCCGAGCAAGCCAGGCCGGACTATCGGGTCCGCAGCCCGGTGCTCGATCGCGTAGAAGGCGACGATCAGGACGGCCGCGACGGCCAGGAAGGGCCAGACGCGGGGCGAAGCCAGGCTGCTACCAAAGAACTTGGTGTCGATGCCATTGATCCCAAAGGCCAGCGAGGCCAGCGCAACCCCCAGGGTCAGCATCCCAGCCAGGTCGAATGGCAGGCGCTGCGACGAGAGGGTACGGCGCGTCGTCGGCAGAACGCGCAGGCCCATGGCGATCACGACGGCCGCGATCGGCAGGTTGATTACGAACAGCCAACGCCACCCCGCCATCAGCAGCAACCCGCCCACGATCGGACCGATGATGAATGCCAGCCCAAAGACCGCCCCGATCAGGCCCAAAGCCTGGCCGCGCTTCTCGGGTGGGAAGGTGTCGCCGATCACGGCCGATGCCACCGGGAAGATGCCGCCCGCACCGAGCCCCTGGATCGCGCGGCCCACCAGCACCCAGGCGAACGCCGGCGCGGCCGCCACCACCAGCGATCCGGCGGCGAAGATCAGCACGTCGAGGATGTAGATCGAGCGCCGGCCGTAGAGGTCCGACAGCTTGGCCATCAACGGCGTGCCGACCAGGTTGAACAGCACGTAGATCGAGAAGATCCACGCCGCCGCCCGGTCGTCCACTCCGAAATAGTCGCGGATGGTCGGCAGCGCCGGGCCGACGATGGCGATATCGAGCGCGCCCATCAGCACGCCGATGAACAGCACCAGCAAAAGGCGATTCCGAGCCTTATCGTCCACCAGTTCCTCCGAATACTCAAGAGCTAATTAGTCAATGCTGACTAATCAAGGGCAGTATAAACGACCTTAGTAAGCATGTCAAATCGGAGGGAATACCGCAACGGGGCGCGCGCCTCGTGGTCGCCGGGATACGCGAGCGTGGCCTCATCAGACCAGGAGCATCATCGCCACGCCGGCCACGGCCACCAGTGTGCCGAGCAGCGCCCGACGGGTGATCTTCTCCTTGAAATACCAGTGCACCAGCGGGAGCGAGAGGACGGGTGTCATCGCCATGAGGGTCGACGCGATGCCGAGGCGGGCCGACTGGATGGCGATCAGCGAAAGCCAGACGCCGATGAAAGGCCCTGCAATCGTCGCGCCAAGCAGCGAGAGCGAAGCCTGGCGCTCGGCGCGCACCCGCCGGATCGTGTACGCTGCCTCGCCGCGGACGGCTGCCAGGACCCAGATCACCGCCGCGGCGACCGACATGCGGATGACGACCGCCGAAAGCGCAGAGAGATCGCCGGCCATCCCTCGCTTGGCTAACACCAGCTGCAGCGACTGGCAGAAGGCCGCCCCGACGCCGAACGCGATGCCGATGGCGTAGTCGCGGCGGCTGATCGCGCGCGTCCCGGCGGCGCCATCTCCGCGCCGCTCGAGCACCACCCAAGCCACCCCGCCGAGCGAGATGAGGATCGCGACCACCTCCAGGGGCGCCAGCGTTTCGCCGAGGAGCAGCCAGGCAAGGATGCCGCTGAAGATGGGCGAGAGCGACAGGAGCAGCACGCCGATCCGGGTGCCCACCAGGATGTAACTCTGGAACAGCATGTTGTCGCCGATCACCAGCCCGATCACCGCCGAAACGGCGAGCCAGGCGAAGCGATCCGTCCCCGCATCCGCCGGGAAAGGATGGCCGAAGATGATCCAATGGGTCGCGGCTACGAACAGAGTCGCCAGCAGAAGCCGGGCCCGGTTGACGATCACGGAGCCTAGCCTCTGGCTAGAGACAGTGAAGCCGATCGAAGAGAGGGACCACATCGTGGCGGTCCCGAGGGCCGCCAGCTCGCCGAGAAATGCCACTTGCAAGAAGAGTCCTATCGCGGTGGGATGAGTGCGCAGTATAACACAAAGGGGAGTGGATTCGATGTTCACATGCTAAAACCCAACTTGACGCTACTGTGGCCGAATGCTACACTACTCACGTGCCGATCGCGCACCTGACGCCGTGAGGGCGTTGGGCTGCTTCCGGCGAGCGAAGGAGCCGAGGAGGAAGTGATGGATCCTGTTCGCATTGGGTTGATCGGCGCGGGATTCATCGCGGACACGCACGTTTCCGCCATCCAGGCCCTACCGGATGCGCAGGCGGTGGCCGTCGCCTCGCATGACCTGACCAGGGCGCAGGCCTTCGCGCGAAGCCACGCCATGCCCCACGCTCATGGCGATTACCACGACCTGCTGGCGCGGGCCGACGTCGACGCGGTCGTGGTGGCGGTCCCCAACTATTTGCATGCCCCGGTGGTTCAGGCCGCAGCCGCGGCCGGCAAGCACGTCTTGTGTGAGAAGCCGCTGTGCCTGACGCTGGCTGAAGGTCACGCTATGCGCGACGCATGTAGGCAGCATAGCGTGCAACTGGTCTACGCCGAGGTGCTGCCCTACGTCCCCAAGTACGTGCGGGCACAGAACCTGGCCGCGTCGGGCGCGCTGGGCCGGGTGTTCCTGGTGCGCCATAGCGAAGAACACCCCGGGCCGCACTCCGACTGGTTCTACGATCCTATGCGCTCGGGCGGCGGCGTCATGCTGGATATGAGCTGCCATTCCATCGAGTTCGCGCGCTGGGTGCTGGGCAAGCCGGCCACCAAGAGCGTCAGCGCGACCCTGGGCACGTTCGTCCATGGGGGCCGCACGACCTGCGACGACCACAGCATCTGCACGGTGACGTTCACGGACGGGAGCCTCGCCCTGTGCGAGAACAGTTGGGCCAAGCTGGGCGGCATGGATGATAAGGTCGAGATTTATGGCACGGGTGGCAACACGCGCGCGGACGTGGCCATGGGCGCCTCGCTACTGACGTACAGCGAGGGCGGCTATGACTATGCCATGGAGAAAGCCAGCACCACACGGGGCTGGAGCTTCACCATGTACGACGAGCTGTGGAATTTCGGCTACCCACAGCAGATGCGCCACTTTGTGGACGTAGTGCGCGGGCGGGCCGAGCCGCGCGAGACAGTGGAAGATGGCCTTGAAGTGCTGCGCATCATTTGCGCGGCCTACCAGTCGGCGGGCGAAGGTCGGCGCATCACATGGCCCTACGAACCCCCGCCCGTCGCCCGGCCTATTGACCTGTGGCTGGGCGAACGCTGAGTTCGGCGAGGCGCTGAGCCTGTCGAAGCGCCCTTCGACTCACAAACCCATGGACGAGCGACGCACGCATGGAAGCTACGCTGCACGCAACCCGCATCCTGCGGCACGTCAAGATCCCCATTGCCGACGGCGTACGCCTCGACGCGCATCTGGTCCTCCCCGACGCCCCGGGCCCTTTTCCGGCCGTCTTCGATTACTATCCGTACCGCAAGGACGACCTGACGGCCGGTACGCTGCGCCTGCACGTGTACCTGGCGCAGCGCGGCTTTGCGGCGCTAAGGATCGATATCCGCGGCACGGGCTCCTCCGAAGGCCTGATTGACGACGAGTACACCCCCCAGGAGCAGGCCGATGCGCTGGAGATCATCGCCTGGCTGGCCGTTCAGCCCTGGTGCAGCGGTTGCGTGGGCATGTTCGGCACGTCCTACGGCGGATTCAACTCCTTGCAGGTGGCCATGCATCGCCCGCCGGCCCTTAAGGCCATTTGTCCCATGTACTTTACCGACAATCGCTACACCGACGATTGCCACTACCGAGGCGGCGCGCGGCAGATGCTGTATGACATGGCCACCTACGGCCTGGAAATGGTTGTGGAAAATGCGCTGCCCCCCGAGCCCGAAGCCGTGGGCGCGGCGTGGTCCACTCTGTGGCAAGCGCGGCTGGAGCGCTACGAGCCTTGGTTCCTGCAGTGGATGGCGCACCCACGCGATGGCCCGTACTGGCGTCACGGGTCGCTCTGCGAGGATTACGGGGCAGTGCAGGCCGCGACCCTGCTGATCGGCGGCTGGCGCGACGGTTACACCAACTGCAACCTACGCACCTTTGCCAGCCTGCGTTGCCCCAAAAAGCTGATCATCGGCCCCTGGATGCACGAGCTGCCCGACGTAGGGGTGCCCGGGCCGGCCATCGACCACCTGCACGAAATGGTCCGCTTCTTTGGGCATTGGCTGAAAGGCCTCGATACGGGGGTCATGGACGAGCCGCCCATCGCAATCTACGTGCAAAAGTTCGACCCGCCCGCGCCCGGGCGGCGGGAGACGAGCGGCTTCTGGCGCAGCGAGCCGGGCTGGCCGCTGGCACGAGGCCGGGACCAAGACCTGTACCTTGACGCCGAGGGCGCGCTTCGGACGGCGGAACCCAAAGCGGCGGCTGAGGCTAGCTATGCGTACCAACCCTCAGCCGGCACCACCTATGGGATGTTCCCGGGGGGCGCACCCTTCCTGCTGCCTGCGGATCAGCGGCTGGAGGCGCCGGGTGGGGCCGCCTGGAGCACGGAGCCTCTCACCGAGCCGCTCGAGATTTTAGGCCAGCCGCGCGCGGTCCTGCACCTGACCGTGCCGGCCCCATGGGGCAATGCGGCCGTCCGGCTGATCGACGTTGCTCCCGACGGCGCGGCGGCGCTGGTCAGCAAGGGCGTGCTAAACCTCGCGCACCGGGCGTCGCATACGGCCCCCACGCCGCTGGAGCCGGGCCAGATTTATGAGGTGACCATCGAGCTGGATGCGACGAGCTGGCTGTTCGAGCCTGGCCATCGCGTGCAGATAGTGCTGAGCGGGGCCGATTTCCCCAACATCTGGCCGTCGCCGCAGCTCTACACCGGCACGGTGTACTGCGGTCCGGCACATCCCTCTCGGCTCGTGCTGCCGGCCCTGGCCGCGGCGGACCCGCCCCTACCCGCACCGAGATACCTTGCCCCGCCGCCCTCGGAGCCACTGATGCAAGAACACGCGGCCCCACAGGTCTGGCGGGTGACGCGCGACCACCTGGCGGGAACCGTAGAGATGAGCATCGCCGCTGGGGGGGAGAGCCAAGTCGGGCAGCAGCTGTGGTTCAGTCACGCCGATGCAGCCACGGCCTACGTGTGTGAGGCGGACCCTGCGAGTGCGGGCATTCGGAGCGACTGCCGTATGGTCACGCGGCGCGCTGGGCAGACCATCGACGTGCACGCGCGGGGTGATCTAAGCAGCACCGCGGATGCGCTGCACCTGTTGCTCGACCTGGAAGTAACCGTCAACGGCTTGCCACATCATCGCAAGCACTGGGCACAGTCGTGGACGCGGGAATTGGTTTGAGGCTATATCAGGAACAAGGAGGAAGCATGAAAGCGCGGATGAACCCCCATTGGTATTCGATTCTAGCCCTGGTGGTGCTGGCAGGCCTGCTGTTGACGGCCTGCGCGCCGGCCGCGGCCCCGGCACCTGCGGCGGCGCCGGCCACTACAGCGCCCCAACCCACGACGGCGCCGGCCGCGAGCGGCGAACGCCAGAGGCCGCTGGTCGTGCTGATGCCCACCGAACCCAACACCCTGGATCCGGCCGTCAACTATGATTACAACGGCGCGCCTTTCCTGGGCGTGGTCTATGAGAACCTGGTGCGCGCGGTGGGCGAGAAGGACCCTAAGATCGTACCCGGGCTAGCCGAAACGTGGGAAAAGTCGGCAGACGGCCTGACGTACACCTTCAAGCTCAAGGAGGGCGCCAAGTTCCACGATGGCTCGCCGGTCAATGCGGAGGCGGTCAAATTCACCTTCGAGCGGCTGCTCAAACTCAACATGGGCGCGGTGGCCAATTTCTCGAGCATTGATAAGGTCGAGGCCGTGGACGATCGTACCGTGCGCTTCACCCTCAAGGTCCCCTTCACCCAGTTCCTGCCCGCGCTGACCTCGTTGTGGGGGCCCGGGATCGTTAACCCAGCGCTGGTCAAGGCGCACGAAAAAGACGGCGACCTGGGCCAGGCATGGCTGGCCGAAAACGATGCCGGCTCGGGGCCATACAAGCTTGGCAAATGGGACCGCAACCAGCAGATCACTATGGAGCGCGATCCCAACTACTGGGGCGGCTGGGGCGACAAGACTGCGGACACCATCATTGTGCGCCCGATCGGCGAGTCCACAACTATGCGCTTGATGATGGAAAAGGGCGACGCGGACGTGGCTATAGGCCTGACCGCTGAAGACGCCGACGCGCTGGCCAAGACGCCTGGCGTCAAGGTACCGGAATACATGGGCGGCGGAATCGTGGAGATGCGTCTCAACACCACGAAGAAGCCGCTCGACAACCCGAAGGTGCGCCAGGCGCTCAATTACTCCTTTGATTACGAGCAGGCGGTGCAGGGCGTAATGTCGGGCCATGCCAGGCCCATGGACAGCATCATGGCCTCAGGTATGGCCGGTCACTACAAGCCGTCCTTCACTTACAAGAAAGACCTGGACAAGGCGAAGCAACTGCTGACCGAGGCCGGCTATCCCGGCGGCGGCTTCACCCTGGACTACGTGTGGATTTCGGGCCTGGAGCGCGACCGCCGGCTGGGCGAGATGTGGCAGGCCGACCTGAAGAAGCTGGGCATCGACCTGAACATCCGCGAGATGCCGATTGCAACCTGGTGGGATGCCCAGGCGCATCCCGAGACCGCGCCGCAGACCTTCATGGGCGCGTGGGGCAACGACTATGCTGACGCCACCCAGCAGGTATGGGCTATGTACTACTCGGGCAACTGGCCGCCGGCGGGCTCCAACTACTACTTCTACAAGAACGAGGAGGTCGACAAGCTGCTGGAGCAGGCCCGCGTCGAACAAGACCAGGCCAAAAAGGACCAGTTGTATCAGGAGGCCACGGAGATCATCTATACCGAGGCCCCCGAGGTGTGGGTCATGCAGCCAAACGATCGCATTGCGCTGCGTGATAACGTGAAGGGCTACGAATACAACTTCTCCTACTCCTACAACTACTTCCCGTTTGAAAAGATGTACAAAGAATAGGCACGGGGTCAGGCAGGCCGCGTCCCAAGAGACGCGGCGCGGCCTGCCTGGCAGGCAGACGAGGATGAGAACCTACTTACTGCGGCGCCTGGCACTCCTGGCACTGGTGCTGGTCGGGGTGTCCCTGCTCACATTCACGATCTCGCACGTGATACCGGCCGACCCGGCCCGGCAGGCGGCCGGCCCGCGGGCCAGCGACAAGCAGGTCCAGGCACTACGCCACAAGCTGGGCCTGGACCGCCCCCTGCCCGAGCAGTACGTCAACTACATGGCCGGGCTGCTGCGCGGGGATTTCGGCTACTCGCTGACCAGCCGGCGGCCGGTAGCAGAGGACTTGAAGGATCACTTCCCGGCCACGATAGAGCTAGCCCTCGCGGCCATGTTGCTGTCCCTGATCGTGGGAATCCCGCTGGGCGTGGCGTCGGCTGTATACAAAGATTCCTTCCTGGACCACGCGGGCCGGGTGGTCTGCATCGCGGGCGTGGCACTGCCTATCTTTTGGCTGGCCTTGATCTTTCAACTCGTGTTCTATCGCTGGCTGAACATCTTCCCATCGGGCATGCGCATCGCGACCGGCATGATGCCCCCACCGGCCGTGACAGGCCTGTACACTGTCGACAGCGTGCTGGCGCGCAACTGGCCCGCCCTCGCAAGCAGCCTGTGGCACCTGGCGATGCCGGCAATCGTGCTGGCCTTTGCCTCGCTGGCCTGGATCGCGCGCGTCACGCGCACCAGCGTGCTCGAGACCCTGGGGCATGACTACGTGCGCACGGCGCGCAGCAAGGGCCTGACGGAGCGGAGCGTGGTCTACAGGCACGTACTGCGCAACGCTCTGATCCCCACCGTCACCCTGATTGGTTTGCAGGTGGGGGCCCTATTGGCGGGCGTGTTTCTCATCGAGATCATCTACTCATGGCCCGGCATCGGCTTCTATACAGTCAATGCGGTGATGGCCCTGGACTTCAATGCTATCATGAGCACAACGTTGTTGGTGGCCGTGGTGTACACGCTTGTCAACCTGGTCGTTGATGTCATCTACGTCGCGCTGGACCCGCGTATCACTTATACATGAGACTCAGGGCCGTGATTCGGCGTCGGCCGGTGATCCTCTTCTCGCTACTCGTCGTCGCAACGCTGATTGTGTTAGCCATACTAGGCAGCCACGCTGCGCCGTACGATCCTCTGGCAGTGGACCTGCGCATGAAACTCCAGGCGCCGAGCTCAGCGCACCCCTTCGGCACCGACGATATGGGTCGCGATGTCCTCAGCCGCGTAATCGCGGGCACGCGGCTTTCGGTGCAGACCATCCTGGTCATCATGGTCTCGAGCCTGGCCGTGGGACTGTTGGTGGGCACGCTGGCAGGCTACTTCGGCAGCTACCTGGACGAGGGCCTGATGCGGGTGACCGATATCTTCCTGGCCTTCCCGGGGCTGATCCTGGCTCTGGCTATTGTGGCCGCGCTGGGCCCGAGCCTGCTCAACGCCATGTTGGCCATTTCGCTGGTGTGGTGGCCCTGGTACGCGCGCATGGTGCGCGGCCAGGTGCTGGCGGTCAAGGAAAACCAGTACGTGGAAGCGGCGCGGGCCATTGGCGCGGGCCACGTGCGGATCATGGTGCGTCATATTCTCCCCAACTGCCTGATGCCGGTCATCATCCAGGCATCCATGGATATGGGTGCCGTGCTGGTCACCACCGCGGGCCTGAGCTTCATCGGCCTGGGCGCGCAGGCGCCCACCCCCGAATGGGGCGCGATGGTGGGCGTAGGCCGGCGCTACCTCTTGAGCGCCTGGTGGTATTCGGCCTTCCCCGGCATGGCCATCTTCATCACCGTCATGGGTTTGAACTTGCTGGGCGACGCGCTGCAAGACGTGTTGTGGTCGCGAGTGAAGTAGAAAATTAGGGGGCACGCACGGCGCAGAGGAGCGGAACATGAGGATTGAAGATATCCTGACGCAAGTGGCCGCCCGCTTTTCGGGCGAGCGGGCGCGTGAGTTGGTGGAGGAGTTGTGGGCTAGAGATCGCTGGTTCGATTTTGCTCATTTTCGGCGCAGCGCCAGCTACGCCGTGGAAAAGATGGCCGAAGCGGGGCTGGGCCAGGTGCAGATCATCAGCTTCGCAGCCGATGGGCGCACCGCCTACGGCGATTGGGTCGCGCCGCTGGCCTGGGACGTGGCGAGCGCCGAGTTGCAGATCCGCAGCCCACAGCCCCTGGCGCTGTGTTCCTACGTGGACCTGCCGGTAAGTCTGGCCATGTGGAGTGCGGCAACGCCGCCCGAGGGCGCGGAGGCGGAAGTTGTGCTGGTGGATGACGCGGACGCTGCGGCGGGGCCGATCGACACGATCGCGCCGGACCCGAGGCTGCGGGGCAAGATCCTGTTTGGCAGCCGGTCGGGGCCCGAACTCAAGCGCCTGGCCGCTCAACATGGTGCTCTGGGGGCCATCTCAGATCATCATGCCGCGTACGGCGCGAGCCAGCCGCCGCGGCCGCCGGACAAAGTGAGCTGGATAAACGCGTGGAGCGATCACCCCTTCGGCTGGCCGTTCACACGCGCCGACACGCCCGCGTTCGGCTTCTCACTATCAGAACGTCAGGGGCAGGGGCTGCGTGAGCTACTGAAGGGTGGGCCGGTGCGGGCCTGGGCGCGGGTGGATGCGCAGCACTATGACGGCACCTTCGACTTCGTGACCGGCCTGATCCCCGGCCAGCAGCCCGAAGAGGTGCTGGTATTCGCGCACTTGTACGAGCAGGGCGCGCAGGACAACGCGGGCGGTTGCGCGGCCGTGCTGGAGGCGGCGCGCTGCCTTTGCCATCTGATCGAGCAGGGCCGGCTGCCGCAGCCCCGCCTCAGCATCCGTTTTGTGCTGTCATGGGAGATCTACGGACTGCTGGCCTATGCCACTACCCGGCCTGCGGAGATGCGCCGAATCGTCGCGGGGCTGAACCTGGATAGCCTGGGCGTGCCGCCCCAACGATGCCACGCGCTGCTGGAGGTGCACCCCAACCCACAGGCCCAGGCTTCGTACACCGATACCTTGTGCGAACGCATCGCGCAGAAACACCTGCCGGCGAGCACCTGGCGCAGAGCGCCATTCGATACCACCGACGCGGTGATCGCGGACCCCACCATTGGCGTGCCGACGCCCTGGCTGGGCGAGATGATCAGCAGCCTGTGGCACAGCTCGCTCGACACGCCGGAGAAGATCGACCCGGCAACGATTGGCCGCGAGGGTGCAGTGGCTGCGACGTATCTATATGCAGTGGCCCAGGCCGGTGCGCCGGAGGCGGCCTGGCTGGCCAAAGAGGTCTATCGCGACGCAATGACTCAGCTGCAGAAGGCAGTCGCGGCCGGCGAAGGGGCTGAAGGCCCCGACAGACAGGCGCGGAGGCAACATTATCTGCGCGACCGCGGTCTTCAGGCGCTGGCCTCATGCGCTGCGCTGGACCCCACTCCCGAGACGGCCGGCATTGTTCGCGCGCTCCACGAGCAGTTGGCCGACGCAACCTCGCCGGCCGCAGCGCAGACGCTGTCGCCTGCCGGCGCAGGCGCGGATAACAGGGTGCCCGTGCGCCGCATCAAGGGAGGGCTGTCGCTGGGCGGGCTCCCGCAGGCAGACTGGCCGGAAGCGGTGGCCGCGACCGGTGGCGAGAACCCGCGCTGGTCCGCCGCGCTATGCAGTGCGCTCTATTGGGCTGACGGCCGGCGAAGTATCGCCGAGATTCAGCAGCTCATGGCGCAGGAATTTGAGACGTCGCGGGTAGACCTCGAACGCTACTTCACCTTCCTGGCGCGGCATGGTTACATTGAGCTTCGCCGCGGATAGCCTGCCGCTCGCCAGGAGGGGCAACTCCCCTGGAAGTGGGCAATTGATGACATTTGGAATTGCCGCGGAAGATAATCCAATGGGTCGCCGCCACGAACAAAGTCGCGAGCAGGAACCGGCCCGGTTGACGATCACGGAGCCTAGCCTCTAGC
>Ga0315273_10001712_pt1 | contig 25201 bp, 18 predicted proteins | sample YL17G02_0_MG_FD_205753 | JGI IMG/M metagenome (GOLD analysis project Ga0315273, IMG submission 205753) | Sediment microbial communities from Yellowstone Lake, YNP, Wyoming, USA - YL17G02_0 | ecosystem: Environmental > Aquatic > Freshwater > Lake > Sediment | place: USA: Wyoming | collected... | reverse complement strand
TGCAAGCTAACCCCCTATTAATTATATGGTGGAGCTGACGAGGATCGAACTCGTGACCTCTTGAATGCCATTCAAGCGCTCTCCCAGCTGAGCTACAGCCCCAAGACAGGCGCATCTTCAATAAGGACAGAGCCTTAGCATAGGGATTTCGTGCTTGTCAATACATTTTTCTTGACATTTGGCAAGCCCTTTATTAGAGACAGACTGTGCCGGAGTGGTGAAACTGGTAGACGCAGGGGACTCAAAATCCCCCGCTCGCAAGGGCATCCCGGTTCGACCCCGGGCTCCGGCACCATATAGAAGTCAAGGGTTGCGGCTGTTCTGGCATGCAGCCTTTTTTATTTGCGGATCACCCCAATGGCCATTCTGTCCCCACTTTCTCCCCATAAAAAAACCCGGACGTAATGCCCAGGGCTTCTCTCGGTCGTTGTCCGGTTCAGCGGTTAGAGGTGCGTGTCCAACCCGGTCTCGCTGGTAAATAGCTCTTGGAGCTGGTCGTTGTAGATATCCTCGTGCTCGCTGATAAGCGCCGCGCCCTTCAAGAACCTCACCCGTTAGGTGTCGCTTGGCGTTAGGATAATCTCAACGAGGTTGATACCCTTTAACCTGGGTCAACGTAAAGCGCCTGTGTCTCATATTTGGTTCATCCGGGTGATGCATACTTCTTGAAGTCAGTAAAACGTCAACCTCGGCGAGTATGCTGTATTTCAAGCAGTCATCAACGATGTTATTTTCTCGATAAGTGTGATAAGTACAACCTGTCTTATGAGGGGCTGGGGCCAACGGACACATAGTTGAATTCGGTAGCGAGCACATTCCCCGCGGCTTGCTGCGGGGTGAGTGAGCGAATGACGAGCGATACTGTTCCCTAAGAATCGAAGATTCTCCGCAGCTTGCTGCGGAGAGCTTCAAATAACGTAAAGTCATCCGATCGAAAATGCAACACACCATTTGATCTTTGAAGCGCCCACCGAATTCGCCAGGAGCGTTTTAACTTTCCTGGAAATTAACGAAACCGTTGAGGTGAAATAATTGATGCCTCGAAATCTATTTCCACTCGAGCAAGCTCTTATAAAGGAGGGTCGCATGAAAATAATTAAACTGGCTGCAATTATTTTATTACTGATCACCTTACCCACAGGAGTTTTTGCTGACGAGAAAACGCTTGGCGTTATTCAGCTCCACAGCGGGCCGATCAGCGGAATGGTTGAAGACGGAGTGCGATTTTTTTTAGGGATCCCCTACGCCGCCCCGCCTGTCGGAGAACTTCGATGGAAACCACCACAAGAAACTGCTTCGTGGTCACAAGTGAGAAACAGCACGGATTTCAGCCCCTCCTGCCCACAGCCGAAGCAGTCAGCTACCGGCAAATTCAGCGAGGACTGTCTATATCTGAATGTCTGGACCACGGCAAAAAACCTGATGAAAGATTGCCGGTAATGGTCTGGATTCACGGCGGCGCCTTTAATTTCGGTTCCGCATCTCAGCCGGAATACAACGGCAAGAATCTTGCCAAAAAAGGGGTGGTGGTGACCATCAATTACCGCCTCGGGCCATTGGGATTTTTAGTCCATCCGCTGCTATCCAAAGAATCTGCTCATAATACTTCAGGCAACTACGGCTTACTCGACCAGATCGCTGCGCTAAAATGGGTGCAAAAAAATATTGCCGCATTCGGAGGGAATCCTGATCGAGTAAACATTTTCGGCCAATCCGCATGGTCGGACTTTAACCGACAAGTCATACGTTTTACACGGCATACCCCTCAAATTTTGCTGACGAGCCCATTTTTTAATATCTAATTTGGACAAGAATGTGTATAACCAGAGCGAAAGTTAGAAAATGTTACAACAAACGAACCGGAAGAGCAAAAAAAATTTAGGTGTTCGGGAGTTGTTACAATTGATATAAACGTATTAAACTTCAAGATTGATGGTATTTTCAGCCCTGTTAAAGGATAGGGAATAGCATGATTATTGAAAAGTTTTCGGTAAAAGCTCAGGATTTCATTGAAAGCGCCTGTCGGCTCGCGGTGAAAAGAGATCAAGAGTATGTAACACCATGGCATTTGCTTTCCGTTATGCTTAAACCTAATGATGATCTGACTAGAAACTATCTTTCTCAGACACCGATTAATCTCGATGCCCTCGGGGCAAGAGTGGACGGTAAATTGCTCACGCAACCGAAAGGTAAAGAGGGCAGTTCACAGACGCCGATTAATCGTGATTTGGAAAAAGTGTTTATCCTTGCTGAGGAGGCAAGCCAGAAAACAAATGACAAGTACATCGGCATCAATCATATAGTGCTGGGCATGCTTGCCACAGAGGAAATTGCCAAGGCTTTTGCGGACGCCGGTGCAGACAAACCGGCGATTGAGGCTCTGCTTAAACAGCCGCAAAAAGGCCGATTTTCAGGAGGAGAAAACGGATCGGGCGATTTTGAGTATCTGGCTAAATATACCCTTGACCTGACAGAACGTGCCCGACAGGGAGGACTGGACCCCGTCATCGGACGGGACAAGGAAGTGCGGTTTACCATACAGATTCTAAGCCGCCGACTCAAAAACAATCCCATAATTATCGGAGAACCCGGTGTCGGCAAGACCGCTATTGTGGAAGGATTGGCCCAGCGTATCGTAAGTGGGGATGTCCCGGATGATTTGAAATCGGCGGCAATCCTTTCCCTTGATATGGGGCAACTGATCGCAGGTGCAAAATACCGCGGAGAATTTGAGGAACGTTTTAAACGCTTACTGCAGGAAGTCTCCGATGCCGGCAATGTTATTCTCTTCATTGATGAAATTCATATGATCATTGGCGCCGGAGGTTCAGAAGGCGCCATGGACGCCGCCAACCTGATCAAGCCCGCACTTTCCAGGGGTGAAATTCGCTGCATCGGTGCGACGACCCTGGAAGAATATAGAAAACGGATTGAAAAGGACACGGCTCTGATGCGCCGATTCCAGATCGTCATGGTGGAAGAACCGAGTATCGATGAAACCATTACCATCCTGCGCGGAGTAAAGGAGAAATACGAAGTCCATCATGGCGTACAGATTCTGGATGCCGCGCTTGTCGCATCGGCAAAACTCTCCAAGCGCTATATCATGGACCGGTTTTTGCCGGACAAGGCAGTTGATCTGATCGACCAGGCATCGGCATCTCTGCGTATAGGTCTTTCTTCAAAGCCTGAAGAAATAGATGAAATCGACCGCAGGATCGTTGACCTGGAAATTGAAATCCGTGCCTTAAAATACGAAACGGACTCTCAGACCGAAGAACGTCTCAGCCATCTTAAACAAGAGATGGAGGAACTCAAAGAAAAAAGCCGCAAACTCACTGAAAAATGGGAAAAGGAAAAGAAGTCCCTCACCGAGGTTCAGAAAGCAAAGAAGGAACTAGAGGAAGCCAAGCGTGAAATGGAACAAAAAGTCCGCGAAGAGGATTTCTCCCGGGTGGCCGAATTGCAGTACAAGATCATACCCAGATGTAATAAAACTTTAGAAGAATATGCTGATGTAGATATTTCCGGCAAAGGCTTTCTACGGAGAGCAATCACGGAAGATGACATCGCCGATACAGTTTCGAGGCTGACTAATATCCCAGTCTCAAAGCTTCTTGGTTCAGAAATTGACAAGCTACTGCATCTGGAGGACCATCTGCGACAGCGGGTCGTAGGTCAGGATGATGCTCTCACTACCATATCCAAGGCAATCAGGCGTTCCAGGGCCGGAGTACAGAATCCGAACCGACCCATAGCTTCCTTTTTAATGCTGGGTCCCACAGGTGTTGGAAAAACAGAGGTGTGCAAGACCCTGGCAGAATTCATGTTTGACGACGAGAGTGCTCTTACTCGGATTGATATGAGCGAGTTTATGGAAAAGCATTCCGTAGCCCGGTTGGTTGGTGCCCCCCCAGGATATGTCGGGTATGAAGAAGGCGGCATACTTACCAACAGTGTCCGCCGCAAGCCATATAGCGTGATTCTTTTTGACGAAGTTGAAAAAGGGCATGCGGATGTATTTAACCTCTTTCTGCAGTTGCTCGATGACGGACGTTTAACTGACAGTCAGGGGCAGACGGTGAATTTTTCCAATACGGTTGTACTCATGACGTCTAACCTTGGATCGGAAAGTATTCGGCCTGCCGAAACAGCGGAAGAGATCCAGGAAATGAATGCCGGTATTATGAAAGCCGTTCGATCGCACTTTAGACCGGAATTCATCAATCGCCTTGATGATATTCTTGTCTTCAGGCAATTGACCATTGAAAGCATGAAGACGATCGCCGAAATACAGCTTAAGCGACTTGCAAAATTGCTGAAAGAGAAGGAGATTCATCTGCAGGTCAAAGACGAAGCATTGCTTCTCCTGGCCGAGCTCGGCTTTAATCCGCTTATGGGTGCAAGGCCGCTGAATCGAGTAATCCAGACTCATCTTCAGGATCCTTTAGCCGAAGACATTATCGCAGGAAATATTAAACCGGGTGATACTGTCTATGTTTCAGCATCCGGTGATGAACTATTCCTAGGAATTAACGAAATTCCTAAGGAACCTGCTGAATCTACTGATAAGGATGAAAAAAACAAAGATGCAACCCAGGAAAACCAGACGGATTCAGGCATTTCTGATGGTTGAGGAGGACGGAAAGATTATACACGGTGCGGCATGTTAAAAACTGCCGGACACTATAAACGGTGAGCATCGGTTGTGAAGTCCCGGTCTGCATGAAGGGGTAAACAGTCACAGCTCCCGGATAAAGCCTCTACAAAATCAATCTTATGAGCCTCTACAAAATCAATCTTATGTGAGATTTTCTTTCATAAGCAATTTTTTAAGGTGGATGATTATATGGATTTTCTCCCCAAGATAAGCGAGTACGGCCAGAAATTCTTAACCTGGGACAACTGGCCTTACTTTCTTGCTGCCTTGGCTGTTCTGGGCATATTGATACTTGTTGTACTGCTTGTATATTTTCTCAGGAAACGTCGCAAAGCAAGAGATGAAGATAATGTTGAAAAGAAGGAAAAACAAAAGGGCTTGCCTGCTTCAAGCCTTGCCAAGGTCTGGAAGGAGTTTCTGAAAGAAATACCGTGGGCGGTAAGACCGAATATCATGGCCTATGAACACTTCATTGTTTTCGGTGAAGCCGGTGTGGGAAAAAGTGCCCTGATTGATAATTATACGGACTGGGAGGGGCACGCCCGTCAATTTTACCCCAGCTATACAACAAATCCTCTACTCCAGATATATCTCGGGTCAAAGGTTTTGGTCCAGGAAATACCGCCTTCGCTGCTTAGCGATACCTCGGAGTACGCCCGTCGTGCCCTGCTTAAGTTATGGAAACCACTTTTCAAGCGAAAAGATCCGACGGTTGTTATTGTTTTGAACGGTCTGGAACTTCAGAGAGATGAACCGGAATATCTGGAGTATCTTAAGCAAAAGGCGCAGATAATTCGGGGTAAAATCAATCTGCTTGGACATATTCGAAAAAAACCTATTAAAGTTCGCATTGCGCTGACTCATATGGATCAGTTTGAGGGATTTTTTGAGTTTTCCCAATTTCTCACCCAGAGCAACATTCCTTTAAAACTCGAATTTGGTTCAAAAGGTGATCTCACAGATATTTCCGAATGCCTGGATCCTTATGAAGAACATCTGTCACGCGCGCTGAAAACACTTCCTGCTGACAAGTATCTAAAAGCCATCACATTCATGCGTCAGGCCCCAAAGCTGTTTCAGTATCTTTCAGTCTTCATCAAATTCCTTCAGAATCCCGATCCTCTGTCTCTGGAACCGGAAGTGACACAGTTCTACCTTACTTCACAGTCAGAGGGAGAAATCTCCGTTTTGAACCCATTTGCTCCTTCGATTACCATTAAGGAAATTCAGAAGGTTGATCCAAATTTCAAACATCGTCTTGCCGCTGTTGCAATAGGAATAACAGGGCTTGCTTATTTTGGCGGTGCGTACTTTCATCAACGAAGTCTAATATCTGAAAGATACCGAAATATTTCTGCTATAGAAGTAAATCCACCTGTGCGCTATGATCAAAAAATGCATGATGTTTTACCAGCTTCATACATACAGCAGTATCCTTTTATGAATGTCTTTCCTGATTTTTTCCCGCATAGCAACAGGGATATAACACGTCGCTGCATAGAGAACATTCGGAAATTATATCTGTTTCCTGCAGTGGATAGAGTATCCGCGGAAATGGCGTCAGAGACACATGCTACAGCAGGTCAACTGGTAACAGTAACTACTGAAGAGAACATTCGGAAATTATATCTGCTTCCTGCAGTGGATAGAGTATCCGCGGAAATGGCGTCAGATACACGTGCTACAGCACGTCAACTGGTAACAATAACTATTAACGAGAAGCAATATAGAGGAAAAATAGAAGACGCTCAGGACAAGGCCATATACCTCTTGGCCCTTATATATGCCACCCAGGATAACGAACTTGGAAAGCTTGTAAAGCAAAACATCAACCCGTGGTCGCAAATCCTCAATATGCCCAAAGCAATGATTGAGGATTACGTGAATAATAGTGATTCATCTTGGCCGGCTGCTATCGATGTGAAAAATCTTTCATTCCAGCAGTCAAAAAGCATTGCCGAAGATCCACGCACGTGGATGGTTTATTTTACAGAAATAGGCAGGGCATGCCAGCAGCCGACTTTGACCAGGCAGGAGTTTGATAAATTACAGAAAGAAACAGATACGCTTCTTGGAGTGATCCGGCAACTGGATCTCTATGATCTTACGATAAAGATCGTGGAGCTGTTAAAAAAGGAAGCTGCTCAAAGTATCAACCTGGATATGATTGCCAGAAAGGAATCCGATGTCAGACAGGAGCCAATCAGGAATTTTCTTAAATTCATAAAAAATTCCAATGTTAATTATCCGGAAGTACCGGAAGTAACAGATAGTTTGGGCCTGACAGGATTGCTTGAGAACGTCAGAGCAATGGCCAATTATAAAGGGCCTGAAGCTGAAAAAGAATTAGTATTTCGTTTTTTAGTCGGTGGGGAAAAATTTAAGTTCAGCGCCCAGGAATGGAACGATCTACTGAATCGCAGCAGGATCACTTTATTCTTAAGAAAGTTTATCAACCATTACAAACGCCAGGACGGCCTACTCTTCTTTCCCTCTGATAAGGAATTTGATGACCTTGTCATGAATGCGTCTAACGATGGACGCTTCTTGTTTATCGGTCACGCCAGGGTGGACGGCAGATTCACGAAGGATGCCATAGAAAAAAGGGTACGACCGATATTAACGGAACTGCCTGCTCTTGTAGAAAGCCTGCCCATATCACCTAAGGACAAAAGCGCCTTCTCAGCTTTCTTGTTCAAGGAGGTTGATCTCTATGGACAGAGTTATGCTCAATTCTACCGCAAGTATTACATAGAATTCGATATAAAGGCGGCCTCTCGTGGTGCGCTGCGCTTTGTGCTTAGCCAAATGGTATTGCCCTCATCACCATTGAGAGAGGTTCTGTTGACCATTAGAGACAATACCCAGATTGACCCGGGTAAGAATGAATATATGCAATCCTTTGTACTTAATATGGCGAAGTTCGACTTTATCAAGCGTCTGATGGGAGAGCAGAAGGGAACATTTCCGGAGCTTGATAAGTACAAAGCATTACTGGAACAGATGCAAATGGACATGCAGGATCAGAAGGCACCAGCTGGTAAAAAGGACAAGGATGATCCTTACGGCATGTTCAAGAACAGGCTGAGTCCGCTGGGGCGGATCAGTTTTGCGATTTTTAATAATGAAAAGGATTCTTATTTAAATCTTGTAAGACAATGGCTTGAGAGTGTAAGCGTTCCCCGCCAATGGCAGGACGTTTTTCTTGCCCCTGTCTGGCAGGCTTATTTTCTTGGAATATCAGATGTTGAGTCGGAGATTGCCAAAATATGGGATGATCTCTGGCAAAACGATCTTCAACCGCTTTACACAAAATTCCCTTTTGAGTTTTCATCTAATGAAGATATTTCAGCAGATGCACTGAGAAATGCGACGCATCCCTCCGGCCATTTCTGGCAGACATATCAGGGAATGCTCGCACCTTTCGTTACAGAAGAAGGACGACGATGGCAAAAGAGAACCGGCCCCTTTAACGTTCCGAAGCTTCCACCCGATATGCTGACGAAAATTAATGCCGTTGCGAAGATATCTTCTGTTCTGTGGGATAAAGAAGGCAAAGAACGTCCTTTTGAATTCATGATTAAAGCGGGCCCCTTGCCTTCTGCACTTCCTAACGAGCCGCTACCAGCACTTTCCTTCTTAAATGTAGGAGACGTATCCGTGTTTGGTTATAACCAGAAACCATCCTGGAAAAAACTCAAATATCAGTGGCAAAACCAATACTGGGCGGCAGTGGGAATTGAATTTGCACCGAGAGATAAATCGCCAAGGGTCAAGAAAACAATAGAGGTACCCACATCATACTGGAGTTTTTTCCGTCTCCTTAAGAAGTCCAAAGAGTATGCAGAAATCAGCAAGTATGCTGAGGCCGGAAATGGGGTAAAGCCCGCTCGGAATATTTCTGTTACTGGTAACGGCAAAAAAGGCGAGGAGTCTCAAACGGTGAGATGGGCAATTAGTTTTCCGGCAACAAATATTGAAGGCAGATCCGTGGACATAATCTTTACCATTCAGGGGAATCCGTGGGATGTGTTCAATCTTCCCCGCTAGCGGCGTGGTTTATTGAAAGGTGCAGCTTTTCGTAAAAAAAGGAACATAAACCAGGGATAGTCTCATGCAAAATTTTAAAAAAGCGACTCCTTACGCATTTTGTGTAAAAAGTGCAGCAATAATCCTTTCCTTGCTAACTATCATAGGAAGTATATGTCTGCATGGTTGTGGCAAGGGCACTGTGGTAAGGGAGCAAGTAACTTTCAATATTATTCCCGATACACGCATCAATGATGAGCGGCCTGTTTATCTCGTAATCCGTAAGGTGAACAGAACGGAATTCCTGGTCGAGAATTACGACGGCATCTCTGAAATGGTCCATGCGAATCCGCCAAGTGAGACCGTTCTTGCCTTGCACATGCTTCTGCCCGGTCAAAAAGAGATGATTCAAGTCCTGAAACCAGAAAAAATCGATATCGGAGTTTATGTGCTTTTTACAAATCCCGGTGATAACTGGAAGATCATTCTGGAAAATCCCCTTAAGCTGGAATATCACATTAAGGTCAAAAGCAATTATATTGAAGAGTACCATAAAGGTTTCTTATGGTAATATCTTATGGAATCAAGATGAAGAGCTATCTTAACCGTTCTGCGGCATACATAACAGCAGCTAATGCAGGAATACCATGCAGGAAAACTTAAAAACAGCTTCAATTGAAAATGATTTGCGCCTGGGTGGTCAGCAGCAATGCGGAAAACTCGAATGGCTCGAGGATAGCTATATTAATGCAGATGATTTCTGGCGCATGCTGAAGGCAGCATCGGATTCATGTTTTGCAACGCATGGGGTAAGCGCACTTTTTCAGAGGTACAACTTCTATCATGATATAATCATTCGCAACCGAAACACCAGTGTAAATGCCCTCTGCTGGTACGATTTAATGTCAGGCTTTAAAACTGTTTCATATAGTGAACTCGGCACTCTTGCTTCTACCAAAGCAAATAGCTGGACTCGCCTTGGCCTTGAATCTGAGCAAACAATCTGCATCATCAGGCCTATGGGTGTGGATACGGTGGTTGAACTGCTAGCGGCTCTAAAGATAGGATGCCGTATTTCATTGCTTCCTCCCCAGGGCAGGGGATTCCTGCAAAGGAGACTGGAGTCCCTCAATCCTGATCACATCAGCATTGATGAGAGGCATATTCCTTTACTGTCGGAATGGAGCAAGCTGGTGCTTAAAGGAGGTGATGTACGTAAAAGCATTATTCATGAGCGGGAGCAATCATTCACCTATCAATCCGGTCAAGTTGTTTTCAGTTGCTTTAACCCCTGTGGATATGAACCACAGGTCCCGACAGACATATCAAGTGATGCTGCCTATCTCTGCGCGCTGCGCGATGGTATAATCGCCTTGGGTCTTGGACCAGGTCAAATGTATGCCGCTCCGGGGTTCCACCAGATGGAGGTTTATCCCGCTCTGCTTATTGCAGGGCTGCTTTGCGGTGCAACATATCTCCATCTTATGCCGAAGGATATTGCCGCCAACCCGGAGCTCGTTGCGCAGAAGCCTGTCAAGGCCTTCGGAGTGAGCAAAAAGGTGCGGGACATATTATTGGGAAAGAAGGTGGAGACTGACATTTCCTGGGAATGCTGGTTTCGCAATCCCGCAGAGTCTCATGACATGGAGCAGTGGCACCATTTTATCCGAAACCTCAAACTTGATAATGCTTATGCCTTTAATCTGAGATGGGATGCAGCGTTGGGAGGGTGTTCTCTGTTCTCTATACGGCGTAAGGGCATGGCGCATATGAACGTAATGCCCGTCCCTGGAGGCGCCTGGTGTCTGGGCGAACTGTCCGGGGGAGAGGGTGCTTCTGTTTCAGACATCGGCACATACACCTTGTCAGCTCCCGGTGCACCCGAGGAGGAGAAACGGGTGACAGTCGATATAATCGCCAAAAACGGACACGAATGGATTTATGCTGGCATAAATACCTTCCACCGGGAAGGCAGGATTTTCCCAGTGGAAGAGATTCTGCTATCTCTCTCGAATGTGGAGATCCGCTACAGAATCTTCTTTTCCATTGTTGATGTTCCTCTTATTGATCCGGGAAGCAGGCATCGCATTGTTCTACTTGTTTTTCGCGGTGCAAATACCGGTCTTGATGAAGCACGGATTTTATCTGAGATACACTCAAAGATTACTCAAGAGATGGGGGACGAGTTTCAGCCCGATAAAATAGAGTTTTTCCCCCTGTATCCCAGGTTCCTATCAGTTGCCGAGGTGGATCACCAATGGTGCCGGAGCCGCTACCTTACTGGTTCGCTTTCGCGAAGAGCAAAGGGGGAGATATCTTATAACATTACAAGGTTGAGGGAATGCCTTATTAAAATGGAAGGTGTTGGCGCATAGATCGAGAAAAAAACATGAATCTGTCCCCTTTCTTCATTTTTCTGGCAATTCCGTTGGCACCATCGCCCATAATGTTTACAGTTATGGGTATGTAAGAAAGAGGTAGGTCTTTGCAAACCTCATAAAACAAAGAGCATTATCGAATGGCATACAGATTGCGATTGATTAATGCAATCTGTCGAGTATGTTGGTAAATATTTCTAATATAATTAACGACAGAAAGGAGATAAATATTAAAGCACAGCAAAGCGATGATGAAAAATGATGTTCATTAACCCGAAACCAAATGAGAATTTCTGAATTAAAACATGGAAAGGAGATAAGGAATGGCAATACAGGATGAAATTCCCAAATCACGTCTTACACTTAGGTATAAAACAGAGATACATGGGCAGCCGGAAGACTTGACACTGCCACTCAGGCTGTTCGTCGCAGGTAACTTTTCTCAGGGAAATTCTAAGGATCGGAAGGTCGATCTCGAAGAGAGGCGCCTCCGCAATCTGGATGGCACAAATACAGATGCCGTTATGAAGGACATGGGTATTTCCTTGAAGTTTGCAGTGACCAACAAGATTGACCCGGAAGCCTCTGAGGACATGAATGTAGAGATTCCCGTCGACAGCATGAGATCTTTTTCTCCGGACGAAATCGCAAAACAGGTACCCAAAGTCCGTGGGATTCTCCAGATGAAAAAGCTTCTGGAAGAGGTAATCTCCAATGTCGATAATAGGAAGGAGTTTCGCAAGCTGCTCAATGAATTGATGGGCAACGAGGAGGCTTTGGCCAAGATGCTGGAAGAGCTGAAGGGTTATGAAAGCATGAAACTTCCTTTAAGCGAAAAGTAAAATACCGACTTTTATTGTAAAAAAGTTGTGTAACCTGACAGAAAAAAACTCTATCAAAAAGGAGGAGATAAATAAATGGCTGATCCGACGAAACAAGAAGAAAAGACAGCAGAAAAAACTGAAGTGCTTGATCTCAAACGTTTTCTTTCAAGCATGCGTTTGAGCACCGAGGTGAAAGAAGCGGTGCCGATGGTTCAGGACAACCTTCAGGTCGTAAAAGAGGATGTCAGCGACGAAGACCGCTTCCTTTCGGGAATGGCCGCTCTTTTGCTCAATGTTGACAGGTCAACAAAACGTCTGGACAAGGGGAGCATTCAGGAGTTGATTGCCCGTATAGATCAGGTTGTCAACGATCAGATCAACGAGGTCATCCATCATGAAATGTTCAAACAGATGGAATCAACCTGGCGTTCGCTCAACGACCTGGTGTTAAATACGAACTTTAAAGCCGACATCATGATTGACGTTCTTGATGTGGGCAAGGAAGAACTCTTCGAAGATTTTGAAGCCAATGCCGTCGATATCACCGGCAGTGCTCTTTTTAAGAAGGTGTATATCAGTGAATATGACCAGTACGGGGGTAAACCGTTTGGCTCCATCATCGGCATGTACGAGTTTACACAGACACCCGACGATGTTTTCTGGCTGACAACCATAGGGAAAATAGCCGCTGCAAGCCACGCACCATTCATTGGATCGATTTCTCCAAAATTTTTCGGATGTGACTCCATCGAAGAGCTGTCCGCCATCAAAGACCTCGAAGGGCTCATGAGCCATCCGAAATACGGAGCCTGGAATAAGTTGCGCGCCTCTGAGCAGGCCGCTTATCTCTCGCTTACCCTGCCCAGGTATGTCACCCGTCTTCCCTATGATCCGGATACCAATCCCTGCCGGGAGATTACGTTTCAGGAAAAGGTCCGGGGAAACAACGATGAGGACTATGTATGGGGCAGTGCCTCCATGCTCTTTGCCCAGAACATGGTGCGCTCTTTTGCCCAGTCGGGCTGGTGCCAGTACTTGAGGGGGCCGAAAGGCGGCGGTCTGGTAAGCGGACTTCCCGTGCACACGTTCAATCTGCGTGGCGAAGAAGAGATGAAGATTCCCATCGAGATGGCAGTACCGGATTACCGTGAACTGGAGTTTGCCAACTGCGGCTTCATCCCGCTAATTTATCGGAAGGGTACTGCGGATGCCTGCTTCTTCAGCTGTCAGTCGCTCAAGAAACCCAAAAAGTTCAAGGATCCGAAGGACACGGAGAATTCACAGCTGGTCACGAACCTGTCCTATACGTTCTCCATTACCCGCATTGCCCACTATGTCAAATCAATCATGAGGGACAACATCGGCAGCAGCGCCGATGCCACGTATATTCAGAATACTCTCACCAACTGGATCTTCCAGTACGTCACTACAGTGGTTGATCCTGATGACCTGACGCTGCGCTTCTATCCTTTCAAAGCAGCATCAGTGGAAGTTGTAGAACGACCGGGGATGATCGGATGGTATGACTGCAAGATGGCGATCCTTCCCCACATACAGTTTGAGGGCATGGATGCGGAGCTGCGGATGGACACCCGGCTCTAAGAACAAATAACAATAAATAATTCGAGGAGGCAAAAAATTATGGCTGGATTAGATTTCGCTTGTAGTGTCATTCAAGGGTTCAATTTTCAAAAAGACCAACAGGTAACGGTGGGACATATCGTCGCATGCAAGGTAGGCAACGATCAGTTTGGAGCAGACTTCAAAGTGAGCAATCCGGAGGATGCGGCGAAACTGATCGAGGTTTTTGGTATTGTGGAAGGATTCTATTGGAATGGCGGTTATGCCGATCCTGTACAGTTCTCCTGTCAGGTATCCAATAAGAATAAAACCAAGATTGCGACCCTTACACACAAAAGCCTTGCCAGTACGGAAGTCCTTTTAAAGTTCAACATCTATAAATTTGATCCCAAGGAGAAGAAGTATTTTAAGTGCTTTCACTCCAACGATGCAGAACTCAAAGGACTTATTGCAAAATCAGGCGGTGAACTAGTAATGTCTATAGCCGAGGACAATTCCAGAGAGATCGAATCTCCGTTGAACTACAGTTTTAACCTGGGTGTTATGCCTCAGCCTGCAAACATGGAAATTCACGTGGCCGTCTCCCTCTCCGACAAGTTTGTTAAAAAGTGGGGCGTGGAAGGATGATCGTGATATCCTGAGGAAGCATTGCCTTGCCAGCCGACATACCAGTTCTTTAAGAGATTTCCCCTCCCTTCGCGGGAGGGGGGATCAGGGACAAGGACATAAACGGAGACAGCAATCCATATTTGTGTCTTTACCGCATTTTCTGATGTTCCATAAAATGCCTTTATTCGCAGATGCTGTTTGACCCATTTGAAAAACAATTCGATTTGCCAGCGACACTTGTAAAGGTTGGCAATTGTTAGCGCAGGCAGAAGAAAGTTGTTGGTCAGGAAAACAAGTTGTATTGCTCTTTCAGAATCGAAGTATTTTATGCGCCGCATTTTTTCTGGATAATCTTTCAGAGACTGATAGGTAACCAGCTTGATTGTTTGATCGCATATGAGACCACTGTTGCGCTCTATTGGAATAGAATAGATTCTGCGAAACCTTAGCGTATAGAGTGCGTGCTTGGGAAATCAGAATCTGACAGAGGTCGGCATATATTCGCCAGTCACGTTTTTCATTGGCATCGGCAAGTGTGCTGCGAGATATGCGGCCGCGAATGCCGAGATGATAAAGCTTATCTTTAAGAAGAAAAATAATATCTATTTGTTTGTTGTTACTTGTTATTCAACGAGTTTATTTTAATTTAACCGGTCAGTAGTGATATCAAATCAATCTTATCAAGGCGGTAAAAACCATGGACGATAAACTTGCGCGAGTAGCCTGGAAGATGGGACAGACCCTTCTGCCTGAACATCTTATGGCCATGGAGGATTCTCTGCTGGCAAACGCTCTACTGCTGTTTCGCATGCAGGGACTGCCTTCTCACGGGATCGGCAAACTGACATTAAATGAAACACTGTTAGCCGAGGGAATTTTTTCCATTCAGGAGATGACGTTGATATCACCATCTGGACTGATGCTGAGCGTGCCCAGCACTGCCAGACTCTCTCCTTTTAACCTGAATCTTCCCGGCACAACCAAGGTGCATGTCTATCTCCATGTTCTTAACGATGTTCCCGCTGATGACAACAGCCAGGGAGGCTGGGATAATGATGCCGATACAGGCATTCCCAGGCTCTTTTATAAAATGGCGCTCTCGTCGGAGCAGGACTACCCGAATGTCATCGAAACATTTAAACTGGCTGAATTCAATAAAAGTCCTCAGGGTGCGTGGCAGATCTCGAGGGACTACATTCCGCCCCTGCTGCAAATAGGCACATCGCCGTTCTTGAAAAGTGAAATAAACGCCCTTGCTGAAGCACTGTCGCTTTTTCAATACAACCTTTACATGGATGCCGTCTCTTACTTAAGCGGAGATAGTCTATCCAGCGTCAAACAGTGTCTTAAAAGCGTCTACAAGACACAAAGACTTCTCGCAAATGTAGTTTCCGGGGTCCATCTCCATCCCTATTTTCTTAACGAAGAACTGTTAACTCTTTATACGGAAATCTGTTTTTACAGGAATACGACGCCGGAAAACATTACTTCCGGCTACAACCATGAACGGCTTGCGATTCTGCATAATATCATTGATCTCATTAACAAACAGATGCAGATGGTGAGAACCCTGCCGCCCTACCTGCCGTTCGAATTAGGCGATAATATCTACAAGGTCAAACTGCCGGATGCGATCAGACAGGCTACGACTGTTTATCTTCTCGCACAGAAAGCCCGGGTTATAACGCAGCTTTCCATCAGTGACCTGAAACTGGCAAGTCTTTCCAGGTTGCCTGTCGTACACAAGATGTCTCTTCAGGGCATACCCTTTAAGAGAGTGGAGCATCCCTCCTTTCAGCACTCCTTTGGAGCAGAGATAGAGTTTTATCAGATCAAGGAGGGCGAAGAATGGGACTATGCGTTGAATGAAATGACGGTGGCTTTTTACAACCGGCAGGATCTGAAAGACACCGCTTTTTATATCTTTTGGCGCATCGAATGATCATTAATTATTGTGCCAACGTCAAGGCCGGATAGATTTGAAAAAAATGGATATGCCCAATGGCGCTGTTTAGTAAATTTGGACACAGATCATCTGTATCTGCAAAAGACAATGAAATTAAGAACATTATTGAAAATCTGAACTACGTGCTTAACACGAAGAAAGGTTACGGAAGCCTCCTTACTGATTTTGGTATCCGTGACATGAATGAATACAGCTCACGTGATCAGTTGGCTGCAGCCATAATGGAAGAGGTAAAATACAACATCGATAATTACGAACCAAGACTGCAGCTAATGAAGATATCAATTGAAGATACTAATGACCCTTTCCGCATTTCCTTCAAAATCGAATGCGCGGTAAAGGAAACAAAGAAGGCATTATTTATGGAATTCAATTCCGTGTATAATGACTTTCATATAAGGAACCAATAATGAAGAATACGGGGCCGGAAACATTCAGAGACTCTTTAGAAATGAAGCTGGCGCTGACCATAGGGGGAGAAAAATTTGATATTCCCGGTGCCAATATCAAACATCTGCAAGCTGATATTCACCCTTACGGTTTCGCGGCCAGTTTGAGTTTTTGGGTGTCATCAGAAATGGCCAAGGATAATCTCTTCCCGCAATTTGTTAAGCAGGAAATGATCGAAGTCAAGCTGGATTTGTCGCCGCATTTTAAACCTAAAGACACAGAGATCGAGCCAATCAAGCTGCAGGGATTGGTTACAACCAAAGCATTGCTAAATGAATATACGGTCGAGAATATAAATCTCCGCGGTGATCCAGTTCTTTATCGGCTTTACCGGGTTGATTTTGCCGATCCTGCCCGTGTATTGTGGTGTCAACATTTCCCCTGCGATCTTCTGGTGGACCAAGGTGTTAAGGATCTTATCGATGCAAACAAGACTACATGCGTCAACCTTAAATATGACTGGGAGATATTGAACGATAAACACGCCATTAATACGCTTTCTCCCGGATCTCCCGATAACGAGAGCAGTTTCTATGATTTTATAGTCTGGTATACAGCCGTTAACAACGGTGTCTTCACATACGACGGCAAAACAAATGAGTATACCCTTTCCGGAAAGAAGGAGACGGAGGGGAAAGTACTCGCGATGAGCGAACTGGAGGTCGCAGGTCACCAGATCGAATTTCCCGCAACACCACGCTTCAACGACAGGTTTTTGAATGCCCTGTCTGAAAATCCGAACAAGAGTGATACGAGCCGTGATACTGCAAAAGAAGGACTGAGGCGAGACCTTGTGCTGCGCGAACCGATTGCCGCCGATTTCGAGAAAGCCTTCAATCTGGAATCAAAAAGGCAAAGAAGCAAAGAGCACGAACTCTGCTTGACGCATAAGCGTTTTCCCCTGCTTACCTATCGTCCAGGAACATTTGTCAAATTAGAGGGCGAACTATGGAGCAGCAAGATTTTTCTTCATGACAAGGAATACCGCGTAAATGATATTTTTATCCAGGCCATTGCCATTGATGAGGGACCCGACGCTGATCACAATATGCCATATGCGGGATACAATATTGATATGCGGTCGCGGCTGGAGCTAAAAAAGGAAACCGCTCTTAACCTGCCGCCGTTTAAGTTTCCTTCCCACCCGGTATATGTGGAGGGGAAAATAGTCAGCGAGCAGGGAAAAGAAGAAGATGAAACTTATCAGATATACAAGCATCCACAGACAGAGCTTGACCAGTACAAGGTAAAGATACCCATCTTCGACGATAAGCAGATAGTCGTTCCTTTTGAACCCCTCTTTACACCCGGACACTTTTATTTCCCGGCTTACAAGAATGAAACGGTACTCGTGGAACTTGATTTTCACAGCGCCCGGGTCGTTGCCTTCCTTGACTGGCGCCCGGGTGGTCGACTGCCGATGGATACCCAGGGAGATCATATTCTGTTCGGTAAAAGCGACGAAAGCAATACATCCATCAGTCATATTTATGTGGATAACAAGCCGCAGTTGAACATGAAGCGCACCTCAAGCAAAGATACCGAAATAATCCAGCTTCATGAGGGCACAATTATTCTACAGACGAAGGACGAGACTTCATAACATACATAACGGACATGGATCTTGATTATGGGAAAACTTGTTTGCCGCGTAGAGCTCGATAAGCAAAAGGGAATCGTCCTGACGGTAGAAAACGGTGAGGGCAAGATCACCCAGACCATTGTCATGGACGGAACAAAGATCACAACTACCGTCAAGGGGTCGAGTCAAACAAGCACGATTACCCAGAAAGAGGACAGTATCCAGATTGACTGCAAATCATTTACGCTCAATGCGGAAACCATAAAATGCGTATCCACAAAAGAAACTACTCATGAGAGCGGTCAGGATTTCAGCATCAAAAGCAGCGCCAAGATTAATGCATCCGCTACGAGCGATGCGAAGTTTAAGGCTATGAATTCAACCATTGAGAGCACATCCGAAACCAAGGTGAGCGGGATGACCCTGAAGCTTTCCGGTACAGCCACAGCAGAGATGAAGGCTCCCTCGATCACCGTAGATGCATCGGGCATGTTGGATCTGAAATCAAGCGGGGTTGTAAATCTCAAAGGTTCTATCGTTACTATAAAAGATATTGTCAACATAGGTTGAAAGATCAGGTAATTAATCAATAATGAAAATTGATGAAGGTTTATATAAAACATTTCTGGAAGAGATGAATGCCCTGGAGAATTTCCGTATTGCCTACGCATCCATGCATCCCGGCATTCCTCTGGACAGGGAAGACCCGGATGTGAGGCGCTTGATAGAGGCGCTGGCTTTTTTCTCCGCTCGTAGCCGTCTCGCAGGGTCAAGGAATATAAGCGCCACAAGCCGCAGGGTTTTTCAGCAGTTCTTCCCACATCTACTGGCGCCCCTCCCTTCCATGGCTATTCTTCAGGCTCTGCCCTCGCGGCAGTTCGTGGAGCCCGTTTTTTTCCCTAAAGGATCCGAAATAGTCATATCACCCGGATCGGGAGGAGCTGCGATTTTCCGAACAATATGCGACTTCCACATCTTTCCCATAACGCTTACCAAGTTCAGCATGCTGCTGCTGCAGGAAGGGGGCTTCCGTATTGCTCTTCGTCTAAGTGCATCATTTACACGCAGCGATGAGATAGACAGGCTAAGCTTCTTCATCAACCATCTGAATAATTATGAATCTTCCCAGATGGTGTTTTTCAATCTCAAGCGCCATTTGAAAAGGGTTTCGGTAATATTCAATGAAAAGGCCACCGAGGAATCCTCCGGAACACCCTGTGATATATCCTATGGCATGCCTTCAGATGAAGAAGAGCTCTCGTATCCCCTGCAAAAGGAAAGAATGTTTTTTCATTTTCCCTGGCAGGAAACCTTCATGAATGTTCAGATTCCCCGGACTTCCCAGAATTGGATAGATTTTACTATTTTACTTGATCTTGGCCCAGGTTGGCCAAGAAAACTTGTTTTAAACAAGGATGTATTCCAGCTTTTCGCCGTACCCATAGTAAACCTTCGGCAAGCTATGGCACAGCCTGTTATATGCGATGGAACTCAGGAGCGTTACACAATTCGCCACCCGGACATAGATTACGGATTTGAGGTCCATTCCGTAAACGGTGTCTATGAGGTAACGAAAGAAGGTATGCTGTTTGTAAAACCGGGCATTCTGTCCGGATCGGCGCCATCATATGAGACCGAAGAGTTAAAGGACAGTCAGGGACGGAGACTCCACTGTCTCCATCTCCATTTTCCCCAGGCATTTGAAAAACCAAGAACGATTGCGACCGAAGCGCTCTGGTTCCAACCCTGGTTCACGGAACAGATATCAGAAAGGCTGACGGCTATCCCCTACAATCGCAGAACCGTCGGGCTGAAGTGGGATCTGCTTGTAAACCCGGTACCCCATGAGGAAAACCATTTTCAGGACAGCATAGAGGGATTTCTCCATTTTCTTACTTTGACCAATCGGGAAACATTAGGCCGTGACGATTTGATGGATATCCTCCAGGTAATGGGAATCATGAGGCAGAAACAGTTCCAGGCACTTTGCGAATTGTTGGTTGATGTGAGGATCGAAAAATCTCCTCTGCAGGACACTCAGTTTACAGGAATCATGAAGCATAAATACATCCTGCGTTTTCAGGAGTATGATCCGAGCAGAGAACCACTGATGGAAGTTTTCCTGACACAGGTGGAGAGCATCCTTGATGCCTGGATTGCCGGTGCCAAAGTGGAAGTCAAAAAGGAGATTACGGGCACTAAATAGGGACTATTTTCTCAAGAAAAGGAAGCAAAATGAAGAACAAGCCATGGGAAGCCATACATGAGTTGTACACAAGGATGGAGAAGCTCTGCGGGAAAAGTCTATACGTTCCCGAGGAAGAACTGTTTACCGGCAGAAGCGATCTGCAAGCCGGAGAAGAAGGAAAGCGGGATTTAAATGCCGATATCGACAGTGTCGATGATATCGTAAGCATGCGTGCGGAAATGAGGCATCAGCTTGACTTTCTGAAGGCAACATTAGCTGAGCACTATTCCGAAAGGGATACATACATCGTGCTTTTTCCCATTTCGGCTCAGATTGATGAGCTTATTCAGAACAACTATTTAAATACCATGAATATGAACTGGCCGCTTCTTCAAAAGGAGTTGTTTAAGATCGACAATGCCGGAGAGGTATTTTATGAATTTCTGGATGAACTCCTCTCAAAGCCCCAGACGCATATGTTTATTTATGAGGTTTATTATTTTTGCATGCGTTACGGATTTCGCGGGCGCTATGAAAACAATCCGGTAAAGGTTACTGAATACCTGAAAAAGCTTCAGGCAAAACTCAAACAGGATGAGATATACGTTGCCCCTGCAGAATCTGAAGATATGGTAAAACTCAAGCACTTTGGTTCGCCTTACTGGAGTTACCTTATAACAGCCGGTCTGCTTGTGTTCGCATATATCTCTTTTAAAATCATGGGCAGCCATTAATGAAAAGCAATGGTGTAGGCAATGCCAAATAGATTAGACGAGCTTTTCGCCCCGGAACGTTTGCGCAGAAATTGGCAAAAAACAAAAAAGAACGCCGGTATGCCGTCCGCTACCGCAACAGAAGATAAATCACCCCTGGACATATTCATGCGCCTGCAGGGGCTCATCAAAGGGCGCTTTTCCGGTGATGATGGAGAAGTACTAAGACTGCTTTTAGAAGAGTTGCATTCCCTTCTTATTGACATCTTTCCAACGGCGGAAAAGAATCTGGTACCGGTGGAGAATCGGGTGAAAATGATACCACCGGCTCATGATGTCTTGAACCGTATAGAAGATATTATTGAAGCTTTTGAGATTGCCGTCCGTAGACGATAGAACGAATATTATCATTAACGTTCGGGGGAAAATCTCTCCATGCCGAAGGACAGAAGTGGAAATGAGCCGTTTCGGGACATAACCTATGACTGATCTGGAAAAAAAGGTAACAAGAAGAATCCACGAATTCGATATTATCTCTCTACTGCGTCTTCTAAGAACAATGAACTACTCACCTGAGGAAATCAGGTTCAAGAGCCACAACAGCATATGCTCGCAATCTCGTCTGATATATGACATCGCATTCAAACACGAACCGGTTCGCGAAGCCGTAATAACGATGAATATGGGACTGCTGGGCGTACAGTCACCTCTTCCGTCCTACTTCAGGAAAAAGATGGAAAGTGAAGAAGCCGGCGTATGGTCACTTGCAGACTTTATCGGGTATTTCGATAACCATCTCATTCGAGATTACATCTCTAATATTTATCCGGAGATTAACAGATTCTTTTTCCCCAACTGGGAGTTGACCAAGCGACGCTACCTGCAGATTCTTAACCTCAAATCCATAAGCACATTGCACTGGCTTTTTCAGACAGTATTTCCTGAGATCGTAGTTCAGGTTGAAAACGCCGTCTTGAGCAGTAATGTGCAGACACAGCCGGTTCTGCTGGGGAAAACCATTCTTGGCGATGACGCGGTCTTCGGAAAGAAAACAAGCGTCCCGATAAATGGCCGAAGAGTGACCCTTCACAGTGAAGAAGAAATGACCAACACGCATGTTCCCTGGCCGAGAGAGATTAAGAATCGGCTCACCGGTCTCGTATTTCCAGTCATTAAGCCGGTTGGCATCGATCTGGAAATCCTTCTCGTATTGAAATCCCAAAAAAGATGGGTACGACTCCATGCGGAAACGTACCTGGGCTATGATAGGATACAGAGTGGCGAGGAGACTTATCGAAGAATCCGAATATTCAGGGGGCATATCGGTGAATCATTCCAAGCCGCCGAGGAGGTCAATGGAGATCAAAAAGTCGAAAAAAAGACAACCATCGCCGGAGGAGCCGGTTGATAGAGATAAGAAGGAAAAATGAAAGGAATTCGTATGACCTGTAAAAAATGCGGCATCGATCTTTCCGGTAAGGAATACAGAAATGTGGCCCAATGGCCCTTTTGCCTGGACTGTTTTCAAGCTCTCATGGAAAAGGCCGAGGCAAAGAAAGATGAAATAGCAGAGACATCCGCAGTGAAAGAGGAGACCCCCAGCGAACAGCAACGCTGCCTGGTCTGCGAAAAGGATATCGAAAAGGGTTCAGGCAGGGAAATGCTGGGGCTGACTTTTTGCCAGGAGTGTTATGAGAATCTGGTAAGGAGGCCTGTTATTACACCCCGCGCGGAAACCGGTGAAAAAGAACAGGCGTTGAACCCTTCAGAGAAGCAGGCGGTGGTACAGGTTCGTGTGGATCTGAAAAGCCCAGTTCAGTGTCACAGCTGCAACAGGCAGATCCCCGCCATTGCCAGCAAGTCATTCGATGGCCATTCTTACTGCCCTGACTGCTACTACGCATTGCCAGAAATAAAAGCCCAAAAGCCAAAGCCGTTTCCAAAGATGGCTGCAGCGCAGCCTTCCAGCGATGAAGAAGCCGATGCCGGTGCAGAAGAGCATGGAGGAGGGCTTAGATGTCAGGCCTGCCGGCGTCAGGTGCTTCCCGTCAACCTGAAGACAGTCGAAGGGTTTGAAATCTGTCTGGCGTGCCTGACAGCCGATCGGGAAATGGCACTGGATATTGCGCGTAAGCAACACCGTAAAGGCATGGAGAAAATCAAAAAAGAGCTTGCTGATTAGCCAATAAAATACTGGAGATTGAAATGAATATAGAACTCTTACAAGGTGCGCTTGAAGTAAGCGAGAATCCGGGCCTCGAAACCATCGACCCGCGTTTCAGTGACATCGCCACCATGATTCAAGAAGGAAGATATGAGGAAGCCGCGTCCGGTTCGGAGGCGATGCTGGCGGAAAAGATCTACGACATCCGTATCATCGGCTACTTTCTGCATGGCCATTTCATAGAGCAGGGCGTTTCGGGGATCACCCATATCTGCCTGTGTCTGGCTGATCTCCTGAGCGATAATATGCAAGCCATCGGTCCGGTAAGAAACAGAGAAAAGCATATCCAGACCATTCTGAACTGGTTAACAAAACAGCTCCTCAAGAAATGTCAGTACGAGGAAGAGAAAAAGAGCGCCCTTTATGAGGCGTGGATTTCCGAGGTCTCAAGCGACCAGGTGCAGGAAGCGCTGGATGCAAGCGAGAAACTGGGGCGCATTTTAGGCCCGGTGCTGGAAGATGCCGCCGCTCCTATCCTCGACGGCCTGATGAAGATAAGTGTCTGGCTGAAGACTTTTCAGCGCCTCGTCTATCGCGAGCCAGAGCCAGAAACGAAAGCAGAGGCCGATCTCGAAGGAGCGGAAGAAGCGGCGCCGGAGGAACAAGCGGAGCAGGATTATCGGCAGCCAGGAAGGAAACGGTCCCATCAACCTGGTGCGGCGATGGGAGAAGAGATGGCTGGCGTGGAAGGGTCTTATCATCTGAAGCTTCTCATCAAAAAACTGGAGGCTTTCGATTACCTGATCTCGGCGCAAAAATATGCCAACGCCTCCATTGTCGCCGATGACATCAACGCCATCATCGCCAACTTCGATCCCAGAATCTATTTTCCGAAACTGTTCGTCAGCTTTGCACTTAAGTCCGCCGCCAACATCAACCATCTTGCCGCCTATGCCGAATACAAGGAAAGTGCGGTCTGGCATGCATTGCAGGAGTTATACAAGGTTGATCTGGAGAAGTTTGTCGACTTTGATCCGGAGGCCGTCGAACTGGGCGACCCCCATGCAGGCGGAGATTAGAGGAGTCATGATGAATATGAAAGCATGCCCGAAGAAGAGGAAGGATAGACGACCAACAAGGAGGGAAAAATGACTCACGATTTTCACTACTATGTAACGTTTATGTGCGCAAGGAACGCAGGATTTGATCAGAAAACGAGTCGGGAAATAGCGCTCTGTGCAGACGCCGTAGACGGTGGGAATCCCAAGTGCGCACAACAGCGCAGCAACAAGTTCAAGGAGGTGCAAACTATCGGAAAAAAAGGATACCGTCCACTTACCGTGTATAATATGGGGCATTCAGTAAATATGAAGCACAGTATTGGCGGTAGTATCGTATCGATTCCATGGATGGCATTTCACTTTTTGCCATCTCTGCAAGTTGGGGCGAAGGGCCTGAAAGTCGATAAGAACGACTACCGTATCGTCAGGGAAACACCAGGCAGAAAAACTCCGGTGTTCGCCCGAGGGGATAACCCACGTACAAGCAAGGACGAACTCAGATTGAGTCAAGTTCTTGAGAATGGACTGATATGTACCCAAAATTCCTTGTTCGCCAAGAAACTCATAGCAGATACCTCCAAAGCGGCCTTTTCCCTTAACCCAGCCGAGAAAGCCGCTTTTCTCGGCGTTCGGGCGCACATCATAGCCGATCTGTTTGCCCATGAAGGTTTTGCCGGTTGCCGGAGTGTGAATGTGAACGCTCTAGAACATGCATATACAGAAAATGAAGAAGCAAGAGCAAAGAACAAACCCTTCTGCCTGGCTTATACTTTAGCTATGGCAGCGGGAGCATCAACCGTAAAGGTTACAAAAGCTGGTAGACTTGGTCATGGGCAGGCAGGACAGCGGCCTGACGAGCCTTTTGTGAAGTTCGCTTTCAAACGGGTGAAGGGTGAAGGCGGCACGCTCTTTAAAGATAACTACGACCTGTTTGGACGCGCGCTTATGGCTGTCACAGAAGTGCTGAGAGGTCGTGATATCGAAAAACTTGGCAAG
>Ga0315273_10001711_pt1 | contig 25204 bp, 28 predicted proteins | sample YL17G02_0_MG_FD_205753 | JGI IMG/M metagenome (GOLD analysis project Ga0315273, IMG submission 205753) | Sediment microbial communities from Yellowstone Lake, YNP, Wyoming, USA - YL17G02_0 | ecosystem: Environmental > Aquatic > Freshwater > Lake > Sediment | place: USA: Wyoming | collected... | reverse complement strand
ATTGTAGCTGTCTAGAACAGAGTAGCTACTTGAGATCAATCGGCGAGGAGGGGATGTAGAACAGACTTCAAAATCCATGTGCTTTATCGCTAGCGTTTTTGGCTTGAATCTGACGAAGATGGGTTATTACAAAGATCGAACTCCTTGGGTGGAGAAAGCATACCAAAGAAGGGTATGAAATAGCCAGAGATTTTTTGGACCGCGCAGAGATCTTGTCACCAGAGACGAAGACGATTTCTCAATTTTGGCAAACTTAGAGATATATAATCTATTTAATGCAGATTCTTGATGGCCTCGGAAAATAGTTAGGGTCAAAATCAATAACAATGTAGGCAGAACAATTATAAAGCAGGTCAATAAAATATCCTAAAATGGTCGAGAGCCCGATGGTCCGTTTCTGGGAGGTGGACTTGCTGCGAGGTGTGGCCATCGTCCTGATGGTTCTCTACCATCTGGTCTTCGATCTCAACTATTTTGCCGTCTACGATATCGATGTATCCTCCGGCTTCTGGCTGGCGGTCGCCCGCCTCGCCGCCTCGCTCTTTCTCCTCCTCGTCGGCCTCTCCCTCACCCTGAGCCATTCTCGGGCCCGGCTGCTGGGGCAAGAAGATCGGTTTCGCCTCCGGCTTTTAAAGAGGAGCGCCTGGATATTGGGGCTGGCCCTGGGCATAACCCTCGTCACCCATCTCTTCATCTGCAGAGGATTCATCGTCTTCGGTGTGCTGCACCTCATCGGCCTCTCGCTGCTGCTGGCTTATCCTTTTCTCCGGCTGCACGGGGCAAACATCATTTTCGGATTATTATTTATATTATTAGGAATATATTTGCAAAACATCAGCGTCAGCTTTCCCTGGCTGCTCTGGCTGGGGCTGGCGCCTGCAGATTTATATTCGGTGGACTACTTTCCAGTCTTTCCCTGGTTCGGGGTGATTCTGGTAGGAATGAGCCTGGGCAGCCAGCTTTATCCCGGCTACCGGCGTAGGATTCCAGTGCCCGATCTTTCTTGTCAAGCATTTGTGAAATCACTTGGATTCCTGGGCCGAAATTCGCTGGCCATCTATCTGGTCCACCAACCGGTGATTATTGCTCTCTTGTATCTCAGTGGCGTCTCGCTAACATGGCATTAGAATCCCGGGATTGCTGCGCAAGATAAAAATAACAGGGGCGATGCCAGGAGCATAACCATGAATGGACAGAATAGGAAAAACATTCGCCCCGGCTTGACCGTGGACGTCGTCCTCAAGAATGACCAGCGCACCGGCAAGAGGACGCGCGGTATCGTCAAAGAGCTGCTGACCAGTTCCCCAACTCATCCGCACGGCATCAAGGTGAGGCTGCAGGACGGCCAGGTTGGCCGGGTGCAGGAGATCATCGAATAGCTTTTTATCTCTGCTTTTCCACACACCCTGGCATGGTAAAAGAAGTGCATGCCGCTCACATCCTGTGCAAGACGGAAAAGAAAGCAAAAGAGGTTGCAGAAAAGCTGGCCACTGGGCAGGAAAACTTTGCCGAGATGGCTCGCAAGTACTCGCTGTGCCCTTCCGGAAAAAACAGCGGCGACCTGGGCTGGTTTGGCAAGGGCAAAATGGCCCTGGAGTTTGAGAAGGCCGCCTTCGAGGGTGAGAAGGGCAAGATTCTGGGGCCTGTGAAGACCCAGTTCGGATATCACCTTATCAAGGTCCTGGATAGGAAATAAAAAGGATTCATCGCCGCTTTGTGAAGGTAATGGAATAATTTACCTCTGTGAGTCCTCCGTGCGCTCGATGCCTGCTGTGTGGTAGTTCGTAACCAGTTTTCACCTATCCAGCATCTTTTGGATGGTAGGCCCAGCTTTCTTCAGTTCCTCCCGGCCGCGCGTGAGATTGCCTTGCAAGAGATCTTCCTTCGATCCGGTTATCGCCGCAGATATGTTGTTCATCTCAAGAGCAAAATTGCCGTCTAACTTGACCGTCAGCGGCCTGTATTTGCTGTACTTCTTAGAAAAAGCCCCAAAGGCGCTCTCCAACTTTCCGTAGTTCATCGCTACATTCTCTCTCCTGCCCAGGTCCATGGAATGCATAGCCGATGAGTAGGACTCATTTACGTTGCCCAAATCCTCAAGAAAGATACTCTTTGTTAGCACCGCGCTGGCATAGCTACCAGCTACAGCCAGCACCAGGGCCACGACAACGAAGGCCGTCTTCAGATTCCTGTCCTTGCGCCGGACGATCTCGCAGTTTTTCCAGCCCAGCAAAGTATAGATGCCGCAAGTAGCCGTGCCCGCCTGAAGGAGCATCACCCCGGCGATCAGGTAAAGGGGTATCTGCCACTCCTCAGCCACCCAAAAGAAAGCCACAAGGATGCATATCTCTGCCAGAATTACCCTCAAGAGCCGGTCCATGGTGCCCAGGTTCTTCATGTGGGCAGGAGTCTTGCTAGGGGTTATAAGTCTTTTCGGACTCATGTCTTTATGTGCAGACCGAACTGATAATAGATGAGACCATTTTAAATAATAGGAATGCTCTAGACAGAATCATCCCTGAAAAAAGGTTTCGTCTTATGCCTCATGCATCTGAAATCATCTTTAACAATCCTCTGTATTTTAAGGAAGTTTACGATATAAGTGCACCGCTAAACATGGTGCCAACATACCCCGGGGATAGGCCGTACTTCCGGGAGCGGATGGCAAGGTTGGATGAGGGGAACGACTATTGTTTATCTGCCTTAGCTCTCAGCTCTCATGCCGGCACTCATCTGGATTTCCCATCCCATCTGCTAAAGAGTGGCAAGACCCAAGAACAGTATTCCCTGAAGCGCTTCATCATTCCGGCAGAGGTTATCTCCGTCCCAGAAGAGGGGCCGGTCCTGCCATCCAGCTTGCAGGGCTGCAAGATCAACAAAGGGCAGGCTCTGCTCTTTAAGACCAGTAATTCCAAAAAGCATCTCATGCATCAAGCCGCCTTCTCGGAAGAGTTCGTCTGCCTTTCTCCTGAGGTCGCGAGTCTCTGTGTCGCCAGAGAGGTCGGCCTGGTGGGAATCGACTACCTCTCCGTAGATAAATATGGGGACGAGTCTCTGATCGTGCATCGCACTCTTCTGGAAAATGATGTTCTCATCCTGGAGGGCATCGATCTTGACGATGTCCCAAGCGGCGGATATTCTCTCCTCTGCCTTCCTCTGAGCATAAAGGATGCAGAAGCCTCCCCTGTGCGGGCGGTCTTAGTGAGGTGAAGATATAGAAGCGCTCAGAGCAAAGTATGCCAGCAGGGCTTCCAGCTGAATTCTCTCGTTTGCGCCTTCCGTCATGCGAAAATCGATCTCCCCGATGCGGTCGATCAGTCTGACTTTGTCCCTATCCGGTATATCCAGGTCCAGCATGGCCCGGTGAATCTGAACAACCACGTCCTGGCCGGAGAGCCCCTTGGAGAGCAGCAGATCGTCCAATGCCGCCCGAGCCCCCACGAAGTCTCCGGAAAGAGCCGTCTTTATGAAATCTCGAATTTCCTGTGGCTTGGCGGTGGATGTGATCTGGTAGATCGTCTCCTCATCCACCTTATCACCCAAAAGGGCGGCCGCCTGCAGGGCATTGATGGCCTTTCGCATATCTCCGCCGGCCACATATTCAATGGCGGAAAGACCCCCCTCGGATACTATCAGCTTCTCCTCATCGGCGATGAATTTGATGCGCTTGGTGACGGCCGTTGCCGAAAGAGGCTTAAAGCGGTAGACGGCACAGCGAGACTGGATGGGCTCAATGATCTTGGAGGAATAGTTGCAGGAGAGTATGAACCTGGTTGTGGCCGAGTAGCGCTCCATAGTGCGCCGCAGAGCGCTCTGAGCGTCATTGGTCAGGGCATCGGCCTCGTCCAGAAATATGACCTTAAAATCGGCTACCCCGAGCGGTGCCATGCGGGCGAAGTCCTTGACCTTGTGGCGGATGATGTCTATGCCCCGCTCATCGCTGGCATTCAGCTCGATGAAATTGTTTCTCCAGGTCTCGCCGAAGATCTCTTTGACGATGGAGATGGAGGCAGCCGTCTTGCCCACGCCAGGCGGCCCGGAGAACAGAAGATGCGGCAGGTTTCTGGTCTTTACATAGGACTTGAGACGGCGGATTATCTCGTCCTGGCCCACAATGTCATCCAGCCTTTCAGGCCGATACTTCTCGATCCAGATCTCCTCTTTAATAGATAACCCCTCCTTAGAAATGGTTCGTGCTGTCATTATATCAATATTGCTGCAAAGCAACAAAGGCTAAATATAGATGTGTAACATGATGGCAATCGTTTTTTGGAGGATTTCCTGTGATCACCGAGGTGGCTGGACAGTATAATGCAGAGGAACTGGAGAACCAGGTCAGATTGTTATGGGAGAAGGAGCAAGTCTACCGCAAGGTCCGGGAGCTCCGAGTAGGCGGCAAGAAATTCTTCTTCGTGGACGGACCGCCCTACACCACGGGCCGGATTCACCTGGGCACCGCCTGGAACAAGGTGATCAAGGACTCTGTGCTTCGCTACAAGTCCATGAACTGCTTTGAGGTCAAGGACAGGGCAGGCTGGGATATGCACGGTCTGCCCATAGAGGTTAAGGTAGAGGAGTCCTTCGGCTTTAGAAACAAGAAGGATATTGAGGCTTACGGCGTCGATAAATTCATCTCCCGGTGCAAGGAGTTCGCGCTTCGCCAGAAGGACGATATGACGGCTCAGTTCAAGATCCTGGGGGCCTGGCTGGACTGGGACGACCCCTACATGACGCTCAAGAACGAGTATCTCGAGGCGGCCTGGTGGACACTTAAGAAAGCGCACGAACATAACCTCCTGGAGAGGGGCTTGCGGGTGGTCAATTGGTGCCCGCGCTGCCAGACGGCCATTGCCGACTCTGAGGTGGAGTACTGGGATGAGACAGACTACTCCATCTATGTCAAGTTCCCATTGCTTGGCGAAGAGAACACCTACATTGTAATCTGGACCACCACGCCCTGGACCATTCCAGCCAATGTGGCCGTGGCGGTCAACCCCACCTTCCAGTACTCCAAAGTGAGGGCCTGCAAGGATGGAAAGGCTGAGATCCTCATCATGGCCTCGGATCTGGTCGAGTCAGTGCTCAAGATCGGCCGTTATCAGGACTATGAGCTGCTTTCCACTCTATCCTCCCAGCAGATGCAGGAGCTGAAATACAGCCATCCGCTGGAATGCTTGGTCCCCAGACAAAAAGAGATCTCGCACAATGTTTATGCCGCAAACTTCGTGACGGCAGAGAACACCGGATGCGTGCACATCGCTCCCGGCCATGGCCTCGAAGACTACGAGTTGGGATTGGAACATAATCTGGAGATCTTCTGTCCCGTGGGCGAAGACGGACGCTACACGACTGAGGTGGGTGAGAAGTACCAGGGCCTGTATGTCAAGGAAGCCGATAGCGAAATTATTGACGATTTGGCGGAGCAGGGTAGGCTGCTGGCCCATGGACGGCTCGCGCACCGCTACGGCCATTGCTGGCGCTGCAAGACGCCCATAATATTTATTGCCACAAGCCAGTGGTTTTTGCGAATATCCGATCTGCGGGACAAGATGCTCGATGAGGCCATGCGGGTAACATGGTATCCGGAGTGGGCGGGATCGGCTCGATTCTCGGACTGGATCAAAAATGCCCGCGACTGGTGCATCTCCCGGCAGAGATACTGGGGAATCCCCCTGCCTATCTGGACCTGTCCTGCCTGCGGCCATTTGGAGGTAATCGGCACTGCGGCAGAGCTCGAGGAGAGAAGCGGCCAGAAACTGGCTGATCTGCACCGACCGGATGTTGACTCTGTCTTTTTGGACTGCCCCTGCGGCGGAAAGATGAAACGGTCGCCGGACGTCTTTGATGTCTGGTTTGACAGCGCTGTAGCCTCCTGGGCCACATTGCACTTTCCCAGCCACGAGGAGGAATTCTCGGAATGGTGGCCGGCCGATTTTATCACTGAGGGGCATGACCAGACGCGCGGCTGGTTCTACTCGCAACTGGGAGCTGCCATGGTCTCCTTTGGCAGAGCGCCTTACAAGAGCGTTCTCATGCACGGCTTTACCTTGGATGATCAGGGCAGGAAGATGTCCAAGAGTATTGGCAACATCGTCCAGCCGGAGGAGGTTGTGCAGAAGTTTGGAGCTGACATCCTGCGCTTTTATGTGCTGGGAGCCAATGCCCCCTGGGAGGATCTGCACTTCTCCTGGGACGGTGTGGAGAACACCAGCCGCATGCTCAACATCTTCTGGAATGCCTATCGTTTTGCTCTGCCCTACATGGTCCTGGACAAGTTCGATGCAGGCAAGGCGGATCTGTCCAGGTACGAGTGCAATCTACGCCCCGAGGATCGCTGGATCCTGTCCCGGGTTAACAGTTTGATAGAGGAGGTCACAGAAGAGATGGAGGGCTACCAGTTGCACCGCATTGTGCGCTCCATCTCCGACTTCATACTGGAAGATCTCTCTCGCTGGTACATCCAGCTGGTGAGGCCTCGCACCTGGATTGAGCAGGACGATCCGGACAAGCTCGCTGCCTACGCCACCATCTATGAGGTTTTGGTTAAACTCTGCCGTCTCATGGCTCCGTTCACGCCCTTCGTCTCTGAGTCCATCTACCAGAATCTGGTGAAAGGACTGGACGAGGCTGCACCGCAGTCGGTGCACATGTGCCGGTGGCCAGAGGCCCAGAAGGAGCGGATAGACAAGCGCCTGGAAGAGAGCATGGCACTGGTGAGGGAGGTTTCCATGGCCGCCTCCAATGCCCGCCAGAAAGGAGGCCGCAAATTGCGCTGGCCTGTCTCAGAGATCGTCATCGCTCCGGCTAAAGAGGTCGTGGACCTGGACGGCCTGGAAAATGTTCTCAGGGGCCAGACCAACTCCAAAAAGATAACCGTGCTCTCTGCCGGAGAAAAGCCAAGGATGGACCTGGAGATCTCTCCCGTTCATAAGAAGATCGGGCCGGTCTACAAGGGCCAGGCTAAAGCGGTAGTTGAAGCGATAGCAGCAGCCGATCCATTTGAGGTCAAGAGGCAACTGGACGATGGTGAAGCGACATTATGTTATGGCGGAAAGGAGTATAAAATAACCGCTGAGATGGTGCAGATCAAGGAATTGCCGCCGCAAAATTTGCCAGCTGCTGAGTTTTCCAGGGGATTCGTCTATGTGGACATCACCCTCACTCCTGAACTTGAGGCGGAAGGGTATGCCCGAGAGATCATTCGCCGCATTCAGGACATGAGAAAAGAGCTGGATCTGCGCGTGGAAGATCAGATCCGGGCCATGGTCGATATCGAGAGCAAGTCCATCCTCGACTTAGCCCTGCAAAAGAAGGAGCATATTGCCGGCGAGGTTCGGGCCGCAAACTTCCAGCTGGGCCTGGGCCTGGAATTACAGGGAAAGCTGGTTAAAGACTGGGATATCGAGGGAGTCTGTGTGAGAATTGGCATAGATAGATGGAAATAGATCGCCGGAGTTTTATAAGATGAGCATGGAAGACGATGACATGGAGGCACCAGTTCCCGTCAGGGTCAAAGGGGTCTACATCGCCGAATCGGAAGGAAGCTCGCCTGCACCTGTAGTTCTCCTGGAAGATGAGAGGGCAAGGATCGTGCCCATCTTTGTAGGGCTGTCCGAGGCTATCTCCATTCATCATGCCCTTTCCGGGGAGCTGTCGCCCCGGCCCATGACCCATGATCTCTTCATCTCCGTCCTGGAATGCCTTTCCGCCAGCATCACCAATGTGCTCATCGATGATCTGGACGGCGGCATCTACTATGCCCGCCTCACCATCAAGAGCGAGAGCAAACAGAGCGAGATAGATGCCCGGCCCAGCGACTGCCTGGCCCTGGCTCTGAGGAGCCGCTCCCCCATCGAGGTGCAGGAGAAGGTCGTCCTGGAGGCAAGCATCAGCAAGAGCGATGTGGAGAAGCTGATAAGCATCGACAAATATCTGCAGTAACGCGAAATTGCCTCTTCAGGCCAATCGGGCACTTACGCTTCACCCAATACCTTTATTTCCCGGATTTTCACATCAACCTGGACAGGAACAGAATTAAGAATAATAAGCATTAAGGCTCACATATGCTGGAACGGCTCAAGAAATCATTACTGGAGGCTCCTGTCTTCAAGAGGGGTGAATACAACTACTTCATACATCCCATCACCGACGGCGTGCCCGAGGTCAGGCCGGAGTTGATCCGGGAGGTTACCGGCCATATATTGCGCATTGCCGATCTGGATGTGGATAAGATCGTGACTGTTGAGGCCATGGGAATTCCCATAGGCACTGGTCTTTCCATCATCTGTGACATACCCCTGGTGATAATACGCAAGCGCAAATATGGTTTGCCCGGAGAGATCGAGGTTTCCCAGGTGACCGGCTACTCCAAGTCGCAGCTCTTCTTGAACGGCATAAATAAGGGCGATCGCGTCATCGTAGTAGACGATGTCATCAGCACGGGTGGAACGCTTCTTGCTGTGCTCAAGTCCCTGAAGGTAGCGGGTGCGATTGTCAAGGATGTGGTAGTAGTAGTAAAGCGAGGGCAGGGCGTAGAAAGGCTGAGGGCGGAGGGCTACCAGGTCAAGACCATGGTCAATGTTGAGGTTGATGAGAGCCGGGTGACAATAGTCTCCGAATGAGAAAATGACCAGATTAACCATAACTCTGCTGCTGCCAGCAGCACGAATTGAGATTTCGGTATATGAATAGGGAAAAAGGATGCGCTGGAAGGAATAAAGAAGAGGCGAAAAAGCCTTCTACAGTCTGCGGACTCAGGAGATGTGCGGAAGGAAAACTGGAAGAGGATCTGCGTGCTGAGACCGTGAAATGGCAAAAGAAGGCTGAGGACCTCTATGGCAAAGTATCAGGGGATGGAGAGTTCCTGGAGAACGTCTCCGCCTACATTCGCGACTGCCAGTATTTTCAGGAGAATGGTGACCTAATCAGGGCTTTTGAGGCCGTGATCTGGGCCTGGGCCTGGATGGAGATCGGCCTGCAGAAAGGACTTTTGCGGCTGAGGGATTGAGGAGAGGGCTGTCATTGGGCGTAGGCTGCACCTTATGAGGCTGCTCTAACCATCGGTAACTTTAGGTTAGTATTATATACTTAGACTAGCCTACATGCATTTCAAATGAGCACTGATTACCGCACCCGGCTGGATGAGGCAAAGTCCCTGCCGGATATCTTCGAACTGGCAAAATCATTGGTCTTGAAGAGCATGGGCAAGAGCCGGGGAGGGCTGATGTTGGGCATGGCCAACCTGGGAAACCATCCGCAGGGCTTTTTTGGAGGATTCTTCACCACGGGGTCCAATGTCATCGTCCTCAATAAGGTCCCGCTGCAAAGGATCAAGGAGACGCGCCCGGAGCTTTACAAGCCCTATGTCTTTCATGTCCTGCTGCATGAATACATCCATTCCCTGGGCTACCTGGATGAAGCAGATGTAAAATCAAAGGTATTTCAGATCACGAAAGAGGCTCTGGGAAAGGAGCACCTGGCTACGCAGATGGCAGCCAATGCGAGCGAGTTCATCAAGCATCTGGCCTACCCCGATGTAGCCTGGAAACCGGAAGATGCAGGACTGGAACTTGTGCAGGGATTTGATAGATCGAGCGTCACCTACATTTCTTAAGTTTCAGCCGACCTTTGTTGGGTTCTTCCGGACAAAGCCTATATTGTCAGAGGTTTTGTAGCAAGCAATTTTCCCGCCTATTTTAAATATGCAAAAGTGCTATAGAAAGATCGGAGGTGAAGGCAAAATGTGTACTGTCGGGGGCGGGCCGGACATAGGGAATATTGAATCCCTGGCCGCCAAAGATTATGAATGTCTGGACTGCAAGAATCAGTTTAAGGGAATGGGCAGAAGGCCCATGTGTCCTTCCTGCAAATCCAGGAACGTCAAGGCAGTCTAAGGGTTATGCATATTTTCTTTAAGGAGGACGAGATAGCTTATCTCGTGGGCCGCAGGGGCACTTTAGCAATAGCCAAGACGAAAGGAAACTTTTTTTATCTGGAGACGGAGTCTGAGGAGATTGTGCTTTTCACACAGCAGGAGGATCTGATGGTGGCCTCTTCCTGGGGCGTGGGCGAGAAGGTTATGCGCGGACTTCGCTGCACCATCTATCAGCTTCGGGAACTAGGTGCACCGCTGATAGTGCTCCCTAAAGGCCATCCAGCATCACCCCGTTTGAAGACGGTGGTGTCCATCGGCCCACGTACTCGTTTGAGCTGCAAAATTCAGCCGGGAACGCATCCTGAGCAGGATGTGCTCTGCGGATCAGAGGAGTTCCATGAGATGGAAATGCTGGCCGGGCTAGGGGGCGCGGAGATACTGGGCATAGCTTCAAAAGAATGTGAGATAATTGTGGAGAAGCTGTAAGAAATGCCAAAAGCATAAATTTGGGTGATTTTTTTGATGGAGATCAAAGAAGATAGTCTTGTCAGGTACAAGGGCACGGGCACTATTGGGACTGTCAAGGTGCTGAAGGTTGAAGACGATGGAGAGACATGGGCCTACTTAGACAGCACCGGCCTTTACTACCGCCTGGATACCCTGGAGCTGATCGAGAAGCCTCCGGAGAGAAAAGATCTGGAAGGCATGACCATTGAGCAGATCCAGGAGAGGTTCAAGCAGACGCAAGAGATGATGGATGCGGCCAAGATGCAGGATGAGAACCTGGAGACGGGCGGGTAAGATTAGAGCCGCAATCAAATCCGATTTCCCTTAATGGCCCGAAGCTCCCGGAAAAAGACGGCTGCTGTAGCTGTATCGCCCAGGCCGACGGTAATCTTAGGCTTTTTCGCCAGAAGAGACGGCATCAAGGATACAATCTCTTCTCCTGTTTGAAGGAATGCACCTCTGCCTACTGCTGTGGCCCCATTGCAGCAAAACTCCTCTTTAGCCTCAAGCCCCAGAGGATTGATCTCTTCTGGAGACAATCTCGCTACAGACCCCGTAGCAGCCAAAGCCGCCGCAGCATCGGTCCCCTGCTGCAAGGCAGAAAGCTCTTCTTTGGTAGTGATTTTGCCTTTCAGCATGGCGCTCAGAATGTAGTCTCTGGTGTGAACCGCCACTCTGAAAAGCCCCAGGCTTTCACGCAGTCGCTGCGCTGTTTGCATAGTCTCCTGCCACCGAGCGGACAATGATCCAGGCGATAATCCTTCTGCTGTCGCCAGCTCATCCTCATTCAGTCCCAGGCTGTCAACGGGGATTTTTGCAAGAAGCAGGAGAAGAGACCGCATGATCTGGGGGCTCTGGAAGGAACCCATCTCGACATGTATGAAGATCTGCGGGTTTTTACCTTTCCATGATTTGATCTGGGCGATTTTCTGGCGGAAGATCTCCTGGTACTCTTTAAAAGGTGCCAGGTGAAAACCGGATAGCAGAGCGCCATCAAAATCCTGGATATATTCCAGGCAATAGGAATCGAAATGCTTGCTGGAGACAAGCCTCATATTCACCGGGTCGTATGTTGCAATAAAACGATTATCACTGGGCGCGGTTATTCTGCTCTGCCGGATGGCAACCTCGTCTCCCTTTTTGAATTGAAAGACGAAATGCTCCATCTCAGTCTCTGCGTCTTGATCTCTTTCTTGATCTACTTCCAGCTCTCCTGCCGCCCCACCTGGCTCCATGAGCATTCCGGAAACCGGCACCCTTACCCGGGTATGAAGCATGCCGGCCAGTCTCGCCCCCAGAGCGGGAGCATTGAGAACCGGCTGGGCCCCTAGATATGCCAGGACATTGGCCATGATGCCGGCATTTCCCCCCAGGCGAAATTGCCAGGAAAAGGACTCTTCGATCTGCCGGGCTGTCGCCTGGCTCTCGATTAGGATCTCTGCTCCTGATCCCTGCTGCATGCAAAATAACAGGCTGGATAGGAGGTCCTCGCGGCTGCCTATCGATTCTTTGAGCTTTATTTTCATATGGGATGGGATGAGGGCCGACATCTCCTCTCCCCGTATATTGCAGACAGCATCGACGTTTACAGGATAAGCGCAAATGATATTCATAGTAGTACCACCGGCAAGCCCGAAGCTTTTTTGATTGTATCCTTCTCACTATACCTGGGATGCCCATAGATTTATCTTCCGCTTTGACGTTTTGCATCTTTTTCAGGAATAGGCCGTAAAATTTATATTCGACTTATGTTGTACTACGTTGAATGCCGTAATACCTGCGGCGACAGCGGTAGAGGAGTGGGGGCTTCTCTCTCCCTGGTCACCAGTTTGATGGAAGAACGCGGCTCATCTCCGGGCCGTCATTTTTCCGTCAATTGCTTATGTCAAGACATGTCATAGCACACATTTCTTATACTTGCGCTACCGTTTCCTCGATTATGATTGCGTCAGTCGAGCGCTCTTCTCTCTGCGGCGAGGTCTATGCCCCGCCCTCCAAGAGCTACACCCACCGCGCTATTCTCATAACCTCGCTGGGTCCGGGCGGCAGCGTTAAGCGGCCCCTCCTTTCTGCAGACACCAGAGCCACAGTCTCTGCCAGCGAGGCCTTTGGTGCCAGGATCACACTTAACGATGAAGTGAATATCACCGGCGTCTCCGACCGGCCCCAGACCCCGGAGGATGTCATCAATGTTTTAAATTCGGGCACCACCCTGCGCTTTTGCTCGGCGGTGGCGGCCCTGACCGACGGTGCAGTGCTCACGGGCGATGCCTCCATTCGCACCCGGCCCAACGGCCCGCTCTTAAGCTCGCTCTCAGAGCTGGGTGCAAATGCCTTTTCCATTCGTAGCAACGGCAAAGCTCCCCTGGTGATCAAGGGAAAGATGCGGGGCGGCACAGCGCACCTCAACGGAGGTGTCAGCTCTCAGTTCCTCTCCGCGCTGCTCATCGCTGCGCCGCTGGCGCAGGCGGATACGAGGATAGTAATCGAGGGCGATCTGAAGTCGCGCCCCTACGCCGAGATCACCCTGGACATGCTGGCCGACGCAGGCGTGCATGTGCAGGCTGAGTCGCAGGAGTTCTTTGTGCCGGGCGGGCAAAGCTATGGCATGAAGAGCTACACCATTCCCGGAGACTTCTCTTCTGCCTCCTATCCGCTGGCCGCGGCTGCGGTGACCGGCTCTGAGGTCACAATCAAGGGCGTTCTGCCCTCCCGGCAGGGAGACTCGGCCATAATCGACATCCTGAGCCGCATGGGTGCCAGGGTCTCCTGGGACAAGGAGAAAGGGGATCTCCACATCAAGGGCGGCGATCTGGAGGGCGTGGAGGTGGACGCCAGCCGCACGCCGGACCTCGTGCCTACCATTGCCGTCCTGGGCGCTGTGGCGAGCGGCAAGACGACCGTCGTGAATGCCGAGCACGTGCGCCACAAGGAGACGGACCGGCTGCATGCCATGGCCTTGGAGCTGGCCAAGATGGGCGCGGACATCCGGGAGAGGCCGGATGGGCTGGAGATTGTGGGTGGAAAGCTGCACGGGGCCAGCGTGCACGGCTACCACGATCACAGGATTGTCATGGCGCTGACGGTGGCTGGATTGGTGGCCGGCGGGACGAGGATTGACACGGCGGAAGCGGTAGATGTCTCCTATCCGGGATTCTTCTCGCAGATGGGGAAGCTGGGGGCGAGGGTGAAAGTGGGGTGAGAGGTGCCGCTCAGAATCGCAATTTAACGCTTTAAAAAGCTCATGAGGAGAAAGAGGTGGAAGCTTGAGCCTCTTCTAACTCACATTCGCCCCGCGCATTCCTTGAACTTATCCCCTCCGAAGAGAGAAAGGGTCCATGGACTTCGAACTGCATCCCGCGATCACTCTTTGCAGCAGAGCCTTCCACATCCTCGTCTCTCCCTTGCAGATGCTGACACGAGCCTTAAACGACCATCTCGACCTGCAGAGGTTCGAAGTCCTCTATATCTGCGGCAACTACTCTAGCATCTTGAGCGGCCTGGACCGCAGGTTCACATCCCTGCAGGTAAGGAGGGCATTTACCGTCTTCCAGCTTATGACCATTTTGGAGGAAAACCGTCACACGCTGCTGATCATAGAGCACGATCCTCTGCTTTATGAGGACGCGAGAGAAATGGTAGAGTATGTATCACAGGCGATGAGAGAGGCGGCGAAGAGCAGCACTGTGCTTCTCTACTCCCCTGCATCCGACCCATTTTTGGAGATGATGACCAATTATGCAGATAGAGTATTTTACTTTGCAAAAGGGCCAGGCACTGCGGCAAAGCCTTCTGCAAAGAGTTGTCGAAAAGCGCAAGCGATCTCGACTGGCGGCCAGACCACCCTGGAGGTCTTCTGATGGGCCGCAGCTTTGAGAGCGTGCGCATGGGCGTGCAGGAGCTCTCCGCTCGCTGGGTCAGGGCCGGACGGGCAATGAAGAAGGAGGATCAGGGATATGCACAGGAGTTGGCACAGATGGCCAAAAAGCATTCCTGCGAAGCATTTTATGCTCTGGACGATCCATTAGAGGCGGCCGTATTCTCCGTGCTCATTGAGCTTCTCAAAGAGAGAGAAGATCAGAGCAAACGCGAAAGGGTGGATGTTGAAGGACGAAAGTAGAGTAGAGGGTCGATATGAGGACTTGAGAAAAAAGGAAATGGCAGCAAAATGGCCAAACACGCCAAAAATAGAAAGAGCCGATGCTTGGACTTATTTGATCTTTGCCTCCGCCATCTCTTCCCGAAGCTTGCACAGGTTCTCTGCGCCGCGGACGTAGAACCAGTAGTGTACGATTACCAGCAGACCCCATCCAATCGGTGAGTAGTACATTGCCCAGGCAGGAGTAATCGTGATCGTGCCCATCATGTTTAGGGCCAGCCAAATAATGTTTACTACCAGATAAATTGCTATGTGAAGCTGGAACAGTTTCATCTGGTCTGAGACGTGAGCCTCTCGAAAGAGCCTTTTATATTCATCAATTGTACTTGTCATTTCTTTCACCTACTCATAATTAAACAATCATATAATTACGCTCTTGAACGATTTAAAGTTAATGGATCTGTTTAGACGGTATTTTATTTGCCCGAATTTGATACTATTTTTTCGTTGAACGGCGACATTCTTTCCACCTTTTGTTCCAATGAGGAATCATGCGTGGAACTTCATTCTTGTACGCAGCGTAATCCTCGCCGAACTGAATGAGAAGCCTGCTCTCCCAATGAAGCGAGCCCAGGAATAGGTAGACAGAGGCGATGAGGCAAACTAACATTAAGTTCTCGGTCATAAAGGGTGTGAGCCAGATGAGGAGAAGGCCGGACAGCAGGAAAGGATCACGAATCCAGCAATAGACCCCTTTTATACCCAGAGCAAATGCATCCGGACTTTGAGGTTTAGCAAGCTGGGCACGAATCAGGAATCGGTGAGGCGCGTCAAGGAAAGCCCTCAGGGTGGCAATTCCCATGAGGAGCTGGGCCAGAAAGAAAAGCCAGATCCATGGATGGGGAACAGCATAAACAACCTGACCGGGAGACTGGATTAGCATAATCACAAGAGGAAGGATAGTAATAACTGCAATAGTGCTGAAGAACACAGGGTACCAGGGGTCCACCCTGGAACCGAAGTGCTTTCTCGCCATATTCTTTGCCGGCAGGCCGGCCAGAAGACTGTGCAAGGTTGCAAAGCCGACAAGATAAAGAGCTACGTAGAGCGAAAAATTATCCAAAGCGATTGGCCTCCTAAATCACTGGGGATCATGCTGCCATCATATCGGCAATGGTCAAACTCGATGCGCTTGCTGATAACTACCTTCGGCTTTGCAAACTGCCTCATAAATAACCCATAGTAGATAGGATGGCAGGATATTTATCCTTGGTGATCAAAAAATATATCATAATTCGAACCGGAGGTCGATTTAAATACTATTGCTGGTTATATGACTACTATTGTGAATATAGTCCACTCAAAGAGACAACGCAAGTCAAAGACATTTCCGTTGGGGTGAACCAGTATGAATAGAGTGATCGAGAATCTGTTAGGCAAACTGGGGTTTTGCTTCAATAAGCGCCGATTATTTGAAAACAATGCAATGCTTATTCTCATAATCTTCTTTGTTACGTCTCTGATATTGTTGCAGATTACTTGCTCACAAACAGCAGATACGAATTCCAACTGGGACAAGCCTTTCGATAAACCGATGTACTTGCTGCATACCGTTGGAGGCAAATATTACGACAGTAAGGACGCAGCAGATCGAGGAGTAGAATCATTTGGTATTATAATAGACGAACGATGGATCCTAATAATAATGGGTTCATAGATATACCAAATCCAAAAACCGAGAGCGCGATCCAAAGATACAGCATTGATCAAATGATGGGACCTTATTACACCCCCAGGGAGGTCTGCGCTGTGGCGGCAGTGAAGTATCCATGCATTGTCCAGGGGAGTGATTTTATCTTATTCAACTGCAAAGATATGGCGGCACAACCTGAGAAACCCGATGAACCTGAAGAAGGACCTTGTGCGAACACCTGCGATAAAAGCAAGCACCTGACCTGGGATGGCTATGCCGGTTGCAGCTGCATTTGCGAGGACGGATGGAAGTTCGACGAGCACGGTAATTGCGTGATTGATACATCAGAGCTGGAAGAAGATCTTGAAGGCGGAATCGAGGTGGTAACTTCGCAGGGAACCACAGTGGTGAAGCCTGATGAGAAAGTACAGATAACAATATACAATGGAGAAAAAGTGACAATAAATGCAAAATGCAGAGAAGTGATTCACGAGGCGACTTTGTTATATATCTCTCAAGATCTATTCGAACCACGAAAGAACCCATCATATGGATATATAATTTGTCTTATCCTAAAAGCATGCAAGAGCCTGGAATCCGGAGAGCCCATCAAATTTCAAAAAACTGCCGAATTTGCAGACATATCTTCCTCATCTTCTGCGGATTATCTCGCTAAATTGGAAATGGGATTGCAGAGCGGATCTCTTCGCATGGAGACGGTACACGATGAGGTAGCGCTGAGCGTCAAGACGCCCACGATGACAGCATCCTCTGCGGGCAAGAACACCTTCGGCGTCGCCTACGACCCTAATAGCGGCAGCAGCTTATTGTCTGCCTATCAAAATCCAATCTACATCCAACCCAGCAATGGCAACCTTGCACCTTTCACACTTGGCAGCGGTCAGCAAGTAGAGGTAAGCTCCAGCGGCATAGGACCGATAACGACGATAGGCCAGACAATAGGTGGTTCGACATACGTCAGCCCCGATGGAAATGACATCTACGGCCCAGTTGCTGGTGAGCAGGGAGGATGCCACACTGATCCTGCCACTGGTCAAACAATCTGTGTAGAAACAGTTAGCGACTTTTCAAACCCGAGCGGAGTATCCAGCACAGTTCAATCCGGACCAAGCATATCGGTTCCCAATAGCCTGCAAGAATGCGAGACATACACCTCAGAGATATGCGGAACGTGGACTATGCAAGAAAGCCAAATCAAAGCTGTCTGGAATAATGGGGCAGAGGCAACTTTGAATGTTGAGCAGTTTGACAATAATGCCGTAGTCATTACCCGCCAAGACATAACAGGATCATCCGCCGGATTGACGGCCCGATATGAAGGCATACCGACAGGCAATCATGTAGAGGGCAGTGTCACATGGAACTGGAATGGCGCCACCTGGAGCGGAACATGGAAAGCCGACTGGTAAACGGTCTACTCCGGTGAGAAAATAATCATTCCTGGATGGAGCATCAATGTTCTCAAAAGTTGAAGAGCCTGATTATACCGTTCTTGAGAGCCTGGAGAACAATGTTGAGATCAGAGAGTACCAGCCACAGATTTGGGCGGCAACAGCTAAAGGAAGCGAGAACGGGGCCTTTGGTGCTCTGGCAGGCTATATCTTTGGAGATAACAGCCGAAAAGAGAGCATCGGAATGACTGCTCCTGTTGTTACGGACGAGGAGCGCATGGCCTTTGTCATGCCCAATAGATATGATCTGAACACTCTTCCCAAGCCCACCGACGAGCAGATAAAAATCGAATCCGTTGCTTCCAGGACATTGGCCGTCATAAGATTTTCCGGCTTTACCGGCCCGGAAAAGGACGAAAAAAATCTGAGGATTCTAGAGCAAACTTTGCAGGAGCACGGGATCAAAACCGAAGGCAAGCCCTTTGTCATGCGTTATAATCCTCCCTGGACTCCGCCCTTCATGCGCCGAAATGAGGTAGCACTACTGGTTAAACGCAAAAAAAAAATGATACTTGCAAGAGAGGCATGCAAATGACCGCAGACAATTCAAAAAACAATAGCAAAAAGAGACTAACCCCTCTCCAGTTCCACGTGACCCAGCAATGCGGCACCGAGCCGCCCTTCCAGAATGAATTCTGGAACAACAAAAAGGCCGGCATTTATGTGGATGTGGTATCCGGCGAACCGCTGTTCAGCTCGCAGGATAAATTTGATTCAGGAACCGGCTGGCCCAGCTTCACCAGGCCCTTGAAAGATGAAAATGTTGTCAACAAGATGGATAGCAGCTATGGCATGGACCGGGTGGAGGTGAAGAGCAAGAATGCCGATTCACACCTGGGTCATGTGTTCGATGACGGGCCGCATCCCACGAGGCAGCGCTACTGCATCAATTCCGCATCTTTGCGCTTTATTCCGGCGGAGGATCTGGAAAAAGAGGGCTATGGTGAATACATGAAGCGATTTGAAATATCTAAGGGCAAGGAAAAGGCTGATTCAGATCTCCAGACGGCCACTTTTGCGGCAGGCTGTTTCTGGGGCGTTGAATCTCTTTTCAAACAGACCAAGGGCGTGATGGAGACTACCGTGGGCTACACCGGCGGAAAAACTCCTGATCCCACCTATCGCCAGGTTTGCACCGGGATTACCGGCCACGCCGAGGCGGTGCGGGTATTGTATGATGCAAAAATCGTGTCCTACGAAGAGCTGCTCTCTCTTTTCTGGAGGATGCATGATCCAACCACACAAAACCGCCAGGGTCCGGATGTGGGCACGCAGTACCGCTCTGCTATCTTCTACCAAAACGAGGAGCAGAGGAAGGCAGCAGAAAGATCCAAAGAGGATTTCGACCGCTCCGGGGTCTATGTGAATAAGGCCACAACCCAAATCGTCCCGGCCTCGACTTTTTATGCGGCTGAAGAGTACCATCAGGACTATTTTAGGAAACAGGGCAGAGGAGCATGCCATGCTAAGATAGATGGCGGGAAAAAGCGCCCGCCAGATCATCTATACTAATTTTTTTATAGCTCCACCATCTTGGCGCTGACCACTCCCGACACTTCGCAGAGCTTCTTCATGATCTCATCGGATGCCATATGATCCACACTCAGCACCATGAGCTGGGGCCTCCCTTCCGCTATGCGGCCTACATGCATTCCACCGATGTTGATCTTGCTCTCACCCAGAATCACGCAGCAGGGGCCGATGATGTTGGGACGATCCTCGATGACGGCTACAACCATGTCGCCCTCGGAGGGAATGTAGGTATGATACTCGTTGAGCTGAACGATGCGCTTCTCCTTGTTGCCGGAGACCGTGCCCTGCACGACTGTCACCCTTCCGTTCTTGGTCAGCTTAAGGGTGATGGCATTGCTGTATCCGTTGGCAGACTCCGTCTTGCTCTCCAAGAGCTTGACTCCCATCTCTTTGAGAGTCCGCTGGGCATTGACGAAGTTGGCGGAGCCGTCTCCCATGAGGCAGCCGAGCAGACCGATGATGGCGGATGTGGTCACGGGCCTGGTGTCTTTCTCGGCCAGCGTTCCGCTGTAAATGAGTTCCAAAGTCTCAAAGCCCGTTCCCACGAGCTGCCCAGCCAAAGCGCCCATCTTCTCGGCCAATTTCATGAAGGGCTCCATGACGGCTAAAGTCTCAGGTGAAATGGCCGGCATGTTGATGGCATTGGTGGGTAGACCCCCTCTGGCGATGGCCAGGATTTGATCGGCGACAGCCAGGGCCACATTGACCTGCGCCTCCGCAGTCGAAGCTCCCAAGTGGGGCGTGACAATGATCTTCTCTTGACCCAGCAGGGGATTTCCGGTGGGCGGCTCCTTGGTGAAGACATCTATGGCAGCTCCGGCCACCTTTCCATCTGCAACGGCCTTGGCCAGAGCGGCTTCGTTGATGATTCCGCCCCGAGCGCAGTTGACTATGCGCACACCGGGCTTCATGATGTTGAACTCGTCCTCGTCGATGAGGTTTCTCGTCTCATTGGTCAGGGGCGTATGCACAGTTATGAAATCACCGCCACGCAGCACCGTCTCCAGATCGGCCAGGGTGATGCCCATCTCCTTGGCCCGCTCTTCCGTGACAAAGGGATCGTAAGCCAGAATTTGCATGCCGAAGGACTTCATGCGCGCCGCCACCTCCGCCCCTACTCGGCCAAGACCCACCACGCCCAAGGTCTTGTTGAAGAACTCGACGCCGGTGTATTTCTTCCGGTTCCACTCGCCCTTGTGTAGCGCTGCATTGGCCTGGGGGATATTCCTGGCTAAGGCCAGCATCATGGCAATGGTGTGCTCAGCTGCAGAGATGGTGTTTCCGCCCGGTGTATTGAGCACAATGATGCCCCTTTTCGTGGCAGCCTCCACATCCACATTGTCAATGCCCACACCCGCTCTGCCGATGACCTTGAGCCGGTCTGCCGCTTTAATGACATCTGCGGTGACCTTGGTTCCGCTGCGGATGACCAGAGCATCGTAATCCTTTATCTTCTCAATAAGCTCCTCAGGGGAGAGATTGGTAATGACATCAACGTCTGCTCCCGACGAAAGCCTCTTTACGCCTTCTTCGGCTAATGAATCGCTGACAAGAACCTTCATGAGCATTCCTTCCTCTTGGCTAAAGATGTACAAGGATTTGATTCTTTCTAGAGCGAAGACCAATCTAGCTGCACGCCAGCCAATCCAGGCTGACGGAGCGAAGTGTGCTGTTGGACCAGAGCTGGATGAACTTTTCGATGTCGAATACGCCCGTCATATCCTCAGTAGCCCGGCTGTAGGTGGCATGGCGGCCCATGTAGTCCGGCATCATGTCTTTTGACTGCCAGGCGATATGGGCCTTTCCTATGATGTTGGAATTTATATTTACCTCTAAGGAGGCATTGCCCCGCGTGTAGTCCTTAACGCTGTTGGTGGTGTTGTAGGAGCGGCTGACAATCTGTGTCTCCTTGTCCAGGTGCTGGAAATCCTTGTAGGACTCGGTGACGCTCGCGCCGGCATCGTAGTTCTTGACACAAAGGGTATCTTCGGTCTTGACATTGCCCATGGCCTGATAGAATGAGGCATGCATATCTGAAAAAGCTAAGCTGATTAAAAGAAAAATAGACAACAAAATCAGCATCATTCTAAGCGATCGCATCGTCTGGTTGATTGAACAGCTTCTATTTAAGGTGTTTGCGCTGTGATTGGATTTCCTTATTTCGTGGATACTATCTTGATGACATCCCCGTCCTTCAGCTCGTGCTTCTCTCCCAGTCTCATCTTGCTCTTGGCATCGATGGCGAAGAGGAAGCTCTCCCCGATATCGGAGTGCACCCGGAAGGCCAGGTCGCGCGCCGTGCTGCCCCGCTTCATGAGGAAGGCATCGGGCAAGATCACGCCCTTTCTGTCGGTGAACTTGCTCTCATCCTCCACCGGATAGAGCACGATGTAGTCGAGCAGCTCGAAAACGGCCCGGTTGATACACCGCTGCACGCCTGTTCCGCCGTACTGCTTCATGAGCGCCCGGATCTTCTCCAGGCCCGCCGTCTGGGCCTTGTTAAGCTGGCCCACTACCTCAAAGTCGGCATCGCCTGGCTTGTATTTGATCAACCCCGCCTTCTCGGCCATGCGCAGCGCAATCTCAGCCGACCCGCTCACAGGTATTACCAGCTCGTCTTTCAAAGCCAACAGCTTCTTGACATTCTCCGCAGGCGTTATGTCCATCTTGTTGGCTGCCAGGATCATGGGTTTGCTGTAGGCGCGTAGGAGCCCGGCAAACCTGAGAACATCCTCATCCTTCCAGCTACCCAGATCTTTCTTCATCTCCGAGACAGCACGACGGATTTGGCTGTCCGAGACCCCAGCGCCTGCCATCTGGTCTATAAGGACCTGCTCGACCTTGCCTCCCACGCCCTTGTAGTTGCGCATCAGCTTGTCCCAGTTGCGCTTGAGGATGCCGTTCAGCCACATGCTTATCTCGTACTCCAGGAACTTGACGTCGGAGACGGGATCGTGGTTGCCCAGGCCCACGGGATTTCCTTCAGCGTCCGTGCCTCCGGAGGCATCCAGCACGTGGATTACAGCTTCCGCTACGCGCAGAGCATCCAGGAACTCATTTCCCAGGCCCTTGCCCAGGTGGGCATCGGGCACCAGGCCGGCCACGTCAATCAGTTCGATGGCTATGAAGCGCTGGCCGTCCTTGCACCGTCCACAGCCTTCCTTGATGCCCAGGTCCTGGCAGGGGCAGCGGGCACGCACATAGGATACGCCGTGGTTAGCGTCGATAGTAGTAAACGGATAATTGGCAATATCCACCTCTACCAGGGTCGCTGCCTTGAAAAAAGTGGATTTGCCGGAGTTAGGCTTTCCAGCCAGCCCGACGGAGAGCATATGAAATCAGGGGTCCTTCTCTATTATCTCTGGCTTTTAATTCTCACTAACGGGTGATGCCGCTCACATCCATCTCGACGGATTTGCTCTCAAAGCGCTTGACCTTGCCCGCGGCCAGCTTCTTAGCGAGAGCCAGACCCTTATCGGAGACAGGCTTCTCCTGCACCGCACCTGCGGAAAGCGTGGCAGCGTAGAGCTTCTCGCCTGCATCCGTGCGGGTGAGAACAGTGGACCAGCCGTCGCCCGAGCCCACACTGCCCACAGAAATGTCGGCCAGCTCGCCAGCAAAGTCAAAGCAGGGGCCGCATCCCGGGAAGGTGAACTCGTCCGTCTCCTCGATCTTGACCTCGTGAGCCTTGCCAGTCTTGTCGATCGCCCGGAACATGCCCTTCTTGATCTCGAAGCGGGCCACATCCTTGGGCAGAAGCCCGAACTTGGCCTTAACCAGGCCGGTAATGAGCGCATCGTAGTCGAAGTTCTCCATGCAGAAGAGTCCGACCAAGAGCGCGATCTTGTCCTGACCGAACTGATAGGGCTCATCCAGGAGCATGACTTTTCGTAGCCCCTGGATCTGGCAGGGCGTTCCCACAAAGCCGATCTTCTTGTAGCCCTTCTCCAGGGCTTCTTTGACGGCATTGACACTGTTGGAGATGGTGTACTTGGTTCCGGCAGCGGCGCGAATCTCCTCGGTAGTGGTGGCCACATGGGTCACAGTTCGCCACTCTTCATCCCTATCTGTGACAATGGCGCAGTCTATCATGCCCGACTGCAGAGCCTGCACCAGCAGGGCAGTGGCCACGCCACCATCTTGAGCCCTGCTAAGCGTTGGTTGGGCCTGAGCGGAAACGGCCTTCTTGTAGATTCCAAGGGCCTCGTCCGCATTTCGCGTCCGTCCGAAGAGCTTGGACTCCATTACTCCCATGTCCAGGAAGGTCCTGGGGCAGTAGGTGAAGCACAGGCCGCAGAGGGGATCGTAATTTACCAGCGCGGGCTTGTTCTCCACGTGCTCAATTCTGGGGCAGAAGGCCTCGCAGGTGCCGCAGCGGCAGCATATCTCCGACTTTATGACCTTATACTCCAGCTCTCCGAATCCACATTCCAGATAAGTGGGCTCAGCAAACTTCTCCTTGGCAGCCATGATCATGATCTCCGAAAGTTGGTGGCTTAAAGATATCTCCCGACCTAAAGCTTTTATGGTTCAAAAGGTCTCAAGCAGCCAATGATCCTGGGCCTGGATATCGGTGGAGCCAACACAAAAGCCGCAAGCTCGGATGGGCTATTCGTAGAAAGCGTCTACCTGCCTCTCTGGAAGAATTCGCCCCTGAACGAGGTGCTGAGACTCTTGGCCCTGCAGGAGCCCCAGGCGGTGGCGGTCGTCATCACCGGCGAGCTGGCCGACTGCTTCACCACTAAGCGAGAGGGCATTTCGAGTCTCACTGCGGCGGTGAAGCGGGCCTTCTCCTGCCCCGTCTACTTCTGGGGCGCGAATGGCTTTGCCTGGACCGATCCACTGGAAATTGCTGCTGCCAACTGGGCCGCATCCGCGGCCTTGCTGGCACGCGAGGTAGGAGACTGCCTCTTTGTGGACATGGGCAGCACCACCACAGACCTCATCCCTATTCGTGGAGAGGCGCTGGCCGGAAAGACCGACTTTCTGCGCCTGGCCGGGGGCGATCTAGTCTACATGGGCATCTTGAGAACAAGGCTTGATGCCCTGCTGCCCGCGGCCTGGATCGGAGGGCAGAGGGTTCCGCTTGCGCCGGAATTTTTCGCCATTATCGCTGACGCCCGACTAGCTTTGGGCCTGATCTCCGAGGAGCGCTATTCATGCGATACGCCGGACGGAGCTGGAAAAGATCGCGTGGCTGCGCTGCGCCGCCTCGCCCGCTCTGTCTGTGCCGACCTGGAGGAAATTGGAGAGGCCGGTGCCCTGGCCATAGCCGAGCAGGCCTGCGAGGAGCAGAAGAGGATTCTCGTAGTGGCCATGGAGAGGCAGGCGGAAAAGCACGGCCTGACGAAGGTGGCGGCGGCGGGGATCGGCGAGGGGCTGATCGCGGAGGCGGCGGCATTCATGGGGCTGGAGTGCATGCGGCTATCGCATAGGTACGGGGCGGGAATATCGGATGTGTTCCCGGCCTATGCCGTAGCCAAGCTGGCAGAGACGGAGCTAACTGAAATTGCCAAAACTTAGGATCAAGCTATTACTATCAGGAATATGGATATTACTATGATGACTATTTCTAACTCAGAATGCGCCAATGCACATTTAATTAAATTTAAATAGTTAAAAATACAAGTAATCTTTTGGAGCCTTCCCAAGAGTCAATCCCTTTCGCCCCGAAGGCTCATACTCCCTTTAAAATCATATCAAAGACTTATTTATCAACAACTCTTCCCTGCAGCCCTTTTTGGAGACTACCCCCAAATTCGCTCTCCGAGACGCCCAGCTCCCGCGCGCGGGCAGGCGGCCTTGCGGGGAGCCAGGCAAGTGAGTCCGAACCGCCAGGCCGTTAACCTAAACTCCGCACCTTTTAATAACCAGGTTAGCCTCGATCGGAATTCCGATCTTCATCTTTTCCAGGATCGTTCTCTGTTTTTTTGATATCTCCGTTAGCTTCCATTTTCCTCCGACTTTGACCGCCCTGAGCTTCGCCAGTTCCATAAGAATCTCTTCGATGGATTTCTTGTCAAGTA
>Ga0315273_10001709_pt1 | contig 25217 bp, 26 predicted proteins | sample YL17G02_0_MG_FD_205753 | JGI IMG/M metagenome (GOLD analysis project Ga0315273, IMG submission 205753) | Sediment microbial communities from Yellowstone Lake, YNP, Wyoming, USA - YL17G02_0 | ecosystem: Environmental > Aquatic > Freshwater > Lake > Sediment | place: USA: Wyoming | collected... | reverse complement strand
GACGCCGGGCTCGTGGCCGACCGGAAGGACGGCCGCTGGGTTCACTACCGGCTCCGCCCCGAGGCGCTCGAGGAAATAGCTGAGGCGCTTCACCTCGTCCGCGAAGCGCGCCCCGGCGCCTGGCGGTCCATCACCTGCTGCTGAATCGTTGCTGGCACCTTCATCACCGAGGACCGTGACAATGACCGACCAGATCAAGGCGATCGTCCGCGAGAAATACGGCCAGGCGGCGCTCCGCGTCGTCGCCGGACAGGCCAGCTCCTGCTGCGGAGGGAGCTGCGGCACCGGGACCGCCGATCCGATCACCAGCGACCTCTATGAAGTGGCACAGGTCTCCGGCCTTCCGGCCGAAGCGGTGCTGGCCTCGCTGGGCTGCGGCAACCCGACCGCGCTCGCCGAGCTTCAGGAGGGGCAGGTGGTCCTGGACCTCGGCTCCGGCGGCGGGATCGATGTCCTGCTCTCCGCCCGACGCGTGGGTCCCACCGGCAAGGCCTACGGACTCGACATGACCGACGAGATGCTGGCCCTGGCCCGGAGCAACCAGCAGCGCTCGGGCGTCACGAATGTCGAATTTCTCAAGGGCGACATCGAGCACATCCCGCTCCCCGACGCCTCCGTGGACGTGATCATCTCGAATTGCGTCATCAACCTGGCCGCCGACAAGCGGAAGGTGTTTGCCGAGGCGTTCCGCGTGCTCAAGCCCGGCGGGCGGTTGGCCGTGTCCGACGTGGTGGTGCGTGGCGAGGTGCCCGAGGCGGTGCGCCGCAGCATGGAGCTCTGGGTCGGCTGTGTGGCCGGAGCCCTCGAGGAACAGGATTTTCTGGTGTGGCTCCGCGAGGCGGGCTTCGAAGAGCCCACCATCGAGCCGACGCGGGTCTACCGGCTGGAAGACGCCCGGCAGTTCCTGGCCGAGGCGGGGCTCGATCCCGATGCCGTCGCCGCCGATATTGACGGGAAGTTCATGGCGGCATTCGTGCGGGCGCGGAAGCCCGGTGTCTGACACCGCCGGCGTCGTCCGCCGGCTCTCCACACTCGACCGATTCCTTCCGGTCTGGATTTTCGGGGCCATGGGGCTGGGTCTCCTCCTCGGGAGGCTCTTCCCTGGGCTGGGCGCCATCCTCGATCGGGTCCAGGTGGCCGGTGTGTCCGTGCCGATCGGCCTGGGTCTCCTCTGGATGATGTACCCCGTGCTGGCCAAGGTGCGGTACGAGAGCATCGGCGCCCATGCCGCGGACCGCCGCCTGATCGGGACCTCGTTGCTCCTGAACTGGGTGGTGGGGCCGATCGTGATGTTCAGCCTGGCGTGGTGGCTCCTGCCCGACCTGCCGGCGTATCGCAACGGGCTCATCATCGTCGGGCTGGCGCGCTGCATCGCGATGGTCCTCATCTGGAACACGCTCGCCGGCGGCTCGGGAGAGCTGGCCGCCGTCCTCGTCGCGCTCAATTCGATCTTCCAGGTGCTCACCTACTCGCTGCTCGGCTATCTGTTCCTCACCGTGGTGCCCGGATTGCTCGGCGGGAGCACCGCGGCGCTGGACGTGTCGATGCTCGACATCGCCCGCTCGGTGCTGATCTTCCTCGGGGTGCCGCTGCTGGCGGGCTACTGGACCCGACGGGTGCTGGTGCGGCGGCGGGGAGCGGCATGGTACGAGGGGAAGTTCCTGCCGCGGATCGGGCCGACGGCCCTCGTCGGGCTGCTCTATACCATCGTCCTGATGTTTGCGATGCAGGGCGACCGCATCCTCGACCGGCCCGCCGACGTGCTGCGCATCGCACTCCCGCTGTTGATCTACTTCTTCGTGATGTTCAGCCTGTCCCTGCTCCTCACCTGGCGCCTGCGGTTCCGGTACGAGGAGGCCGCGGCCGTGTCCTTCACCGCGACGGGCAACAACTTCGAGCTGGCCATCGCGGTGGCCGTGGCCACCTTCGGGATCACTTCCGGGGAGGCCCTCGCCGCCGTGGTCGGTCCCCTCATCGAGGTGCCGGCGCTGATTGCGCTGGTGTACGTGGCCCTCTGGGCCCGGCGGTTCTTTCCCAGGGCGTTCACTATTTCGCCCTCCGAGTGAGCCGTTCATGCCAGCGCCGACCGCTCCCCTGCGCGTTCTGATCCTTTGCACCGGCAACTCGGCCCGCAGCCAGATTGCGGAGGCGCTGTTCGCCACCAAGGGGCGTGGCCGGTTCGTGGCCGCCAGCGCCGGCTCCCACCCGGTGGCGCGGGTCAATCCGTTCGCGATTGCGGTGCTGGCCGAGGCCGGCATCGAATGGCAGGGCCGCACGCCGCGGGGGATGGACGGTTTGGAGCGCGAACACTGGGATGTCGTGATCACGGTGTGCGACCGCGCCAAGGAAAGCTGTCCTTATTTTCCCGGCCAGCCGGTGCTGGCCCATTGGGGCATGCCCGACCCGGCCGAGGTGGAGGGGAGTGACGAAGTGAAGCGCACCGCGTTCCGGGATACGCTCGTCACCCTGAGCCGCCGCATCGACCTGCTCCTGGCCCTCCCGATCGAGCAGCTCGAACGGCTGGCGCTCGAGCCTCGACTCCGGGAGATTGGGACCCAATGAGTGACCCCACTCCTCGGGAACATCGCGTGTCGGTGTCCCGCGGCGCCCGCTGCTACACCTTGGGCGGCGCCGCGGCCGTAGAGGCGTGGGTGGTGCTGCACGGCTACGGCCAGCTGGCGTCACGCTTCCTCCGGAGCGTTGAGGCGCTGGCCACTCCGACCCGGCTGCTCGTGGCGCCGGAGGGGCTGTCGCGCTTCTACCTCGATGCGGGTGCCGGCGCAGTGGGCGCCTCGTGGATGACCCGGGAGGATCGAGGGCAGGAAATCGTGGACTACCTGGCGTACCTGGAGCAGGTGCGTGCCGAACTGGTGCCAACGGTTCCGCTCGCCGTGCTGGGGTTTTCGCAGGGTGTGGCGACGGCGGCGCGGTGGGCGGTGGCCACCGCCCCGGCGCCCACGCGACTGGTGTGCTGGGGCGGCCTGGTGCCGGGGGACATCCCGGCCAGCCGGCTGGCGCCGGTCCGGGTGACGTACGTGGTGGGGTCGGGGGACGAATGGGCCACGCCGAAGCTCGTGGACGCGCAGGCCGGGGCCCTCCGGGCGGCCGGGGTGACGGTGGACATCCATCGGTTCGAGGGGGGCCACGAGGTCCTTCCCGCCGAGGTGGCGCGGCTGGTGTAGGGAAGCTCTGCACTCGTTGGCGCCCGCCCACTCTTGTCATTGCGAGGCCACGCAGTGGCCGAATCAATCTGGCCCGAGATTGCTTCGTCGGCCCTTCCGGGGCCTCCTCGCAATGACAGAAGGTGGGTGTCCCGCAATGATAGCAGTGGGCGGTCGGGCTTGACGCAGGTTAACTGACCGATTAATTAGGAAGCATGGCGGCCACTCCTGACACCCGGTCCGGCATTCTCGATGCCGCCGAACTCCTCTTTGCCCGGCGCGGGTTTCATTCCACCACCATCAAGACCATCGCGGGTGCCGCCGGCGTCAACACCGCCCTCCTCTACTACTACTTTGCCGACAAGCAGGGGCTGTACCACGCGGTCCTCGAACGCGCCTTCGGCGGCTTGATCGCTGAGGGGGAGGGGCGGGGCATCGGCGACCTCGATCCGGAAGCCGGCATCCGGGCCTTTGTGGCGCTGCAGGCCGCCTATTTCGGCCAGCACCCGAACCGACCCCATCTCTTCGTGCGGGAGCTGATCGACCACGGGGCGGCGCATGCCGCCGGTCAACTCACCCGGCTGGCGGCCACGCTGTTCCGGCGGCTCTGCGAGGTCATCGAGCGCGGCCAGGCCTCGGGCCACTTCCGCGCGGAGCTCGACCCCCGCCGCGCCGCCATCTCCACCCTCAGCCAGGTCGCCTGGCTGCATGTGGCCCGGCCCGCCATCGGCATCCTCGTCGGCGCCGGCCCCGGAGGGCCCTCCGCCCGCTGGGTTAAAGACTATGCCGAGCACGCCGCCGAGTTTGCCCTGGCGGCGCTCCGGATCCCCGCCGCGCGTCGTGCGCGCCGCCCTCCCACAAGGACGTCCCGATGAAGCGACTGGTATTCCTCCTCCCCCTCGTCATCGGTGCGTGTGGGACTGGCGAGGCCGGCCCCATCATCGCCACCGGCACCCTGCAGGTGGACGAATTGGACATCGGGCCGATCGTGCCCTCGCGCGTGGTGCGGGTGTTTGTCGAGGAAGGAGACTCCGTCGCACCCGGCGACACCCTCGTCACCCTCACGCAGGCCACCCTGGCTCCCGATCTCGCCATCCAGGAGGCGCGCCTGCAGGCGGCCCAGGCGCAGCTGCTGGAGCTCGAGCGCGGCGCGCGACCGGCCGAACTCCGCCGCGCCGAGGCCCAGCTCGCGGCCGCGTCGGCCGAGGCGGACCGGACCGCCGCGGATCTCCGCCGCGCCGAACAGATGGCGCCGGACGGCACCATCAGCCGTCAACAGCTCGACAACGCCAGGGCGGCCGCCTCCGCTGCGGCCGCGAATTATGACGCGATGGTCGCCACACTCCGGCTGGTGCAGGAGGGCGCCCGCGCTGAACGCGTGGCGGCCGCGCGCGCCGAGGTAGCGAGCGCCCGCGGGGCCGTGGCCGGCGTGCGTGCCACGGTCGAGGACCTGGTGCTGATTGCCCCGGAGGCCGGGGTAGTCGTGGGTCGACACGTGCTGCCAGGAGAGGTGGTAGCGGCTGGGCAGTCCGCGGTTACGGTGGCGCGCGCCGAGCGGCTCTGGGCGCGGATCTATGTGGGCGAACGGTTCCTGCCGTACGTGCGACCCGGTCAGGAGGTGCTGGGAAGGCTCGACGGCGTCTCGGGCGTCCGATTCCCGGGTACCGTGGAGGTGGTGAATACCTCCGCCGAATTTACGCCGCGGGTCGCGCTCACCGAACGGGAGCGGGCCGATCTCGTCTTCGGCGTGAAGGTGCGCTTCGCCGCTGATTCCACCGGCCTCCTCAAGGCGGGCCTGCCGATCACCGTGACACTCCCCGCCCAATCGGACGCGGCCCGATGAACGACGACGCCGCCATCCACACTGCGGGACTCCGCAAGGTGTTCGGCCATCTCGCCGCGGTCGAAGGGCTCGACCTGACCGTGGGCCGGGGCGAGGTGTTCGGCCTGCTCGGTCCCAACGGCTCCGGGAAGACCACGACCATCCGCATGCTGACCGGATTGGTGACCCCGACCAACGGCCGGGCCACGGTGGACGGAGTGGACGTCACCGAGGCGCCCGAGGTGGTGCGCCGCCGGATCGGGTACATGTCGCAGCGCTTCGGCCTCTACGACGACCTCACGGTGACGGAGAACATCCGGTTCTATGCGTCGATCTACGGGCTTCGGGGGGAAGTCCGGACCCGCCGGCTCGAGGAGCTGGCGGCGGAGCTCGGCTTCGGCGAGCGGCTCCATCAGATGGCCGGCACCCTCAGCAACGGCTGGAAGCAGCGGCTGGCCCTCGCCTGCGCCACGGCCCACCGGCCCAGCGTGCTGTTCCTCGACGAGCCCACAGCCGGCGTGGACCCCGCCGCTCGGCGACAGTTCTGGGAACTCATCCACGGATACGCGCGGCAGGGCATCACCATTCTCGTCACGACCCACTATATGGACGAGGCGGAGCGCTGCGGCCGGCTGGCCTTCCTCTCCCGCGGCCACCTGATCGCGGTCGGCACCGCGGAGGAGGTCCGCCGCCAGTTCGGCCAGCCCAGTATCGAGGACGTCTTCATCGAGTTGCAGCGGCGGGACGAGGGCGTGGTCGTATGAGCCTCCGCGAGCGGATCGCCGCCTCGACCATCTGGCCGATGCTCTGGAAGGAGTTCATCCAGATGCGCCGCGACCGGCTGACCCTGGGGATGATGCTCGGTATCCCGGCCCTCCAACTGGCCATGTTCGGCTACGCCATCCAGACCGAGGTGCGCCACCTGCCCACGGTCGTCCTGGACGAATCCCGCAGCTCGGAGAGCCTGGCGCTGGTGGACCAGCTGCGGAACACCGGGAACTTCGACATCGTGGGGTACGCGCCCGACCGGAAGGCGCTCGACCAGGAAATTCGTTCCGGTCGCGCCATGGCGGGCGTCGTCATCCCGCCCACCTTCCTGACGGATCTCCGCCGCGGGCGCACCGCCGAGGCGCAGGTCATCGTAGACGCCGCCGATCCCCTCGCGTCCGGCGCCGCAATGTCCGGCGCCGCCCAGGCGGGCGCCGCCCGCTCGGCGGCCATCGTTGCGCGCTCCACCGGCCGTGACCCGCCGCTCGAGGTCCGCGTGCGCCCCTGGTACAATCCGGGACTCCGGAGCGCGGTGTATATCGTGCCGGGCATCATCGGCGTACTGCTCTCGGTCACGATGATCCTGATCACGTCGATGTCCATCGTGCGCGAGCGGGAGCGGGGCACGCTCGAGCAACTCATCGTCACGCCCATCGACAAGACCAGCCTGATGCTGGGCAAGATCGTGCCGTTCGTCCTGGTGGGCTACGTACAGATGACCGTGATCCTGCTCCTCGGCCGGCTGCTGTTCGACGTCCCCGTGCGAGGCAGTCTGGTCCTGCTGTACCTGCTGACCTTCGCCTTCATCGTGGCCAGCCTCGGGATGGGCCTCTTCATCTCGACCGTGGTGCGCACCCAGGCCCAGGCGTTGCAGCTCGGATACTTCTTCCTGATGCCCAATATCCTGCTCTCGGGGTTCATGTTCCCCCGGGAGGCCATGCCGGCCCCGGCCCGCTGGATCGGGCTCGTCCTGCCACTGACCCATTTCCTGAAGGTGCTCCGGGGCATCATTCTCAAGGACGTGGGCATCGTCGAGCTGTGGAGGCCCACCCTGGCGCTCGGCTTCCTCGCGACGCTCTTTCTCACCCTCAGCGTGCGGCGGTTCACCAAGCGGATCGACTAAGGCACCCACCTTCTGTCATTGCGGTCCAGATTGCTTCGGCCACGGCGTGGCCTCGCAATGACAGAAGTGGGCGGTCGCTTGCCCTCGCTCGGTGCTGCGTCCTACAATTAGGGGTAGGGCCGTCGTGCGTGCCGTCCGCACGCTCGCTCTCCCTGTCGAGGTGCCATGGTTCCCGCCGCTCCGCCCGCCGCTGACGCCACGCCCGTGGCCAACGCCCCGCCCCCGGCGGCGCCAGCGGTGGTGGCCGGGCTGCGGTGGGCGCTCCCGTCGCCGCGCCGGCTCATCGCCTGGCTGTTTGCGGCCCGGATGGTCCTGGCCGTCGCCACCCTCCTCGGCGCCTCGCTCGCCTGGACCCGGTCGCCCGACGTCTCCTTCATTGTCACGATCTCGGTTCTGCTGGCGTTCACGGTCACCGCCTACGGGTGGTGGGCGGTCTGGGTCAAGAGTCGGGCAACGGGGCCGACCTTCCTGCTGGTGCAGGCCGCGGTGGACCTGGGGTTGGTTACGACGCTCGTCGGCTTCACCGGCGGGGCGGAGAGTCCGCTTTCGGCGCTGTACGTGGTGGTGCTCGCGGCGTACGCCGTCCTGCTGCCGCTCTGGGCCGGGATCCTGGTCTCGCTCCTGGCCAGCGCCATCTATCTCGGCGCGGGTCTCCTGGGGGGCGACCGACTGGGCCTCCCGTTCTGGGGACAGGTCGTCATCTTCAATACGGTCTTCGGCATTGTGGCCGCGCTGGGCGCGCGGCTCCGTCGCGCCGGAGCCGAGCAGGACACGCTGGAAATGGAACTCCGGCGGGTCCGTCTCGAGGCGGACGACATCCTGCTCAATATCCGTTCCGGCGTGCTGACGGTCGACGGGTTCGGCCGGCTGGCGTTCATCAACCCGACCGCCGAGCGGCTGCTGGGCATCGACGGCCGCACCCAGGTCGGATTGCCCGTACTGGACCAGCTCAAGCCGAAGAGCTCAGAGCTGTGGGCCTGCCTGGTGGCGGGGATCCGCAGCGGCCGGAAGGTGAACCGCGCGGAAGGCATCGTGTTTCGCGGCGACGGCAGCTCGTTTCCCATCGGGCTGATGACCACCACCTTTGCCCGCGAGACGTCGCAGCATCCGTCGGTGACCGCGCTCTTCAACGACATTTCGGAGAGCAAGCGCCTGCAGGAGCTGCACCTTCGGGCCGAGCGGCTCGAGGCGGTCGCCGCGCTGAGCGCCTCGCTGGCCCACGAAATCCGAAACCCGCTCGCGTCCATCCGGAGCTCGGTGGAACAGCTGGCCTTGGCCGCGGGCGCCGGAGAAGACGAACGGGTCCTGGCCACGCTCATTGTGCGGGAGGCCGACCGGCTGAGTCGTCTCCTGAGTGAGTTTCTCGATTTTTCTCGGGTGCGGGCGGTCCGTCGTGAGTCGGTGGACCTGCGTGAGGTGGCCACAGCGGCGGTGCATCTGGTGCAGGCGCACCCCGATTGTCATCCCGACACCGTGGTGCGGGTCACGGGCCCGATCACGGTCATTGACGCCGACGAGGACCTCCTGCACCGGGTGCTCGTCAATCTGGTGCTCAACGCCGTGCAGGCCGCTGGGGGGCCCGTGACCGTGACCGTGAGCACCGGCCCGGCCCTGCAGAGCGACGTGCCCCGTGGAAGCGGCATCGAGTCGCCCGTCCGGCTGGACGTGAAAGACAACGGCCCCGGGATCCCGGACGACATCCGCGACCGGCTCTTCCAGCCGTTCGTCAGCGGTCGCCCCGGTGGGAGCGGCCTCGGTCTCGCCATCGTACAGCGGGCGGTCGAGGCTCACGGCGGTCTCATCACGGTCGCCTCGGCCGTCGGCGAGGGGACCACCTTCACCATATTCCTGCCCACCCAATGGTCGGCTGAGGAAGACGAATGAGCACCCAGCCATCGCTGCTGATTGTCGATGACGAATCCAGCATCCTGGACACGCTGCGGATCCTCCTGAAGAAAGAGGGGTTCGAGGTCACCACCGCCCAGGGCGGCAAGGCGGGCCTCGAAGCCATCCGGAGCGGCCAGTTCGACATCGTACTGAGCGATGTCCGGATGCCCCAGGTCACTGGCATCGACATCCTGCAGGCGGCCCGCGACCAGGACCCGATGACCCCGGTCATCCTGATGACGGCCCAGGCTTCGCTCCAGACTGCCATCGGGGCGGTCAACGCCGGCGCGTTCTATTACATCCAGAAGCCTTTCGCCAACGATGAGTTGCTCGCCATCCTCCGCCGTGCGGCCGAGTTCCGCTCCGTCCGGGTGGAAAACAAGCACCTCAAACAGGAAATCCGGCGGCGGGATCGGGGCAGTTCCACGCGTCCGATCGGAAAGTCCCGCCGCTTCCTCGACGTCCTGAAGCTCGCCGAGCAGGTGGCGCCCACCGACTCCACCGTCCTCATCGGCGGAGAGAGCGGCACCGGCAAGGAGGTGGTGGCGCAGCACATCCATTACCTGTCCGATCGCTCGGAGGGGCCGTTTCTCAGCATCAACTGCGGGGCGTTGCCGGAAAATCTCCTGGAGAGTGAACTCTTCGGCCATGTGAAGGGCTCGTTTACCGGGGCGGTCCGGGACAAGCAGGGCCTGTTTGCCGCCGCGCGCGGGGGAACCTTCTTCCTCGACGAGGTCGGGGAAATGCCGCCCTCCCTCCAGATCAAGCTGCTCCGGGTGCTCCAGGAGCGCGAGGTCATCCCGGTGGGCGCTACCGAGGCCATTCCGGTTGATGTGCGGATCATCGCGGCCACCAACAAGGAACTCGAGGAGGAAATCCGGCGCGGCAGCTTCCGATCCGACCTCTTCTACCGGCTCAATGTCATCGCCCTCGACCTTCCGCCGTTGCGGGAGCGCCGGGACGACTTGCTCCTCTTGGTGGAGTGGTTCCTGCAGGGCATGGCCGCGCGATCGGGCACCGAACCGAAGGCGCTCTCCTCCGAGGCGCTCGACGCAGTGATGGTCTACGACTGGCCCGGGAACGTGCGGGAACTGGAGAATGCCCTCGAGCATTCCGTCGTGTTGACACGCGGCAACCTGATTGAGCCCCAGCACCTGCCGGAACGGATCACCCGACGCCGCAAGGAACCGCTGGTGGCCGACCGCTCCTACAAGAACCCGGCCCTGGACGTGATCGAGCGGGCCTACATCATGTGGGTCCTTCAGGCCGAGGGCGGCAACAAGACCCGGGCCGCGGAGGTGTTGGGCATCGATCCCTCCACCCTGTACCGGAAATTGAGCCGATATGAGGAGAGCGCGGTGCCGGCGCCGGAATGATGCGGCGGACGCCATCGCGCCGATCCCCGCGATTCCCAACGGGCACCCCCCTCATGGGATTCCCCGGCCGAGATCATCCATTCATCTGGCACGAACGGTGGGCGTGAGCCCGCCCCTATCCCCGCCGCCCCGCTTCCCCGCTTCCCCCCCCCCGCCCGGCCCCCCTCTTGCAAAATCCCCCGCCGGGCGCTTGCAACCCGCCATGCAAACGTTGGCGCGCTATACTGTAACTCCTTGTCTACAAATTGGTTATGCCTCTGCGGCCAACGCTGGCATAGTCGTTGCCTTTCCATCCGCTCGGGAAGGAAAGAGGAAGGGACCGACCACGGTCAGCGGCAAAGTGATACCATCATTCTCTCTGGAGGCTGGACCCATGTTGAACCGCAAGGGCTTTACCCTGATCGAGCTGCTGATTGTCGTCGTCATTATCGGCATTCTGGCAGCCATCGCGATCCCCAAGTTCGCGAGCACCAAGGAAAAGGCGTACCTGGCCTCGATGAAGTCCGACCTGCGTAACCTCGCGACGGCCGAGGAAGGTTTCTTCGCCGACAACCAGGTGTACCGCACCAGCGCCGCCAGCAATCTGGCCGGCGTGGCCACCCCGGACGCCCTCATGGGCAACTTCACCCCGTCGGCCGGCGTGACTATCACCTACACCGCGACCGGTGGCACGGGCTGGAGCGCCACCACCACGCACAGCGCCACGATCAAGACCTGCGCCATCTACATCGGCGTGCCCGCAGTGGCCCCGGCCACGGTGGACGGCGAGCCGAAGTGCACGCCGTAATCACGGCCTAGGATCTGGACCTGAATCGGGGCGGCGGTCTACGGGTCGCCGTCCCTTTTCACACCCTCTCACAGGATCTCGATCATGCGCGAAGACATTCGGCAGGAAACAACGAGGCAGGCCACGGGCGCCGCAGGGACGAAGCTCGTCTTCGCCCGGCCGGCCGGCCGGGCCGGCTTCACCCTGATCGAGTTGCTCATCGTCGTGGTGATCATCGGGATCCTGGCCTCTATCGCCATCCCGAAGTTCGGGAGCACGAAGGAAAAGGCGTACGTCGCCAAGATGAAGAGCGACCTGCGCAACATGGCGACCGCGCAGGAGGCGTACTTGGGAGACAATCAGGTGTACTATGGCGGCGCGGTGCCCAACCCGCTGTTCTCGTACAACCCGTCCAGCGGGACCACCGTCACGATCGTCGAGGCCACCGCCGGCGGCTGGTCCGCCACTACCGCCTACGTCGGGACGCTCAAAATCTGCGCCATGTACTACGGATCCGCGGCGCCGGTGGCGCCCGCCACGGGAGAGGGGCTCATCGTCTGCACGCCGTAGCGAGGGCCGCAGCATGACCCGCGGGTCGGGGCCTCCACCCGGCAGGCCGCCAGGCGGCCCGCCGGGTGGCCCGCTTCGTTCGCTTCGGACCGAGCTGCTCTTCAACCTGGCGTTCCTGACTTCGGCGGCGGTGATCCTCGCCGGCATGACGACCCTCCTGGTCGCCACGCTGGATCCGGACGCCGCCGTCTGGGCGCTGGGGATCCTCTGGGCCGCGAGCACGCTGCTGTTCGTGCTCTTCGGCCGTCACCTGGTGCAACGACTCGTGCTCGGCCCGCTCAGCGAACTCTCGGCCGAGGCGGACCGGCTGGCCAGTGGACATGCTGCCGCGCCGACACCGACCTTCGAAACCCGCGAACTCGCTCACCTGGCCGGCCGCTTCCAGTCCATGGCCGAGCAGCTGCTCGACGTGCAAAGCCAGGCCATCCGCGCGGAAAAGCTGGCAGGGGTCGGCCGCCTGGCGGCTGGCGTCGCGCATGAGATCCGCAATCCGCTGGGCGCCCTCGGTACCTACGTCGAGGTGCTCCGGCAGCGCGGCGCCGATGCGTCCCTGGTGGACGGCATGCGGCGCGAGGTGGCGCGGATGGATCGGATCGTGGAGGGTTTGCTCGACTACGCCCGCCCGGGAGCACCCTCGGGGAACGCCTCACTCACCGATATCGCGCGGGATGTTGTCGGCTTCCTGGGGGATCAGGGGGCCCTGAAGGGACACGAAATCGTCCTCGAGGTGAGCGACACCACCCAGCCGGTGCGAGGGGACCGGAAGTCTCTGGAACAGGTGCTCGTGAACCTGCTACTCAACGCCCGGGACGCCTCCGCCCCGGGGGGGCGGATCTGGGTGGGGGCCGTGCCGAAAACCTTCGTTCCTCGCAACGTGCCAGAGCACCGCTCAGCGGATGCCAATGGCACGGGAAAGCCCCCCCAGCGCCCTGCGGCGCTCACCAGCCGCCGGCCCTGGCGGCCGGACCTGCCCGCGGGCACCGTGGGCGGGCTGCTTTACGTGGCCGACGAGGGCCCCGGGGTGCCTGAGGAGGACCGGGAGCGGATTTTCGACCCGTTCTATACCACCAAGGACCCGGGGCGGGGCACCGGGCTCGGCTTGGCCATCGTGGCGCGGACCGTGCATGACGCGGGGGGAGTGGTCTGGGTGGACCGCGCCCGCGAGGGCGGGGCCGTGTTCAAGATGTTCCTGCCACAGGCAGAGGCGGTTGATGCGCATTCTGGTCGTTGATGACGATCCGGGTCTCCGGCAGTCGCTGGGACTCCTGCTCTCCGAGGCTGGCCACGAGGTGACGGCCGAGGGAGACGCCCGGCGCGCCCTGGCACGGGCGCCGGAGGTCGAGCCGGATGTCATCCTGTCCGACATTCGCATGCCGGGCATGGACGGACTGGAGTTCCTGCGCCAGTATCGGACGGCTGGTGGCCGCGCGATCCTCCTCATGATGAGCGCCTACGGCACCGAAGACGCCGCCATCGCGGCGATGCGCGAGGGCGCCTACGACTACCTCCATAAGCCGTTCCGTCCGGACGAAGTGCTGCTCACGCTCCGCAAGGTGGAGGAGCGCGAGGGCCTCCGTCGTGAGGTGGCCTCGCTCCGCGCATCACTGGGCGCCGGGCAGGTGCAGGACGAAGTGGTCGCGGAGAGCGCCGCCATGCGGCACCTCCTGGAGCTGGCCAGCCGGGTCGCGGCGCACGATACCACCGTGCTCATTACGGGGGAGAGCGGGACCGGCAAGGAAGTGCTGGCCCGCGCCATCCACCGGATGAGCAATCGGGCCAATGGCCCCTTCGTCGCCATCAACTGTGCCGCCATTCCCGAGCAGCTGCTCGAGTCGGAGCTGTTCGGGCACGCGCGAGGCGCCTTTACCGGCGCCACCGGGGAGCGCGCCGGGCTGTTCGAGGAAGCTACCGACGGCACCCTGTTGCTCGACGAGATCGGGGACCTCCCCGCCGGGCTTCAGGCCAAGCTCCTCCGCGTACTCGAGGAGCGGGAAGTGCGCCGGGTCGGCGAGTCGAAGAGCCGTCCCGTCAACGCCCGCCTGGTGGCGGCCACGGCGCGCCGGCTGGAAGACGCCCGCGCGGCAGGAGAGTTTCGTGACGACCTCTACTACCGCCTGAACGTCGTCGAACTCGAGGTGCCCCCACTGCGGGAGCGACCCGAGGACGTGCCGGCCCTCCTCGCCCATTTTGCTCAGCGCACCGCCAAACGACTCGGCCACGCCATCAGCTTCAGCCCCCAGGCGCTCAGCGCCCTGAGCAGCTACCGCTGGCCCGGCAACGTCCGCGAGCTGCGCAACGCCGTCGAACGCGCGGCGGTGCTGAGTGAGACCGGGCGCCTGGAGCGGGAGTCGTTCGTCTTCGGGGCGCCGATCGCGGCCAACGGTCAAGTCAGCGGCAACGGCAACGGCCGCCCCAACGGCCCATCCGCCGATCCGGGCGACCTGGTGCTCAAGGGCCGGGTCGAAGCGCTGGAACGCGAGCTGGTGCAGCAGGCGCTGCTGGCCAGCGGCGGTAGCCGGCGTGAGGCCGCCGACCTGCTCGGCGTCAGCCTCCGGACCCTGTTCTACAAGCTCCGGCGGTACCGGCTCGAGTAGCCACCTTCCTTGCAGTTCGCGGGTTATTCTGGCCCTCCACGCGTACAACTCATTGCTCTATATCGCTTCAGCAGGCGGTATACTCCTTGCACTATAGCCGTCGTGCATCCTGAATTGTTTCCGTAAGGAAACTTCATGTCATTTCGCCGGGCCGGTTTTACCCTGATTGAACTCCTCATCGTCATCGTGATCATGGGGGTCATCGGCTTGGTTGCCTTCCCACGGATCCAATCCACCTTCCAGGCCAGCGCGCTGCGCGGGGCCCGGACGCACCTGATCACCCTCTATGGGGCCGCCCGCGGCGTAGCCGTGCAGACCAATCGGCCGGTCCGGGTGCATTTCAGCGGTAACGCGGTCTGGGTCACGGCCACGCCCCGGTTCACGGTCGGCGGGAGTGGCACGGCGGACACCATCGGGCCGGTCCAGTCGATGTACGATGTCTTTGGCGTCACGGTCAACAGCAGCGCCGACTCCCTGATGCTGGATCCCCGCGGTCTCGGATTGAACGGCGCCACCCTCGTGCTGGCGAACGCGCACGGGGCCGACACGATTTCCATCACCGGCTTCGGCCGGGTGATTCGATGAGGACTTCGGTGAGTCGGGGAGGCTTCACCATCATTGAGGTGCTGATCGCCATCGTGGTGCTCGCCATCGGTATCATCGCGCTGGTCGGATCCTCCGCCAGTTCCACCAGGATGATCGGTCGGGGGCGCAGCGCGACGCGCGCGGTCCAGGCGGCCACGGAGCGGATGGAAATCCTCCGGGCCGACGCCTATCGCACTACCCCCGACTGCACGGCGCTTGCCAACGGATCGGACTCGGCCTCCACCGGCGTCGTCACCACCTGGACGATCACCGGCGCCGGCACTCCTCGCGTCGTTCAGGTCATCTCGCGCTACCGGGTGCCCGGTCGCCTCAAGGCGGACACCCTCACCACTCAGATTCGGTGTCTCCCATGAGCGCCCGCCGCCGCGGGTTCACGCTGGTCGAGTTGATGATCGCGCTCATTCTCATGACCTTGGTCGGCACGGTCATCTTCCAACTGTTGAACAGAACCCAGCGCGTCTCCACCGCGCAGGCCGAGCGGATGATGCTGCAGTCCAGCGTGCGCACCGGGGCCCTGGTCGTGCCGGCGGAACTTCGGGAGTTGTCCACCAGCACCGGTGGGGTGACCGACCTCGTCCACATCGATACCGACTCCATCACCTATCGGGCGGCACGCGGCGTCGGGTTCACCTGCGCGGTGACGGCCACGCAGATCAAGATCCTCAACACGACCGTGCTGCCGTTCAATGCGCTTCGGGCCATCGCACCGGGTCGCGACAGCCTGCTGCTCTTCGTGGAAAGCGATCCGGGCAGCGCCACCGATGACGTGTGGCTGCGGCTGCCTATTTCATCGGTGGCGGCGAGCACCTGTGGAACCCGTACCGCGATCGCCGTCAATACACCGAACTTCCTTGCGAGCCTCCCAGGTGGACTGCTCTCCTCCGTCGACGTCGGCGGACCGGTGCGTACCGAAGAGGTGATGCGCCTCAAGAGCTACGCCTCGGGCGGCCAGCAGTGGCTCGGCGCGGCGTCCCTCAGCGGGGGCGACGCCGTCCAGCCCATCCTGGGCCCGATCACGGCCAACGGATTCTCGCTGGCGTATTTCACGGGCGACGGCACGGCCACCACGACCCGGTCCGCCGTCCGCATGATCCGGATCACCCTGATTGGCTTGACGGAACGAGCGGTCGCGCAAGGCGGCAATTCCGGCGCCAACGTCATCCTGCAGGATACTCTGGTTGCGCGCGTGCTCCTGCGCAACGCGCCGAGGTAGCCCATGACATGCTCAACTCGCCTCTCCCGCGCACGGCCGCGACTCGACAACGAGCGTGGCGTCGCCTTGGCCGTCGCCATCTTCGCGATCGTCATCATCGGCATGCTGGTGGCCGGGATCTTTTATGCCTCGTTCCTCGAGCAGCGGACCGGCGAGAACACGGTGTACGCCCAGCAGGCCTTCGAGGCGGCGGAGAGCGGCATGGCGGACGCCCTGAGCAACTGGAATCAGTCGGTCTATGGCGCGTTCCCGGTGGACACGCCGCAGGCGCTGGCCTCCGTCACGGCGGGCAGGACCCGCTACACGCCGCTCATTACCAGACTGAACAGCACCCTGTTTCTGGTGTCGGCGCGTGGCGAGCAGTTGGACGGCGGTGGGGCCGTCCTGGCCCGGCGGATGCTGGGCACCCTCGCTCGGCTGACGCCGACGGTCGTGGATGTCCAGGCCGCCGTCACCTCGCAGGGCACCGTCAAGGTCGGCGGCAGCGCCACCGTGAACGGCAACGACCACATCCCGACGGGATGGGCGAGTTGCCCGGCGCTCGGGGCCCCGAAGGCGGGCGTGCGGACGGACGGGGTGGTGACCACGCTCGGTGGGGGAACCACCGTCGGCAGTCCGCCGGAACAGGAACACGACGCGACCGTGGTGGACTCGCTCTTCACCAATCCCTTCGAGGAATTGAAGCTGCTCTTGAACATCAACCTGACCAACGAGAACAACAACGGAATGGCGCCGAGTACCACGGGGATGCCGCTCCGTTGCAACCGGGCGCTCGAGCTCAACTGGGGAGAACCGACCGCAGTCGTCACGCAATGCCAGGGCTACTTCCCGATCATCTACCGGAATGGCAACCTCACGGTGCAGACTGGCCGCGGACAGGGCATTCTCCTGGTCGAAGGAGACTTCGAGGTGCGCGGCAATTTCGAGTTTACCGGCCTGATCATCGCCAAGGGCATGATGAAAGCCAACGGTACCGGCAACAAGATCACCGGTGGCGTCCTGGCCCAGAACGCCGACCTCACCGACATCAGCCTCATCGGCAATCCGGTCGTCAACTACTCCTCGTGCGCCATCTCCCGGGCCCTCTCGGCGAGCGCGAATGTGCGGCCCCTCACGGAGCGGAGCTGGGCACAGTTGTATAATTAGGGTTCGGGGATGGACTTCTTAGGGCGGCCCCGCGGGTTGGAGCTGCCCTTTTCTTTTGGACGGGCCTCACATCAGCAGGGTAACAATATGCAAATCAATGGCTTAACATACTTGTTCGTCGCGTCGTGCCTGGCGCTCGGCGCCTGCACCGACGGCGGCACCTCGAATCCCGAACTGGGGACCCTCACCGTTCGGCTGGCTGACGCCCCGGGCGAAGAGGTGGAGAGCGCCGTCATCTGGGTGTCTGGCGTCTCGGTGGTTGGCCAGGATGGCATCCATGTCATCAGCACGGCCACCGCCTCCTACGACTTGCTGGCCCTTCAGGGCGGGGTGACGGCGTACCTCGGCTCGGCCGAGATTCCGGTGGGGACCTACAGCCAGCTCCGGCTGCTGGTGGATTCGGCGCGGGTCACTCTCAAGTCCCCAATCACCTTCACCAGCGGGAGCAGTTCAGCCGCGCTCAGGGTGCCCAGTGGATCCACTTCCGGGCTCAAGGTGAATCTGGGCAATGTGGCGGTCGTCCCGGGGGAGACGGTCCTCCTGGTCGACTTCGACGTCTCCCGCAGCTTTGTCTTCCAGGGGCCCCCGGGCGGACCGAAGTCGGCCAGCTTCAAGCCGGTCATTCACGCGACGGTCATGGACGTGGCGGGGTCCATCGGGGGCATGGTCCAGCCCGCCTCGAGCAAGGCTGGACTCTTCGCGATTCAAGGCCTCGACACCATCGCGACAGCATCGGCCGACGGTGTCACCGGCGGGTACCTGATCCGGTACCTGGCACCTGGCACGTACAGGGTGCTGGCCCGCGCGGTCGGGTACCAAGACGGCGTCCAGGACGGCATCGTCGTGGGCAATTCACAGGCTGTTACAGGAGTTGATTTTACGCTCGTTCCGTAGAGCCGCGGCGTAGGGGCGCCTTGCGTGCGCTCCTACGCCGGACCCCGGCTTTCGCCGGGGTGACGATGGGTCGCCTTCTCGCACTGCCTCCCTGCCTCCCTGCCCCCGGCCCCGCCGTCCTCAGACGTCGCTCCCGCATCCCACCACATTCCTTGCGAAAGCGATTGCACCCGATCCTGAGCCCGAAGGTTAATGCTCCTGGTGCAGATCGGTAAGCCAATGTCATTCAATATGTTAGCGTGGTACTGAAGGTTTTGGCACATCGGTTGCCCGAGAGGGTCGTGGGCAACTCCTTCCCGCCAAGGGATTTGGGGGGCGCCGCCGGGAGGTCATGAGACCGGCAGCGAAGGTACAACGCCCTTCTTTGTGTCGAGGGTTGAGCACATAACCTCGCATCGAGTAATGGCTTGTTGAAGGTGACCTCAAGCAAGTTACTAGCTTGACAAAATTCGGGTCGGATGGTAGCGTAGCCTACCTAACTCCCCTTTTACCCCATCAGGCACCTATGGCGCTTTTCGGTCGGAAACGGACCACGGTCGCCCTGGACATCGGCAGCGGGCTGATCAAGCTCGTCGTCATTGACCACACCTCGGGCGAGCCGGTGCTCACGAAGGTGGCGTTCACCTCCGTGGTGGACGGCGCCATCGTCGAGGGCGAGGTCATGGACCCCGGCATCGTGGCCGACGCCATCCGGGGCCTCCTCGCCTCGGCCGGCATCAAGGCCAAGCGGGTGGTGACGGCCGTGGGTGGTCGTGACGTGATCATCAAGAAGATCTCGATGGACCGGATGAAGGAGGGCGAGGCCCGCGAGCAGATCCGCTGGGAGGCCGAGCAGCACGTCCCCTTCGACATGGACAACGTGGAACTCGACTTCCAGATCCTCGATCCAGACGGCGAAGGCCTCCAGATGGCCGTCCTCCTCGTGGCCGCCAAGCGGGAACTGGTCGAGACCAAGCAGACGCTGCTCTCGGATGTCGGGTTGGAGGCCGGGGTCATCGACGTCGATGCCTTTGCCCTCCACAACGCCTTCGAGCTGAACTATCCCGACGCCATGCACGGCGTGGTTGGCCTGGTCAACATTGGCCACGAGACCACCAACGTGAACATCCTGGACGAGGGCATCCCGGTCCTCACGCGGGACATCATGATCGGCACCCGCCGGTTCCGCGAGGACCTGCAGCGGGAGCGGAACATGTCGGCCGACGAGGCCGACCAACTGCTCCGCGGCTTCGAGCGGAACGAGGCGCTGGAGCCCTTGCTGGCCTCGCGCGGCGAAGAGCTGGCCGTGGGCATCGAGCGCGCGGCGGCGTTCCTCCAGTCCTCCAGCCGCTCGGCGAGCGGGCTCGCCCGGATCTTCACTTCCGGCGGTGGGTCGCGCATTCCGGGCCTCAACCGGATCCTGGCCGATCGCCTGCGGCTGCCGGTGCAGACGGCCAACCCGCTCGAGCGCCTCCAGGTGGCCGAGGGCGTGTTCGACACGATGTCGCTGGATGAAGTCGCCCCGTTGCTGATGCTGCCCGTGGGCCTGGCTCTCAGGACCGCGGCGTGAGCCCCGAGACCCGGACCGACGACTCATGATTGAAATCAATCTTCGTCCCGGCCAGAAGCGCGCGCGCGGTGGGTCACCGTTTGCCGGGCTGCAGGCGCAACTGTCCGGGCTGCGCGAGCGGATGCGAGCCCCGTTACCGGTGGTCGCCGCCGCCGTGGTCCTGCTGGCCGTGCTCTGGCTTGGCTGGTCGTGGATCAGCACGGCGCGCAGTCTCGGCGCCCTGCAGCCCCAGCTCGAGCAGGCCCGCCAGGAAAACCAGCGCTTCAAGAATTTCGTGGCCCAGAAGCGCAAGGTCGAACTGATTCGCGACTCCCTGGTGGCCCAGATCACGGTGCTGCAGAGCGTGGACGGCGAGCGCTACGTCTGGCCCCACGTGATGGACGAGGTGACGCGGGCGCTGCCGCCCTACACCTGGTTGGTGGACCTCGGTGGCTCGGCACCCGCTCCGGTGGCGCAGCCGGGGTCGCCAGGCGACACCCTCATGACCGACAGCACGCCTCCGGCGCTCCACATCCAGATCAACGGACGCACCGTGGACGTTCAGGCCTTCACCCGGTTCCTGCGGCAGCTCGAGGCGTCGCCCTGGATCGCGGAGGTCCAGCCGATCTCAGCGCTGACGATCGTGCAGGATGCCCGCCCCGTGACGGCCTTCTCGATCCGGGCCACGTTCCGCAAGGCGGATTCGGCCTATGTCCGGACCGTGCCCCTCAGCCAGTCGGTGAGGTAACCGCGCCATGGCGCTCATAAACGACGCGAACAAGACTCCGCTCCTGGCCCTCGTGCTGACCGGACTGGTGGGCTACATGCTCTACACCGGCGCCGGCATCGAAATGCTGGGGATCGACGGCGTGCAGGTCCGCAAGGCGCACGTCCTGGCGCTGCGCGACACGCTGACCAGTATCCAGGCCCAGACCGACAGCGCCAAGCGGGAGCTCGCCAAGGGCACTGCCGACGACCTGCGCAAGGAACTCGACAGCCACCGCGCCAGCCTGGCCCTGCTCCGGCAAATGGTGCCGGAACGCAACGAGGTGCCCAATCTCCTCGACGCCATTTCCACCCGCGCCAAGATCCGCGGGGTCAACTTGTCTCAGGTGGTGCCGCTCCCGGAGCAGGCGGGCCCGGCGCCGTTCAACACCTACACGTACAACATGTCGGTACTCGGGCACTATGACGAGATTGGCGAGTTCCTCTCGGACATCGCCTCCCTGCAGCGCATCATCGTGCCCCAGGGCGTGACGATGGCGCCGGCCGCCTCCGCCGCCGCCAAGGTGATGGGCGACACGACGGGTGCGCTCCTCGAAGCCAAGTTCCAGATTCGGACCTTCGTGAAGTCCGCCGAGCCGGAAGGAGCGACCAGTGGCACCTGATCGCATCGGGCTGCGCCTCTGCCTGGCCCTCGCGCTGGCCGCCTGCGGCGGCGACGCCGAGGCTCCGGCCGCCGCCGCCCCCCCGGACGTGGTGTCCGCCCCCGTGGTCGACGCCCAGGCCGCCCAGGCCGATTCGGTGGAAGCCGCGCGCATCGCGGCGGCCCGGGCCGACAGCGCGTCGGTCACCGGTCCCATGGCGCAGCGCGAAACTTTCGCCTACGCCGGCGGCAGCCGGGACCCGTTCGAGTCCCTGCTCGACATGGCCACCGCCGGTCCCGAGTTGCCCGACCTGCAGCTGGTCGGCATCTACCAGGACCTGGCCTACAACAGCAATAGCGTGGCGGTGCTGCGCGACCGTACCGACAACCGCCGGTTCAAGCTGCGGGTCGGCGATCAGCTGGGGCGCCTGAAGGTGGCGCAGATCCGTCAAAAGGATGTGGTCTTCATCGTTGAGGATTTCGGCTTCGAGCGGCAGGAAACCCTGTCGCTGACTAAGCGGGAGGAAGAGACGCCATGACCCGACTGTTCACCTGTGCCCTTGCCGTCGCGCTCACCGGGCTGGCCTCGCCCGCCCGCGCCGACGTCTCCGACCCCGGGTCAGTCACCGGCGTCAGTGTCGTCTCCGCGCCAGGACGCGCCGAGGTCGTCATCGCCATTTCCGGGGCGGTCCAGCTCAAGGACTTCATCCTGAAGGACCCGGCCCGGCTGGTCATCGACCTCACCGGCACCACCCTCGACAGCCGTGCGCTCGGGTTGTACGACGGCGTGAACCGCGGTGGCGTCCTGAACGTCCGCACCGGCCAGTACTCCGCGCAAGTCGTGCGCGTGGTGCTCGAGCTCGACGCGGTCAAGGACTACACCATCGACCAGAGCGCCAACGAGATCCGGATCTCCTTCGGCGCCGAGCGGCCGTTCCTGGCCTGGTCGAGCGCGGCCCCCGGCGAGTTCTCGGCGCCCGCGGCGCGGCCGGCCTCGGCCCGTCCGCAGGGCATGCCCGAAGTGGCGGTCATCGCCGGCACCCCGGCGGCCCAGGACGACGAGCCCCGGATTACCGTGACGTGGGACCGCGCGTCGATTGCCGACGTGGTGGCGGGCTTTGCCGCCTTCAGCGGACGCTCGATCATCCTTGGCCGCGACATCAAGGGCGAAGTGTCCGCCGAGGTCAAGAACCAGCCGTGGACCCAGGCGTTCTACGCCGTCCTGGCCACCCAGGGCCTGTCCGCGACGGAGCTGCCCGGCGGCATCATCCGGGTCGATTCCCCGAGTGCCCTCTCGGCCCTCGATTCCCTCGAGCCCCTCGAGACGGTCGTCGTTCGGATGAACTACGCTCGCGCGCGGGAAATGTCCAAGAACCTCGACGGCATCCTGACCAAGGGCCGCGGCAAGGTCTACTCCGATACCGCGTCCAATTCGCTGATCCTCACCGATACCCGGAGCCGGATCGCGAGCATCGCGAGCTTCGCCCGCGGCCTCGACATCAAGACGCCGCAGATCGCCATCCAGGCCAAGATCATCTTCGTCAACCGGACCAGCCTCCTACAGCTCGGGCTGCGGTATGACCTGGGCGGGAGTTCGACCTTCTACAACAGCGTCGTGCAGCGGCCCGACCCGGCCAATCCGGGCGACAGCTACGATCCCGGTACCACGGTCGTGGACCTGGGCGGCAATTCGATCGCCGCGGTGGGCAACCCCACGGCCAGCATCGCGCAGCCGGCCCTCGACCTCGTCTGGACCACCGCCATCGGGGGCTTCGACTTCACCGTCTTCCTGACCGCGCTGGAGCAGACCGAACTGGCCGACATCCAGGCCGAGCCGACCATCAACACCCTGGACAACCGCCAAGCCACCATCCTGGTCGGCGAGGAAACGCCGGTCCGCGTGGTGGACTACGGGTCGGCCACCGGTGGCGTCAATGCGCCACAGTCCACGGTGCAATTCAAGCAGACCGGCATCAAGCTCGTGGTCACTCCGCACGTGACGGACGACCGGCATATCGTGATGATCCTGCACACCGAGCGGTCGGCGGTGCGGCCGGTGGCGGACCAGGAACTGGGCTTCATCGTAGAAACCCAGCAGGCCGACAACCAGCTCCTCGTGGCGGACGGCGAGACCGCCGTCATCGGCGGCCTGACGGTCACCGACGTGCAGAAGACCCGCTCGGGCATCCCGATGCTCTCGCGCCTGCCGCTCCTCGGCCCGCTCTTCTCGTTCTCGAGCAACCGGGAGCAGCGCAAGGACCTGATCATCCTGGTGACGCCACGCATCCTGGACGACAACTTCTAGGCGGACCTCCGCGCGGCGCCGCCGCGCCTCCATCCACCACCCGTGAGCCCGACCCGTGTCGGGCTCACGCGTTTCCCCCGGCCGGGGCTCCGCCCGGTCGGATCACGAGGCACCCCGTGCACTTACGGTTTACCACCGCGGGCGAGTCCCACGGCCCGGCGCTCGTGGCGGTGGTCGAAGGGCTCCCGGCCGGCCTGCCCGTGGACGCGGCCTTCGTGGACGCGCAGCTCGCCCGCCGGATGCAAGGCTACGGGCGCGGGGCCCGGATGACGATCGAGCAGGACCGGATCGAGTGGCTGGCGGGCATCCGCGGTGGGGAAACCCTCGGCTCGCCGGTCGCCATGCGCATTCCCAACCGGGACTGGGCCAACTGGCAGGACGTGATGGCCCCGGAGGGCGAGCCCGGCGCGCAGCGCCGCCGCCGGGTGACCCGCCCCCGTCCGGGGCACGCCGACCTCGTCGGGGTGCTCAAGTACGACCGGGACGATGCCAGGGACATCCTGGAGCGCGCCAGCGCCCGGGAAACCGCTGCCCGCGTCGCGGCGGGTGCCCTCGCGCGCCGCCTCCTGGAGGAGTTCGGCGCGCACATCGGCAGTCACGTGGTGTCGCTCGGTGGTATCCGCGCCGAGGCGCCCATCCCGCTCCCCACGCCGCTCAACGCCGCCGCCGACCAGTCTCCCGTGCGCGTGCTCGACACCGCCGCCGAAGCGGCGATGCTGCGCCGGATCGACGAGGCCAAAGCCGCGGGGGACACCCTCGGTGGGGAAATCGAGGTCGTGGTGGAGGGGCTCGTGCCGGGGCTCGGCAGTCACGTCAGTTGGGACCGCAAGCTCGACGGCCGGCTCGCTGGGCTCCTGATGTCCATCCCGGCGGTCAAGGGCGTCGAGATCGGGCTCGGCTTCGAGGCCGCGCGCCGGCCCGGCTCCGCGGTGCACGATCCGATCGACGCCGATCCCGCGCGCGGGGCCGGGATCCGCGCCGGCTACCGGAGGCGGACCAACCACGCCGGCGGGCTGGAGGGCGGGATGACCACCGGCGAGCCGCTCGTGCTGCGCGTGGCCATGAAGCCGATCAGCACGTTGATGAGTCCGCTCCCCACCGTCGACCTGGACACCGGCCAGCCCGCGGCGGCCCAGAGCGAGCGCTCCGACGTGACCGCCGTGCCGGCCATGGGCGTGATCGCGGAGGCGATGGTGGCGATCGTCCTGGCCGACGCGATGCTGGAAAAGTTCGGCGGCGACTCCCTCGGCGAAATGCGCCGGAACCTGGACGGCTACCTCGCGGCGCTCGAGGCGCGGCGGCCGACGCTTCCGTGACGGGGCGCCACCTCATCCTGGTCGGACTCCCCGGAGTCGGGAAGAGCACCGTGGGGGCGCTGGTGGCCGCCGAATTGGGCAGACCGTTCGTGGATCTCGATGCCGTCGTCGTGCGTCGGATGGGGATGCCAGTCGAACGCATCTTCGGCGAGTTCGGAGAATCGCGTTTCCGGGAACTCGAGCGGGAGGCCATGGCCGAGCAGCTCCACGCGGGGCCGTCGGTGCTCGCGCCCGGGGGTGGCTGGGCCGCGCAACCGGGCAATTTCGAGGGGGCCAGGGCCGAGGCCCTGTTCATCTGGTTGACGGCGGCGCCCGAGGCCGCCCACCGGCGCGCGGAGCAGGGCGTGGTGCGTCCGCTCCTCGCTGGCGACGACGGCCCCGAGCGGATGGCGGCCCTGTTGGCGGAGCGGAGTTCCTTCTACGCCAGGGCGGATGTCACGGTCCGCAATGACCGGGACGATCCCGCGGTCGCGGCCGCGGAAATCGTCGCCTGGGTGCGGCGCGGTGGCTTCGCGTAGCCGGCCGCTCCGCGGCGATTTTGATGCACCTGCCTTGCCATTCGGTCACGCCCGTTCTTAGTTGCTAACGATTTTCCGGGTGGGTGGGGCCAAACAGTCTGCTCGATTTTGAGGCCTATGGCGAGTACCATGCGCAAGAAATCCAAGCTGCCGAAGTCCCCGCCGCCCAGGGCGAAGGGGTCGAAGGCGCCTGCCTCGAAGTCGAAGGCCTCCAGCACCGCGGTGCCCAAGCCCAAGGCCAAGGCCAAGGCCGTGGCG
>Ga0315273_10001707_pt1 | contig 25228 bp, 25 predicted proteins | sample YL17G02_0_MG_FD_205753 | JGI IMG/M metagenome (GOLD analysis project Ga0315273, IMG submission 205753) | Sediment microbial communities from Yellowstone Lake, YNP, Wyoming, USA - YL17G02_0 | ecosystem: Environmental > Aquatic > Freshwater > Lake > Sediment | place: USA: Wyoming | collected... | reverse complement strand
ATTTTTTCTTTTATTTTTGGCTTTTTTGTTGCATATTTTGTTTTACCGTTTACTCCTAAAAACAAGGAAGCACCTTCTTTGGTTAGCCAATTTAAAGAAAAACCTTTTAATAAGTATACGATTGAAAACTTAGGTAAAACTCAAATTACACCAGCCAAAATTGAAATAGACAGGTTATTGTCCAATAATGAAGATTACGCCTCCTCCCTATTTTTCCTGAGCTTCAGTCCCAATCTTAATCCTAAGGAAACAAAAAAAGTGTCCGGAATTATAAATATTCCCAACGAAGGACAATCGAATCCGTTGGTTATTCTCTTTAGGGGCTATATTGACCAAAAGACTTATAAAAGCGGTGATGGGACAAAAAGGGTGGGCGAGTACCTGGCAAATAATGGTTTTATAACCCTTGCTCCGGATTTTCTGGGTTATGGTGAAAGCGACAAAGAAGCCGATAATATTTTTGAATCACGTTTTCAAACCTATGTTACGGCTCTTACGCTCGTAAACTCGCTTAAATCAATCGATAAATGGGATGGTAAAAATGTTTTTATTTGGGGACACTCTAATGGAGGTCAAATTGCCTTAACAATCTTAGAAATTACCCAGCTTCCTTATCCAACGGTTCTTTGGGCTCCGGTTTCCAAACCTTTTCCCTATTCCGTACTCTACTATACGGATGAATCGGACGATAGGGGAAAGTTAATCAGGAAAGAGCTGGCAAAATTTGAAGAGCTCTACGACCCGGATCTTTATGCCATAGACCGTTATTTCGATAAAGTCCGTGCCCCCCTACAGCTTCACCAGGGGATAAACGACGACGCCGTTCCTGCTATATGGAGTGATTCACTTTCACAAAGTCTTAAGGATCTCGATAAAGACATCGCCTACCTCAAATATCCAGGCACAGACCATAACCTAAATCCTTCCTGGAGTGTGGCCGTACAGAATAGTTTAACTTTTTTTAAGAAATATTTGACAAAATAGCGATAAATAAGCCATTATAAATAAGTGAGATTAATAATTCGTTTAGCTATAAACGTCTTTGCACTATTTGTAGTTGAATACCTGGTGCCGGGGTTTCATTTTGCGGGAGTCTCTGCTGCCATCGTTGCGGCAATTGTAATCGGTATCGTGAATACGTTTATAAAACCGATTCTCCAATTAATAGCTTTGCCCGTTTCGATAATTACATTTGGTATAAGTGCTTTTTTAATTAATGTAGCTCTTCTTTGGTTATCCAGTAAAGTTGTTCCTGGCTTCACTATCAGTTCCTTTAGTACGGCAATTATTGCCTCAATAGTCCTTTCACTTGTCTCTTGGTTTCTCAATAAATTAGCCCACGAGTAAGTAAGCCTTAATTTACCCATTAATTACTTTAGTCCTAAAACCTTATTGGCTTTATTCTTAGAGAATCTCTGAACTTAACTTTATTATTAAGCTTGAGGTTCTTTTGGAGGACGAGCTTCGTTGACGTTAATTTTTCTTTCCTTTAAGTCCGACCCATTTAGTTTCTCAACAGCGCTCTTTGCTTCCTCTTCGCTTCCCATTTCGACAAAACCGAAGCCTCTGCTTCTTCCTGACATTCTATCAGTAATAACGACTGCATCTACAACCGTCCCTACCGTAGAAAAGGCAGTTTTAAGATCTTCAGATGTTACGGTATAGTCCAAATTTCCAACAAATAACTTAGTAGCCATTCTAATTACCTCCTTTCTAACGATTTAATCATCGCAAAGCCTTGAGGATTAACGGGTAGTGCCTTTCGGAGACTCACCATTAAACACACTTAGGCATAAGTATTATATACAACCATTTTACAATTTTCAATTTTCCTTTAAAATTATTGTTATGAAAACAACTTTTTCAAAGAAAAAGGTTGGAGCGGGTCTCGGTTTTCGGACACCCGACTTCTTTAAACAAAGCAAATTTTCCAAAAAAGGCCAATCGGCTAAATTTAACCAAACTCAATTTAAGACCCAGCACCGTGGAGGTTCTTAGAAAAAAACACCTTTGTTTGCTATAATACTTCCGCCACGCAATAAAGCGTGGGTATTTTTGTTACATGCCTAAATTAAATAAAGCCATAAATACGGTAATTGCCAAAGAAACCGACGGTACAATCCAGATTACCTTTACTATTCCGTATTCCTTAATCCAAGAGGGTCAGGAGCAGGCCTTATTAGAAATCTCTAAAGATATCGAAGTACCCGGCTTCCGTAAAGGTAATGCGCCCGTTGAAAAAGTCAAAGAAAAAGTAGCCCCGGCTACCATAATTGAAAAAGCCTTATCAATAATTCTCCCAAAAGCCTTAGGCGAGGCACTAACTAAACATCAAATTAAACCTTTGATTTACCCAAAATTCGAACTATTAAATGCAAAGGAAAACGAAGACTGGCAGGTTAGAGCAATAACTTGTGAATTTCCAAAGTTTGTGATAGGAGACTATCGTAAAGAAATCGTAACTACCGCCAAATCTTCTACAATTTGGACGCCCGGCAACTCCAAGGACAAACCTAAAGAAAAAACACATGAAGAAAAAGAACAAAATGTAATAAAGGTTTTACTTGCTTTTGCAGATGTGCAGATTCCAAAACCTTTAGTTGACGAAGAGGTCGATGCACGCTTAGCTAGTCTACTGGAGCGTACCGAGCGCTTGGGCCTGTCTCTTGAGAAGTATTTGTTATCCATAGGAAAGACCCCTGAAACACTACGTCAAGAATACGGGACTCAGGCCAGGGAAGCTCTAAAACTTGATATTATTTTGACTAAAATCGCGGAAGAACAAAATATAAAGATTAATGATACTGATATCGATAAGGCAATCAAAGAATCTAGTGCCGATGAAAAAGTTGCACAGAAACTTAACACCCCAGAACAAAGAAGGTTTATTGAGGCTATTCTTAAAAAACGGGCTATTCTTGATTCCTTAACGAGCTTGATATAAGATTGCACTAATTTCATGGATAAGACACATAAACTGAAAAATCTTAAACAAATAAGGCGTCAAAACGTTTTAGAATCCCTTAAAGATATTGGCTCAGGAACCGTAAAAGCCGTAAAAACAGATCTTTTGAAAGGAGCTTCACAGGACGTTCTTAATCAAATCTTCGGCTTTCGAGAGCCGCAAAAATTTCAAGCCGAAATAACACCCGGAGAAAGTTTGGAATTTAATGATATTTTTTCGGGAAAATACGAAGAAACAAAGAAGCTTAAAAATCAAATCAGCCTTGAAAGACAGCTTAGGGAAGAAGAACGAATTCTTATCGAGAGAAAAAGCGGCGAGCTTAAGCTTCAGCTCCAGGCTATTATGCAGGAAACTCTGCGCCTCGCTCAAGCAACGCAAAACTTGGCACAGGAAATTGAAATAGCCTCCATTCAGGCTCCGGCTAATCCGGGAATTTATCATCTGCTATTTTTTGAAAGATTATATGAATTTATACTTTCCTTCAGAAAAAATATTGAGCAAGGTACGGCTTGGCTTTCGGCCTTAAATAAACGGGCTGACAAAAAAAATTTCTGGGGTGTCTATAAAAAGCACGGCAGTAAGTTCCTGCTTTCTCCTGACCATTACTTGCAACGCTCAGCCGGTTAGCAATTTATGGAGATAATAGCTCCCCCTGACCAGCAAATTTTTAATCCTTCCGGACTTGAAGTTGTTTCTTTCTCACTTGAGCCTGGTGGTCACGAAACAATGTTATATTACGTGCCTCCGGCAAAAGCAGGTGACCGAACATGCCGCTCTTGCGATAATCCAGCCTTGTTTATTCTCTATGACAAAAGCCACGATGGAGAAAAATCGGTAGATACATATTGTAGAGAATGTTCGCCTGAATCTTTTTTCGAGCTTTTGAATAAGCGAAAATCAGGCTAGAACTTTTTAAAATTCATTGAATATAAATGTTTTATTCTGTAAAATAAACCGGCCTGGACGGTTAGCTCAGTTGGCTAGAGCGCTTACTTGACGTGTAAGAGGTCAGGGGTTCGAGTCCCTTACCGTCCACTCGAAAACTCGTGTACAGTTCGGTCCCGATATTGCCAAGAATGGTAAAAATTGTGCACACGAGTCCCTTACCGTCCACTCGATTGCTTAAATAACTCTATAGGTCTATGACATCCTTCCTTTTTCAAAGCGTGGAATCTCCGACAAGGAAGGATGACATATAAGCATAGCTTGGCACGCTAGCGCATTGTCAATGTTCAATTCATCCCCGCAATAATTAAATCTTATAGTTTCACTAAAGAGGAACTTGATCACCTATAATGTGTATTGCGGTTGTTCTTGAATATTGTTATAATTTGCTTAGTTCTAAAGCTTTCTTTCTCAAAGCTGCAAATAAGCGGCTTTTTTGTTTTTAAAGTATGAACATAAGAAACGTTGCCATTATTGCTCACGTTGACCACGGAAAAACTACCCTGGTTGACGCGCTATTGCGCCAATCCCATACCCAGCTCAACAAAGACCTTGATGAGGTTAAGCAGATAATGGATACAAATGACCTTGAAAGAGAAAGAGGAATTACAATATTCTCCAAAAACGCTTCAATTTTATATAAGGGCGTTAAGATCAATATAATCGATACACCCGGCCATGCTGACTTTGGCGGGGAGGTAGAACGTGTTTTATCGATGGCCGACGGAGCTTTACTTTTGGTAGATGCCAAAGAAGGTCCGATGCCCCAAACGCGTTTTGTTTTAAAACAGGCTCTAAAAATGGGCTTAAAAATTATTGTAGTCATAAATAAGATCGACAAGAAGGATGCCCGGCCGGATTATGCCATCGATAAAACTTTTAATTTGTTTTTGGAGCTTGGCGCCGATGAAGAAAACGCCATTTTTCCGATTGTTTTCGCTTCGGGCAGAAACGGCCGAGCCGGCGTTAAGTCTATTCTTTCCGAAATGACCGGAATTGAGCCCGTATTTGAAGCTATTTTGGAATATATTCCGGAGCCGAAAGGCGACCGTACCAAGCCTCTTCAATTAAGAATCTCTACATTGGGAAAAGATGATTATAAAGGTCGTATCGCAACAGGAAAAATTTCAAATGGTGTTATTAAAATAGGCCAGGATGTGGCTCACATTAATCGGGAAGGAAATATCAATACGGGTAAAATTACCTCGATTGCCACTTTTAAGGGTTTGGAGAAAGTATTTGTCGAAGAAGCCCAAGCAGGTGATATTGTCTCTGTATCGGGAATTTCAGATATAAATATCGGGGAAACGATAGCCGATATCGAAAGTCCGGTTGCTCTACCTTTGCTTGATATCGAAGAACCGACCGTCAAAATGATTTTCATGGTCAATAATTCTCCCTTCGGGGGAAAAGAAGGTGAATTCAAAACCTCAAGCCAGATAAGAAGCCGGCTTTTTAAAGAACTAGATACCGACGTTGCCCTAAGAGTTGAAGAAAATGCCAATACCACTTGGACTATTTCCGGCCGGGGAGAGCTTCATTTGGCTATTTTTATCGAAAGACTCAGACGTGAGGGATATGAATTACAGGTTAGCCGACCGCAAGTCATAACCAAGACGGTCGACGGCAAAACATTTACCCCTTATGAGAAGGTTTTTATCGAAGCCCCCGAAGAATACTCAGGCGTGGTAATCAACAAAATGGGCCAAAGACATGCCGAACTTAAAAATATGGATACCGTCGATAAAGTCGTCTACCTGGAATACTTAGTCGCGACTAAGGAATTAATCGGTTTTAGATCCGAATTTGTTACCGATACGAAAGGTTTGGGAATCATAAACACTTCCTTTGAAACATTTTTGCCGGACGATGGCTTTCAAAAAACAAGAGACAGAGGTTCTTTGGTTGCCTTTGAAACAGGTGAAACAAGACTTTACGGGCTGGTTAACGTTCAGGATAGAGGGGAAATGTTTTACGGACCGGCCGAAAAAGTCTACAAAGGGCAAGTTGTCGGGCAAAATTCAAGATACGATGATATTTGGGTTAATGTTTGTAAAGAAAAACAGCTTTCCAATATGCGGTCCAAAGGCGATGGAACTTCGGCTCATTTCAATACCCCTAAAATTATGTCTTTGGAAAATGCGCTTGAGTACATCGACGAAACCGAACTCGTTGAGGTAACACCAAAAAGTGTCAGGATAAGGAAAATAATTCTTGATGAAACGGAAAGCCGCAGAAACCGCTTTGCTCATAAAAGCTAATCGTCTTTGCTATAATAGGACTGTTAAAGGGGCCCGTGGTATACCGGTAACATGCTTCCATGGCATGGAAGAGTAGGGGGTTCAATTCCCCCCGGGTCCACCATTCCGAATTTGTTAAAGAAGTTGCCTCGGGGCTTCGCCCCTCGGCATTGGTTTCCGCCAAGAAATTCCAGGGGGTTTTGAATTCCGCCAAAAGAATTCCCGCCGAAAGTCGGCGGTTCGAGCCGATGGAAACAAGAAAATCTCTCACCCTTGAGGGATTTTCTTGTTTATAGAGATTTACGGCTTGGTTGGCTTCAATAATCCAGTTTCGCATGAGTTCGAGCCAATGATTACCTTTTCGCTCAAAATCCGATAATCTCTCCTCAATTGTTTTCTTTTCCGCCATTAAAATATTTTTTCGCTCTTGATATTCCGCAAGCTCTAACGCTTCGGCTAAATATGCGTCAGTTAGCCGTTCCAACTTTTCTTTAATGGCGGAAATATTATCGCGGAGATTTTGAACGAAAAGGTCTGATGTGTGGCGGGATTCCATACTTTCATTTTCAAGTTTAGTTAAAAACTTTTCTCGCCACTCATCAGGCAAAGAAACTTTTTGACAAAGATTTTTCACTTGTTCGACTAAAACTTCCTCCCGCAAAAAGCGATTTTCAGTACAAGTAATAGTTTTGCTCTTGTGGGTGCAACGATAATAAACAAATTTCAAACCACTTTTTTTGATATGTCTTTCGGCGGTTATGGCATAGCCACAAATACCACAAGTAGCAAAACCTAAATACTGAAAATTCTTTGGTCCTCGCTTTTTGCGGGGTTTTCCATTTTGAACAAGTGCAATCTGTATCTTGTCAAAAAGTTTCTTTGCAATCATTGGCTTATGCGAACCTTGATGCACTTCGCCTCGGTATGAAAAATATCCATAATAAAAAGGATTTTTCAAAATATGTTCTACCGAGGCGAGTGCGAGAGGTTTACCACTTCGGGAGCCAACCAAGCCGAGAGAAAACATTTTGCGTTGAATTGCCGTGAGTGTATATTCGCCAGTAGCAAAAAGCTCCAATACTTCTTTTACTTTGCCAAAAGTTTTTTTGTCAGGTTCAATCGTCCGCAAACGAGGTTCGTTAAAATAACCGATTGGAGCTTTTGCCGATAATTCACCACGGCGGATTTTTTGCCGAATACCACGCAAAATGTTTTCTCTTAAATTGTCGGTGTAATATTTTGCTTGTCCGAAAGCGACACTCAACATAAATTTTCCTTGAGGTGTCGCTTCGAACCAAAATGTCGGGAATTTTAGTGCAACAATTTTTAGCGTATCAACAAAATATATGACCTTGCCACCATCAATGCTATTTCTCGCTAAACGGTCTGGATTCCACGCTAAAATGCCCGAAGCAACACCTTTTTCAATTTCGCCAAGCATTTCATTAAAAATTTCTCTGCCTGGCTCTTTGGCGGTTTTACTCTCGTAAAATTCTTTTACAACGAAGAGATTGTTTTGCTTGGCGTATTCCCGAAGCTCCGTCAATTGAGCCTCGATACTCAAAACTTGGCGTTCTTCATCCTCACTTGATTTGCGACAATAAATAAAATATTTGATCATAGCTTCGGGAATTAAATTGATAAAAGGTTTTGCATTACACCGACAATTTTGAAATCTCTATTCATCGGCTCTTGTGCCTTTGGCACAATCCAAACTTCGTTTGGGAACCGCCGACTTTCGGCGGGAATTCTTTTGGCGGAATTCAAAACCCCCTGGAATTTCTTGGCGGAAACCAATGCCGAGGGGCGAAGCCCCGAGGCAACTTCTTTAACAAATTCGGAATGGTGGTGTTTGTTTGAAAAAGTCAGAACCCATTTTGCAGAAAATCCAAATGAATGAAACGGAAACAATGCGGACTCGGCAGGGCAAACTATTTTTCTGGGGTTTTGGAATTTGCCCTGCCTCGACTGATTTCCCGCCCGCAGGAGGGGTCTGGGGAGGAATGCGGGCGGGTTTCGGACTGGGGGTTTTCGGAAATTCGGCGGCTACAAAATCAGAAATTAAAAATTGAATAAATCTATTATTTATGCTATCCTTATTTTGTGAGCAAAGAAAGAATCTTCTCATAAGATAATACTATCAAAAGTAGCATACTATGTCAACAATATCACAAAATATAAAAAGAGTGCGAGCAAAGCAAGGTTTAACGCAGGACGACTTGGCGAAAAAAGCCGATATTAAATATTCCACACTTACAAAAATCGAGGGTGGTGTTGTTACAAAACCAAGCGTTCAAACAATCCAAAAAATCGCCAAGTCGTTAGGCGTTCCTATTGAGGAATTATTAAAATAATTTTTTTAAAAATATGACCATACCAGATTATCAATCAATAATGCTCCCTCTCCTAAAATTTGCAGGAGATAATCAAGAGCATACAATACGGGAAGCAATTGACCATATTGCTGATATTTTTAAACTGACCGAACAGGACAGAAAAGAAGTTTTACCAAGTGGCTCGCAGTACATTATTGATAATCGTGTTGGTTGGGCTAGAACTTATCTTAAAAAAGCTGGGCTGCTTGAAACTCCAAAACGATCATATTTCAAAATAACCGATCTCGGTCTTGATGTTCTTAAGAAAAATCTACCTGAAATTAATATAAAATTTCTTGCACAATTCCCTTTATTTATAGAATTTCGAAGTACAAAAAAAGAAAAAGACGAACACGAAGAACAAGAAACAGAGACTAGCTCAACACAGACCCCCCAAGAACTTTTGGAATATGGCTATCAAAAAATAAAGAAGGATTTATCTCAAGAATTATTGGGTTTTGTAAAACAAAGCTCGCCACGATTTTTTGAAAGATTAGTCGTTGAACTTTTGCTTTCTATGGGATATGGAGGTTCTAGAAAAGATGCAGGTCAAGCAATTGGTCAAAGTGGTGATGGCGGAATTGATGGGATTATAAAGGAGGACAAATTAGGTCTTGATGTTATTTATTTGCAAGCAAAGCGTTGGGAAGGCGTTGTCGGTTCAAAAGAAATTAGAAATTTCGTTGGAAGTTTGGTCGGACAAAAAGCCAATAAAGGGGTTTTTATCACCACTTCTAGTTTTACAAAAGATGCTCTAGAATATGTAAAGACAATCACGCACAAAGTTATTCTGATTGATGGAGAGATGCTAACTCAACTAATGATCGAAAATGATATCGGGGTATCAAAAGTGATAAGTTACGACATTAAAAAAATTGATTCGGATTATTTTGTTGAAGAATAAATTATGAACAAAAACATGAAACATATTATAAATTGGAAAGCATTTCTTGTTTTATTGGGTTTAGCTATGATCAGTATCGCTTGCATATTCCCTTATGTCATTTCTGTTCAAGGCGAGCTTTTAAATAAAATTGGCCAACCAATTTACGTTATATTTCTTGCTCAATTTATCCAAAGTCTCATTCTTTTTTCCGTTGTTATTTTTTTAGGTCTTTTGCTGGCAAAAAAATTAAATTTTAAGCTTCCTTTACTTGAAGCAATATTGGAAAAAGGAGACTACAAGGCTGTATTGAAAAGTATTTTAGGGAAATCAATTTTTCTAGGAATTGTCGTGGCCGTAGCTATTTATGTATTAGATATTCTTTTTGCTATGAAGGGTACGATTATTACCACCCACGAAAACTACGCTCCAATATGGCAAAAACTGCTCGCAGCTGTTTACGGAGGGGTGGCTGAAGAAATTCTGATGAGATTATTTTTGATGCTTTTCTTTGTTTGGATAAGTGCTAAATTATTTAAAAAAGTAGAACCTTCAAAAACAAGCATAGTAATGTCGATTTTTCTCGCGGCCGTAATATTTGGCTTGGGTCACTTACCAATCACAGCTTCAATAACTTCGATCACGCCGATAGTTATAGGCCGAGCAATCATTCTAAATGGAATCGGCGGAATTGTTTTTGGCTGGCTTTTCTGGAAAAAGGGTCTTGAATCAGCAATAATTGCTCATTTCACTACGGATATTTTTCTATTAACTCTTTTACCTTTATTCTTTTAATAAATTTAGAATAATTAAAAATGTTCTATTAAACACTAAAGGAAAGGTTCAAAAACCCGCCCGCATTCCTCCCCAGACCCCTCCTGCGGGCGGGAAATCAGTCGAGGCAGGGCAAATCCAAAACCCCAGAAAAATAGTTTGCCCTGCCGAGTCCGCATTGTTTCCGTTTCATTCATTTGGATTTTCTGCAAAATGGGTTCTGACTTTTTCAAACAAACACCACCATTATTACTTACTTAAAAATATATGAAGTATTTATTTGGTTTATTAATCGTAATTATTATATTTTTTGTTGCCTTTTCCCTTTTTAATATCGGGAAAAACGGTCTACCGTTTAAAAACTCTTCTTCTCAAATATCACCGACCATTCGAGATATTTCTCCGACACCGACGCCAAGTAACTTAACGAAAAAAGTAACCGGTGGGGGTATCTTATCCTTTCCCAAATACGAAATTACTATTCCCTTAGAATGGCAAGAAACTCGAGAGGTCGAGAATAAGGACAACGAAAAAGTCATTGTCTCCAAGGATAACTATCAAATTTCGATTACCCAGGGAGGATTTGGGGGAGCGGCCTGTCTTTATCCTGGAGATGCTGACATTGAGGGTCCCAGTGCGCGATATGACGGTTATAAAGAAATTACGACTTTAAGTAAAGACCTGCTAAGAAGAAGCTGGACCGGTCAGGAAATGGCCTCAAAAGGTTTCGGCATTTGCCACAAAAGCCAATACGGCTGGCAAGCACCAACACTCTATGGCCACATTTCTTTTATTACTCCTATATCAAAAATGAAATCTATATTAGAAGAGATGGATAATATTTTATCCTCTTTAAAGAAAATTTAATTAATGTATAAACTTTCTCCTTCCGATTTTAAATATTTATGGGAAGATTGTAAACATTGTTATTATCAAAAGGTAAAAAGCGGAATCAGTTTACCATCAATAGGTATGCCCGGCGTTTTTTCCAAAATGAACTCTCTTCTTCAGTCGGCAATAATGGGCATGAATTTAAAGGACGTTAATTCTGAACTTCCGGAAGGCAAAATAGAAGTGAAAGAGGGTTTCTTGCGTTCTCTTCCTATCCCGCCAATAAAAGATTGTTTTATAAACGGACGTTTCGATGTGATATCAAAGCTCAAAAACGGGGATATTGCGGTCATCGATTTCAAAATCACCGATCCTACCGAAGAAAAAATCCAAAAATACTCTCCTCAGCTTCACGCTTATAAATATGCTCTGGAAAATCCTTCTTATGGAGAAGCCAAAAAGGTTAGCAAGATGGGAATAATCGCCATTAATCCCGAAGAAATAACCTTCCCCGGGGATAAAGTAACTTTTAAAGCTATGCCTAAATGGTTTGAAATTAAGGAGGACATGGATAGTTTTTATAATTTTATATCCGAAGTATCCGATTTATTAAACGGTCCAAAGCCGCCTGAAAATCCTAACTGCCAGTGGTGTAAATACCGTCTTTGTTTTACCGCAAAAAAAGCTTCGCAAGACGAAATCCCTTTCTAATTTTTTTCCAACTGTCTTTCTGATTTTCTTTTTTTAGCCTCTAATTCTCTTTTTTCACTGGCCAATTTCAACTCGTTTCGATACTTTTGTTCTTTATCCAGCTGTTTATCCAGCTCGATTTGACATGCTTTATCCGGACAAACCGTTAAAACCGTAGTCACCAAAGAATTACCAATAACTTCCTGGTAGGTTTTTACTGCAACTCTTATTTTCCCACACCTAAAACAAACATTAGTAACTGAATTATTCATATTTTTAACTTTTTTACCAACGCCTGGATTGTCTTCGTCCGTCATTGTTGCTATATCCGGCTGAACTTCTTTCTTCTCTTGGTCTTGCTTCATTAACAATAATTTTCCTTCCTGAAAAATCTTTACCTGAAAGTTCTTTAATTGCTTTATCGGCGCAAGTGTCGTCAGTATATTCAACAAAGCCAAAGCCTTTACCTTGCCCGGTATATTTATCGGTAATTACAGTTGCAGAAGCAACGTCACCAATTTCAGCAAAAAACTGCTTAAGGTCTGCGTCTGTTGCTGTATAGGGAAGTCCTCCCACAAATAATCGTTTTGCCATATTTATCACCTCCTAGACTTACTTACGTGAGACTGTCCCTTTATGAAGAAACCATCATAAGTACGGCAATCGAAACCTAAGTAACGAAGATTATTATATCATAAATTCTTAGGAATGTACCGTGATCTATATAAATTTAAAATAATTAAATGAACTTTTGATATATAATCTTGGCAAATGAGAAAAATCTGGAAATTATTTCTAATTATTTTACTACTCGCTTTTATTATCGGGCTTCTTTTGACAGTATTGAAAAAAAATAAACAAGAGGTGTTAAGTTCTTCTGCCGGTGACAGTAATAAATTTATTTTAACCCCAACCCTTACTATAACCCCAAATCCCTCTCCTACTTTTACTCCGACACCGACGCCTAGCCCTACACCGTCACCGTCTCCGACCCCGACACTTATTCTACCACCTAAAATTGCTCCTGAATTAATTCATTCTTATATTGAAAGATTCTCCGCTCAATACAGCGTTGATCCTAATGTCTTAAGACACTTGGCTGTTTGCGAGTCAGGTTTTGACCCTTTAGCCATCAATGGTAAATACGTGGGCTTATATCAATTCGCTAAAGTTACCTGGCAAAATAACCGTATAATAATGGGCGAGGATATTAACCCGGACTTAAGATTAAATGCCGAAGAGGCTACTCAAACTGCCGCTTATTTAGTCTCGCTTGGAAAGAAAAATCTATGGCCCAATTGTTATCCTTAGGCGATACACAAAAAAATGATTATATAATGACTACCTCTTTGCAGCTTAGCTTCATTTACGTTACAATCAGAGCGTGACTAAAAATAATAATTTAGACAATTTAAGGCATTCTACTTCTCATCTTTTGGCGGCTGCGGTTATCTCTCTCTGGCCAAATACCAGGCCGACCCTCGGTCCACCCATCGAAGAGGGTTTTTACTACGATTTTGATTTCGGAAAAGATAAGATTTCCGAAGATGACCTTCCCAAAATTGAATCTGAAATGCATAAAATTGTTAGCTCATGGAAATCTTTTGAAAAAGAGGAAGTTACACCGGATAAAGCCAAAGACCTATTTAAATCTAATTCTTATAAGATTGAGCTCGTCGATGAGCTCCAAAAAGAAAACCAACCACTGACTGTATATAAATCCGGAAATTTCATCGATTTATGCCGTGGTGGCCATGTCGAAAACCCCGGTCAAGAAATAAAATATTTCAAGCTTCTTTCTGTCGCCGGCGCCTATTGGCGGGGGAGTGAGAAAAATAAAATGCTGACCCGAATTTACGGAACTGCTTTTGCCTCTCAAAAAGAATTGGAAGAATATTTGGAAAGAAGAGAGTTGGCAGAAGAGTCCGACCATAGAAAAATCGGTAAAGAACTCGATCTTTTTGTTTTTTCGGACCTTGTCGGAAAGGGTTTGCCTCTTTTGACTCCCAAGGGATCGGTAATAAGACGCGAACTGGAAAGATTTGTAGTCGATGAAGAAATCAAGCGGGGATATCAACACGTTTATACACCGCCTTTGGCCAAAACCGAACTTTACAGGGTTTCCGGGCATTACCCTTATTACAAAAAAACGATGTACCCTGTTATGAGAGTCGACGAGGACGAACTAATTCTAAGACCCATGACCTGTCCTCATCACTTCATGCTTTTTAAAAGCCGCCCGAGAAGTTATAAAGAGCTACCTCTCAAAATTGCCGAAATTTCACCCCAATTCAGATATGAAAAAAGCGGCGAACTTTCGGGTCTTATGAGGGTGCGAACTTTCATTCTTTCCGACTCCCATATTTTTACTCCTAAAGAAAGGGCCAAGGAAGTAATAAAAGACGTAATAGAACTTATTAATTTCCTTAACGGGAAGTTGGGATTTGAGGTAGGTAAAGATTACCGATTTAGGCTCTCATTGGGAGACAGGAGCGACGAAAAGAAGTATTTCAAGGACGACAAAGCCTGGGACTATGCCGAGGACGTTTTAAGAAGCGTTCTTAAGGAAATTGGGGCACCTTATTTTGAGGCGGAGAGTCAGGCGGCATTTTACGGACCGAAGATTGATGTCCAAATCAAAAAAGTTAACGGCCAGGAAGAAACGGCTTTTACGGTACAATACGACTTTGTCATGCCCAAAAGATTTGAACTCAAATATATTAACGAAAAAGGTGAGGAAGCCGAACCGGTTGTTATCCACAGAGCTTCTGTTGGAGCTTTTGAGCGAACAATGGCTTTCTTAATTGAAAAATACAAAGGAAAATTTCCTACATGGCTGGCACCAGTTCAAGTTAAAGTTTTACCCATAACTGAAAGAAATCTTGATTATGCAAACGGTGTAACAAAAAAGCTTACTATCGAAGGGATTCGAGCAGATACAGATGAAAGGAATGAAACATTACAAGCAAAAATTAGGGATGCCCAGTTAGAAAAAATCCCATATATGCTAATTGTTGGAGACAAGGAACAGCAGTCAGAAACGATTTCAGGGCGGGGTCGAAGTGGCAAGGATTACGGAGTGCATCCGCTTGAAACGTTTATAACAAACATTAAAAATGATATTGAAACAAAGAGTTTACAATGATTTGAGAAATAGCTTCAAGGATGTTACAATTTAAAAAGTTCAAGTGAGTTACAGAATCAACGACCAAATTAAAGCCCCGGAACTTAGAGTGATTGGGGATGATGGAAAGCAACTTGGAATACTGCCTCGTGATAAAGCCCTTGAAAGTGCAAAAAAACTGGGTTTAAGTTTAATCGAAATTGCACCGCAGGCGAAACCGCCGGTTGCTAAATTAACCGATCTGGGTAAATTTCGCTACCAGGAAGAAAAAAAGTTAAGAAGCCAACAAAAAAAGGCTAAAGGAGGGGAATTAAAAGAGATAAGATTTTCTCCTTTTATAGCCGAAAATGATTTCAATATTCGTCTGGCGCGTATTAAGGAATGGCTCGGTGAAAAATTTAAAGTAAAAATTGTTATTATTTTTACCGGCCGCCAGATGGGAAGTACGAGGTTTGGTTACCAAATTATAAAAAGGATATTAGACGTTTTTGGGGAAGGAGTAATCACCGATATGGAACCGAAGTTTTTTGGTCGCCGTTTGATGACTATAATCTCCCCGCTTAGTCATAAGAAAGTTGAAAATAATAACATCGAACAAAAGGAGTTGAACAATGCCAAAAGTAAAAACCAGAAAATCGTTAACAAAAAGATTTAGAATTACACGTAATGGCAAGGTTTTAAGAAGACAGGCCTTTGCCCGACATCTTAATGTCGGAAAATCTTCTAAACGACTCAGAAGATTAAGGCGGACCACAAAAGTAAAGAAAGTAATGGCAAAAAAAATTAGAAAGGTTCTTGGCAAGTAATCCGGTCGCCAGTTTATTTAAAAATGGCTAGAGTAAAAAGTACCTCATCAAGGCGTCATCGAAAATTTCTCAAAAAGGCCAAGGGCTTTACGCAAGCAAGAAGAGTCCGAATTCAGACCGCAAAAGAAGCCCTGCTTCATGCCGGGCAATACGCCTATCATGGAAGAAAACTTAAAAAGCGCGATTTGAGAGCATTATGGATAGTCAGACTAAACGCGGCCGTCCGGGAGGAAGGTTTATCCTATTCTAGATTTATGGCCGGTCTCAAAAAAGCCAAAATAGAATTGGATAGAAAAATATTGGCAGATATTGCCGTCAGCGACCCTACAACCTTTAAAAAAATCATTGCACAGATCAAATAAGAAAGATCTAATGTTCTATATAAAAATTCTGTCAGGTATATTTTTTAAATTTACCTTCCCTAACTAGGGAGGTAGGGGCATTTTACATACTACCTCCTAAAGGGGAGGTTTTTTTATTGCTTAAAAGGAAGTGATTAAAGTGAACCACGAAATTATTAGGCAAGAATCGAAAGATGATAATAGAAGGGCCAAAATAAGGGTTACTCCCTTGCAAAGATCCTTTCTAACAATTGTCAACGAATTACGGGGGTCTGGTTTCAAGTTTGGAACAGGCAAAAGTACTTTAGCTAAACCCGAAGACAGAAATTTAATATAAAGAATGCTATTTTGGGAAGCTAGACCTATACTATAAAATATAAGGCAGTATATGCGAGAGGAAATTCTTAGTCTTAAAAACCAAGCCATAAGTCAGATTCACCTGGCTAAAACAGCTGAAGAGCTTGAAGAAATAAGAATTAATTATTTGGGCAGAAGCGGAAAACTGACTCAGCTTTTCAAAAATCTATCTTCAGAACAAATTGATGAGAAAAAATTAAACGGTCTACTTCTAAACGAAGCGAAAGCTACTTTAACCACTTCGATTGCTTCGCGCAAAAACTCTTTGAAAGAATCCGCCAGAGATTGGTTCGACCCGACAATTCCAGGAATAAAACCGACTATCGGCCATTTACACCTAATAACCCAGGCTATCGATGAAATTGCCAAGACTTTTATCCAAATCGGCTTCGTTCGCGTCCGCTACCCGGAAGTGGAGTGGGATTGGTTCGCTTTCGAAGGGCTTAATATGCCCAAAGACCACCCGGCCAGGGACGAGTGGGAAACGTTTTTTATCACCTCCGCACCAGACCCGAAATTCGGTCAAATGGTCTTAACTCCCCATACATCTTCCGGTCAAATTCGGGAAATGAAAAGGGTCAAAATACCGCCTATTCGTATGATAAATATTGCCAAATGCTATCGTCGCCAGATCGACACCTCTCATGTTCCGATGTTTCACCAATTTGAAGGGCTTGTTGTCGATAAAGATATTTCGATAGTCAATCTCAAAGGAACACTCGACTACTTTGCCAGAAATTTTTTTGGTAAAGAAAGAATAACGAGATTAAGACCATTTCATTTTCAATTTACCGAACCTTCTTTCGAAGTTGACGTAAGTTGCGGGATATGTAGAGGTCGTGGGTGCAAACTGTGTAAAGAGGGCTGGTTAGAGCTGGGGGGAGCCGGTATGGTTCATCCAACGGTACTTAAAAATGGGGGGGTCGATCCCGATAAATATTCCGGTTTTGCTTTTGGCTGGGGAGTAGAGCGAACCTTTATGATGAAAGCCGGCTTATCAATTCCTGATATAAGACTTTTGTATAGCTCTGATTTAAGATTTCTAAAACAGTTCTAAAGTATGATATATCATTATATCATATACCTAATATGAATATATTAATTTCTGATGATTGGTTAAGAGAGTATTTAAAGACCGATGCGAATCAAAAGCAAATTGCCGAATGTCTTTCGCTGTGCGGTCCTTCTGTAGAAAAAGTTGAAAATAACGTATATTCGATTGAAGTTACTACTAATAGGGTTGATTGTGCTTCAGTTTTCGGTATCGCCAGGGAAGCGGCTGCGATTTTACCGACTTTTGGCATCAAAGCTATTTTTACCGACAAGAAACTCCTTCCTCTCAAATTCAAAAATAAAGTTGATTATTTATCGGTGAAAATTGACCGGGATCTTTGCCCCAGATTTACCGCAGTATTAATTAAAAATGTTCAATTATCGGATTCTCCTGATTGGCTAAAACAAAGACTAACCGACGTAGGGGTCCGGCCAATAAATAACATCGTTGATATCTCCAATTATATTATGCATGAAATAGGTCAACCTGTTCACACTTTTGATTATGGGAAAATTGGTAAATCCAAAATGCTTCTCAGAACAGCCTCTAAAGGAGAGAAAATAACCACCCTTGACGGAAAGTCACATATACTGCCGGGTGGTGATATTGTTATCGAAGACGGTTCGGGCCGGCTTATCGATCTGGCCGGAATTATGGGCGGAGCCAATAGCGCAGTTGATTCTAGGACCAAAGATGTTCTCCTTTTTGTTCAAACATACAACCCAAAAAATATTCGAAATACTTCGATGTCGTTGGCCCAAAGAACTGAAGCGGCCGAATTATTTGAAAAAGGATTAGACTCCGAATTAGTTTCGATTGGAATTTCCCGCGGGATCGAGCTTTTTTCTAAATTAACCGGCGGGAAAGCGGACAAATATATCTTAGACGTTTATCCTCTTCCTTATAAACAAAGCAGGATCACCGTTGCGCTTGAATTTATTGAAAAACAGATAGGAATTAAATTTAATAAAGACGAAATTACAAAAATGCTGACTTCTCTCGGTTTTGAAGCGAAATGGAACAGTAATAATCTGGAAATTGGCGTACCTTCTTTTCGTTCTGAGGATATTAAAATACCTGTCGATATCGTTGAAGAAGTTGCCAGATTATATGGCTATTTTAGGTTACCCAGTCAAATTATGACCGGAACCATTCCCGAACCGCTAATAAATTCGCCTTTCGATTTTGAAACGAAGATTAAAAATATTTTAAAAGGATACGGAGGCATTGAAATATACACACTTTCCTTGGTTGAAAGAAACTCTATATATACAAATAATATTTTGAAAATAAAAAATCCTTTAGGTCAAGATTCAGAATATCTCCGGACGTCTTTGGCTCCATCGCTTGTCAAGGCAGCTCAAGAAAATTCTGGGGAAAAAGAACCTTTCCATCTTTTTGAATTAGCAAATGTTTATATTCCAAATAATAACCATTTACCTTGGGAAAATATGTCTTTGGCCGGAATTATCGTCAACAGTACTTTTTTAACTGCTCGCGGCATAATAGAAGCTTTATTATCCGAACTGCATTTTTGGGGGAAATTAATTCCCGAGGAAGGAGCAAATTACTTGCCCGGTAAAAGACTCTCTATTAAAACGGCTTCCAAACAAATAGGGGAGTTTGGGGAGTTGGAGAATGGCTATTATTATTATGAACTTTCAATTGAAGATTTACGAAAATCATCAAAAGAAATTGGGAGTTATACAGTTATACCCAAGTATCCCGCTCAAATAGAAGATTTAACATTGTCATTTCCGGACAAAACTAAGATTGGCGAGGTTATGGAAACAATGAAATCTTCGGAAAAATTATTGATTGATGTTCAGTTGATAGATACGTATAAAGATTTTATTTCCTTCCGACTTTGGTACCAAAACCCTCATAAAACACTGACCAATCCCGAAGTCGAGTCATCCAGGAATAATATCCTTAAACACTTAAGGGAAAAATACGGAGCTATTCAGCAAACCTAAGCGCTACTGCCAATCCGCGAAATAACTTTCATAACCGGCATCATATCTATTGCCTGTTCTTCATTTACATCTCGGGAATATCTCAATCTAAATTCATCTAAATCTTTTTTCGCTTGCTCTATCTCTTCTGTAGATAAAGAAGTTCCTAACTTTGTTCTTATATGGAAAGCTTCAGTCATTAGAGGAAGTGCCTCGGGATATTTTTGTACGATATCTGCTACTTCGGGAAGTAAATTTTTCGAAACGACGAACCTCCACCACTTCTTTGGTTCCTCTTCGGTAAATGAAGTTAATTCAAAACCTGTTATTTTTCCCCGTTCTCTTACTATTCTAATAGGAATTGCTTTTTTGCCCTCGAAGATATCTTTTTTGTCGGAGTTGGCCCTTATTTCGCTATCGATACAATCTCGAATTTCGCGCATTTGAGTCATCCTTCTTAATCTGTTTTGAGATCTAAACCGGGTTAAATATTTCCGTTGTCTTCCTAGTTTGTCGAGTCTGGCTCCAACCTCTCGCGCTTTTCCGGCAAGAAAGTTGGGGATTTCTCCTTCAGAATCACTTATTAAAACAGGTAGATAGGTAGGAGTCTCGTTTCCGTTGAGTGCAACAATGGCTGCTTTGTTTGAGGAATCTTCAAATTCTTTACCCATGTCTTCCTCTTTTCAGGGAATTATAGCACTATCTATCAAGGGGTGGGGCTGGGTGAAGGAGAGGGGGAGGGAGAATAATTCCAGGCAACGTTAACACCAATGGTAATAGTCCTATATGATTCTTGGCCATTCGCGTCCCTGGCTTTAGCTCGAATTACATGGACACCATCCGAAAGAGTAATTGTCTGCTCATATGGCACATCGGTAAATGTTCTGATTTTATTCCCGTCTACTTCGAGTTCAACTTGGACAATATTAACCGTAGAGTCGGCATTAATTTTAATATTTATCGTATTGGATAAATTTGAATCGTGATCTTGGGGGGAATTAATATTTAGACTCACCGGGCTTCCGCTTCCACAATAATCACCAGGCGGGTGATAACGAGAATCGGTCTGCGTGTTAAGCCATTCTATTATTCCTTGTTGCCAGCGGTTAGGCTCACCCGCCTTAGCGGTTGGGTCTTCTTCTTTAAAAACAAAGTATTCCTTTTCGTCATAGTTACCTGAAGCAACATCAGCTGGAGTTGCCAACTTGCCGTCTAATCTGCAAGTTTTAAGTTTGACATGCACCGGATCGTCACCGGGTTCCGTACCTTTAATAAAATATTCACTTCTCGAGGAAAAACCATCATGGACACGGTAGCCCGAAACAGCATCTACCGATGCTGTAAGAATTCCGGATGGAGCAATAAATTTAATATCCGGTTTATCTTTCAAAAGTTCCAGAAGAACTTTTCGCCAAATAGGTGATGCGCCGGAAACACCCGAGGCAACTTGCAGCATAGGCGTAAAATCATTATTCCCAACCCATACCCCCACCAGACCAACCGAATTCCCGCCGACTGTCCAGTTGTCTCTTTTATCATTAGTCGTACCGGTTTTTACGGCCACCGTTCTTCCGGGGATATTTAAGAGAGAATTCGAACCGAAAATGTCTTTTCTGGCATTATTGTCAGCCAGAATATCGGCAATTATAAACGCTTCCTGCTCGGACAACACTCTTTTGCCTTTTTTGGGTTTGTTTTCTTCAAGAATTTTGCCGTTCGCATCTTCTACTTTAAGGATAGAGACAGGATCGACGCGATAACCACCGTTCATAAAAGCAGCGTAAGCGCTGGTTAATTCAAGAAGTCTTACCTCGCCGCCACCCAAAGTTAAAGAAAGACCTACCCGATTTAAGGTCTCTGTATTTGGTTCCAGGGTATTAATTCCCAAATCATAGGCAGTTTCTAAGGTATCTTTAATGCCCACACGAGCCAGCATCTTAACGGCGGCGATATTAATCGAATTGCCCAGGGCAAAGCGAAACTGAATAGGTCCTTTGAATTTACCGTCGTAATTTACGGGAATATAATCCGGCTGTCCGATTCCCCCAGGAAATGTCGTAGGTACGTCCATAATGAGCGTAGAAGCTGTGTAACCCTTTTTAAGGGCGGTTACATAGGTAAAAGGCTTAAATGCACTACCTGGCTGCCTAAGCGCAGATACGGCGGTATTAAACTGGCCATCATAATCGGGAGCATTAAAATCTTTCGAACCGACCATGGCCAATATTTCTCCTGTTTCCGGATTGATAGCCACGGTCGCACCGTTTGTTATATGTTGTTTTTCAACCTTGGAAATTTCCTCCTTAACAATGGTTTCTGCTTTTTCCTGAAGCTTAAGATCAAGCGTTGTTGTAACCTTTAACCCTCCTTGTTCAACAACAGCCTCCGGGTACCTTTCAGATAAAACCTTTTCAACATACTGGACAAAGTGGGGGGCTTTGAAACTGGCACCCTTTTCTTGAAAGATAATATTTTCAATTTCTTTTTTTGCCGTTTCTTCCTGGTCTTTAGTAATATATCCGTCTTCTCTCATTCTTCTTAAGACTTCCTGCGTCCTTCCTATATAGGCTTTCGGAGTAGACGAATAAGGAGAATAGGCAGAAGGTCTTTGCGGCAAGCCGGCTAAAATGGCTGACTCTATCAAGTTGAGATCACTGACCTTTTTCCCAAAATATACTTCGGCGGCTGATTCAACACCCCAGGCGGTTCCGCCATAAGGTGCTTCATTTAAATACATCTGTAAAATCTCGTCTTTGGAATATTTACGTTCAATTTGAATGGCTAAAATAAATTCTTTGATTTTTCGAAAGATTGTCCTCTCCGGAGAAAGGAGTACATTTTTAACCAATTGCTGGGTTAGGGTTGAACCTCCCTGGGCATACCCGCGCGTAAATATCCTTGATACACCTCTTAACATGCCCATCGGATCGAACCCCTGGTGTTTATAAAAGTTTTTATCCTCTATAGCGACCGTCGCCTGTCGTAAATAAACAGGTATTTCGGCAAAGGAAATTGCTGTTCTTCTTTGGTCTAAATAGATGTCGTATAAAATTTCACCGTTTCTATCGAGTATTTTGGTCGAAAAACCCTCACGTCTCACAATTTTATCGGGCGAAGGGAGATTGAAAGCGAAAAGAGGAAGAAGGATAAAAGTGGCGATAAAAAGTCCAACAACCGCCAAAAAGGATATTTTTACGATTTTAAGTATGTCACGACTCGAAAGTGGCCCAAGATAGCGAGACCGACTGTTCCTACTTCTTCTTAATCTATCTCTCCACATCTTACTTGTCATTGTAGCAAAGTACGCAAATATTTGTCTTTTTCAAAAACAACTATGATCTCCAATTTTAATTGGGCTTATAAATCAAGATAAAATTAGTATAAAATAGGTATCAAATGGATATCGAAGAGGTTTTAACAAGGGGAGTTTCGGAAATTCTTCCGAGAAAGGATGGGCTTAAAAAAATAATGGAAGCAAGGGCCATTACGCTCTACCAGGGATTTGACCCATCAATGCCAAGTTTACACTTAGGACATCTAGTAGGACTTCTTAAACTTCGGCAATTTCAAAAGCTGGGTCACAAAGTAATCTTTTTAATAGGAGATTTTACCGGCATGATTGGAGACCCGACCGACAAGGCTATTGCCAGAAAACAGCTTACCCGGGAAGAAGTAATCAAAAACACTGAAAAATGGAAGGAACAGGTGGCAAAAGTCTTGGAATTCGGAGGAACTAATCCAGCTAAAATCTTATTTAACTCAGAATGGAACGATAAAACCAGCTTTAAGGATCTTATTTTAATTGCTTCAAACTTTACCGTTGCTCAGATGCTGGAAAGAGACATGTTTCAGGATAGACTTGAGAAAAACGAGCCAATCTACCTTTCGGAATTTTTATATCCGGTTGCTCAAGGAATTGATTCGGTTGAAATGGAGGTTGACCTTGAAATCGGAGGAACAGACCAAATATTTAACATGCTTGCGGGGAGAACCTTACTAAAGGCTCTTAAACAAAAGGACAAATACGTGCTGGCCACGAAGCTTTTGGTCGACAAAGAAGGGAACAAGGTAGGCAAAACATCGGGCAACGCCCTCTTTTTAGATTCTTCTCCCGAAGACTTTTATGCAGGGATTATGTCGTTTCCGGACGAAGCTATTATTCCCGGCTTTGAACTATTAACAGAGCTTTCCATGCAGGGTATTCCTGAATCGGTAACTAAAGACCCAATGGGGGCTAAAAAAAAGCTTGCTTTTGAAATAGTAAAAATGCTTTGGGGAGATGAAGATGCTAAAACAAGCCAGACTGTTTTTGAAAAAACATTTCAAGAAAGAAGACCTGAATATACCCGGGAAGTAACCGCACAAGAAACGCTTGCCCAAACGATAGCTCCATATAACTCTTTAGCCAGCCTAAGCGAGGCAAAAAGACTAATAAGTGCCGGCGCCGTTGAAATTGGAGGAAAAGTAGTTAACGATCACAATACAACAGTCTCTGCGGGTGATGAAATCAGGGTAGGAAAAAAAACATTTTTAAAAGTTAAATAATGTTATTAAGCAATAAACAAAGAAAATTTTTCACAATCATTATTGTAATCGCCGGCTTAGCTTTAATCTTTACCTCCATAATTCCTTTCCTTTCCGCCTTTACAAGATAGGAAGTCTTATCAAAGTTTTTAAAAATAATAACATCTTCCTCATGCTAAAGCATACGGTTTCCGTTGAGGAAAGATGATATATCAGGTAAATAACCAATGCTTTGCATTGTCAATTCCTCCACGAATTTACATTCGTGGTATCCTTGAAACTGTTATGAAACTTTCTTCATCGGTTACTATCCTTCCCTCAATCGGTCCGGCTTATGCCAAGAAACTGGAGAAGTTGGAAATATTCACAATTGAGGATCTTCTTTTGCATACTCCTTTTAGGTATCTAGATTTTCGAAATACGAAAAGTATCACAGCTGTTATGCCTGATGAATTGGTAACAATTGGCGGGCAAATAATTTCGATGAAAAATATTTACACCAAATGGGGCAAAAAAATTCAACTGGCCAGACTTCAGGATAAAAGCGGAACAATTGAAGTCATTTGGTTTAATCAGCCTTATCTGATTAATAATTTAGCTGAAGGTACTGATGTATTTTTAGCCGGTAAGGTCGGTTGGTTTTCCAAAAAAAAGACTCTTATTTCTCCTGAATATGAAATAAGTAAAAAGGGTAAAAGCGTCCATACGGGAAGATTAATTCCGGTTTACCATGAAACCGCCGGCATTTCTTCCAAATGGCTACGCCAAAAAATTAGCCTCGCGTACCCCTCCGCAATTAAAATGTTTAAGGAATATTTGCCTTTAAATTTTATCAAAAATTCGGGTTTTTACGATTTAGCCCGCTCTATAAAAGCCGTCCATTTTCCCAAAAGTCCGACTGAGGCTAAAGAGGGAAGAAATAGGTTGGCATTTAACGAACTCCTCTTTCACCAATTAAGCAGTATTTTCAGAAAAGAGGAGTGGTTAAAAAATGAAGTTTCATATGAACTTAAAGTCGATAACACCGAGGTTTCTTCCTTTCTGGCTACGCTCCCCTTTGCTCTTACTCCCTCTCAAAAAAAAGCCAGCGCAGAAATTCTGGCCGATCTTGTGCAAAAAAAACCGATGAACAGAATACTTGAAGGAGATGTTGGTAGCGGCAAAACGGTTGTTGCAGCTATTGCTTCCTTTGTCGCTTTTACAAACGGTTACCAATCGGTATTTATGGCACCAACCCAAATATTAGCCCAACAACATTTCGAAACCCTTAATAAATTGTTCTCGCCGTTTAAGGTTAGGGTAACCTTAATTACTTCAGAAGGCATAACAAAAGATGTCGGTAAAACCGATATATTTATCGGCAC
>Ga0315273_10001705_pt1 | contig 25244 bp, 13 predicted proteins | sample YL17G02_0_MG_FD_205753 | JGI IMG/M metagenome (GOLD analysis project Ga0315273, IMG submission 205753) | Sediment microbial communities from Yellowstone Lake, YNP, Wyoming, USA - YL17G02_0 | ecosystem: Environmental > Aquatic > Freshwater > Lake > Sediment | place: USA: Wyoming | collected... | reverse complement strand
GACGTGTCGTCGGTCCTGTCACAGCGCGGCGCGCGCAAGCGGTCCGGTGGTGGGGCGGCTGGTGGACGAGCGTGCGCGCACTTGGCCGTCCGCAATGCCGGCGTGCGTCAGGCCATCGCCAGCTCGATCGCATGGTGCCTCTGCTCGACCTGGCCCGATCGGACTACGCGGCGGGCAAGGATCCGATCGCGCAAACAACCACGACCCCTGGGACTCGCGTTCCGGGGGCCGTGGTGCTTCGGGGCGGCTGTCAATCGAGCACGACCACCCGCAGTGAAGCGCTCCGTCCGCCCTGGGTGAGGCGCGCGAAGTAGATCCCCGCCCCGATCCGCGTGCCGCGATCAAGGCTCACGAGATGGGATCCAGCCTCGAGCCTCCCGAGGTCCCGCGAGCGCACGCAGCGGCCTCCCGCATCGAAGAGCTCGAGCCGGACGGGCCCCGCTTCCGCGAGCGAGAACGCGATCCTGAGATCGCCGGGCCCCGCCGGCTGGGGCCGGACCCCGAGCAGCGCAAAGCTGGCCGCGCCCGGCACCGTTACCCAGGTCTCGCCGAAGGCCGCGCCGTCCGGGGTCTCGAGCCGGTAGCCGTAGCGTCGACCCGCCGTGACGCTGCGGTCTTCGAAGCCGAGGTAGTCGGAGCCGTCTGCAGTGGCCTCGCCCAGCGGGCGCCAGGCTGCGTCTTCCCCGGCGCGGGTGACGGTCCAGTGTCCGCTGGCCGCCTGAGTCGTAAACCAGCGCAAACGCACGAGCCCGGGTTCGATGTCGGCCGAGACGAGCGAGGCCTCGACCGGCACGGAGATGTCGAACCCGCTGTCGTAGAACTGCTGGGCGAGGCTCGCGTGCCCCTGGAGGTCGGCGATCTCGGCGCCTCCGACGAGGGCGAAGTCCACGATGACGCTGTCGCCGGGGACGATACTGGCGAACGGGCCAGCGGCCAGCAACTCGACGGGGTCTCCGGTGACGGGCTGGAGGTCCGCGGCCGAGAGGTCCGCAATGTGGAAACTCGAGTCCGGGCTCATGAGCGCGTAGCGCTCGACATCCTCATCCCGCAGCGGGTTCCCCGGGGACCAGGCCCAGGCGGCCAGGGTGACGTGCTTGTCGGCATCCGCCAGGGAGCCCGGGCTCACGCCCAGGAGCTTGACCCCCACCCAGACGGGCACGTGGCCGAGGTTGCAGCCGCCCGGCACAGGCAGGTTGAAGCAGTAGTGCTCGCGGAAGAGCCGCAGCGATTCGTCGTACTGGATCCACGCCTTCATGAACCAGCCCCCCAAACCGCTGGGATCACTCGAACTCGGGGGCCAGTTCACGTAGCACTTCTTGCAGCCGCTCGCGAGTTCCGTATAGAGCCCGGCCCAGAGATTCGTCAGCGCTGCGCTGCCCTGGTTGCGGATCACGTAGCGCAGGAAGACCGAGTGCTCGAGGCCTCCGAACGACCACCCGTACACCTCCTGTCGCACCAGGATGTTCAGCGGGCGGCTGGGATCGCTGCCGGAGACGTTGCGTGCCGGGAGGTCACCGAATGAACTGATGAAGTCCAGCTCGCTCCGGGCTTGCGGATCGTAGTACGGGTTGCTCACGAGGTTCGATCGCGCCAGAACAAGTGGGTCCGCAGGCGTGAATTCGGTGGCGTACTGCGGGTCCGGCCCGGGCGACTCGTCGAGACATGCGGTGGTGACTCCGGTGAAGGCGCCGACGCTATCCACCGCCTGCGCGCCGACCCACAGTCCACCGCGCACGAGATGCTCGTAGCCCGAGCCCAACGGGTACTCGAGCGAGGCCGAGCGTCGATAGAAGTTGTTCCCGAGGAACCCGTAGTTTGTGGTTGTGAGCCCAAGAAGGTTGCCGTCGTGAATCTTGACGTCGTACATGCTGGAGTCGGCCAGGGGGGTCGTCACCGGACCACTTGCGGGCTTCGGCACCGCGGCGAAGGTAGCGTGTGGAGTGCCAGGCAGGAGCGCGAGGCACAGAATCCCCGCGCAGACGAGGAAGTGCGATCTAGCCTTGTGCATGACGGCCTCACGGCAGAACGGCGCCCGAGTCGGCGGGTGCTCGTGGCTCCGAGGGGTGCGGCTGGCCCGCCAAGGCCTATTGTGCACCCGGCGGTCCTGGCGGAACAACAACGCAACGGGATGCGGCCTCCAGGTGCCGGCAGGAGCCCGAACGCAGGCCCGTTTGACCGCTGACACACGGCGAATTCGACGTCCCGGACACTTTCACGGACTGCCTCGATTCGCTCTCACCCGGAACCGACCCAGCGCGCAGCGAGCCGGGTTGCCCCTCCCTCCTCATGCGGCGGTCTTGTTGCCCCCGGAGCGCGGGCGTAGGATTCCGGAAGTCCGGATTCGGCGTGCGCCCGCCGTCCTCCCTCGCCCCTTTGGAGGCCGCCCATGACACCGCAACGACTGCTTCGCTCCCTCGCCGTGGTACTCCCGTTCCTCGTCCTCTCGCTTGCGGAACCGAGTGCAGCCCTCGGCCAGCCGGCAGATGCCGGCCCGGCGGAACTTGCGCCCGAGGCGCGCGAGAGACTCGTGCAGGCCGCGGAGGACACGCGACTGGCACCGTGGCAGCGCGATCTCATGCTGCGCCTGGCCCGCGCGGGAACGACCGCTGCGCTTGGTTCTTCGACAGCCAGCCCCCCCGCGGTGCTTGGGACGGCGGCCGTGGACGGTGCATGGAATCTGCTCAGCGGCCCCTCGCGGGCTTGGCACAGCGCGATCTACGATCCGATGCGCGACCGCATGGTGGTCTTCGGAGGCTACGACGACTCGGGTTTGCGTAACGATGTCTGGGCGTTGTCGCTGGGTAGCACGCCGGTTTGGACACAGTTGAGCCCTACCGGAACCCCGCCGGGTGCGCGGTACGGGCACAGTGCGATCTACGACCCGGTGCGCGACCGCATGGTGGTCTTCGGGGGCTACGACGGGTTGTATCTCTACTTCAACGACGTCTGGGCGTTGTCGCTGGGGAACACGCCGGCCTGGAACAAGCTGACTCCAGCCGGCACTCCGCCAATCTGGAGGGCCTACCACAGCGCAATCTACGACTCGGCACGCGCCCGGATGGTGGTCTTCGGAGGTCACTACTGGGATGGGGCGGACCGCTACTTCAACGACGTCTGGGCGCTGTCGCTGACGGAAACGCCGGCCTGGACCAAGCTGACTCCCGCTGGTACGCCGCCGAGCACACGGCGCGAACACAGCGCGATCTACGATCCGGTACGCGCCCGGATGGTGGTCTTCGGAGGCTTCTACCACTACTACATAGACGGGGTGCCGCATCCGCTCAGCATCTACTTCAACGATGTCTGGGCGCTGTCGCTGGCGGACACGCCGGCCTGGACCAAGGTGACTCCCGCTGGTACGCCGCCGAATGCACGGTGCAGCCACATCGCGATCTGCGACCTGGTGCGCGACCGCATGGTGGTTTTCGGGGGCTACGGCCCCCTCAACGACGTCTGGGCGCTGTCGCTGGCGGACACGCCGGGCTGGACGCAGTTGACTCCTACGGGCACCCCGCCGAGTGCAAGGGCAGGCCACCGCGCGATCTACGACCCGGTGCGCGACCACATGGTGGTCTTCGGGGGCTTTGACGGGTCGTACCTCTGCTTCAACGACGTCTGGGCGCTGTCGCTGGCGGACACGCCGGCCTGGACCGAGCTGACGCCCTTGGGCACGCCGCCGATCAGGCGGAACCGCCACAGCGCGATCTACGACCCGCTGCGCGACCGGATGCTGGTCTTCGGGGGCCGGGGCAGCGACGACCCGTTCCTCGGAGACGTCTGGGCACTGTTGCTGGCGGACACGCTGGCCTGGACGCTGCTGACGCCCTCCGGCACCCCGCCGATTCCGCGATATGGTCACAGCGCGATCTACGACCCGGTGCGCGACCGCATGGTGGTCTTCGGTGGCCGGGGCAACGACAACTCGTTCCCCCGAGACGTCTGGGAGTTGTCGCTGGCAGACACGCCGGTCTGGACGAAGCTCAATCCCACGGGTACCCCGCCGAACGATGGTTTGTCTGGGGTGGGGGGGGCCAGCGCGATCTACGACCCGGTGCGCGACCGCATGCTGGTCTTCTTCAATCGGACCGTCTGGGCGCTGTCGTTAGGGGACGCGCCAGCCTGGACGCAGCTAAGTCCCACTGGCACCGCGCCGAGTACACGGCGCGATCACAGCGCGATCTACGACCCGGTGCGCGACCGCATGGTGGTCTTCGGGGGCACCAATGGCGTGACCCCCCGCAATGATGTCTGGGAGCTTTCTCTGGCGGACCCGCCGGCCTGGACGCAGTTGAGTCCCAGTGCCACCCCGCCGAGTGCCAGGGCAGGCCACAGCGCGATCTACGACCTGGTGCGAGACCGCATGGTGGTCTTTGGGGGCGGAAATGGCAACGGCACGAGCACCCTCAACGACGTCTGGGCGCTGTCGCTGGCGGACACGCTGGGCTGGACGCACCTGAGTCCCAGTGCCACCCCGCCGGGTGCGCGGGAAGACCACAGCGCAATCTACGACCCAGAGCGCGACCGCATGGTGGTATTCGGGGGCGCCTCCTCCGACGGCTTCCAGTGGCGCTACTTCGACGACGTCTGGGCGCTCGGGTGGAGCGGGAATACCGCGGTCGGCGACCCGGAGGCGCGGCCGCTCGTGAGTGGCCTGCGACCGCCAGCGCCGAATCCGACCCGCGGGACGACCGCGGTGAGCTACACCCTCGCGCGGGCGGGCCGGGTTCAGCTCGGCGTCTACGACGTGAGCGGGCGACTCGTGCGCCAACTCGTGGATGGCGAGCGACGCGCTGGAGTCGAGACGATGGTCTGGAACGGGACGGCCGAGTCGGGAGTCGGGCTGGGAGCCGGCGTGTACTTCATCCGGCTGACTGGTCCCGGGCTCCGCGAGACGCGCAGGGTGATCCTGCTGCGTTAGTGCGATTGCGTTCCCACGAAGTCCTGCTCCCCGGTGCGGCCTGCGTCGCCGCGTTCGTTGACCGCTTCGCCGAGTCGTGCCACACCCCCGGCATCGGCGCGGACTCGTGGCGCCAGAATGAAGAAGTGATCGACCGATCACGCGGAAAGGCCAGCGTCAGAATCACGCGGCTTCACATGGCCGTCTACAAACTCCAGTCCATGCGGAGGGCTGCCGCCTGACGCCGATTACCCAGCCCTTGACATGAGCTCCGGAATAGGGCTCCGGCCGGGTGTCGGCCCGGCCTTTCGTCCCCGAAGCCTCATGATGGGCCAAACGCAGACGGAAAGAGAGGGCCAGCGGGTGCAGAACAGCCGCAGCACGTCCTTGATAACCTGTCTGGGATGGCGCTCGATCCCCCGGGAGAAGAACGCCGGCAGGAGCTCCGGAGCAAGGCCCGCTTCCCGGAATTTCTGCATCAGCCAGAAGGGGTTTAGCTCGCGTTCGGGATACTGGCCGTCGATCGGATGCCGATAGAGAAAATCGGGCTTCGCCGGCGAGTGGCCGGTCTCCCGCCACTCGCGAACCGCGTTCAGGATCTGTTCTGCAAAGAGGCCGCGGGTCAGCCTGACAGCCTCCGTGAGTTCGTTCCCGTTGAGCGTGGGGAAGTGCTTGCCGACATAGGCGCGGCGGGCCACGAAGAAAGAACCGTCTGGCTCCGCCTCCATCTGGCGCCAGAGACGGTGGCGGCCGCGGCGAAACGGCAGGAAGAGCGAATTGTTCTCGTCGCTGAGGAAGAAGATGCCGCCGGGCCGAAGGAGGCGGTGAACCTCTTTCAGGAAGCCCTCCAAATCCCGCGTGTGCGAGATGACGCAGTTCGCCATCACGCCGTCGAAGCTCTCCGCCGGAGACTCCATCGCGATCCCGTCACCGTATTTCGACTCGAAATTGATCATTGGCGGATTCATTCGCTCCCCGAGGTGCTGCCCCACCCGAATCATATCCTGGTCGATTTCGACCGCCACGACGCGCTTCGCTCCGTAGATCGCGATGAGGAGCGCATCGAGCCCAAAACCGGCGCCCAGGTCCAGAATCTCGCGCCCACCGGCGTCGAGGAACCGGTGCATATCGCGCGCCTTCTGGAACATGTGCTCGATCCGGGCTGGATTGCGGATGATCCGGAGGTAGGAGTAGTACCTGTGGAAGCATTCAGGGAATTGCGCGCGAATCTCGGCGTCGCTCTGCATGAGGACGGCGCGGAGCGACGCGAGCCGGGACGCGACAAGATCCGCCATCAGCCTGCCTCATGGATTTCCGACGCCTTGGGATCTTCCGGATGAAGCGGTTCAGGGCGCCGCACCCCCCGCAGCCGCTTGGAACGTCACAGGATACGACTTCAGCACCGCTCTGTCAAAGAGACGAGAGGCGACGTGCGCCCCCGATTCCGCTCCAGCCTTCCTATTTCCGTGAGTCCCTTCACGGCGCACCGAATAGGAAGCCCTCGCCCGCCCTATTCATGAAGCGCTGCTGCGAACGCGATCTGACCGCGATCTGCCGCAAACTGCGACGCAATCCCGGAGAGTTGCGGCGACGCCCGCGCGAAGACCGGCTTCGAGGCATGTCTAGAGCGTCTCTGGGGATGCGCTGCTTGCGTTTCCGCACGCGTCGCATGACACTGCCCATCGACAGCTACTCTCTTCTGTGAGAAACGACGTCTTCGCAACGCCATCCGACCGCAGTGGTGGGAGCCGCTTCAATGTCTAAGAGTGGCACACCTTCTTCCAGGGGGCGTGGATGCGCTTGGGTGTTGGGGTCGTTCTGTGCTTGCTGGCGTTGTCCTTGGGCGCGAGTTCTGGGTGCCGCAAGCCCCTGACCCCCAACATCGAGAGGAACGAAGCCCCGGAGACGTGGATCTCGGGAGCGCCGCTGGACACGCTGACGCTCCTGGACGAATACGGCCAGCCGATCAACGATCCGGAGCCCACCGTTATCCCGGTCTCCTTCCACCTGTACTGGGCGGGTTCCGACAGGGATGGTGCCGTGGTGGGGTTCTACTACGCGGTGGTGGAGACCACCGCGACCCCGGCCGCGCCGCTGCCGGGCCCCATGCCCGGGCAATACCGCTTCACGACGAAGACCGACTCGACCTTCATATTCGCGGTTTCGGAGTTGTTCGACCGGGATCACGCCTTCTTCATCTATGCAGTGGACAACCAGGGCAAGTCGGACGCCACGCCAGCCCGCTTCATCTTCACTGCCACGGACAAGTTCCCGCCGCGGCCGGTCCTCGATCTGGCCAGGGCCACCGGGGAGACCGTCCGTCTCGATCCCAGCGGTGAGCCGGTCTCCGAGCTTCTGAGCTACCCCCGCGACCCGCTCCGTCCTGACTTCACCGACACGCTGGGGTCCGCGGGCCCCCCGAGGGACACGGTGCCCGCCTTCAGCAGGCTGGATTTCAGGTGGCACGGCGAAATCACCCAGCCAGGGACGTTCGTGACGAACTACAAGTACAAGCTCGACGAACTCGAATTCCTGCTGGCTGACTCATCCGTGCACGCCGTCTCGTATGGCCTGGATCAGCCGGGCTCCCCGCCTGTCTCCACGGGGATGAAGGTGTTCATGCTGCGCGCGCTCGATCAGGCCGGTGGCGCCGGCCAGACGACGCGGCGCTTCGTCATGAACTTCGTCCCCGACACCTGGTGGGCCGGGCCCGACCCCGCGGACTTCACGGGGCCTTCGGACGGGGAATACGACTCGCACAGCGTGGATGTCATCAGGTGGCCGAGCCGGAGCGATCCGGTCTTCATCACGAACCCCCCGCTTCCGGCGGGATCGACGTTCGGTCCAGACTCGTTCGACTACCGGCCGTCCCGGCGGCTCCCGCCGAACCGGGACTTCTTCGGGCGGCAGGGCAGGACCTTCTACGAGATCTACAAGGACCGCCTCTACGCGCGCACCGATGGTGACACGATCCACATGAACTCGTTCATCATCCTCTGGAACGGTGGCTACGACAAGGACTCGCGTTACATCCCCCGGGCCGACAGCACGGATCCCTGGCTGCGGGATCCGGACGGCGCCCTCGTCACCGGAGCGGTGCTCCAGGCTGCGGGCCGGGTCGGTTCCCCGATCGGTTTCCGCTCGCTCGTTGCCACTCGCCTGACGCCGAACGGCGTCAGGAGCATCCCGGCGTGGACCTCGATGTACCCGAACTACGAACCCGCATCGGTCTTCAGGTCCCCGCGCATCGGCGGCTACTGGCGCATGTACAAAGCGGGGAAGGCCTATGCCCTTGCCCGCAGCGAGGACGCCGACGGTGGCCTGGACAATTCCTTCAAGAATGCGGATGTCGCGATGGCTTTGGCGGACCGCGTGGACGAGGGCGGAGGCACGCCCCAGGAAGACTCGCTGCGCCGCAAGGTGCTGGTCTTTCATGTGAACAAGGCGCCCGCATTGGTCAGGACCGGGTCCCCTCCGTTCCTGCCCTACGAGAACCAGTCCATCGGCACCAGCGAGTGGAGCTTCAACCTGCGTGGCCTGGACCTGGACCCGTTCGATCCTGGATTGGCGGGTTTTGGGGGCGGTGGTCCCACTCCGAAAACGATCATCCGATACAAGATCACGCTCTACGGCCTCAGCCTCGCGGGCCGCGACACCTTCTGGACCTACCTCGCGCCGAACGGTCTGCCCTACATCCACGCCCTGGGCGAGGCGTACGCTCTGAACTTCATCCCCGGTGGGACCATGGCGGCGAATCCGTTCGCTTCGGGCCAGATCAGGGTGAGCATCCAGATCTGTGACTGCATCGACTGCGAGACCGTGCCGGGACAGGGGCGCTGCGTCGACGGCATCGACCCCCTGACCAGACCGTGGCAGGTTCCTGACCGGCCCGGTTTCACCGCGCAGAACGTCATCACCGTCAACTACACGAGACCCGCAAGCGAGCCGGATCTCGGGACTGCTTCATCGACAGCGGGCCGACCGGGGCCTGACCCGACGGGCAGGAAGGACTGAGATGGGGATTCGCGCGATTCCCCCAGTGCTGGCGCTCGTGGCCCTGGTCGGAATCGGAAGCGCCGGCTGCAGCAGGCAGTTGAAGAACACGGTCATCCCGAACCAGCCGCCGACCGTGCGTCTCACTTGGGCCCCGGTCGACACCAAGAGCAGGGTCTTCTACATCTACAAGTTGAACTGGGTGGGTTATGACCCGGACGGGCGCGTGACCCGCTTCGAGTACGCCGTGGACCCGCCGACCACGCAGGATTCCGTGATCAACTGGACGAGCACGACGAAGAACGAAGAGACCATCAGGTTCGAGTCCGCCGAGCCCGAGTCAGCGTTCTTGCAGAAGGATCGGCCTGAAAGCCGGCAGTTCCACGTGTTCGCCATCCGGGCCGTGGACAACCTGGGTGCGGTCTCCGAGCCGGTCCAGCGCGCGTTCTACTCCTTCGGCGTCGCGCCCGTCGTGCAGATCACGGAACCCCGGCCCCATAATCTGCTCACGCCCAGGGTAACGCCCGCGGTGCGCATCAGCTGGACGGGCAATGACTTCATCGACCCGTTCGGAATCTCGCCCGAGAAGCCGGTCTACTACAAGTACACGATGTACAAGAAGGGAAACCTCGGCGTTGACTGGGACGCATGGCGCCGGGATCCCGATTCCCTGCGCAGGGAGGTCGCGCCGGAGTTTGCGGGCTGGGACTCGATCGGACCCGAGACCCCTGAGGCGCAGTTCCTTGACCTCACGACGGGCAGCGACTACCTGTTCGTGGTCGTGGCCTTCGGGCGCTCGGGCGCGTACTCGCCAGTGTTCAACTATGGTTCGAACATGCTGCGCATGACCGTCGGACTCGCGGGTGTCCTCGGGCCGACGATCACGCTCTTCAACTCGTTCTTCCAGTACACCTACTCGACCGGCGGTTTCTCGCTGGATCTATCGCGGGCGATCCAGCTCCAGGTTCCCGCGGAGCAGCCCGTCACGTTCAACTGGACGGCCGAGGCGTCGCCGGGCTCGATGATGAAGGGCTATCGCTGGGTGCTGGACCTCGCGGATCTGGATGACGAAACGCCGCGCGTCGACCACAACGATGTGCTGCACTGGAGTCCATGGAGCCAGTCGACCGCGGCGACGGTCGGCCCCTTCGAGGGGACGTCGGGGGTGGAGAGTGACACCGGCGAGGTCCACAACTTCTACCTCGAGGCCGAGGACATCAACGGTCTCGTGAGCCTGGGGTGGGTGCAGTTCCGCGTCTACCGGCCGACGTTCGACAAGGACCTGCTGATCGTGGACGACACCCGCTTCAAGGCGGACGAGAGAGCAAGAACCCAGCCGCCGGGGCGGACCGACAGCCTTGCGGCGCCGTTTGGTGTCTGGCCCTCGAGCGCCGAGTTGGACACGTTCCTGTTCGCCGTGGGAGGGGTGCCCTGGAGGATGACGACGCCGGGCCTGCTGAGCCCGGCGGGGATCTTCAAGGGCTACAGCTTCGACACGCTGGGGACGCGCCTGGGCCTGCTGAACCCGGCGGTCTCGCTCGGACTGCTCGGCCGTTACCGCCACATCATCTGGATGGCCGATCGCTCGTCGTGGACCCTGGCTCCCAACTCCACGACGACGCCCATGCCGACGCTGCTGTACATGTCCGAACCATCCCGGCAGAACACGCTGGCGATCTGGGTGAACCAGGGCGGCAAGCTGTGGGCGCTGGGCGGTGGGTTCGGCAACGCCACGAACTCGCCCTGGAACAATGCGGACAACGACGTTTCCGGGGTCCGGACCTACCGTTTCGACGGCTTGCGGCCCGACCTGACGCCTGGGCGGTTCATGTTCGACCTCGCGCACTGGCGCTCTGAGTTCCGGATTTTCGGACCCGCCTTCGTGCGTTATGTGCGTTATGACCTGCCGGATCCGGTCGTCAATGCCACTTCCTGGAAGGGCGGGAAGTTCACGAACCCGGACGTGGACTACACGACCTTGCCGGCGACGCTGCAGCCCCGCTCCCCGGTGACGGACCCGATCTGGCCGTTCCGCACGAACACCGAGTTCTACATTGGCAACAGTCGTTACAGCGCCGTCGGCCTCAGTCTCGAGTACATCAGCCTCGAGCACTACATGACCGAGGAGATACCAGTGCCCTCGCCCACGAACCCGGACTCGACCGTCGAACGCTCGACGCTCGACAGCCTGTACCTGGCCTACGGGAGCGCCTACCCCGGCAAGATGCTGCAGTCCGGGGAGGGCGTGAACACGGTGATGACCTACTACCACGGGCGGGAGAACGCGCCGCTGGTCTTCTCGGGCACGAGCATCTGGGATTTCCGGCGGCAGGACTGCGTGGGATTGGTGGACTTCGTCCTGGGCAAGTTGTGGGGCCTCACGAAGAGCACGCTCTACACCGCGCCGCGGGCCGTGGCGCCCGGTTTCGTCCGGCGATCTGCCGCGCCCACGCCGCAGACCCTCCGGCGACCGCCCGGGTCGGCCCGGCAGCCGGTCGGCAAGTCAACATCCCGGCGCTGGCGCTGACGGAAGCCGTCGAATGACTCGAAAGGCCGGTCGAGATCACCACCCCGTCCTGGTCCTCCTGGCGCTCGCCCTCGTGGCCGGCGGCGTGAGCATGTCCGCCGCCCACGCCCAGTCTGCCGAGACGCCGCGGGAGTTCTGGCACATCCCGGTCTGGGCCAAGCCGGGGGCGTGGCAGGACGACACGGCGCTATTCCCCAAACGCTGTGTCAGGAACCTGGCGCCCGGAACAGACAGCCTCGGCCAGAAGCCACGCATGGTGACGGTGCGTTTCCTGCGCAGCCGTCGTGTCGAGGCGCGGCCCGACTTCGGCGGGTACCGGGTCTACCGGTGCACGAGCTCGCCCGACGCCACCACCGCGATGCTTCTTCGGCGCTATTCGGTGAACGATGGCGACCACCCGCTGTGGCACTTCTCGCGCGTGGACACCTCGAGTGCCGACAGCCTTCCGTTCAAGTGCGACGGGGCCGTGGTTCACGACAGCGTCCTGACCTTCGTGGACCCCGATTCCAGCGGGGCCCTCGGCAAGGTGTGCCGCAGCGTGGACGACCTGGGCCGCTGCACCTCGCCGCGCGACTCGGTCTGGGCCCTTATGAAAGTCCCTGGCCCGCATGACGGCTTCCGCACCTGGTACACCGTCACCTACGAAGCCAAGAACACGTTTGCGAACACCTACGAGGAGCTCTTTGTCCCGGACACGAGCGACACCACCAGGTGCGGCCCGCCTCCCTGGCGCCCCGGGAACTGCCCGAACCTGAACAGCAAGAAGGAGAACATGATCGCCGCGCCCGTCGAGCCGACTGCGGGGCCGACCGTGAACCTGCGGGCCGTGGCGGTCGTGCCCAACCCGTTCCGGGGCCGGGAGTCGTGGGACCTGCCGGGCGGTAACGAGGTGCACTTCATCAACCTGCCGCCCCGGGCGCGGATCCGGATCTTCACTGCCGCGGGTGACCTCGTCAGGGAGTTGGGCCACGACGACCTGGTGCGCGACTTCGAGCGCTGGGACCTCAAGAACGCCAGCGGAAGGAATGTCACCTCCGGCATCTACATGTACCGGATCGAGTCGGGCTCCTTCTCCGCCCAGAATCGTTTCATCGTCATTCGTTAGGCCGAGCCCGGCAACCAGCAGGCGCGGCCGCGGGGCCACGCAGGCTCCCGCGGCCGCGATCCACTTTGCGGCCGGCGCCCGCTTCTCGGCTCCCGTCACTGGCGCACCTAGCCGGAGGCGGTTCCACGGACGAGGGCCGGACGCGGTACAATGAAAGCTCGGGACCGACAGCGTGGCACGAGGTGGATCCGGGCCGCACGAGCGAACGGAGGTGGAGAGCGCGATGGTTCAGAGGATGCTGACGGCGTGGCGTGGGGCGCGGGGACTCGCCGTGCTGCTGCTGGTCTCCTGCCTGGCCACGCCGGCTTCGGGCGCTGTGTTCCGGGGCGCGGCTGCCGCGAAACTCGATCCGCGCCTCCTGCCTGCGCTGTCTGCGGGTGAAGCGGATCCGGTGAGCGCGTGGGTGACCTTCAGCGACAAGGGCGAGACCGGCCCCAGCGATCTCGCCCGGCGTTTCGCCGAGGCCGAGGCCGCGCTCGACCCTCATGCGCGCGCGCGCCGCGAGCGGGCCGGAGTAACACCCCTGGTGGACTACCTCGACCTGCCCGTGCATCCGCCCTACCTCGAATCGCTCCAGGCGCTGGGGCTCTCGCCCTACGGGACTTCGCGCTGGTTCAACCGCGTGGCGGTGCGCGCCACCGGTGAGCAACTGGCAGCACTGGCCGGACTGTCCTGCGTCGCGCGTCTGGCGCCGGTGGAACGCGCGATACCGATGCGATACGAGCCCGTCGGCCCAACCGCGGGAGCGCGCGCAGCGGAGCCGACATCGGTCCTGGCGGCCACGGCGCTCGCCTACGGTCTCACCGCCCCGCAGCTCACGCAGATCGGCGCGCCCGCGCTGCACGATTCGGGCTACACCGGCGCGGGCGTGCGCATCTGCATGCTCGACAATGGATTCAACTATCACGCCACGCACCCCGCCCTGATGAACGCCGACATACTGGCCAGACGGGATTTCGTCCGAGGCGTGGAAGACCCGACCGACCTGGCGCACAACTCGTGGTTCTCGCACGGGACCAACACCTTCAGTTGCATCGCCGGAAACCAACCCGGGCGATACATCGGCGCGGCCCCGGGTGCCACGTTCCTGCTCGGGCGCACCGAATACAACCCTACCGAAACTCCGGTCGAGATGGTCTACTGGGGCATGGGCGCGGAGTGGGCCGACAGTGCGGGCGCCGACATCATCAGCTCGTCGCTGGGCTACTGGATGTTCCCGGACAGCGCTGGCCAGGACTATGCGTACTCCGACATGGATGGCCACACCACCATCGTCAGCCGGGCGGCCCAGATCGCGGCCAGCAAGGGCATCCTGGTCGTTAGCTCGGTGGGCAACGAGGGCAACAAGACCTGGCACTATCTCATCGCGCCGTCCGATGTGGACGGCGACAGCCTGATCGCCGCGGGTGCGGTGAACTCGTCCGGTACGCCCGCGGACTTCAGCTCCTACGGTCCCAGCGCCGATGGTCGGGTGAAGCCCGACCTGGCCGCGCGCGGCGTAAGCACCTGGTTCGCGCAGGCCGCCGACACGGGCTACGTGCAGGATAGCGGCACCTCGTTCTCGTGTCCGCTCATTGCCGGGCTTGCCGCCTGCCTGATGCAGGCGCGGCCCGCCTGGCCCCCGACGCTCATCATCCGCGGTCTGCGGCTCACGGCCTCGCAGGCCACCGCGCCCGACAATCGCGTGGGCTACGGCATCCCGGACGGGGCTGCCGCGCTGCGCTGGATCCCGGATACCGCCTCGGTCCCCGAGTTGCCGCCGTTCGCCCTGGGATTGCGCCTCACCGGGTCGAATCCCCTCACCGCCCTCGCACCCTGGACTCGCGTGGACTTCGGTGTGGGCACCGGCGCGGGCGAACCACGGCTGCGCGTCTTTGACGCCCAGGGCCGTCTCGTCGTGCGGGACCTCCCGGGCAAGCGCAATCCCGCGGTCGCCGGGAACGGGCTGTCCCGGACCGCGACCTGGGATGGCCGCGACAGCGACGGCAGGCTGCTGCGGGCCGGGCTGTATTTCATCACGCTCGAAGCCGGTGGCCGGCGCACCGCGGTCCGCGTGATCTCCCTGCGTTGACCCGGTCCGGTTTCCGCTCACCATGCTTCGACTCCGGAAGCATGGGCCTGTGCGCATGAAACCGTCGAGACTGCTCGTGCTCCTCTTGACCGCCGCGGCGCTCGCGCCCGCATCCCGGGTGAAGGCTGCGAAGCCAGCGCCCGAAGCGCCCACCGTCGTCCCGGCCGCCGACGTGCGGCTCGTGACTCTCAAGAACGGCATGCGGCTCCTGCTCGCGCCCGACACGGCCGCCAGCGCCGTGGACGTGGCCGTCTGGTACCGGGCCGGCACCGTCCACGAGCGCGCGGGCATCACGGGCATCTCCCATCTCTTCGAGCACCTCATGTTCGCCGGCTCCGAGCATTACGGTCCGCAGGAGCACAACCGCCTGGTGCAGGCCGAGGGTGGCTTGGCGAACGCCTACACCACGCCCGACTACGCCTGCTACCACCAGACCATCCCGCCCGGCGCGCTCGAGCTGGTCCTGAAGCTCGAGGCGGACCGCATCGCCTCGCTCAAGCTGACGGCCGCCGCACTCGAGGCCGAGAAGCGCGTGGTGCGGGAGGAAAAGCGCCGGCGCGTCGAGGCGTCGCCGATCGGGAACGCGCTCGAGGGGCTCGGGCGTCTGGCGTGGCCCGCTCATCCCTACCGCTGGCCCGTCCTCGGGCATGACGAGGACCTCGCCCGCATCAGCCTGGCCGACTGCCAGGCCTACTACGATGACCACTACGCGCCCAACAACGCCACCGCGACCATCGTCGGCCGCTTCGATCCGGACCGGGCATTGCAGGCTGCCGAACGCTGGCTCGGGCCGCTCAAGCGCCGTCGCGTCGCGAACGACGCGGCGCACGCCGCGCCCGCTCAGAGAATCGGGCGGCGAGCCTTCGAACGCATGGACGTGCCGTTCGCCGCGGTGCTCGTGGGCTGGATGGGCCCCGGCCACGCGGACCCGGACAGCCCCGCGCTCGCCCTGCTCTCTCGCATCCTTGTCGGGGGGCGAGCCTCGCGCCTGCAATGCGCCCTCACGGCGGAGCCGCTGCGGTGTGTCATGGTCCAGGGCGCTCTGGACGACCGGTGTGACGGCGCCCTGCTCTACGCGCTGACCGTGCCCCGGCCCGGCACGGACAGCGCCCGCGTGGAGCGCGCGCTCGTCGAGGAGGTCGAGAAGCTCGCGCGCGAACCGGTGGGCGAGGAGGAGCTGGAGCGCGTCCGGCGGCAGGAGGAGATCGGCACGCTGCTCGCGTGGCAGACGGTTCGCGGTTGCGCCGAGGCGCTGGGTTCGGCTCAGATCGTCGAGGGTGACTGGCGCGCAGCCGCGCTCCGTCTCGAGCGGGTGCGCCGGCTCACGCCGGCCGACCTGCAGCGCGCCGCGGCGCGCGTGCTGATCGCCGGGGGGCGCAACGTGCTCTGGGTCGCGCCGGCGAAGCCGCCCGCAGGTGTCCCGGCCGGGTCCGGCGATGGAGGGCCCGGGTCCGGTGCCCCGCCCGCCGAGGGAGGACGCTGATCATGACCATGCTCACCAGAGCGCTCTCCCGTGGTGTTGCGGCGGCCCTCGCGGCCGCGCTGTCAGCCGGCTCCGCCGGGGTCTTCGCCGCCGAACCGCCCGCCTTCCACACGCCGGTGCCGGTGTTCCGCGCACTGCCGAACGGGCTCCGGGTCGCAGTCTTCCAGGAGCGCCGTCTTCCTCTGGTCCAGATGCGGCTGCTGCTGCCCGCCGGCGTGGCGCAGGACGGGGTGGAGACGCCGGGAGCGGCCAGCGCCACGGCCCAACTTCTGTGTGCCGGCACCAGCTCGCGCACCGCCGGGGCCTTCGCGGCCGACCTGGACTTTCTCGGTGGCAGCATCAGCGGTGCTGCCACCCGCGACTGTTCCGCCGTGAACGGGACGTTCCTCGCGCGCGACTTCGAAGCGGGTCTCGAGTTGCTCGCGGACGCCGTCGTGAATCCGATCTTCCCGCCCGAGGAGGTGGAGCGCTTCCGCGTCCAGTCCGCGGGCCAACTGCTCCACGCGTGCCGGAACCCCGCCGTGCAGGCGGAGGACCGGCTCTGGGCCCTCGCGTTCGAGGGGCATCCGTACGGGCGCGATCCGCTGGGCACGCTCGAGTCGCTGGAACGGCTGGACCGTGAGGCAGTGAGGACGTTCCACCGCGATTTCTACCGCCCCGACCGGGCGGTCCTCGCGATCGCGGGCGACGTGGACCTTGAACGTGCCTTTGCCGTCGCGAGTGACCATTTCGGCGTCTGGGCGGGCCGGGCCGCGACGACAACCCGCCCGCCCGTGCCCGCCCCGCCGGCTGCGATGCGGATCCAGCTCGTGGACCGCCCGGGCCTGGACCGCAGCGAGGTGCGCATCGGTTTCGTCTGTCCGTCTCGCGCCGACTCTGACGCCCTGCCGCTGCAGGTGGCGAACCACATCCTCGGTGGCGGCGGATCCTCATCGCGGCTCACCCGGTCGCTGCGGGTGGACGGCGGCGCGTCCTACGACGTGCGCAGCAGCTACGCCATCCTGCGCGACGCCGGCCTGGTCAGTCTCGGGACCACGGCGCGCAACGACTCCGTCGCCATCGTCGTCGCCCGCATGCGCGACGAGTTCGCGCGGCTGCGCATGCAGCCCCCGGGCGAGGCCGAGATGGCGGCCGCGCGGCGCTACTTCGAGAGCAGCTACCCGCTCCAGTTCCAGACGCCGGCGGCGCTCATCACGCAGTGGATGGGCGCGGACTTCCACGGTCTCACCTCCGCCTGGCTCGACCACTTCGTCGAGAGCGTCAACGCGGTGACGGCCGCCCGGGTGACCGGTGTCGCCTCCCGCTGGCTTGACCCGTCGCGCTGCGTGGTGGTCGTGGTCGGTCCCGCCGCCGAACTGAAGGGGCAGCTCGAGGCCCTGGGCCCGGTCGAGGTCGCCGCTGCCGGGGGCGGAACCGCCGTCGCGGCTCCCGCCGTGCCGCCGCCGGCCAGCCCCGAGCAGAGGAAGCGCGGACGCGAGTTGCTGGCCCGGGCCTTCGCCGCGCACGGCGGCCTCGATCGGCTGCGCCGCGTGACGGACACGACTCTCGAGGGCGACCTGGTCGTGCAGATGGAGGGCCGCAGCCTCGTTGTCGTGGTGCGACAGGTGCGCAAGGAGCCATTCCGCATGAGGTACAGCACGCGGGTTTCGAGCATGGAGAACGGCCAGATCCTCAACGGCACGCGTGGCTGGCTCTACTCGAGCGGCGACACGCTGCTGACTACGGACCTGGACAGCATGGGGGTCGAGGCCCTGCGCGCGGTTTTCCGCTCGGATGTGGTGCATTCGCTGCTGGCCGCGGCCGGGCCGACTGTCGAGGTCGCCTGGCTTGGACCGGGACGGGCCGACGGCCGCGCCGCCGACGTGCTCGAGGTGACCGCCGCCGCGCCACCCGGGGGCGGGCCAGCGGAGCAGCGCCTGCTCTACCTCGACGCCACGGAGCACAGGCTGATCGCCGAGGATGTGGGAAACGCCGGGATGCGGGCGAGCCCGCTGGCGGTGCGCCGCGTCTACCGCGACTACCGCACGGTGGCGGACGTGCCCTGGCCGTTCTACGAGGAGCGCCTCCGCGGGGGCACCAAGACCATGACCCTCAGTCTGCAGAGCGTGACCATCAACACCGGGGTGAGCGACCTGATGTTCGAGCCGCCCGTGCCGGAGGTGAAGGACCTGCCCCTGCGCTGAGCCGGGGCCTCTGCGGGGACCTGGGGACGGCGGGGCAGGGGAAGCGGCTTCGGCTGCTGCGGAGCGCATCGAAGAGGGCTTCACAGGCCCGGCCACCGATCGGCCTCTTTGTGCCCCGCGCGCATCCCCGCTATCCTGCACTTCCATATGACTACCGCTCCTGCAACACCCATAGGCTCTTCGGAGCCCCAGGCCTCCTCCGGGACAGCCAAGTACGCGTATTTCTTCGGTGACGGACAGGCCGAGGGCAACGGCCAGATGAAGGACGTGCTGGGCGGCAAGGGCGCCGGCCTGGCGGAGATGACGAACGCGGGCGTGCCCGTGCCCCCGGGCTTCACCGTCACGACCGAGGTCTGCCGCTGGTACTACGCCCACGACCGCCATCTGCCCCCCGGCTTCGAATCCGAACAGGGCGCGGCCCTGGCGCGGCTCGAGACTTCGATGGGCAAGCGGCTCGGCGATGCCGACGACCCGCTGCTCGTCTCGGTCCGCTCGGGTGCGAAGTTCTCCATGCCGGGCATGATGGACACCATCCTCAACCTCGGGCTCAACGACCGTTCCGTACTGGGCCTGGTGAAGAAGAGCGGCAACCCCCGCTTCGCCTGGGACTGCTATCGGCGCTTCCTGCAGATGTTCGGCTCGGTCGTGCTCGGGCTCGAGAAGAGCGACTTCGAGGAGCATCTCGAGACCTTCAAGAAGAAGAAGAAGGCGAAGACCGACCAGGACCTGAGCGCGGAGGACCTGCAGGGGCTGGTGAAGGAGTACAAGGCGCTGGTGAAGAAGCGCACCGGCCACGAGTTCCCGCAGGAGCCGCTCGTGCAGCTCACCCTGTCGCGAGACGCCGTGTTCCGCTCCTGGATGAACGACCGCGCCATCTACTACCGGCGCCAGAATCGCATCCCCGACGACATCGGCACCGCCGTGAACGTCCAGGCCATGGTCTTCGGCAACATGGGCGAGAGCTCGGCCACCGGCGTGGGCTTCACCCGCAACCCGGCGACCGGCGAGAACCACTTCTACGGGGAGTTCCTGACGAACGCGCAGGGCGAGGACGTGGTGGCGGGCGTGCGCACGCCGCGGCCCATCGCCGACCTCGAGAAGGTGCTGCCCGAGGCGTTCCGCCAGTTGCACGAGATCACCAAGCGGCTCGAGCGGCACTTCCGCGACATCCAGGACTTCGAGTTCACTATCCAGGACCGGAAGCTCTACCTGCTCCAGACGCGCACCGGCAAGCGCACCGCGCAGGCCGCGGTCCGCATCGCGGTCGAGATGGTGCAGGAGGGCGTGCTCAGCAAGGAGGAGGCGCTCATGCGGGTCGAGCCCGCCTCGCTCGACCACTTGCTGCATCCGCGCCTCGATCCGAAGCACAAGCTCGCCCAGCTCGCGCAGGGCCTCGCGGCCTCGCCGGGAGCGGCGGTGGGCATGGCGGTGTTCGACGCCGACACCGCTGCCGAGTGGGGCCACGGGAAGAAGAAGGTCATCCTGGTGCGCAAGGAGACCACGCCCGACGACATCCACGGCATGGACGCGGCCCAGGGCATCCTGACCGCGACCGGTGGCATGACCTCGCACGCCGCGGTGGTGGCGCGTGGGATGGGCAAGCCCTGCGTCTCGGGCGCCGGCGCGGTGCGCGTGGACGAGAAGACGCGCTCCATGAAGGTGGACGGCAAGGTCGTGAACGAGGGCGAGTGGATCTCGCTCGACGGCTCGGCCGGGAAGGTCTACCTGGGCGCGGCCCCGACCATCGACGCCACGGTGAGCGGCGAGTTCGGCACGTTCATGGGCTGGGCCGACGAGTTCCGCCGCCTCAAGGTGCGCTCGAACGCCGACATCCCGCGGGACGCGAAGAAGGCGCGAGAGTTCGGCGCCGAGGGCATCGGCCTGTGCCGCACCGAGCACATGTTCTTCGCCGATGACCGTCTGCCGTGGGTCGTGCAGATGATCATGAACGCGCCGGACGCCAAGGCCCTGCGCGAGCGGCTCGCGTCGAAGGAAGCCGAGCTGGCGGCCGCCGATCAGGTGAAGTCCCGGGAGCTCAAGGCCGAGGTCGCGAAGCTCAAGCGGCAGCTCGCGCAGCCGGAGAAGCTCTACCGGCAGGCGCTCGCGAAGCTGTTCCCCAGGCAGCGCGCGGACTTCAAGGGCCTCTTCGAGGTGATGGACGGCTTCCCGGTCACCATCCGCACGCTCGATCCGCCGCTCCACGAGTTCCTGCCCAAGCGCGAGGAGCTCATGGTGGACATCGTGCGGCTGCCCCGCGCGACGGCCGCCCAGAAGAAGGAGATGGCGAAGCGCTACCGCCTCACGGTGGCCGGGCTCAGGAAGGGCATGCCCGGGCTGCTGCACCGCGTCGAGGACCTGCACGAGTTCAACCCCATGCTGGGGCACCGCGGCTGCCGCCTCGGGATCACCTATCCCGAGGTCACCGAGATGCAGGTCCGCGCCATCTTCGAGGCCGCGTGCGACGTGGCCGAGAAGGGCAAGAAGGTGGTGCCCGAGATCATGATCCCGCTCATCGGCCACGTGGCCGAGCTCAAGGACCAGGCGGCGATCGTCCGCCGGGTCGCAGAAGAGGTCATGACCCGGCGCGACATGAAGGTCGAGTACCTGGTCGGCACCATGATCGAGGTCCCGCGCGCCGCGGTCACCTCGGACAAGGTGGCCGGGGAGGCCCAGTTCTTCTCGTTCGGCACCAACGACCTCACGCAGCTCACGTTTGGCTACTCGCGCGACGACGCGGGCAAGTTCCTGCCCGAGTACGTCGGCCGCAAGATCCTGCCCGCGGACCCGTTCGTCACGCTCGACCAGGAGGGCGTGGGCGAGCTGGTGAAGTGGTCGGTCGAGCGCGGCCGCAGCACGCGCAAGGACCTCAAGGTCGGCATCTGCGGAGAGCACGGCGGAGACCCGGCGAGCGTGGAGTTCTGTCACCACGCGAACCTGAACTACGTCTCGTGCTCGCCGTTCCGCGTGCCGATCGCGCGGCTCGCCGCCGCGCAGGCGGTGGTGCGCGGCAAGGCCACGGGCAGCGACCAGCGGTAGAGCGAAACGGGATCGAGGAGTGCGGGGGCCGGGGCGCGAGCCCCGGCCCCTTGCGCCGGCGCGGGCATCCCGCGGAGGCAGGTCCGTCCTCATAGGGGGCTTGCTCGTCCGCCGCCGGCGCGGCCCCCGGTTGCCGCCCCTGGTCCCGGCCCGTATCCTTCCCGCCAGTCGGACCCTCCGGCCCGCGGCCGGAGGGCGACCCTGCCGGAGGCCCGGTGTACGTCGAGGAGTACCTGCAGGACCTGCGCCGCGACCGCTTCGCGCCGCGCGCCGTCGCGCGCTACGTGCGGCGCGCCTTCGCGCGGGCGCGCGAGGGCATGATCGCCAACCCGGAGGCGGCCCGCTCGATCTGGAGCCTGGGACTCGTCTTCTTCGCTTTGTTCTTCATGGGTTCGTCCGCCATCGCACTGTGGGACGAACGCCGCCTCGCGCTCGACTTCTTCCTCTGGACGACGCTGGCCATGCTCCCGGTGTTCGTGGCCGTCACGCTGCACCTGGACCTGCTCCGCGACCGCGAGGGCTACCGGCTCTCGGCCGTGAACCTTCCGACTGCGATCACGCTGCTGCGATTCTGTCTCGCCCCGGGCATCGCGATCTTCCTCGCCCGGCACCACTACGCACTGGCCCTGGGCGTCTACATCGCCGCGGAGCTGTCCGACGTCGCCGACGGCTGGCTCGCGCGCCGCCTGAAGCAGATCACCCGGCTTGGCACGGTGCTCGACCCGATCGTGGACATCCTCTTCAACATCATCGTCTTCAGCGGGCTCTTCTTCGGTCGCGTCATCCCGTCCTGGGTGCTGGGCGTGGCGCTGTTGCGCTACGCGATCTTCCTCTTCGGCGGGGCGTGTCTGTACCTGTTCGTGGGGCCGGTGACCATCCGGCCCACGCTGTTCGGGCGGCTGAGCGGAGTGGTGATGGTGGGGCTCACGGCCTTCCTGCTGCTGCTCCACGTGCTGCGCGCGCAGTGGATGGACCGCCTAGTGCCGCTCACCACTCTCGCGCTGGGCGCGCTGCTGCTGGCGGCGGTGGGGCAGGTCGTGGTGCTCGGCTGGTACAACCTGCGGCTGCTGAAGGGCCAGGCGGAGTCGCAGGGCAGCGTGGTGGGCGACGTGCGCTGGGGCAAGCGTTGAGCCAGGCTGCGCTCGATGGCGACCTGGGCCGGTTCCAGCCGGCCGAGGTCCTGCAGTTCCTGCAACTCGCGCAGGCCACCGGGCGGCTCGAGTTGCGGCGCCTCGCCACGGGCGCTGCCGGGCGCGACGGCGCCGAAGAGACGGTGGAGGTGTTCTTCGTCGAGGGCCGGCCCGTATTCGCGCGCACCAGCGGACAGTCGGTGCGGACCGGCGAGATCCTGGTCCACCGCGGTCACGCCACGCACCAGGCGGTGGTCGGCGCGCTGGAGGCCCAGCGGCGCGGGGCCGGGAAGCGCATCGGCGAGATGCTGGCGGAGCGCAATGCGGTCGCGCCCGGGCTGGTGGTGCAGGCCGTGCACGAGTGCGTGCGCCGCATCCTCTACGGCGTGCTGCTCTGGGGCGAGGGGCGCTTCCGCTTCTTCGCCGACGAACGGGCGCCGGACGACGACCTGCCGCTCGACCTCGATCTCGACCGGCTCATCTTCGAGGGCCTGCGGCTCGCCGACCAAGCGCGCGCCGAACGCCAGTAGCGCTCCCGACCGGACCCCGTGACCGATCTCTCTCTGCACCTCGCACCGAACGCGCCGTGGCTTTGGCTGACGCTGCTGAGCGTGGTCTTCATCATTCTCGGCCTCTGGGCCTACCGCATCGCCGTGCCGCCGCTGCCGCGCCGGGCTCGCCGCCTGCTGCCCGCGCTGCGCGTCGCCGCGCTGCTGCTCATCGCGTGGTTGCTCGGCCAGCCCGTGCTCGAGCGGGCCGCGGAAGGACGGACGCGCGTGGTCGTGCTGCTCGACCGTTCGGCAAGCATGGCGCTGCCGGCGGGACCGGGAGGCGGAACACGCAGCGCCGCCGCCGCGCGCGCGGTGAGGACGATCGAGCAGGCCTGGCGCGGGCGCGCGGACGTGGTCGTCATGCCCTTCGCGGCGCGGCTCCATGCCGATTCCGCGCACACGGGCGCGCCGGTGGCCACGGGTGCGACGGCTCTGGGCGATGCGCTCGCCGCGTTAGCGATGGCGGAGGCGGGGCGGGACGCGGGCGCCGTCGTCGTGGTGAGCGACGGGGCGGTGAATGCGGGCGACGACCCGGTGGCGGCCGCGAGCACCCTCGGCCTGCCCGTGCACGCGGTGGTCGTGGGCCGCGCCGGCGTGCCCGACCGGGTCGTCACCGAGGTCGAGTCGCGGGACGTGGCGCGCGTGGGCCGGCCGGTCACGGTGCGCGCGCGGGTGACGAGCACGGAGGAGCGCGGCGTGCCCGTGACCGTGCGCCTGCTCGAAGGCGGCCGCGAGCTGGCGCGCGCGGCGGTGGTCGCGCCGGGCGGTGGCGCCGAGGCCGCGGCCGAGTTCCAGGTCGTGCCCACGCGGCCCGGGCTCGCGCTCTGGACCGTGCGCGTGGACTCGCTGCCGGGCGACCCGACGCGTGCCAACGACGCCCGGCAGCTCGCGGTCGAGGTCTCGCCCGGACGGCTCGGCGTGCTGCTGGTGAGCGGCGGGCTCAACTGGGACCTGACCTTCCTGCGGCGCGCACTGCTCGGCGACTCGAGCCTGGCCGTGACCACGATCGTGCGCGAGCGCGCCGGCTGGCGCGCCCTCGAGCGGCGCGCGGGACCGGGAGGCGCGCCCTTCGCCGCGAGCCTGCGCGGGCAGGCGGTCGTGGTGCTGGACGCGGTCGCGCCGGCCGAGGTGGGCCCGGACTTCGACCGTGCGCTCGCTGCCTTCGTGCGGGCGGGCGGCGGACTGCTGGCGCTCGGCGGCCCGGCGCCGGGCGTCGCGCGCTACGGCGCGGGAGCTCTGGGGACCGATCTTGCCGTGACGCTCGATGCCTCGCTCGCCGCCGGCGGCGGCGGAGCGCAGCCCGCGCTCGAGGCGCGCGAGCTGCTCGACTGGGACCCGGACCCGGCGCGGGGCGCGCGCGCGTGGAGCGCGGCGGCGCCGCTCGCGGAGCTGGCCCCCGTGCGGCCGGGCGCCGGCGACCGCGTCCTGATCGGCTCGGCGGACGGCGGACCACCGCTGCTGCTCGCGCGCCACGTTGGCCGCGGGCAGGCGTTGTTCGTGAACGGCACGGGATTGTGGCGCTGGTCGCTCTCGGGTGTGGACGAACTCACGGCCGAACGCGGGCGCGTGCTCTGGCGCCGGCTCGCCCACTGGCTGGCCGAGCCCGCGCAGGCCGAGCCCCTGCGCGTGCGGCCCGAGCGCTGGCTCACGGCGGGAGGCGAGCCCGTGCGGTTGTTCGCCACGCTCCAGGACTCCGCGTTCCGCCCGGTCGCGGGAGGTGAGGTGCTGGCCGAGGTGCAGGACGCTGCCGGACACTCGCGCCCGGTGTCCTTCGAGTCGCGGGCGCGCGGCTCGTACGAAGCCGTGCTCGATGACCCGCCGCCGGGCCGCTGCCGGCTGAGCGCGCGTGCGGTGCGCGGCGGCCGCGAGCTGGGACGCGCCACCACCGACTTCGCCGTGGACCGCTGGAGCCTCGAGCTGGCGCACAGCCTTCCCGACAGCGCCGCTCTCGCGGCGGTCGCGCGGGCCACGGGCGGCCGCGTCACGGACGCCGCCCAGGTGGACCGCTGGGCGCGTACGCTCCCCACCCGCGCCCTGGCCCGCGGCCGCGTCGAGTCGCGCCGGCTCTGGGAGTCCCCCTGGGTGTTCGCGCTGGTCGTCGGCCTGCTGAGCGTCGAGTGGTTCTGGCGCCGGCGGAGAGGCCTGCCGTAGCCGCTCCCACTCGCCCGGCACGCGCGTCGGGATCCTCGCGCGCGGACCGGCGCGCCTTCGCCCGCCCGGCACGCGCGTTGCGATAGACCCGCCGCGTACCGCCCCCGCCAGGAGAGC
>Ga0315273_10001704_pt1 | contig 25255 bp, 28 predicted proteins | sample YL17G02_0_MG_FD_205753 | JGI IMG/M metagenome (GOLD analysis project Ga0315273, IMG submission 205753) | Sediment microbial communities from Yellowstone Lake, YNP, Wyoming, USA - YL17G02_0 | ecosystem: Environmental > Aquatic > Freshwater > Lake > Sediment | place: USA: Wyoming | collected... | reverse complement strand
AGGCGTAGGACTCCGGCCCTCCGGTCACCAGTACCATCTTGCCCTCCGCCGGCACGACCACGCCGGCGAAGTCGAAGAAAGGCCAGAACCCTGTCAGGAAGCGGGAGGTGGCGGATTCGCACTCACTGGAGTAGCCCACGAACACGTCGAGCTGGACCCGCCGCAGCTCCTCCTGCAGGCGGCGGACCCTCCCCTCGTACTCAGCCGGTGGAAGAGGTTGGAGTCTCATGACGGTTTGTCGAACCAGCGGTTTTCGCCGCCCAGGTACTGCATCAGCTCCACGACGCTGCCGTCGGTGTACTCGTAGAATCCGACGCGCACGAACCCACCGACCTCGAAGGGTTCCATCAGCACCTTCAGCCCTTTGGCGGCCTCTTGTAGATTTTCCACGCTGTAGGCCACGTGCGGACTGCTCCGCAAAGAACCGGTTACCGGACTGTCCGGCTCGTAGCGCAGCCACTCCACGTGATAGGGATGTTCCTTGGGATTGGTGACCCAGACCCGCGTGGTCTCCACCCAATCCTCACCCGCCTTTTTCTTGTCCGTGACCAGACCGATATGTTCGAACACCATATTCTGCCTCACTTGAACTCGATTACCCGGTTCTCTCGGGCTGATTTTTCCGCCGCCTTGATGGCCACCACTACCTGCTTGGACTCCTCCGGGGTGATCACGGTGGGTTTCCTGCCCTGCGCGACGCATCGCACGAAGTACTCGAACTCCTCCTTCAGGAAGCCCCGCCGCAGCCCGTGCACCTTCGGCCAGTAAGTCGTGTGGGGATAGCTCATCCCCTCCTTCTTCAACAGGGTGTAGTTGCTTCCGGAGTTGTCGATGTAGATGGCCCCCTTGGTGCCGATGATCTCCATGCGGGCGTCGATGGCGAACGGCACATTCTCCGGCAGGCACCAGACGGTCTCAATGACCGCAATGGCCCCGTTGTCCAGACGGAACATGGCCCAGCCCAGGTCGTCGTTGGGCAGCTCCGGCCGGGTATTCATGGACTGGGCGTACACTGACTTGGGTTTGGCCCCGGAGTACCAGCTCATCAGGTCGAAGTCGTGCACTCCGTCGCCGAACAGGGCGCTCACCTTCATTAAGTGGCTCGGGGTGATCCATTTGGCCAGGTTGCGCTTGGCGTGCATGGAGATGATCGTCCCGAGGTTCCCGGCTTCGATCTCCTCCTTGGCCAGAGCGTACACCGTGTCAAAACGGCAGACGTGGCCGACCATGAAACATTTGTCGGTTTTATGCGCCGCGGCGATGATCTGGTCGCAGCCCTCCGCGTTGTCGGCCATGGGCTTTTCCAGGAACACGTGCTTGCCGGCCTTGAGGGCGGCCACCGTGGGCGCCACGTGGTCCTTGACATGGGTCACCACCGTGACCAGGTCGATCTCCTTGTCCGCCAGCAGGTCGTTGTAGTTGGTGTAGGTCTTGGGCACGCCGTACTTGCCCGCCACCTCCTTGAGCCGGCTCTCGGTGCGGGTGCACACGGCCCTGACCTCCACCTGCGCCAGCGCCTGGAGGGTATCCACGTGGTGCTCCCCGAACCAGCCCAGCCCGATGACGCCGCAACGGATTTTTTCCATCTAGCTTACCTCCCTAGGGTTCGTATCCGGGGCAATTATAGAACAACGGCCAGGGGAATCAAGGAAATGATCGCAATTTTGGTTTGACATTACACGTACCGGGGTTATAATCCGGGGTAACCCAAATCATTAAGGAGGCAAGAGATGGGCAAGAGAATCGCGTTGCGCGCATTTGTAATCCTGATGCTGGTCGGCTTGTTGCTGACCGGGGCACTCGGATGCAAGAAGGCACCCAAAGAGCTCACCAAGATGACCTTCATGACCCCCCGCGGAACCGTCGAAGTCATGGATGATTACAACATGTGGGTCCCCATCGAGCTGGGCTACTTCAAGGAGATGGGCCTGGAGGTGGTCATGGAGCCCGGGCCGATGGATTCCTTCGCCTGCACCAAGTTCGTGGACCAGAAGCAGGCCGACGTCGGCTATCCCTCCCCCGGGATTCTGACCGCCAGCGTGGACACGGGCATGGACGTGATCATGGTCTATGAGATGATGATCGATCAGGTGTTCGACTTTGCCGTGCAGAAGGACAGCCCGATCCAGGGCATCCAGGACTTCGCCGGCAAGACCATGTCCGTGGGAGACGGCGGCTGGCAGGTCATCATCGACCCGCTGCTGATCGAGGCGGGGATCGACCCCAAGAGCATCAAGTACGTGGCGGTGGGGGCTCAGTGGGGGCAGGCGGTATCCCTGGGAAAAGTGGACGTCGCTTTGACCTGGAAGGGCCTGCGGGCCCAGTGGGACGCCCAGGGTCTGAATCTGCGCTACATCCTGGGTGAAAGCTTCTCCAAGATGCCCGCCAACGGCTATGCCGCCCGGAAGTCGGACCTGAAAGACCCGGCCAAGCGGGAGCTGCTCGTGAAGCTGCTCCGGGGCTCCTCCATGGGCATTCACTTCGCCCGGCATAACCCGCGGGCGGCAGCCCAGATCGTGTACAACAGGTTCGCCGCCATCCGCGAGCAGATGAAACCCGACCTGGCCCTTCAGTCGATGCAGCAACTGCACTGGGGCTACACGGGCGGCGCGCGCAAGGGCGATGGCTACGGCTGGTTCGAGATGAACGGCTGGAATACCTACCTGGACATCGTTTACAAGCTGGGCCAGACCAAGAAGCGCCTGCCTATCGAAGAGGTGGCGACCAATGAGCTGATCAAGGAGGCGAACAACTTCAATCACGCCAAGGTGGAGAAGGACGCCAAGAACTTCAAGTTGGACGACGCCTGGAAAGACGTCAAGGTTGAGGGGGACTGGTAAGAGTTTTCGCCCGAAAGACACCATGCCCGGCGGCCCCGTGGAGGGCTGCCGGGCCCTTTTCCAGGAGCAGCTATGGAAATTGTGATCGACATCCAGAAAGTGGGCAAGGTCTACGCCAGCGAGCGGGGGCCTGTGCACGCCCTGGAGAATTTCTCGATGCAGGTGCAGAAGGGTGATTTCGCGGCCATCGTCGGTCCCAGCGGATGCGGGAAGACGACCCTGCTCTGGGGGCTTACCGGGCTGCACCCCTTCACCGCCGGTGTCGCCTACATCCTCGGTAAGAAGGTGGAGTTGCCGCGCCGGGAGGTCGGGATCGTCTTTCAGCAGGCGAATCTTCTTCCCTGGAGGAACCTGCTTCAGAACATCACCTTCCCGCTGGAAATCATGAAGGAAGACCTGAAGGCGTACGAGGACAGGATCCGGGACCTGATCGCCAGCGTGGAGCTCTCCGGCTTCGAGAGCCATTACCCCCGGGAGTTGTCCGGAGGGATGCAGCAGCGGGCTTCGATCGTGCGCGCCCTGTCCTTCGACCCGGATGTTCTGTTGATGGACGAGCCCTTCGGGGCCCTGGATGCCTATACCCGCGACGAGATGGACACGCTGCTCCTGGACATCTGGAAAAAGACGCAAAAGACCGTGGCCTTCGTGACGCATCGAATCGAAGAGGCGGTGTACCTGGCCAACCGCGTCTACGTGATGACCCCGCGCCCGGGCATGAATTCCGAGACCTTCGACATCGATCTGCCGCGCCCGCGCCCGCCGAGCATCACCATGGAGGATCGCTACTTTAGGATCGTGGCGGAAATCAAGAAGAAGATCGTCATGGACGTGGAGCAGCAGAAGCGAGCCGGCAAGTACTCCAGCCAGGCCTACAGCACCGTGACCTGACGAAACAAGGAAGCGAATAATGGACGATTACGAAAAGCAACTGGAGGAGAAGGTCCCGGATTTTGGCGCACACAGTCCCGAACGCCACGGCGAGCTGGACATCTCGGCCACCGTATCGGTCGTGTCGATCCACGGCTGGAAGCAGGCCCTGGGCATTGTGGCCGTAGCCGTTATCGTAATCGGTGGCTGGGAGCTGGCCGTGAGGCTGCTGAAGGTCCCCGAGTTTGTCCTGCCGACCCCGAGCGCGATCCTCCGGGCCCTGATCACCTCTATCCCTACCATCTACGAGCATTTTTTCATCACCTTGGGCGAGCTGCTCTTGGGATATGTGATCGGCGCCGCCATCGGTCTGTTCCTGGCCGCTGTGCTGACCCAGTTCCCATTTATCGAAAAGATCATCACTCCCTACATCCTGCTGCTGGTAACCACACCGACGGTGGCCCTCGTTCCCCTGCTGATGCTGCGCATGGGCTTCACCATCTGGCCGCGCATCATTGCCGTGGCCCTGGCCGCAGGCCCGATGGTGATGATCAACGCGGTTACCGGTTTCCGTAGAACCGACCTGGCAAAAATCGCCCTGGCCAAGTCCTACGGAGCGACCACGTTCCAGATCTTCCGCAAGATCCGCTTCCCACTAGCCCTGCCGATGATCAACGTCGGGCTGCTGGTGGGCGGCATCTTCGGCCTGATCACCGCCGTGGGCGCGGACATGATCGGCGGCAAGATGGGCCTGGGCAACAAGCTGGCCTACTATACTTCTCTGGCCCGCACGGCTAACTTTTTCGCCGTGATCCTGCTGGTATCGGCTATCGGCATCTCCATCTGGATCATCATGGCGGCGGTGGGCAAGAAATGGGCTAGTTGGCAGGAATAACGTTGAAAAGGAGCAGACCATGAAAACGCACAAAGTCGGTATCGTTGGTTTCGGCTGGGTTGCGGGCGCGCATCTGAAGACCTTCAGCGAGCTGCCCGGCTTCAGGCCGGTAGCGATCCTTTCCCGACGCAAGCTCGACCCGGCGGCGATCAAGGCCCAGTACGGGGTGGAGGTCAAGATCTACAACGATTACGACAAATTCCTGAACGACCCCAATATCGAAATCGTGGACATCTGCACCCCGCATCCTTTCCACCCTGAACAGACCATCAAGGCAGCCCAGGCCGGAAAACACATCATCATCGAAAAGCCGATGGCCCTGAGCTTCGAGGACGGCGTGGCCATGGTCAAGGCGGTGCAGAAGGCCAAGGTGAAGACCTCCGTGTGCTTCGAGTGCCGCTTCATCTCGGTGACCAAGGCCCACAAGGCGATCATCGAGCAGGGTCTGATCGGCGACATCTACTACGCGGAGTGCGACTACTTCCACGGCATCGGCCCCTGGTACGGGCAGTTCGCCTGGAACATCAAGAAGGATTTCGGCGGCAGCTCCCTTTTGACGGCGGGGATCCACGCGCTGGACATCCTGCTGTACCTTGCCGGGGGGCAGGTGGAGGAGGTGTTCAGCTACCCGACCACGAACCCGCACGAGGTCTACAAACCGTACGAGTACCCCACGACCACGGTTACCCTGCTGAAGTTCAAGAACGGCCGGACCCTTGGAAAGGTCGCCTCGGTCACCGACGCCATGCAGCCGTACGTGTTCAACATGAACTTCGTGGGCTCGCACGGCGCCCTGAAGAACGAGCTGTTCTACTCCAAGAAGATCGAAGGACTACGGGACTGGGCGAAGCTCGACGTGCAGCTGGTCAGCTCGGGGGATGTGGCCCATCACCCCTACAAGGAGCAGTTCTCCGCCTTCGCCGAGTGCCTGGATGCCGGCAAGGAGGCCAACAACAATGCGGCCAGCGCCTTCGAGACCCACCGGGTAGTGTACGCGGCGGACAAGTCGGCGGCCACCGGCAAGCCAGTCTCCTTGAGCGAGTTCGCCTACTGAGGGGACTGGCGCTTAGGCTTTCGAGCCAACGGGGCCGCCTCGATCGGGGCGGCCCTCTTGCTGTATATTCCTTCCATGAGTATTCAGGGAAGTTCTCGCCCCCGGGCCTCAGCGCAGCGCCTGGAGGCGGATCTGCGCGTACTGACCGAAGACATCGGCGTGCGGCTGGCCGGAAGCCAAGGGGAGGAGGCCGCCGCGCGCTACCTGCTGGGGCAGCTGGGCCAGACTGGGGCCCGGGTCCACGCGGAAAGCTTCCCCATGCGGGAGCGGCACGTGGAGTCCGAGGAGCTGGAGATCCTGCTCGGCGGAAGCTGGCAGCCCTTCCCCGGCTCCCTGTTCAGCAACACCCCCGGGACCGGCGGGGAGTGGCGGCAGGCCTCCCTGGTGTTTTTCGAGGCCCCGGCGGAGTACCACCGCCCCGACCTGTCCTATTTGAAGGACAAGGCCGTGGTGCACCTGGGCTGCCACATCGAGTCCCGGGAGCATTACCGCCGGCTGATGGACGCCGGCCCCGCGTTCCTGCTTTTCGTGGACATCCGCTACCCGGGGACGGTCCCCCTGGCCGACGGGATGTTCCCGGCCTACACGGACGCCCTGGGTGCTGTGCCCACGGTGAACGTCGCCTACATGGACGCCTGGCGCTGGAAAAAAGAGGGCGCGGCAGCCGCCCGCCTGCGGGTGCGCGGGGGCATGCGCGAGGCAGAGTCGCAGAACGTGATCGCCGAGTTCCCGGGTACCGGCCCGGAGGTTCTGCTGGTCGGCGGCCACCACGACACTCAGGCGGCCAGCCCCGGGGCGGATGACAACGGCACGGGCACCGCGGCCGTGCTCGAGCTGGCCCGCCTTCTGGGCGCTCTCGCCCCCTTGCGCCGCACCGTGCGCCTGGTGAGCTTCGGGGCCGAAGAGCAGCTTTCGGTAGGCAGCGCGCAGTACGTGCGCCGGCACCGGGCCCACCTGGCGGAGCGGGGGAGGTTCCTGCTGAACTTCGATTCCTTCGGTTCCCACCTGGGCTGGCTGGAGCTGATCGCGGGCGGCCCGCAGGCCATGGTCGACTACCTGTGCAGCGTCTACGCGCGCCACGACCTGTACCTGGCCGTCACCACCCGGGTCATGCCCTACGCTGACCACTTCCCCTTCGTCGCCGCCGGACTGCCGGCGGCCAGCCTCCTGCGCAGCAACTGCACGGCGGGGCGCTTCTTCCACCACCGCCCGGACGACGACCTGAGCCGGGTGTCGACGGACCTGCTGGCGCGCGTACTGGACGCCTCTCTGGAGGCGCTGCTGGAGCTGGCCGGCGCGGAACCCCTGCCGTTCCCCGCGCAGATCCCCGGCGAGCAGGCCCCGGCGGTGGAGCACTGCTGGAACGATCTGTTCGGCGGCTGGCAGCCGCGATCGGGGGAGGTGAGGCGTTGAAAGCCAAGGACTTCCGCGAGGTGCGGCGGCGCGCCTGGTGGCGGTGCCGCGCGTGTTCCTCGGCATGGTTCTCAAGGGCATCGCCGAGGCGGCCGGGAAGGCCGGGGTGCGGACCATCACCCCCGAGTTCCTGGACGCCGTGCGGGACAAGCGGGGGAGGGAAACGGGGACATGAGAATAGCAATCATCATCCTGGTATGCCTTCTGTTCAGCGGCGCGGGAGTCCCCCTGGCCAGCGACGGCGATGACCGGGCCGAAGGCTCGAAACCCGGCCAGAGATAGCTCAAGCCGGTTGGGTACGCGGGACCCGTTCACCGAAAAAGTCGTGAAGCTCATTCGCCGCATCCCGCGGGGCCAGGTGGCCACCTACGGGCAAATCGCGGTCATGGCCGGAAACGCCTACGCCTCCCGCCAGGTGGCGCGCCTGCTGCACTCGCTGTCCGGCAAGGAGAGGCTTCCCTGGCACCGGGTGATCAACTCCCACGGCACCATCTCCCTGCAGGGCGAGGCAGGCGAGCGGCAGCAGACGCTGCTGGAGCGCGAGGGGGTGGAGTTCGGTTTGTTCGGGAAGGTCGACCTGGCGCGCTTCCTGTGGCCGGGGTAGGTGAATCGCCTCCGATCGAACCCTCTACAGCGCCGGGGCGGGGAAGCGGAACAGGTCAAAGGCGTTGGCGATCAGCAGGAACACCACCGGGAGCACCAGGAAAAGGAACAGCTGCAGCCAGATGCTCGCCCGCCGCGCGTAGCTCAGCAGGTTGCCCACGAAAAGCACGAAACAGGCGGCCAGGAAGTTCAGGGCCCTGCTGTCCAGGAAGAACACCTTGTCGGCGTATTCCCCGAACCACTTCATGAAGACAAACGGCACCACGGCGGCCAGCAGGAAGAAACCGATCACAAAGCTGACCAGCAGGGGCGACACCAGCTCGCCGCCGCCGAACACGATCCTCATCAAGATCAGCGCGCAGGCGATCAGCGTGACGGTGGTCGGGCGGCCGAAGACGCCCAGGCGGGTCCGCATGAACTCCACCGCGGGCGCGTAGTCGAACACGTAGAAACCCAGCGGGACCAGGAACAGCAGCCCCAGCCAGCCGAGCACGTCGAACAACCCCTCGTAGCGCTCCACGCTTCACCCCCGTTGGGCGGATTGTAGTACGACTTGCCCTCCGGCCGCAAGCGACGGGGAGGGGCCGGCGCGAGGGGAACGGTTGCCGACGACAAACACTCTTCTATATATTCTCCTCACCATGAGAAAGAGCGTGTTCGCAGGAATAATGGTTTGTCTGTGGCTGGCCGCCGCCTCGGGGTTCGCGCCGCAAGCGGGCTTCGCCGCGGGCGTCGACAAGGTGGTCGGGGTGGAGGCAGGGTACGGCTACCTGGTCTCGGCCGAGGGCCTGAGCCCGGACGCCGGCAGCGGCTTGCTCGCCGGCCTGTACTACGGGTACCTGATCGGGGACCGGCCGCGCGGCTCCACGCTGCTGTCCCTGGTCCTGGGCTACGCGGTGTTCCCGCAGGCGGCGGGGCCGCAAGCCCTGCACGCCATGGTCTATGGGCTGGAATATGCGCATACCTTCTTCCGGCAGAAGCCCGTGGCGCTGGTTGTGGACTACGGCCTGCTGTTCAACCTCCTGGTCCGGGAAGGCCGGGACGGCTACGCCTTCGGGCACCACACCCGCCTGGGGCTGGGACCCGTGTTCCGCCTGGGCGGGCCCAACGAGCTGGTGCTGCAGGCGGCCTACAACTTCGTGACCTTCCCGTACTTCGAGCTGGCCGCCGCCCGGATCATGTACCCCTCGCTCGCCCTGCGCTACCAGCGGCGGCTTTAGGAAGCTTCAAGGACCGCGATACTCTTCCATCGAGACCACGGTCCTTCGCCGGCGCGAAGCATCTGCGGCGAAGGCCAGCAGGTGCGACTCCAGCGCGTCGGCGGGACCGCTCAGGCCCGCCTCCCCGGCTGCCGCCTGACCCGCCAGCGCGCCGGTGAAAGCGTCCATCAGACCTTCATCGCCACCGCCGTGCCCGGTGGAAACTCCGCGCCGGTAGAGCCGCTCGCTTTCCAGGCCGCGGTGCCCGGTCAGGGTGAGCTCCTCCTCGTGGAGGCGGAACACCCCGCGCAGCACGCCGCGCGTGCCGAACACCCGCACCTCGCGCCCCTCGAACTCCGCAAGGCCGTGCACGGTCAGGGCGGCCGTGGCCCCGGAGGGAAAGCAGAGAAGTACCGCCTGATGGTCAGGCACATCATTGCCGCAGCGGTACACGCAGCGCCCGTAGGGCCCTTCCCGCAGGGCGCGCCTCTTTCCTGCCGGGGAGGGGTCCACGCCGAGCGCCGTGGAGGGGAAGGCGTTCCAGTCGTACAACAGCCTCAAGGCGGGGAAGGCGGCCAGGGGGCGGAAGAGGAAGGGGGCGGCCAGCGAGAGGCGGATCAGGCCGCGCAGCCAGGGGGAGCGGGCATGGCGCAGGGTGCGCAGGATGGGTTCGCCCCGCAGGTACAGGCGCGGGGCGTACCAGGGGCAGTCCGCTTCCGCCGGGCAGCCGTCGGTGCAGCGCTGCGGGGCCCCGGGCGGGGCGTTTTCCGGGCGATAGTGCAGCAGGCCGCCCGTGGACTGCACGCTCAGCGCCTTTTCCCCCAGGATCCAGCCGATCAGGTCCAGGTCGTGGCAGCACTTGGCCAGGAGCAGCGGCGAGGAGAGCCCTTCCACCCCGTAGGCGCCGCGCACGAAGGAGTGGCCGAAATGCCAGGTGGAGACGTTTTCGGAGAGCTCGAAGTGCACGACGTTGCCGATCCGGCCTTGCTCCACGGCCGCCTTCAGCCGGCGCCAGAACCCGGTGTAGCGCAGCACGTGCGCCACCTGCGCGACCTGACCGGCAGCCAGCGGGAAGGCCGCCAGCTCACGGCACTCCTCCAGGACCGGCGAGACGGGCTTTTCCAGGAGCAAGTGGTAGCCCAGCTCCAGCGCGCGGCGAGCCGGCGCCGCGTGCGCTGCATCCGGAGTGCACACCAAGACGGCCTGCGCCCGGCGCCCGCCGGCTAGAAGCTCCTCCCAGCGGCAGAAGGAAAATGCGTCCGCAATCCCGTGGGCGCGCTGGAAGCGCCGCCGCCGGGCGTCGTCGGGCTCCGCCACTGCCACGAAGCGCAGGCGCTGCGGATGCCGGCGGGCGTAGTCGCCGTACACGAAATGGCCGCGCACCCCCGCGCCGCAGAGCACGGCAGTCACCGGTTCACGGACCATGGCTCACAGCTCCAGGCGGATGCCCACCGGGCAGTGGTCCGAGCCCAGCACCGAGGGCAGGATGAAGGCCTCCTTCAGGGCCGGGCGCAGCCGGCGGGAGACGCAGAAGTAGTCGATACGCCACCCGATGTTGCGCTCCCGCGCGCGCGTGGGCATGCTCCACCAGGTGTAGTGTCCCCCCTCGGGGCAGAGCTCCCGGAAGGTGTCCAGGAAGCCCGCCTGGAGGATGCGGCCGAAGCCCTCGCGCTCCTGGTCCGTGAAGCCGGCATTCTCGTGGTTGGACTCGGGGTGCGCCAGGTCGATCTCCTGGTGAGCCACGTTCAGGTCGCCGCAGAACACCACGGGCTTGAGGCGATCCAGGCGTTTCAGGTACAGCCGCAGGTCGCGGTCCCAGAGCCTCCGGTACTCCAGCCGCAGCAGGCCCCGCTGGGCGTTCGGGGTGTAGATGTTCACCAGGAAGAAGCGCTCGAACTCCAGGGTGAGCAGGCGGCCTTCCCGGTCGTGTTCCCTACGCCCCATGCCGCAGCGGACCCCGAGGGGTTCACACGCGCAGAACACCGCCGTTCCGGAGTAGCCCGGCCTGTCCGCGGGGTTGAAGTACTGGAAGGGGTATTCGGCGAACAGGGGCTTGCCCGCCTCGGCCAGCACCTGCTCGGAGGTGGCGCGGGTCTCCTGCAGGCACAGGACGTCCGCGTCCCGGTGTAGCAGGAAAGCGAAGCCGTCCTTGCGCAGCACGGCCCTGAGGCCGTTGACGTTCCAGGAAAGCAGCCAAAGGGGACTTGCCACGGAGGGCACATCATAGCCCATAAGGGCCTCGTCCGCTACACTGCGGGGCTGGAGGAGGATCGAGGTGGAGAGAATCTGGAAGAGGCTGGTGCGGGAGATCCGCGCGTACTTCTCCGGCGTGGACCGGCTGCCGATCACCCCGCGGGTTTCGCCGGGCGAGCTCCGCGGCCGCCTGGCGCCTGGTGAACCGGACCCCGCTGCCGGTGGTGTGCGCGACTACGGTCAAGGCCGTGGTGGAGCGGGTGCTGGCCCGGGGCCGCGCCTGGGTGTCGGAAGTGCTGCTGGCCGGACGCACCCCCGCGGTGCGCGCCTGCATCACCAACTACCGGACCACTTCGGCCGACCTCGCCTTCCTGGTGGGGGAGCTGGACCGCTGCCTGGCCGAGGCCTGAGGCCCCTCGCTGTTCCGCGAGCCAGTCGCCGGCGGCGGGACCAGCGTGAGTTGACACGCCGGCGAGCCTGACGCTACGCTGGCTCGTCATGAGTTCCCCGGTCGTCTATTTCGCGGAGCTCCCGCCGGCGAGCAGCCTGGAGCAGAGGGTCCGCGCCACGGAGCGGATCCTGGAGGCCTGCGGCCTGGAGAGCGTGGTGAGCCGGCGTGACCGCACGGCGGTCAAGATCCACGTGGGGGAGAAGCACAACACCACCCATGTGGCGCCTCAGATCGTGCGGGCGGTGGTGGCGCGGGTGAAGCAGGCCGGAGCCAGCCCGTTTCTGACCGAGACTTCCACCCTGTACAAGGGCCAGCGCTCCAACGCCATCGACCACTTGAGTCACGCCTTCGCGCACGGCTTCACCTACGAGGCGGTCGGCGCGCCCTTCATCATGGCCGACGGCCTTGCGGGCACCTCCGAGGTGGAGGTCCCAATAAATGGCCTGCTGTTCGACAAAGTGGCCATCGCGCGCGAGGTGCTGCTCGCCGACTCCCTGGTGGCCGTCACTCACGCCACGGGGCACATGGGCAACGGGCTGGGCGCGGCGATCAAGAACCTGGGCATGGGCCTGGCCAGCCGTATGGGCAAGCTGCGGCAGCACTCCTCGGTCAAGCCGTCGGTGGATCCCCAGGCCTGCACCTTCTGCGCCCAGTGCCTGAAGTGGTGTCCGGTGGAAGCCATCGCGGAGCGCGGCGGCAAGGCCTTCATCCTGACCGAGGTCTGCATCGGCTGCGGCGAATGCCTGGCCGTGTGCCGCTTCGATGCGGTGCGCCACGACTGGAGCGCCGACCAGGGGCAGCTGCAGCGGCGGGAGGCCGAGCACGCGCTGGGGGCGATCCAGGACAAGCGCGACAAGCTGCTGGTGTTGAGCTACCTGGTGGACATGACCAAGGACTGCGACTGCCTGGCCCGGAAGCAGGAACCCCTGCAGCCGGACGTGGGTATCCTGGCTTCCCGCGACCCGGTGGCCGCCGACCAGGCAGCGCTGGATCTGACGCGCGAGCGCTTCGGCGCCAGCCTGGCCGAGGCCGGCTGGTCGGCCATCGATGCCACCGTGCAACTGGAGCACGGCGAGAAGATCGGCCTGGGTTCCCGGACCTACACGCTAGAGAAGATCGGATTGAAAGCATGAATCGTTCGAAGGGCCTTCGAGTGCTTGTGGGGCTGGCCGCGCTGGCCGCCGTGCTGGCCGGGGGTTTTTTCCTCCTTGCCCCCTGGGTCCCGACCTGGGGCTCCTCGGCGCAGGAGCGCGCCCGGTCCATGCCGGGGGACGACATCGCCGCGCCGCCGTTGGTGGACTGGACGCACGGCATCACTGTCCGCGCCGCCCCGGAGGCGGTCTGGCCCTGGATCGCGCAGCTGGGCGACGTGCGCGGCGGCTTTTACAGCTACACCTTCATCGAGAACTTCATCGCCCGGGAGCAGATGTACCGCAATGCCGACCGGATCATCCCGGAGCTGCAGAATCCGGCCCCGGGAACGGGCATGATCATGGACTTCCTGCAAATGCGCGAGATCGTACCCGCCCGGCACCTCCTGGCCGCCCTCGAGCTGCCGGAGATGCGCATGAGCTGGGTCTGGGCCCTGTACCCCCGGGAGCCGGGCCACACCCGGCTGGTGGTGCGCATGCGCGGCCACCCGGACCTGAAGGCCCAGGCCCTGTTGATGGGCGGGGCCACCTTCTTCGTCAACTACGGCGGCTTCGTGATGGAACGTAAGATGATGCAGGGCATCAAGGACCGCGCCGAAGGGCGGATCGAGCCTCCCTGGTTCCAGCGGGCGGAGATCGTCCTTTGGCTATTAGCCCTCGGGCTGGGGGTGGCCGCCGCCGTAGCCTGCGTGGGGCGCCGGGCGTGGTGGCGGGGCCTGGCCACGGGCCTGGCCGCGGCGGTGCTGCTGTTCTTCCTGACCTTCGGGCAACCCCCTTTGTGGATCCGCGGGTTGCTGCTGCTCCTGCTCGCCGTCGGAGTGGCCTGGGCGTTGCGCTCCGAGCCGCTGCGCCGGAAGGGGTAGCAAGTGCAGCGGGCCCGGCTGTTCCAGTAAGCATGAGCGCAAAGATCCTAGCCCGTTGGAAGCCCTGGCAGGTGCTGCTCGTGTTCGGCCTGCTGCAGTGCGGCCTCACTTCCCTCGGGGTCTACTTCTTCGATTACTTCGCCGGCAGCGCGACCGTGGGCTTCGGCCGGATGGGACCCGTCGGCGGAACGGGCATGTTCTTCATCTATATGCTGGGTTTCCTGAACGCTCTGGTCGTGCTCATCCCCGTGCACCAATTGGGGTTCTTCGGGGCAGGCGCCCTGGTCTACCTGCCGTTCTTCGTGATCGGGCTGCCCGTGGAGTACTACTACGAAGTGCGCCTCAACCCGGTGTTGAAAGGGCTGTGGGCGGTGCTGGGCTGGTGCCTCACCGGGCCGCTGGCCGGGTTGGGCGCGGATCTGGCCCACCGCTACCTGCCGCATTCGCTACCGCCCGGGTGGCGAGCCTCCCTCACCGGCCTGGCGCTGGGAGCCGGCAGCTACCTGTTCACGCTGGCCGCCCTGGCCTTCTTTTACACAGTGCCCCTATCCATCGAAGCGGGCAGTTTCGCGGGGCTGAGCTATTTCTGCCTGCCCTGGCTCCTGGCGCACAGCGCCCTGGGCGGCCTCACGGCAGGGGCTCTGGTTCGCACCCAAGCATAGCTCGCCATCCAAACCGCAGTGTAGTCGGCCGCAACTTGAGGACCGTCCGGCGGGAGGCTATACTGCCGGAGCCATGCAAACCCCCTGGATCGAGGCGCGGCAGCTGGCGCGGGCGCTGCGCCGCAACGAAGCCTTCTGGTCGGGCGAGCTCGGGGATGGACCGCTGCTGTGGGTCACGGTGCCTGGCGCCGTGCCGGGCACGCCCCCGCCGGAGCCGGCTGTCGAAGAGGCCCTCTGGACCGACGTGGACTACGTGCTGAAAAGCGCGGAGTACCAGCTGGCTCACGCCTACTACGCCGGCGACGCGCTGCCTGTGCACAACCCCTGGCTGGGGCCGGACCAGGTGGCCGCCTGGCTGGGCGCCGAGCTCACCGTGGCGCCGCGCCTGAACACCTCCTGGGTCGCCCCGCTGGTCCGGGAGTGGGAAGGGCACCCCCGCCTGGCCATCGACCCCCAGAACCGCTGGTGGAAGCTGTACCAGGAGATCCTGCGTGCTTCGGTGGAGTGCGGGCGGGGCAAGTGGGTCACCGCCTACCCGGACCTGCACACCGGCATCGACGGCCTGGCGGCGCTGCGCGGCCCCGAGCGGCTGCTGCTGGACCTAATCGAGCAGCCGGAGGCGATCCGCCGGGCCATGCGCGAAATGACTGCGCTTTTATTGTGGATCGTGGACCGGGTCTCGGAGGTGATCCTGCCCGCGGGGCAAGGCACCACCAACTGGACCATGGGCTGGAGCCGCGAGCGCTTCCTGTGCATCGGGCAGAACGACGCCACCTGCATGATCGGTCCGGAGATGTTCGCGGAATTCTGCCTGCCGGACACCGTGGAAAGCTGCCGCCACGTGGAGCACACGATCTACCACCTGGACGGGCCCGGGGCGCTGCGCCACCTGGACCGCCTGCTGGCCATCCCGGAGCTGGACTGCGTGCAGTGGATCCAGGGCGCGGGCAACCCGCCGCCCTCGCGCTGGCTGGACATGCTTCGCAAGGTGCAGGCGGCCGGAAAATCCGTGCAGGTGTACTACGGCCCGAGCCACGGCGACGACGCGGACATGCGATCCGAGCTGGCGCTGCTGTGCCGTGAGCTGGACCCGCGGAAGCTGTTCTTCTGGGCCACGGTGCCGACCCGCGAACAGGCCGACGAGCTGATCGACCTGGCCAGCCGGGGCGCAGGCGGGCGTTGAGCCGGCGGGCCGAAGGGCACTGCCGTCCGCCGCGGCTCCGGGTCCCCGGGGCGACCTTACAATTACTTTGCAGCTCTTTTACTTCCTGCTGACAACCCTCTCCTGAAGCCGGCGTACGCTCGAGGCAGGAACGAAGACCGAGGAGGGTTTCATGGACGCAGGAAAAAGAATCAGGGGTCTCGCGGCGGCAGCCCTGCTGGGGCTGGCGCTGCCGCTGGCCGCGGAAAGACCCATCGCCGGGGCGATCGGGGGTTTGAGCCTCGGGGAACCGAAGTTCTTCGAGGGCCTGACGGTGATCCCGCTGCTGGGGCGGGCGTCTCCGCAGGCGGCTGGCTGCGCGACGCTGGAGCAGGCGCTGGAGCGGGGGTGGCTCACGATCGTGGAAAAGGACGGCGGCAGCGTGCCGGAGGGGCAGTCCGGGGTCTGGGCGGAAGTGGCCAGGGCCAACGACGAAGCGGGAGTCAGCTCCTCCACCGGCGCCTACCAGGACGCCTACCGGGACGGCAGGGTGTCGCGGAAGATCGAGGAGCTGGAGCGGGAGCTGGCGGACCTCGCCCGGCGGCACCCGCAAGCCGTCGGGGCGATCGTCGGGCTGGGGGGTTCGATCGTGAGCCTCGACCTGTTCGCCGACCCCCACCTTTTCCGCTCCACGGCGCTCGTCGCCTGGGGGCAGCAGGGGAAGGCCAGGGTGACGCGCCGGCAGGCTTCCGAGCTGCTGGCCCTGCTTGCCGGTGCGGACTACCGCGCCCGGGAAACCCCGGACCTGGGCAGCGCCTTCGCTTTCCGGAACGAGCGGTGGGACGCGAATGCGCTGGTGCTCGACGGGGCGCTGCTGCACCTGGCCGCCTTCCCGCGGCAACCGGAGGAGGCCGGTGGCGGCGAGGAGCCGCTCGACGGGACCCACCGGCAGCGGCAGTACGGGGAGTAGCCCGGCTGGGGGCGCCTTGCGCGGACCCTCCGGGCATGGGAAGATAAGCGGCGGAGGAGGTTCGTTGAACCAGCGCCTGGGGTGGCTTTTCGCTCTGGCCGTCATTCTGCCTAGCGCCCTTCTGGCGGTTCTGGCCGTTCGGGCGATCCGCCGGGAAGAAGCCTACATCGAAAAGCGCCTGGCCGCCGGACTGTCCGCGGAGGTGCTCCAGCTGGCCGCTTCCGCGACCGGGGAACTGCGGCGCATGGAAGAAGAACTTTCCCGCTTCGCCCCGGCGGGACGGCCTGAGGCTCGGCTGTTCGCGGCCTGGAAACGGGACACGCCCCTGGTGGGCGTGCCCTTCCTGCTTTCGGAGGGCTACGACCTGCTGTGGCCGCGGCCGGCGCTAGGGGCCGCGGAGCGCGAGTTCCTGCAGCGCCACGGCGAGTTTCTGGCCGGTCGGCAGCAGATCCCCGTGTACACGAACATCGCTCTGGCCTTCCGGGACGAGATCCTGCCGCCGGAAGGGGAGGGTGAGACCGCCGGTGCATCACGACCGGTCACCGCTGCGCAGATCCCATCCGCGCCCGCGGTGTCGCCGTCCGCTTTCGACGCAGAAGCGCAGAAGAGCGCCCGGGCGGACCAGGCCTCCCCCGGAGGGCCTTCTGCGGGAGCCTTCGCGGAGGCCGCGGCAGCGCAGGACGCTGGAGGCTCTGCGGCCGGCGAGGCCTCCGCGTCCCGCGCGCGGCTGGCCGAAACCGCGCAGCAGGCGGTCAGCGCTTTTGAGAGCGACCGGGAGGTCCGGCGCAAGGTATACGAGCAGGCCGAGAGCAAGGGACAGCCCCCGGCTCCCCGGAACGTGAGCCCGAGCGTCGCGCAGCAGGGGAACGGGGAACCGGGGAGCCCGCCCCCGTCGGTGTTCGTTTCCGAACAGCTTCATTTCCGCGAGATCATCACCGGCCGCGACGCCGGGCTGATCCCGCGCCTGCTGGAGGAGCGCCTGTGGCTGCTGTTCTGGAAACGCCTCGGCGACAGGCGCATCGTGGGCTGCCAGCTGGACGGCGTGGAGCTGCGGACCCGCCTGATCGGCCAGCTGCCCCCCGCCGCCACCCCGGAGCGCATCCTGACCCTCCTGGACGAGCGCGGCAACCCGCTGTTCGCGCCCGCGGAGGATTCGCCACGCGACTACCGCCGGCCGTTCGTGGCCCGGGAGGTGAGCGAGCTGCTCCCGCGCTGGGAGGCGGCCGCTTACCTGACGGACCCGGCCTCCGTGGCCTCGCGGGCGCGCCTGGCCGGCCTGATCCTCTGGACCCTGGTCGCCATCCTGGTGGTCTCGATCACCGGCGGCGGCACCCTGGTCCTGAGGGCGCTGGCCGCCGAGATCAAACTGGCGCGCCAGAAGACCAGTTTCGTGGCCAACGTGTCGCACGAGCTGAAAACCCCGCTCACCTCCATCCGCATGTACGCCGAGATGCTGCAGGAGGGCCGGCAGCGCGACCCCGCGCGGCGGCGGCAGTACCTGGGCATCATGGTGGAGGAGTCCCAAAGGCTCACGCGCCTGGTGAACCGGGTGCTGGACTTCGCCCAGCTGGAGCAGGGGCGGCGGCGCTACAACCTCGGCCCCTTGGACCCAGAGCTGCTGTGCCGCGGGGTGCTGGACTGCGAGCGGCCGCGCCTCGAGCAGGCGGGCTTTTCGCTCGAATTCGACCCCAGGGGCTGGCGGCCGGGGGAAGGGGAGGCGCGGGGGGACCAGGAGGCGCTGGCGCAGGTGCTGCTCAACCTCCTGAGCAATGCGGAGAAGTACTCCGGCGAGCGCAGGCAGATCACCGTGGAGCTGGCCCGCGAGTCCGGCAGGGTGCGGATCCGGGTGTTGGACCGGGGGCGGGGGATCCAGCCCGGCGAGGCCAGGCACCTGTTCAAGGAGTTCTACCGGGCCGACGATTCCCTGACCAGCCGGGTCCAGGGCACCGGCCTGGGCCTGGCCATCGCCCGCCGGATCGTGCGCGACCACGGCGGCGAGCTCTCCTATTTGCCCCGTGAAGGCGGAGGCAGTATTTTCCAGATCGAACTGCCATGAAGGACCGGATCCTGATCGTCGAGGACGAATCCCCCCTGGCCGCCGGCTTGAGAGACCTGCTCGCCGGCGAGGGCTACCTCCCCCTGGTGGCCGCCGACGGGCGGCAGGCGCTGGAGCTTTTCCGGCGGCGCAAGCCGGACCTGGTGCTGCTGGACGTGATGCTCCCCGAGAAGAGCGGCTACGAGGTGTGCCGGGAAATCCGCAAGGAGGACCCGCGCGTTCCCATCCTCATGCTCACCGCCAAGGGCGAGGAGTTGGACCGCATCGCGGGCCTGGAGCTGGGCGCCGACGACTACATCGTGAAGCCCTTCGGGGTCGGCGAGCTGCTGGCCCGAATCCGGGCGGCCTTCCGGCGCCTTCACTCGCTGGGAGAGGCGGCGGAGGAGGAGAAGGAGAAGGAGGCGCTGGCCTTCGGAGGGGTACGCGTGGACCCACGGCGCATGGAGTGTACGCGCGGCGGGCACAGCTACCCGCTCACGACCCGCGAACTCGCGCTCTTGAGATTATTCATCGCCCGCGACGGGGAGGTCCTGGATCGGGCCGTGCTGCTGGATCGGGTCTGGGGCGTCCGCTACGAAGGGACGACTCGCACGCTGGACCAGCACGTGGCCCAGCTGCGGAAGAAGATCGAGGAGGATCCGTCCCACCCCGTTCACCTGCATACGGTGCACGGGGTGGGCTACCGGTTTTCTTCTATTCCTCGATCGGCTCGTCCGGGGCTCTGAGCAGCTGGGTATAGAATTTCTCGCCGCGTACCTCGACGATCCCCTTGAACAGGTCATCGGTGGACGTTACGCGCCCCGGGGCCCAGGTCGCCTTGCGGTATTCCTCGGCGCTGATGGTGTCGTATTCGGCCCAGCCGGTCGGATAGAGCAACACAGCGCCTACCTCCAGCTCGGCTTTCTTTACCTTGTGGGATTTCAGCACATAGACGACCCACTCCTTGGAGCCGTCCTTCACGTAGATGACTTCAGTCTGGTTTTTGGTCGCGGCAGAGGCCGGTTTGGTCACCTTCGCCAGGTAGTAGTAGGCGTCCATCATGCTGTCGGCGTTTCCGCACAGGAGCTCGTCAGTCTTGAAGTCGGCCACTTCGGCCACCGCAGCCTTGGTCGCGGCACCGCCGGCCGCCTGGCTGACCAGGTCGGACACAGTGGAACAGCTCAGCAGCATCGCCAAGCCGGCCAGAACCATCCCAAGCATCGCAATCCGTTTCACATTGTCCTCCTTAATGATGAATTAGGTTATTCGTTTTTCGGTTCGAGGGACGCCGGGTCGTCCGGCACCCGGATGAACTTCCAGTTGTATTTCTGTCCGTCGATCTCGACCAGGTCCTTGAACAACTCGTCCACGGCGGTAATCAGACCGGCGAACCACTTCGCCTTCCGGTAGTCGTCGATGCTCATGTCGCTGTACTCCGCCCACCCCGACGCAAAGAGGACAACCGCGTCAACGGCCAGCTCCTCTTTCTTTGCTTTGTGAGAGGGGATCACGAAGTCGACCCAATCCTTGGAACCGTCCTGGATGTACAGGGCCTGGTACTGGTTCTTGGTCTCCGCGGAGGCGGTTTTAAGGACCTTGGCGACCCCGTACTCGGCCTCCATGGGCGATCCTTCCCCCTTCCCGCAGAGCAGCTCGTCCTTTTTGAAGTCCACCGCGCTCTTGGAGGACTGCGCGAATAGGGTCCCGCAAGCTGCTGCGATGATCAAGCCTGTGAGGAGGATGCGTTTCATGGATACTCTCCTATTCTGAACATTACTCCCGTTATTATAGCATGAAATTGCCAATATACTGTAGCAAAGAAATCAGGCAACCTCAATTTTTCCGACGTCAGCGAGCGGCGGCGATGGTATATTTCTAGCCATGATCAAGAAGGTCCCCGAGGGGGAGAGCCTGCGCCGGAGGATCGAGGAGAGCGTCAAGGACCGGCTGTATCATTTCCTGCTGGACTACGGCTCGGTGCGCGGGGCGCTGCTGCACGGCGCTCGCCTGGTGGGCGAGATGCGCGCCAACCACGAGCTGGGGCCCCTGGAGACCCTGGTGCTGGGGCACGCCTACATCGGCGCGGTGCTGATGAGCGTGAACCTGAAGGGGACCGATCGCCTCAAGCTGCAGGTGCAGTGTTCCGGGCCGGTGCGGGGGCTGGCGGTGGAGGCCAACGCCTTCGGGGAGGTGCGCGGCTATCTCGCGGAGGTGCCGATCCCGGCGGAGGCGCCCGTGGACCCCGCGCACCTCTCGCCCCTGTTCGGGGAGGGGGTCCTGACCGTGACCCGCTACCTGGCCGACGCCAAGCAGCCCTTCAGCGGGCAGGTCGCCCTGGAGCGGCGCAGCCTGGCGGAGAACCTGACCCACTACTTTCTGGCCTCGGAGCAGGCCGGCAGCGTGATCCACCTGAGCGTGCGCTTCGATGCCCGCGGGGAGGTGCTCGGGGCCGGGGGACTTTTCCTGCAGGTCCTGCCCGGGGCGGAGGAGTCCGCGGTGGATCGTCTGGAAGAGCTGGTGAACGCGCTGCCCTCCGTCGGGGCGGCGTTCGCCGAGGGGCTTCCGGCCGAGGAGCTGTTGGCCGAGTGGTTCGCGCCGATGAACCCTTTGCTGCTGGGCAACCGGCGCGTGGCCTTCATGTGCCACTGCAGCGCCCAGCGCTTCGGGCGCTTTATGGGGGCGCTGCCGCGCGACGAACTGGCGGATATGCTGGAGAAGGGCCCCTTTCCGGTGGTGACCACCTGCTTCAACTGCAACTCGCAGTACGATTTCTCGCGCGGCGAGATCGAACGCTTGTACCAGGAGCACCCGTGAGCGGTTCCTTCGCCGAGTTCCTGCGGACCTACGAGCGCCGGGTGGCCCCCCTGAACAAGGAGGCCAACGAGGCCTTCTGGGCGGCCACCACGACCGGCCGGCCGGAGGAGCAGGAGCGCTGCGTGCGGGCCTCCTCGGCGCTGCGCCGGGCGCACTCCGACCCGGGGCAGTTCGCCGCGCTGAAGTCCTGGCAGGCCTCCGGGTCGGTCCGCGATCCCCTGGAGGCGAGGCAGCTTGCCATCCTGGTGCGCGCCTACACCGAGCAGCAGATCCCGCCCGAAACCATCGAAGAGCTGGCCCGGCGCGAGCAGGAGATCCAGGGCCTGTTCACCTCCTTCCGGCCCCTGCTGGAGGGGCGCCCCGCATCGGAGAACGACCTGGGCCGCGTGCTGGTGGAGGAAAGGGACGCAGCCCGCCGCCGCGCGGCCTGGGAGGCCTCCAAGAGCATCGGTGCGGAGGTGGCCCCGCGGCTGCTGGAGCTGGCCGCCCTGCGCAACCGCGTGGCCCGTGAGCTGGGGTTCCGGGACTACTTCGCCCTGCGGTTGAGCGTCGACGAGCTGGACGAAAGCGAGCTTTTCGTCCTGTTGGGGAAGCTGGAGCGCGCCACCCGGCGCCCCTTCCGGCGCGCCAAAGCGGAGCTGGACCGCGGCCTGGAGCGCCGCTTCGGCGTGGGGCCCGAGGGCTTGAAGCCCTGGCACTATGCGGACCCCTTCTTCCAGGAGGCGCCGCCTGCGGACACCCTGGATCTCGACGCGCTGTTTGCCGGCAAGGACGTGGTAGGGATGGCCCGCGACTTCTACGCCGGGCTGGGCCTCCCGGTCGACGACATCCTGGAGCGCTCCGACCTGTTCGAGCGGGAGAACAAGAACCAGCACGCTTATTGCATGGACGTGGACCGCGAAGGGGACGTGCGGGTGCTGGCCAACGTGCGCGCGGAGGAGCGCTGGGCCGGCACCATGCTGCACGAGCTGGGCCACGCGGTATATTCGAAGTTCCACGACCGCTCGCTGCCCTTCCTCTTGAGGGATGCTGCCCACATGTTTACCACCGAGGCCGTGGCCATGATGATGGGCCGGCTCACAGGGGAGGCGGACTGGCTGGTCAAGCTGGCGGGCGTCGGGGAAAAGCAGGCGCAAGACCTTGCCGGGGCCCTCGCCGCGCGCCTGCGCCTCGGCGAGCTGCTGTTCGTGCGCTGGGCCCTGGTGGTGGTGAGCTTCGAGCGGGAGCTGTACCGGGACCCGGCGCAGGACTTAAACGGGCTGTGGTGGAGTCTGGTGACCCGCCTGCAGGAGGTGAGGCCGCCAGAGGGACGCTGTGCTCCGGACTACGCCAGCAAGATCCACCTGGGCACCGTCCCGGTGTATTACCAGAACTACCTGCTGGGCACGCTGGCCGCCTCGCAGATCCGCGCCGCCCTCCCCGCCCGGGCAGGGGCGGAAAGCGGCCTGGCGGGGGATCGCGGGGCGGGGGCGTTCCTGCGCGAGCGCATCTTCGGCCCCGGGGCCCGCTACCCGTGGAACGAGCTGCTGCGGCGGGCCACCGGCGCCCCGTTAGGCCCCAAGGCTTTCCTGCGTCAGTTCGTGGGCTGAGGCCTCAACCGTGGCAGCCCTGCCCGTGTCCCTGCCCGTGGGAGCAGCAGGCCGAGGAGGTGATCTCCTCCAGGCCGTTCTCCTCGAAGCTCTTCAGCACCTCCGCCGCAGTGCCGGGTGAGGAGGCGCGGTACACGCGGATGCGCGAGGCGTTCAACAGCTCCAGGGCCCTGCCGCCGATGCCGCCGGTGACCACCGCGTCCACCGTCTGGCCGGCCAGCGTGGCGATGGGGTTGCAGTGGCCGTGCTCGTGGGCCAGCTGCCGGTTGTCCACGATGCTTGTGGACCTGGAGCCGGTGTCGACCACCAGGAAACAGGGCGCGCTGCCGAAATGACCGTAGACCGGGGACTCCAGCCCCCGGGCATCCTCGACGGGAATCGCAATCTTCACTTGGGTACTCCTTCCTCGTTTTCGATCGTGCGGTGAATGTCGTGGCTCCGGCAGCCCGGGCAGGCTTCGGGCCGCCCGGTGCCGAAGGGCAAAGACCAGTGCCGCCGGCAGCTCTCGCAGGCGAAGGCGCGCGGGCCGGCCAGGCGCACCGCGCCGCCCTGGATGCGCAGGAGCTTCCCGTTGACGACGCAGTCGGCCAGCTTGCGACGGGCCGCGGCCACGATGTTGCCGAAGGTCTGGCGCGACACTTCCATCAGGCGGGCGGCCTCCTCCTGGTACAGCCCCTCCAGGTCGGCCAGTCGCGTCGCCTCCAGCTCATCCAGGCTCAGGGTCACCTCCGCCAGCGCCCGGCCCGGCACCCCGGCCGGCTTGAAGGCGCTCACTCCGGGCTCCCAGCCGATCCGCCGGCACTTCCGTGGTCTTGGCATATGCCAGAAATATACAGGAATGCCCTGTTTTTGTCAAATGCTAATTATGGGCGCGGGTACCCGCGCCCCCGGCAATGGTAAGGGCCGGGGTGGGGCTCTGGTGGCCACCCTGGGGGGAGGTTGTTTCTGGTGCGTGGAGGCCGTGTACGAGCGCATCGCGGGGATCAAGTCGGTGGTGTCCGGCTACGCCGGCGGGACCCGGCCCAACCCCACCTACGAGGAGGTCTGCACGGGCACGACCGGCCACGCGGAGGTGGTGCAGGTCGAGTTCGACCCCGAGGCGATCAGCTACGAGAAGATCCTGGAGCTGTTCTGGAAGGCCCACGACCCGACCTCCCTGAATCGCCAGGGCGCGGACGCGGGGACCCAGTACCGCTCGCTCATCCTTGTACGCAGATCGAGGCGCTCACGGCCTTCTACCGCGCCGAGGACTACCACCAGGATTACTATAAGCAGAACCTGTACGCCGGGTATTGCAGTTGGGGAGGTCTCTATCCAGGCCTACATCGCCCGCGGGAAGGCGTCACCCACGCCCGGGTCACACAGGTACTCATGCTCGTTCGGTTGGCCCCAAGAATCCAAGAGCACATCCTCGCGTTGCCGCAGACGGCAGGACGCCCTACAGTTTCCGAGTGTCTCCTCCGGCCGCTGACGATAGTCAAAGACAAGAACCAGCAACTCCAGGCATTCGCCAATCTTGCGGCCAAGTAGTTCCCTCACCACAAGGATACGACCGTGGCCTCTCCCACATTGCTGTAGCGGTCGGGAATGCAAGTGAAGATGACGATCTGGCATTCCTTGGCAGCTTTGGCCAGAACGGCCCCCATCAGATCCAACCTTTCCGGGTCTGTGTAGCCTAACGCATCATCCAGGACGAGCGGTGTTCCACCATCCTTGGCCACAATCATTGAGCAAGCCAACCGGAAGATGAGCGAAAGCTGTTCCTTCGTACCGCCGCTCAACGATTCAAACGGCACCGTGACGCCCTTGGCCGTCCGGCTGGCAATCTGCAGTTCCTCGCTTATGTCCACTTGGAAGGAGTCATCGAAGACCAAACGGCCAAGGTGCTCGATCTTCTCCTTGAGCGGAGCCACATACGCCCGTCGCGCCTTGTCGCGCTCTTCGTGTATGGTATCGAAGAGGCACCTGGCGGACGCGGCGCGCCGTAACAACGATTGGTTCTTCGTTTCGATCCGCTCGAGGTTGGTCTGCGACGCGTGCAACTTCTCGTGAAGACCTTCCTCCCCGTGGATTTTCAGCCGGGTCTGCGCCTCCGTCAGTTCTGTTTGTGCGGCATTCCGGCGGCTCTGCGTTGTCTGCAGAGAACCCTTTGCCGTCTCGGCCAGTGTTTTAACCCGCTCGGGGTTCTTCGCCTTCAAGGATGCTTCCGCAGTTCGGACGGCGCTTTCCTCGGAAGCCACGGCCCGGATGGCACTCGTCAGCGTCGTCTCCAGTGCGTCATCGGGAACACTTTGCCTCGCTCGGTCAAGGTTCTCGCTGGCCCGCTTGAGCTCTTTGGCCAGCAAATCGAGTTGCACCTGCGCCTCTTGGTGCTTTGCGCTCAACCCATCACGAACGTCGCGGGCGGCATCGAGGGCCTCGCGCGCCGTTTCCCAGTTACCGTTCGCCTTCTGTTGCTCTGCCTCAGCATTTGCCCGTTCCTTCTTTGCCGAATCGAGATCGGGGCAAATGGTGG
>Ga0315273_10001702_pt1 | contig 25266 bp, 22 predicted proteins | sample YL17G02_0_MG_FD_205753 | JGI IMG/M metagenome (GOLD analysis project Ga0315273, IMG submission 205753) | Sediment microbial communities from Yellowstone Lake, YNP, Wyoming, USA - YL17G02_0 | ecosystem: Environmental > Aquatic > Freshwater > Lake > Sediment | place: USA: Wyoming | collected... | reverse complement strand
CAGGGTGAAATCTTGAGACCCGCCTTTTCGATTGCCGAAGGGACCGAGAAACAGGTGTACGCCGGGATGACCACTTCCCGGCGGTCCGGGTGCAACGTTTTCAACGCTTCCAGGATGAGGTAAAGGGCGGCCTTCCCCGAGGATACGGGGTATACGTGCTTTACATTGTAGCTATCCCGGAGCTCCTCCTCGAAACGAACGAACTCCTTGTCGCCTGCGAACAGGCCTTCGAGTCCGTTCAGCAGATCTTTCCCACCAATGGGCGCCGCCACGGGAGGAAGCGTCCGCTGGATCTTCACGGTAGGTTCTTCACGATGGAGGGCCCGATCATCCTTGTAATTCCAACGGGGAGTCTCTTCCACACGTTGATTGCTGCCCGATACTTCGGGTTCTTTGGATTCAGCTCGGGTATCGGCCCGCCATTCTTCGTCCAGTAGTACCAATACAGCGGATGCGGTCTGGCCCCCCATTGCTCCTTGAACCGGTAGGTACCTTCGTCGGGCGTGGAACGCCCGAAATCGAACTCCTTGTACCCGGTGTCACAGCCAAATTTAATCGCATTCCAGTACAGGAGCATGTTCGGGGAGTACTTGTTTTGGCTTCGGAGAGACGAAGCCCACGGGATCTCTAAAGTCCCCTTGAACCCAATCAGAAACCCGGAAGCCACGGCCTTTTTTTCTTTTGTGAACACGGTACAAATCCATGACGATTCGGAAAAGGTTCTCAGGATGTTCCGAAAAAAGTTCTTCGAATACACGGGTGTCCCGAGGTCTCTCATGTTTCTCGAGAAGACCTCGTAGAAATTGTCGAGTTCGTCCTCTTTCCCGATTTTGGAATACATCCCCTCCTTGATCGGCCGGTTGACCTGGCTGCGCAGTTTGGAACCGATCGACTTCCAGAGTTCGTCGGACGATCCGTGGAGGGGAAGCCGCATGGAAACCTTGGACTCTTTTCTCTGCAGTCCATTTTCCAGAAGACGGGTGTCCCGGAACTCGATGTGGTCCACCGATTCCCTTTTCGCGATGCGGGTTGCCTCTTCGAGAAGAAGGGATCGGGACGCTTCGTCCGTCGCGCACACGCCGCCGTAGTTGAAATAAGGCATGGAAACCATGAAGTTGCCGAAGACAACGCTCCTCAGGTGCACCAGGGGGAGAATTCCAGTGATTCTATGCTCGTTATCCTCAGTCAGAAGGTATATAGTCCTAAGCCCAAAACTCTCCTCGATGAGCCTCTTCCACTTGATCTGATGGTAGCAATTGGCTTGAGCCGTCGATGCGACAAAACAATCCCATCTCTCTGCATCCTCATTCTTACAAATACCTATTCTCATATATTTACAAAATTACTACTAAATATGTATTAAACAGTTTCTGTCCTACTACCTCTGAATGTACCAATTACCAGCATGCTTGGAGTCAAGACGATCTTGTACCAAGAGAAAATATTAATAATCGATGCGAATTTGAAATATAATATACGAATTATGCTTGGAACAGAAGATGCCAATAATTCGGATGGAATAGTTTTCACTGAATCGAAACCTAAAGTTATAAGCCGACTTTCAAGATACCTCCTCCGGAACAGATAGATATGCTCAGGGTTATAAAATTTTATGTTATATTGAAGATTATTTAAATTCCGACTATATATCATATTTCGTATTAATTGAAATAGCCGTATTATTAATAATTTATTTGGAACACGAATTACAATAAATCCATTTTCTCTAATTAAATAAGGCAATATTTTCCACAACTTCGAAATTTGTGGTTCATAATATAAAACGTCGCTCATCACGACCACATCGTACTTATTTGAAGAATTCTCTAAAATGTGAATATCACCCGTTATGGTTTCAAAACCAAAGTGACTGCCAGCCCATCTTGTTGCTATATTTGAGATATCAAGGATCGTTATCCGTAGATCTGGACGCAATCGGGCCACTTCTGACATCATGTCACCTTTTGCTCCACCTATATCGATAACACTAGCTCCGTTCCTAGTGTTACGATCTATCACTGTTGCAATATGCTTAAAAATATTAGAACGTTGATCATGAAAATATTCCTCTTCCTTGTAGGCCATTTCAAAATGATGATCAATAATGTCCGGATCAATATGAGCATCGGACCAAATCAGTGAGCATTTAGCGCATTCCAATAGATGAATCAAGGTGCTGTAATAAACGTATTGTCCTAAAGTTCGCTTTGAATCAGCCCCGCAATCTGGACACTTTCGTACAATTTTGGCATTTACTTGTTTAAAATTATTTAATGCAGCATATCGCAACCATAGTTCAATATCATTAAAACCAACATTATTTTTAAGTATATTTTTGTATTTTTCTAATTCGTATGAATTCATTATTATTCTAGTTATAAAATATAGTATTGGATGATTATTCCATTCCAATAATCATAAAATAGACTCACTTATTATTATTTTCTTAAATTCTTCCCTCTTTATCTTGCCACTCTGTGTTAATGGGAAAAAAGTAACGAATTGGATTTTTTTTGGCACCATGTATCCCGGAAGATTCTCGTGGCACAACTTGAGGATTTCTTTCACCTCGCAGGTTTCCCCCTCCTTATTCATCAGGAACGCGCAGATCGCCTCCCCGAGGATCGGGTCCTGCTGACCGACGACGACAGCCGCCTCCACTTTCGGATGTTTCAGCAAGACTTCCTCGATCTCCCGCGGCGCGATCCGGTGGGCGCCGCTCTTGATCATGTCGGTCCGTCGGCCTCGGATGTAAATGTATCCTTCTTCATCCACCGTGGCCATGTCGCCCGTGAAAAGCTTCCCGCTGCGGAGAACCTTGACCGTCTCCTCCTCTTTCCCCCAATAGCCGGTCATGATGTTGTCGCCCTTGGCAACCACTTCACCGATCTCCCCCGGCCGGACTTCTTCCCCGTTTTCGTTCAGGACCTCGAGCGTCACCCCGGGAATCCCTTTGCCGACCGACCCGAACTTCCGCGAAAGATCTTCCGGCGGCAGATAGGAGAGGCGGGCGGAGCCTTCGGTCATGCCGTACATGATAAACAGGTTGGCTTGCGGGTGTATCCTGGCAATCTCCATCGCCATATCGTGAGGCATCGGGCCCCCGGCCTGGGTGATGTAGCGGAGGGACGGTATGGGCATACTTCGGAACTTGGATCGGTTCAGGAGGATGGCGAATGTTGAAGGCACCCCGGCGAACCCGGTCACCTCTTCCTTGGTCATGCTGTCGAGCACCTTGTTCGGATAGATGAACCGGTTGTCAAGGACAAGCCTTCCCCCCTGCATTACGTGCGTCATCAATAACGAATTCCCGTAGACGTAGTAAAAAGGCAGGACCACCATCACACTGTCCCTGTCGGTCAACCGCAGATATTCGACGATGGACCTCGAATTGCTGACGAGGTTCCTGTGGGACAGCATTACCCCTTTCGGCTCCCCGGTGGTCCCCGAGGTGTAGATGATCGAAGCGAGTTCTTCCGGGCTCCTGTCTAAAGGCCGAACGTGGAGACCGCTTTGACCCCGGATCTCGTCGAGACGCACGACCTCTGCGCCGGACGGTTCATCGAAATCACCCCGGCCATGGGCCAGGATGAACCGGAAAGAATCGGCACTCTTTTCCAGGGCATATTGCGGAAGGGCATCCGAATTCGTGATCAGTCCGGATGCGGCGCAATCGGCGGCTATCTTCGCAAGTCGCTCACGTTTGATATCGGGGTTGACGGAAACCGTCACTCCGCCGGCCAGAAGAACACCGTAATACGAAATCATGTACGCGAAGGAGTTCTCGAGAGCGATCAACATTCTTTCCCCGCGTTGAACGCCACGCTCCCGGAGCACGGTGGCGACCTTCGCCGCTTCATCAAGCAACGCGCCGTACGACATGCGCATATCCCCATGCACAGCGGCGATGTTGTCTGAATACCTTTCGACCGTGTTCAGAAGAATTCCGTCCAGGAGCATCTCCTGGCTATTCGTGGCGCGCGTCGTTCGTCGCTGAATACCTTTGGACGCTCGATCGCGAAGTACTTTCTTGTCGATCTTGCCGTTCGGGGACGTCGGAAGCTCTTTCATGAACTCGACTGCCTTCGGGACCATCAACGGCTCCATGTTTTCGGAGCAATATCTCAGGATCGCCCGTTCGGTGATCTCCATTCCGGGACTCGGAGCGATGAACGCCTTGATCGCCTGCCCCATGAACTCGTCCGGAATTCCGATCACCGCCGCGTCGGCGACCCCCTCGCATTGGCACAGTACGTTCTCGATCTCCTTCGGGAACACCCGCTCGCCTTTCGTCTTGATCATGTCGTCCTTCCGGCCGAGAAAGAACAGAAAGCCGTCCTCGTCCTTCCGGAAATAATCTCCTGTCCAAAGGAACTTCTCCCCAGGGTACACACCCTGGCGGTAGACCTTCGCCGTCAATTCGGGCGCATTCCAGTACCCTTGCATCACGTTGGCGCCTCTCACGACCAACTCTCCAACCTCCCCCCCCTGGACCTCCTTCCCTTCTCCGTCCATGACGAAGACCTCGCAGTTCGGAATGGGGATGCCCACCGAGCCGGGTCGCCGATCGATCTCTTCCGGTGGAAGAAAGGAGACCCTCTTGCACTCCGTGAGGCCGAACATGGAGAATACCCGGACATCCGGGAAAAGAACCCGAATCTTCCGTATGTGCTCCACCGGCAGCCTCGCCCCCGTGTTCGTGATGTACCGGAGGGAACTCATGTCGTATTCGCTTAAATTCCCCAACTTGAGAAGGAACGCAGCGATGGTCGGCACGAGGGGGAACCCCGTCACCTTCTCACACTCGATCGTCTCGAGAAACCGGACGGGGTACATGATATTCTTCTCGAGGATGACCGTCCCGCCGTACATGAACGCCATGATGACCTGATACAGTCCGTAGTCGAACGACAGAGGTAGCGCCATGATGACGCGGTCGTTCGGCGTATTGCCGAGGTACTGGATGATGCTGCGGGCCGCGGATACCATATTGAAGTGCGACGACATGACCCCCTTCGGCTCGCCGGTCGAGCCGGACGTGTAGACGAGCGTCGAAAGGTCATAATCGATCAGCCGCGGGCCTCGATTCCAGGCTTTCTCGCCGGAAACCGGATACAATTTCGCATCGAATCCCCTGAAGATCTCCTCCCAGGATTCGGTGGCATCATCGAAGGAGGTGCCGTCGGTCGCCGTTTCGTGGACCCATACGATTCGAGGCGGAGTCTCCAGGCCTTCAATGGCCTCCTTGACCACACCGGACTTCTTCCTTTGCGCAATGATTACGGAAGCACCCGAATCACGGAGGACGTATCGGAGCTTGCGCGGTTTTAACTCCGCGCTCAGCATGACGAATACGCCGCCCGCCCTGAGGATGCCGTAGATCGAGATGACCGCTTCGGAACTGTTTTCCATGAAGATTACGACGCGATCCTGGCGAGCCAATCCTTGCTCCAGGAGGTGTTCGGCGAGTCGGCAGGATCGCGCCTCGACCTCCCGGTACGTCCAACGGTCCTCTCCGCAAACAACCGCTTCCTTGCCGGGGTACAGTCCGGCGGATCGTGTCAGATATTCGTGGACGAGCGTTGGGCTGAACATCAAACACACTGCTCCTTGATGTAATCGTTGCTTCCGTTGGGTGATCTCAGATACCGCTCCCGTTCAACTTTCTCCGCAGGAAAGCTTCGATGTGGACAAGGCTGTCCAGGTTCTCCGGAACGAGTTCCTCATCGTTGACCTTGATGTTATAAGTCTCCTCCAGGAATCCGACCAACTCGAGAATTCCCGTCGAATCGATGATCCCGCTCTCGAGGAACGATGTCTCATCCGACAACCGCTTGCTTTCCCCGAGAAGGAAATTGTCGACGACGAACTCCCTGACTTTCACGATGGTGTCCATGCGCACTCCTTTGTCGCTCTATATCGATCGTTCGGACTAATGGACGGATGGCTTCCCGTTCAAGGACGGACGGAATACTTCCCGGACCGGCGCGAAGCGGAACCGATCCAGCAGTCGGATGAGTTTCATCTCGGTAGATTCGAGGTTGACATAGTGTCGAAAGACGGAGACTGCGCTTCCCCGAAGCCGGGGCTGCCCCGGGTCGATTTCCCATGGATGGATGTATACGACCGATGGGCGCCCTTCCTCCGTGTTCAAATGGCGAATTCCCCACTCCGTAAGGAGTGCCGGATATAGCCGGAGGTAGCCGCCTCCACCGAAAGGAACGTTGACCCCGAGGAATCTCACGGTCGACAGGGGAACCTCGAATATCGCCCCCTTCCCCGCTCTTTCAATGAACCCTGCGGACCGCGAGAACCCCGGAATACCGTACCGGTCATGTCGCACGGGAAAGATACTTGAGTCGTACCGGAATCCGAGCTCGATCAGAAGGTCGATGGCCCACATCGAATCCCCGGTGATGGAAAAGCTTGGCGCACGGTACCCGATGACCTCGGCACCCGATACGTCCTCCAGGAGTTCCTTGGCCTTCCGCGTATCCTCGCGGAGCGTTTCCGGAGTCATTTGGTTGACAAGTCGGTGGATATAGCTGTGGCAACCGATTTCATGCCCTTCCTCCTGTATTCTCCGGACGATTCCAGGAAACCTCTCCGCCACCCAGCCGAGGACGAAAAAAGTCGCTTTGACCTCATGCGTATCGAGGATGTCGAGGATTTTGTCCGTGTTTCTCGCGACCCTCGATTCGTGGTTCCCCCATGTTTCCAAAGGGACCCGGTCCGAAAACGCGGACACCATGAAGTAGTCTTCGATGTCAAACGTCAGTGCGTTCACCACGGGACACGCAGGCTGTGTAAAGAGAACGGGTTCACTCACCGCACGATTCTCAAGGTTGGGGGGGAAATCTCCGATGGGATGTGCCGGTCGAATCCCGCGAGGAAGAGATCGTGAAAGATCTGTGCGGTGAGGATCCCCATGAAGGACATGTTGTCCTTGAAACCGATGACCCGCCCTTTTTCGCACTTCGCAAGGAGGTGCTCTACCCTCGCCGCGTCGAACAAGCCGACGTTCCGCAAAGAATCTTCGGACAGGTACTTCCCGACAACCTCCTTTCCAATTTCTCCACGAAAGAAGGAGTCGCTATCTGGCGCCATGTAGGGCTGCTTCGAGCGTTTCAGGACACTTTCCGGAAGGAAACCGATCATCGCTTTCTTCAAGACGGCTTTCTCGTTGAGACCATGGATCTTGTGACGGGGGGGAAGCCGGTTGGAGAAGTCGATGACATCCGGATCGAGGAAGGGGTAGCGTGCTTCGACCGAATGCGCCATTGCCACACGATCTCCCTGGGACGACAGGAGGTACTGGGAAAGGAGCAATGAAATCTCGACATACTGAGCCCGCTCCAGCGGTTTCCAGGTCTTGAATTGCTCCGGGATCCAGGGGGCGAGTTCCTCGAGACGCTCCTTGAGGGACCCGGGGACGGCATGCTCCCGGGAGTAGTACTGTTTCACCGCGGAAGTTGTTTCCCATCGTGTACCGTGCGAGAACATCGGGGAGCGACCGTTTTCCATCCCCTTCCCGAAAAAAGATTTCAGGTAATAGTCGGAACGCGATGGGTTCTGGCGAAAATACGGGTAGAGTCGTCGGAGCAGGAGGGAACGCCATCTGGAAGACGGGTTCCGACTCCAGAAGTTCCGGATCACGGTTTCCTTGAAAATGTCGTAACCGCCCAGGAACTCATCGGCCCCCTCACCGGTCACCACGACCTTGTACCCGGAGTTCCTGACGAGACATGACAACAGAAACATTGGGACAGCCGCCGTTCGAATGACGGGGCGTTCCGTGTGCCAGACGACCTGCGAGATCGCTCCGGCGATGTCGTCGTAGCGGCAGATAACCCTTCGGTGCCGTACGCCGAGTTTTTGTATGACGTCCTGCTGGAACGATTCCTCGTCGAATGTCTTGTCCTCGAAACCAATCGAGAAGGTCTCGACCTCGCTGTCCATGAACCGGACAATCAGCGACGCGATCGACGAGGAGTCGAGGCCTCCGCTGAGATACGCCCCCACGGGGACGTCCGCACGGAGGCGGATCCGGGTCGCATTCTTCAGGCGCTCCAGAAGTTCCTCGGAACAGGACTCGATCGAACGTTCCTCTGCTCTCCCGTCACCCTCAAAAGCACACTGCCAGTACTGATTCAACCGTGGACCGTTCCATGCCATGAGATTCAACTCCAGATAATGCGCAGGCGGCACTTCGCGAATTCCCTCGAAAAGCGTTCTCCCGGGAAGCGGACCCCAGAACGTGAAAACTTGGTCCAAGGCCACAGCATCAAGACATCGAGGGATGTTCTTGTCAACAAACAGCGCTTTCGCTTCCGATGCGAATACGAATCTGTCAGGAAAAACAGCGTAATGGAGAGGGTGAACCCCAACCCTGTCTCGCGCGAGGTAGGACTGACCCTTTCCGGAGTCGTAAATGCAAAAGGAGAACTGGCCGTTCAACCTTTGCAGGAGGCTGGGGAACCCTGTTTCCTCGTACAGGTGGACGATGACCTCGACGTCGGATCCTGTCCGGAACCGGTGCCCCTTCCGCACGAGTTCTTCCCGTAACTCCACATAATTGAAAATCTCACCGTTGCAGACGATCCATACGGATTCGTCCTCGTTCGTTATGGGCTGCCACCCACCTCCAAGATCGATGATGCTCAGGCGGGCCAAAGCAAGCCCCGCCCCGGGTTCGGTGAGTACCCCATATCCGTCAGGACCGCGGTGTCGCATCATCGCCGCCATCAGGGCGAGGTTGCGCTCCTCGGGACGCCTTTCCCTGTCCCGGTAGAAGATGCCGGCGATTCCGCACATACTTCTACCAACAACCTCTCATGAGCAAGTCATGATATTCGGAGGCCAGAAACAGCACTTAGCGTGCGCCCCGGCCGAGGACGACAATTTTGATCGTCTTGAAGAGGACCAGGAGATCCAGTTTTACGGATAGATTTTTGATGTAGAAGAGATCGTACTGGAGTTTTTCCTTGGATTCTTCAAGAGTGCCGGAATAGGTGAACATGACTTGTGCCCACCCGGTCAGGCCAGGGGGCACGGAATGACGGAGAGTATAGTAGGGAATCGCTTTCAATAGTTGCTCAACGAAAGCCGGCCGCTCAGGCCTCGGGCCGACAAGGTTGAGATCGCCCCTCAACACATTGATCAACTGGGGGACTTCATCGAGCCGGGATTTGCGAAGAATCCTTCCGAAACGTGTGACTCTCGGATCGTTCTGCGTCGCCCAACGGGGCCCTGTGTCTCCTTCCGCGTCCTGTCGCATGGACCGGAACTTGAAGATTCGAAAGGTCCTCCCCCCCCTGCCAACGCGCTCCTGGGTGTAGAACACCGGCCCTGGTGAATCGAACTTGATCAGTATTGCCACTATCAGCATAACTGGCAAGAGCACGAATAACATGATCATGGAGACGAGAAGACTTACAAACCGCCGGGAATATTGCAGTAGCTTGTTTTTCCGGAATCCCTCCTGAAATATGAAGTATGAGGGAGAAAGATTGTCGATGGGGACGCGTCCGGACAGTTTCTCAAAGAACCCGGGCCATTCGACCACCTGGCAACCTTTCACCCGAAGGTCGAGCAGCGCCTTCACAGGGTATCCCCCGCGGCGCTCGTTGATCGCCACGACCAACTTCCTCACGTTGTGGCGCCGGACAATGTCCGGGAGGTCTACGTAGGTTCCAACGACATCTCCCGCTGTACTAGTTAACACTTCGCACTGCTCCCCACTCTTCGCGAAACCCACCAAAGTAAACCCCATCCGCTCCTGACGGCAGATCTCCTCGCCGATTATCCGGGCCATATCTCCCGTGCCGAGGATGAGGATGTTTTCGCGGGGAGCCGTTTTTGTGAGGTAGATGTCGAAGGCAATGCGCCAGAAGAGGAGGAAGATGGCGACGAACAGGACGGTCAGGTAATACATCGTCCCGTCGACGCCGAAGGCCGGGACAGCGTACGTGACGAGGCCGATCCCGATGCAGACGAACCCGACCGCGAATAGAAGGGAGAAGAAGATTTCCGGCCACGTCTGGGAATTTTTCAGGTCGTACATGTCGAGCAGGTACATGCACGACTGGCAGAAAAACGCAACGACGATACCGCGCACGATCGCGTCATTCAGACCGATCATCCCAGTTGCACCGTCTCTTTGCAGCAAGAGGAAACTCGCCAGGACGGAGACGAGGATGATCCCCCCTTCCACGAAGAAGCAGACTGCGCTTCGAATTGGGAAAAAGCGGTTTTCGAGAGTGATCACGCGACGATCTCTTCCGCATTTGGCTTCTTCAGATAGTAGGAGCCGTAATATTTCCGGTAATACGAATCGCTCGCCACCTCCACCCCGTTGAGGACGGCGCCGAGCACGTTCTTCTCACCGATTTCCTCCATCGCCTGGCGGAGCATCGTGTAGGGGGTGAATCCGACCCGATACACGAAGAGAAAGCCGTCCGTCATCTCCCGGATCGTCGGTGTATCGGCGACGGGAAGAACGGGGGGAGTGTCGAGGAGAATCATGTCGTACATTTGGAGGATCTCTTGCAGAAACGACTTGAACTTGTCCCCCGCCAGCAGGTCCGCCGGGGAATTCACCTCGATGCCGCAAGTGATCAGCGACAGGCCCGGAACCTGGGTCGCACGGAGGATCTCCTGGAGAGGAACCCCGCCGAGCAGGTATTCTGTCAGTCCCGGAGTGCGATGGGCGCCCATCCCATAGGTCAGATTCGCCTTGCGGACGTCCACGTCCACCAATAGGACCTTTTTTCTCCCGGTCGACGCGAGGCTCCTGCCGAGCTGGGAACAGATGGTCGTCTTCCCCTCGCCGGCGATCGAACTGGTGATTCCAAGAAGCTTCCTCTTGTGAAGATCCGCTTTCTGCTCCACCATGGCGCGAAGCCCTTTGAACTTTTCGTTGAAGAGCAGATCCTCCTTCCCCACCGCGAAAAGGTCGACCGGGCGGCGCGCACCGGGCAGCTTGCCGTTCTTCCGGAAAAACGGGAACGTGATCATGAGATAATCCCCAGGAGGAGGCTGCGGATCTTGCGGCCGAACACGACGAGGAAAACAGTGACCAACGCGCCGAAGGAGATCAGGGCGCTGTAGACAATCGATAATTCCTTGTTTTTTTTGGCTTCATATTCCGTGTCCCGGATGCGCGGGATCGAGGCGAGCACCTGTACCTGAAAGAAGTGCTGGAAATCCCGCTTCCCACGCAATGTGGGATTAATCAATTCGAACCCGATGGCCCCACCGAACCCTATTAGTAGAGCGGCTGCGAAAGCAGTTCCGAACACCTTCGGCCGATCCGGACTGAACGGCTTCTGCGGCAGGTCCGCGGGGTCGAGGATCTGGAACTGCTCCCCTTTCTGCCGCGCCTCGAGATTCTGCGACACCTCGGCGTCGAGTTTCTTCTTCAGAAGATCATCGTATGACAACTTCAAGTTCTCGTAGTCCCGCGTCAACGACACCATCTCCTGCTCCCGGCGCGGGGATTTCTCGACCCGGGCCTCGAGTTCGGTAATGCTCTTTCGAATCCCCCCCTGTTCCCTGTTCAGCGAGGCGATCTCGGAATCGATCGAAACCCGCTGGGCCCGAAGCCGGAGGATCTCGTCCCGCTCCCTCGGCCCGGTCCCCTGCAAGGTGAGCTGGCTCGGGGTAGTTGGGGGCAGGGAGGGGTCCCCGGCCGGGATCCCGGAAGATCCGCCGGCTCGGCGAACCACATCGATCCGCTTCTCCAACTGAGGGATCTCCTCCTTGAGGCGGCGGATCTCCGGGTACTGATCGGTGTATCTCACGGAGAGGGCGGCAAGCTGGGATTTCTTGGCCAGAAGTTGGTTCGCCAGGGAGCCCTCCGGATCGTCGGGTCCGATCGGAACATCCGAACCGGTCTCCCGGGAAGACCGCTGCGCCGCTGCAATGGCCCTGGCTTGCCCCTCCAGCACACCGAGCTGTGCTTCCACGAAGACCTTCCGGTCATGAGCAGTCCGGATCGCGTCTGAATTCGTTCTCGCCTGGTCCTGGAGCCGGGAAAGGATCTGCAGGTTCGCCTGGAGTTGCTGAGGTAACTCCCCCATGAACTGGAGCTTGTACACCTTTACTTTCTCCTCCTGTTTCTCGAGGCGGACCTTCGTCCGCTGAAGCTGCGACTCGAGGAACTCGGAGGTTCCCACCGCCTGCTGTTCACGACTCTTCATGTTCTCGTCGATGAAGTAGGAGGCCAGCCGGGAGGCGGTCAGCATCGCCAACTGCGGGTTAACGTGGGTTACGGTCAACGTGAAGGCGTCCTCGCCGCTGTCCCGCCGTCGTCCAGCGCCCGTTGCGGAGGCGACCTGGATGTCGATGTTCTTCCGCATCTTTTCCACGACAAGCTCGGCGGGGAACTTCTTCCGCTCTTCCTTGTAGAGTCCGAGTTCCTCCATCACCAAGAGGAGACGGGTGCGGCTCATGACCTGCTGGCGGATCGTGAAGAGACGGTCATCCACCCGGGAACTGATCGTCGAGCGGACGTACCCTTCCGGTACCCGCTGCGGGATCACAAGGATGGTGGTGCTCGACTTGTACTTCTCTGGGGCCACCACGCTGTAAACGCTTCCCGCGAACAGGATGAGAAGGATCGAAAAGACGATGTACCACTTCCTCCGCCAGAGGATATCCAGGTAGTCGCTCGTTTCCATGTTGGGGAGGAGGGGCATCGGATCCTCTTAGAATACGGTGTAGCCACTCCGAATGTCGGTTCTCCCGAGGGTAAACCCGAGAACGACGGAATAGCGGTTCAGATCTCCGTTCGGAACGTCCGACTGTTGCCGCGTGGAATATCCGGTGAGATCGAAGGCGCCCCACTCCCAGGGGACGTAGCGAATACTGCCGGTGCCGTTCAATGTTTTCACATCGTTGGAGATAACCCCGAATACGGGGCGGCTGATCTGGTAATTCCCTCCGAGGCTCCACGTCCACCGTTGCGCAAACTGATCCGAAAGATTTATTCCGACCGTCCCCTGCCGCGTGATCTGGGCCGATCCGCTGAGCCCTGTATACCCGACGTTCCCGTACAGGCCCGCCTGGAATGTGTTCTCCGTGTAGGCAAGCGTGATGCTTCCTTCCGGATCATTGAGGGTATGTTCCGAGTTGTCCGTGGCCGATGCAAGCTGCCGGGCGAACGACATGCCGAGCCGCCCGTCGATCCGGAAGGCCGAAGAGAACTGGTGACCTCCAAGGAGCCCTGCCCCGAACACCTTGGCATCGGGTGTTTGATCGAAATTTTCCCTGCTGCCTCTTCCGTACACTCCCGCCGAGCTACTCTGGCTGAATGCGTACCGGATCAAGGCATCGGCACCCAGAGTTTTCGAATCGAAACCCCCCCCGGGTTGGTCCGGAAACTGGCGCACGATTCCGTACACCGTCGCGGCCGTCTCCACGATGGGGGTCGCCTGGTACCGGAGTCCGATGGACGCCCCGAAATCGCGGCTCTTCTGCAGCCCGTACGTCGCGGTCCCTTGCGGGGGAACCGTTGGATCGACGGGGATGAAGAAGGCTCGGGCTGCCTGATTGCTGGTTTCAAGGTAATATGCCGCGGGGGCCACCGAAAAGCGGGCGGTCGGCTTCCAGCCGTTGTCGATCGGGGTGAGCCGAAGGAATTTTGAATATCCCGCGGAGCTGACCTCGGGGTGGTCGTAATACCACCTTCCCTCCACGCCGGCAAGGAGCTGCATCGACAGGGTCGGGCTCGCTGCGTCAAAAACCAGCTGCGGGATCACGGTGGAGTAGAAATCCGACACCACGTTATCGCTGGTTCCGAAAATGTTGGAGTCCCATCCTTGCCCCAGCCGGATCGACGGGGTCACGCGGAAATCCGCCGCTTCCGCTCCGTTGAGCAGCAGAGGGAAGAAGCCCAATGAAATAACCGCTACCCAGACTGCCTTTTGGGAAATGGAAATTTTCATGGCGTCACGGAACCACGATCGTGTCGCCGGACTTGAGGAGGTAGTTCCCCTCCCCGCCTTCGTCGATCATATTGTTGTAGTTCACCTTCCGCACCTCCTGTTTCCCGGCCGTGGTCCGGATCAGCTTGATGTTTCGAGGCGAAGCGAATTGGGTGAATCCCCCTGCAAGAGAGAGGGCTTGGAGAACCGATGTTTCGCCACGAAGGGGATACGTTCCGGGGCGGACAACGTTACCGATCACATAGAACTTTGGCGCGTTGATCTGGAGCAAGATTACGGAGACTTGCGGTTCCTTGATGAACGCGGTGAGCTTCTGTTGGATGTGTGTCGCCAGCTCTGCCGCCGTTTGCCCCTCCGCCATCACGTCCTGGATGAGCGGCATCGAGATCTTCCCGTCGGGCCGGACGACCAGTTCAAGCGTCAATTGGGTGTTCTCCCAGACGGAAACCCGGATCTGGTCCTCCGGGCCCAGCCGGTATTCCGGGCCAGCCAGGGAGATGGCTTGTGGCGGCGGAGCTTTCACTGCGTTATCTGCCGCGCTGGTGTTCGCAACGACCCCGACGAACAGAAAAACCGTCAACATGCAGGCTACCGCCCATCTGGCATGCACCATGCCACCTCCCGAATTCCCCGATTTGACGTGCAAAATAACCATTTTTCCCGTTACGAAACGTTGCTGCCGAATCTAAAAAGTTTACTCCATATTCAGCCCGCAATCCTTGATCTTGTAGAGGAGGGCCTTGTAGCTGATGTCGAGGATCTGCGCCGCCTTCCGCCGGTTCCACCGGGTCTTTCCGAGGACCTTTTCGATGAGTACCTTTTCGGCGTTTCGCTGCGCGATCTTCGACACCTCCTTCAGCGTCTCTTTCCCGGTAAGGTCCGGGGCGTCCTGCCCTTCCCCGTTCCCGTCCCCGCCGGCCGTGGACGCCTGCGAGGATGCGCGGCCCGCCGCCCGGGTCCGTGGAGCGGGCGCCGGGTCCGCCGACGGACCATCGTCCGGGACGGCTCCGTACTGGCCGTTTTCCCGTTTCCGCTGGAACTCCGCGATCAGCTGGGCCTCGTTCCCGAGGATGATCAGCCGCTTTACGTTATTCTCGAGCTCGCGAACGTTTCCCTGCCAGGTGTAGTTGAGGAACATCTCCATCAGGCGGGGCGAGACCTTTATCGCCTCCCGATTGTACATCTGGCAATACCGGTTGAGGAAATAGTCGACGAGGATCGGGATGTCGTCTTTACGTTCCCGAAGCGGCGGCACGACGATGTTCACCACGTTGACCCGGTAGAACAGGTCGCGGCGGAATTTCCCCTCCTCGACCATCCGTTCCAGGTTCTTGTTGGTGGCGCACAGGATGCGGCAGTTCGCCTTCACCTCGCGCTCGCCGCCGATGCGGAAGAACTGCTTCTCTTGCAGCACGTGGAGTAGCTTCGACTGCAGGTCCATGTGCATCTCGACGATCTCGTCGAGGAAGATGGTGCCGTTCTGCGCCATCTCGAAGCGGCCGTACTTGCGGCGGTGGGCGCCGGTGAACGCCCCCTTCTCGAAGCCGAACAGTTCGCTCTCGAGCAGCTCCCTCGGCAGGGCGGCGCAATTCACCTTGATGAACGGGTCGTTCGCCCGATCGGACGCCTTGTGGATCGCCTTGGCGACCAGCTCCTTGCCGGTGCCGCTCTCCCCGGTGATCAGGACGGTGATGTCGGTGCCCGCCACCTGATCGAGGACAGCCTGGACCTTGCCCAGCCGGTCGCTGATCCCGAAGAGAAGGTTGTACTCCTCCTCCGGGCGGGTCTTGATCCGCAGCGCGTCGAGCTCCACCTTGGCGTGGGAGGCGTCCATCACCATCTGCATCTTGAGGAGGAGTTCCTCCCCCTGGAACGGCTTCTTGACGTAGTCGCTGGCGCCTTCCTTCATCGCGCGGACGACCTCGTCCACATCGCTCTGGCCCGAGACCATGATGATGGGCATCGTGAGCGAAGCGGCGCGCATCGGCTTGATGAGGTCCACGCCGGAGCCGTCGGGAAGGAAGATGTCGAGGATGACGCAAGAAGGGAGCTCCCGCTCGAGCACCTCCAGTCCTTCCGCCTTGCTGGCGGCGACGACAACCCGCATCTCCTTATCGGTGAGCAGGTTTCGTGTGAATTGGGAAAAAGCGGGATCGTCGTCTACGACAAGGACATATTCTTCACTCATTCGTTCCCTCCTTCCGCCTCGAACCGGAGAAAGAGCAATCCACGTGCCGATATAGGGTCCTTATCGGCACGATTCTGCTAAATATACAGAGTAAAACGTAATTCGTGGGAAATATTTTTCTGAATGGGGATGAGCGAAATCTTGCGACTTGCATGAGTGGGCAACAATATGCCTAATATTGCCTCAAAATTTCCCTTAATAGGAGGTCAAGCGACAGGAAGTGAGAAGTGGACCTGCGTTCCTTCCCCGGGAACGGAGTCGATCCGGATTTTCCCTTTTTGCGCCTCCACGAGCCGTTTGCAGATCGTCAACCCCAGACCGAGCCGGGCGTGGGAGTCGAGGGTGGCGACCATATCTCCCTGGTCGAAGATCTTCAGAAGCTTCTCCTTCGGGATCCCCGCGCCGGAGTCGGAGACGCAGATGACGGCGAACCCGTCCTCCTTCTTTCCCGAGAGGCGGATCGTCCCCTGGGAAGGGGTGAACTTGAGGGCGTTGTAGAGGAGGTTGTCGAGGATCTGCATCACCTTCCCGCGGTCGGCGCGGACGGTGACCGCGCGGGAGTCCCCTTCCAGCACCAACTGGACCTCTCTCTGCTCCGCGTACGGGCGGTAAAAGGCAACGCAATCCTTGAGCGTATCGGAGAGCGGGAACGGCCGGATATCGAGGCGGATGGAGCCGGATTCGGCGGCCTCGTAGTCGAGCAGTGTGCTGGCCATCGTGCGCAGGCGGGCGATGGTGCGGGTGGCCTGTTCCAGGCTGCCGCCGGGTTCGGACAGTTCGCAACCCTTGCACCGCTCTTTGATCAAGTGCAGGTAGCTGTCCAGCACCGTGATGATCGACCGGAAGTCGTGCGCCGCCATCGAGATCATGAACCCCTTGAACGACGAGAGGGTTCGGGCGTCCTTCAGGTCATCCCGGCTGCGGTCGAGGATCTTGCGGATCTCCTTTTCCTGCTTCTCCGTCTCGAGCGTCAGGGAGAGCTTCTGGATCGACCGGGCGATGGAGTGGAGCAGGATGTCGGGGGGGATCGGCTTGCGGAGGAAGTCGTACGCCCCCTGCCGGAGCGCCCCCAAAACCGAATTGAGCGGCGGGGAGGTGGCGGTGAAGATGAACGGGAGGAAGGGGTACTTCTTCAGGGTGTCTTTCAGGAACTGGTGGCCGTCCTCTTTCCCCGCCGAAAGGGACGACAGGACGACCAGCCTGCCACGCTGCCGGGTAAGGATCGCGGCGGCCTCCGGGTAGTCGGTGGCCAATAGGACGGTGTAACGGGCCTCCGCCAAGATCGCGGCGTGCTTCGCCAGATCCTGCGGGTTCGATTCGACGATGAGGACGGAGGGGAGCTTCATGGATGGGGCGATTGTACCATGACGGAAGAATGGTGGCGGTGCAGGGAATTGAACCCCGGACACTGCGGATATGAGCCGCATGCTCTAACCATCTGAGCTACACCGCCACGCTCGGTGAACGGAAGATTATACGTCAGGGAGGGATGATGTCAATTCCGGCAAGCCCTTCAGGTACAGCTCTTCATCACCGGCATCGCGCTCCTCCCGCTGGAGTAGCTCGCTCCCCCGCCGCAACCGGGGCATGCTGTCCCTTAAGTCCTTGTGGGAAGGGATCGGTCGGTCCTTCATGCCGCCTTCCCTTTCGGTTTGGCCACGATGCGCTTCAATGCGGCGTTGATGCGCGTTTGCCACCCGCGGCCGCCGGCCTTGAAGTGCGCCAGGATTATCGCGTCGAGTCGCAGCGTCACCTGCTGTTTCACGAGCGCCTTCTGAGGCCCCCGCTGCCCCGGGCGCCGCTTCGTCAGGATGGCGTAGAGTTCCGGCGGAAGAACCTCGCGAGCCGGACGCATTGCCCGGATCTCTTCCGTTGTCAGTTCCCGGACTTCGCCTTCTTCATCGGTCAGCGGTTTTTTCTTCATAAATCATCACCTCTCGTCGGTTGGCTTTTCTGAAGCTGATGATTCGCACTCCATCCTCCATTGGCGTGAAGCAAAGCATATGCAACCTATCACCGAGGTACCCCAACGCAACGAAACGCCGCTCGGAATATCCTCTGCGAACGTTCTCTTCATATGTCGCCGTCTCCCACTCGAACTCATAAGCCCAATCAAAGGGCAACCCCCGCTCGCGGGCGTTCCCTTCGCTCTTGACGAGGTCGAATTCGATGATCACGGATTGATTGTAACTACGCGAGTCGGAGGAGTCAAGGTTTATTGTGGTTACAAAGGCGATCGACCGCCGCCCTCACGGCAAACGGGCACGGGACTTGATAATTGTACGCTTCATGGAAAACCATCCCTCACCCCTTGCGCCTGGATCATGCGTATGATACACACTATGAAAAGCGCCGAGGTTATACGGCGACTCCGGTCGGACGGGTGGGTACAGCACCATGTCAAGGGAAGTCATTACCAGTTCAAGCACCCGGAAAAGAAAGGAAAGATCACCGTCCCGCACCCGAAGCTCGACCTTCCCGCGGGAACCCTTCGAAGCATCTTCCGGCAGGCCGGCTGGTCATGGAGGTCGTGAGATGATGTATTCGGCAGTGATTCACAAGGAGAAAGGTTCGGACTACGGGGTCAGCTTTCCGGACCTGCCGGGATGTTTTTCGGCCGGTGGGACGATGCAGGCAGCCCTGGACGCCGCCCGGGAGGCTGTCGCCGCGCACATCGAAGGGATGCTGCTCGACGGCGAGCCGATGCCGTCCCCTGATTCCATCGACATCCATCAGGGGAACCCGGATTACGCGGGGGGGGTATGGGCGCTGGTGGCCGTGGACCTTGGGAAAATTTCCGGTAAAGCAAAGCGGATCAACATCACGTTGCCGGAGCGCGCGCTTTCGGAGTTCGATTTATGCGCCAAGGCGATCGGAGAGACTCGATCCGGCTTTCTGCTCCGGGCGGCGCTGGAATTCATCGCCCGCCGCCGGGCAGCCTGACGTTTCAGGGAACGGCCGTGCTGAGGGTAAGCACCGTGCAGACCGTGGGGGCCTGAAGGATGATGCCGTGCAGATCTGCGTCAACGCCTGTAAATCTCTCGCCGGTGCCCCACCTTCAGGACCAGTACGACGAGGACCTTGTCCCGGATCTCGTACACGATGCGGTACTCCCCCATCCTGATCCGGTAGGTGCTCTCGTCCCCTTCCATCTTCTCTACTCCGGGAGGACGCGGGTCCTTCTCCAATTTCTCGAGGCGACGGACAACCCGCTCCTGGATGGAGCGATCCAGTTTCCGGAGCTGGCGTTTCGCGGCCGGCGCAAGCTGGACGGTATATGGCACCGATTACAGGCCGAGTTCCTTCTTGAAATCGGCAAGGGTCGTCGTCCCCTCGCGCTTCGCTTCCTCTTTCGCTACCCGGGCGTCCTTGAGGTCCTCCAAATCCTCAACCTTCTGGATGGCCCGCAGGTCCTCCATCGAGACCAGCGCCGCGATATCCTTTCCCCTCCGTCGTAGAACGATCCTCTCCCCTTGATAAGCCACCCTGTTGAGAGCCTCGGAGATCTCGTCCCTGATCTGGCTTGCGCTCATGCGATTCACGATACCCCTCCGGCAGGCGAGTTATACATATTGTACAATATATACGAATTGTAGATATCAGGCAAGCCTTACGTGCACCTTCTCGAGGCTATCTCTATTTCACCCAGAGGACGCGCCACTGGGAGGTGGCGCCCAGGAGCTTGGCGCGGTCGCGCGAGGCGATGGCGAACCGGATCTTGGCCGGGACGGTTCGGTCGGCGAGCAGGTCGCGGGCGGATGCGTCGACCCCCTGTGACCGCCAGGCGAGCTGCAGACCGGCCTCCCCCTGCGCGAAGCAGAGGATCTCGGCCTGGGCGAAGACACGCAAATTCTCGAAATACGTTCCCGCGGCCACCAGGTCGTTCAGGACGACCAGTTCGTCGGTCCCGTCCTGGTTAAGGTCGACCGCCGCCATCCGCCCGGGGATCTGCAGCCGCCGGTCGGTCCCCTCGAGGGTGATCTCGGTCCCGGTGACGGCGTCGAGGCCGACCCACAGTTCCTTCCCGGTCTCGTCGAGGTAGAGGATCCGGTTCCGGTCGGTGAGCACGGCGTACCGGACTCCCTTCCCCTTGCGGAGGGAGGTGAATCCGTACAGGAACGTCCCCTCCGGCAGCGGCAGGGGACGGTCGCGATCCTTCACCTCGGTCTTCCCGCTTCGATCGACGGCGACCCGGAAGATCGGCCCCTTGAAAACCGTCGCCGGATTGGACGCCTGCCCAAGGAGGACGATCCCTTCCGGACCGAGGTCGGCCGTGCGCAGGAAGTACGGCAGGCCGGAGGAAATCTTCCGGTACTCCTTCCCGTCGAACTGCCAGATGTCGGAGAGGACCGCTCCGGCCACATACCGGACGGCGATGATGTCGGCGACCCCGTTCCGGGTGACGTCGGCGGCATCCACGTGGAAGAGCCCCGGGCCGGCGTTCTGGATTCGGGCCTTCTCGCGGAGTTCATCCCCCTCCACACGGTAGACGGCGATCGCGTCGGGGGTGGCGGCGACGAACTCCATCTTCCCGTCGAGGTCGGTGTCGGAGAGTGCGGTGGATACCATGTCGCCAGGGAGTTCGGAGCTGCGGGAGATCGTCCCGGACAGTTTGGGGATGCTCTTTGCCGAGGCACCCTCCCCCACCCGCTCGTCCCCGAAAAAGATGTATTTCGTCTTGAGGGCCGCTTCGGTGCCCAGGCGTCGGAACAGGGCAAGGTCGCGCGGGGTGAGTTCGGACGGGTTCTCGAGCGCGCCCGAGACGACGACGGTGCGTCCATTCCCCGGTTCCTCCACGGGGGCGATCGTCACGTCGAGCGTCACCGCTTTACCGATGCGCGAGAGGTTCCCGGTGAAGATGTAGGAGGCGCCGAGCGTCCTCGCCCTGCGGCGGCGCGTTTCGTCGGTTGCGGGGGCGATTCCCTCTCCCGCCAGGCGAACGTCGAAGCGGTCGGCAAGCTTCTCCTTCAGCGTCTGTTCGAGGATCGCGACGGCGGGGCGCAGCGCGTTGTCGGTCCCCGCGGAGATGATTTCGGGTGGAAAGAGGGCGAGGGTCTGGCGAGCCGCAAACGTGGGAGAGGAAAAAAACAGAATCGCTATAAGGAGAAGGATCACGGTCGTCCTCGGCGGGCCGTCATCGAAGCAGGGACGAGATCTTCTTGAACTCCGGCGTCCCCGCAACCTTCAACAACTGGAAGACGGCCGTTTCGGTGCTGACGACTACGACCCCCGCGTCGCGCAGGGCGGCGATGCCGCTCTGGTAGTTGTGGAGGAACCGCGAGGAGACGGCGTCGTCCAGCACGAACACTTCGTACCCGGCGTTGACGAGGTCGACGGAGGTCTGGTAGACGCAGACGTGGGTCTCCATGCCGATCAGGACCACCTGGCGGCGGGCGGTCTTCGCGAGGACGGCGAGGAACCGTTCGTCGCGGGCGCAGCTGAAGGCGACCTTCTCGATCCGCTCGTACGTCTTCCCCTCGAGCGCCTGCAGGACGTCGGGGACGGTGCGGCCCAGCCCCTTGGGGTACTGTTCCGTGAGGACGATCGGAACGCCCAGCGTCCCGGCCGCCTCGATCGTGATCTTGAAGTTTTTCAGCGAGCGCGCGTACAACTCTTTATCGATGGCGGGGACGAGGCGCTCCTGCACGTCGACCACGACCAGCACGGCGTTTTCCCTGTTCAGGACCCTGGTCACGTTTCTGCCTCCCTTCACCCGCCGCAGCGGAGGACGCCCTCGTCGAGCGGCGTCAGCGTCTCGAACCCGTCCGCGGTCACCAGGTACGTGTTTTCGAGCCCCACGGCGCCCTCCCCCGGGAAGACGAACTTCGGCTCGAGGGCGAACACCATGCCGGGCGCAAGGACCGTGGGGGCCCCCTTTGCGACGAAGGGGAACTCGTCCACCTCGATCCCGATCCCGTGGCCGATGAACTTTGTATTATACCCCGGCGGGCCCATGAAATTCTCCGCGTACGGCGTGGCGGCCGCGACGGCGAGCCCGGCGGCGTACAGGTCCCCCGCGACGGCGCCCGGACGGATCCCCGCCTCGATCGCGCGAAGCACGGCGACGGCGTGACCGTACGCTTCCTCCATCTTCGCGTGCATCGGGCCGACGCTGTAGGTGCGGGCCATGTCGACCAGGTAGCCGTCCTGCGCCCACATCAGGTCGATGATGACCGGTTCGTTCGGAAGGATCGCGCGCTCCCCCTGCCCCGCCGGGACGAACGGGGAGAGGCCCTTCCCGGCCGTGGGGAAGTCGGCGTAGGAAGGGACCGCCGCGTCGGGGCCGGAGATCACGCAGCCGAGGCCCGGCTCCTGATTGAAGGCGCGCATCCGGTTGATGGTGCTGTGCCCGCCGCCGATCGCCTCGCCCTGGAGCATCCCCTGGAGGGCCATCTCCGTGAGGCCGGGGCGGATCTTTTTCCGGGCGCCGGAGAGGAGCGCGGCGAGCTTCTTCCCGTTTTGCCGCAGCGCCTTCGCTTCGTAGGGCGATTTCGCGGCGCGGATCTCGCGGATGAGCAGGGAGACGTCCTCGGGCTTGGCGCCGGGGAAGGCTTGCTGGAAGCGTAGGAAGGTCCCCACGGGGAGGACGTCGAGTTCGAATCCGATGGCGGCGAAGGTGACGTTCTTTTCGGCGAAGTAGGCGGTGACCTCTTTCGGGCTCGTGATCCTGCGGACGTTGGAAAGGGGCGACTCCTCGACGGCGCGCTCGAAGACGCGGCGGACGAAGTAGACCGGCTCCCCTTCCGCGGGGACGATCAGGATCCCCTGCTGGATCGACCCGGTGAAATAGAAAAGATCGGCGTTCTGCACGAGGAACGCGGCGTCCAGGTGAGCGGCCCGCAAGCCCGACTGCAGCTTCGCGATCCGCGCGTGGATCTCCTCCGCCGGCGTCAGCGAGTACACGAAATCTCCTCTGGAAAGAAACGATTCATAAACAAGCGCTCCCTTTCGGCTACGCTGCCTCGGAGCGGGGGCTCCGTTCGTGGCTCGCCGTGCGGTGAACCTGCACGGCTGCGCTTTACCTCACTTGCCCCCCGTTCTTCCTACTGCGGGGGTACCCCAGGGAGCGCATTTCTTACGGGAGTGGGGGCGCCCCCCTCCTGCGGCCGCTCCGCCGGACCCTGTCGCTGCCCGACGTCCCTTTACATTACGATTTCTTCGACTCCTGCCAGATTTTTTCGAGCTCCTGGTAGGATTTGGGGAAATCGGCCTGGAAGCGCAGGTAGATGGGGACGGGGTAGCGGACGCCGCCGGCGTGGGTCATCTCCAGCCCCTCGACGACCTCTTCGGCGCGGTCGAAGGGGAAGGTGAACGCCATCTCGTCGTCCCCGGCCATGCCGAAGATCCGATCGCCGTAGCACGGCAGGATGACCTGCGGCTCGCCGGTCTTCTTCCCCTTGATGACGATGTCGGTGCAGTCGCCGCGGCCCGAGAAGTCGCTCTTTAGGGATCCGCCCCGCTTGTAGAGGACCGCGTTCAGGAGCCGCAGCACCTGGGCGGAGTTGCCGTAGACGAGCACCGTGTCGGGGACGAAGTTGGCGCGGCTCAAGGGGCCGGCGACCACGTGGGCGCACTCGCCGGGGTCGTACTTGGCGAGGGCGTTCTCGAATGCCGCCCCCGCTTCCTTGCACGAGGCGTACATCCCGTCGGCGAGCCCCCCGGAGGTGTAATAGTCGTTCCGCTCCTCGAAGCCGAACGCGGCCTTGGCGATGGGGCACGAGAGGTCCGCCCCGGAGAACGCCATCGTCCAGCCGTACCGGCGGGCGATCGAGATCGCCTGGCAGATGGCCACCTTCACGCCCAGGTGCTTCGAGGGAATCTTCACCTTGTCGGGGAGCGGCTCCCCGGGTTTCAGCGACTTGATCCCGAGGGGGAAGGTGCTCACCCGGAGGTGCTTTTCGAGGTGCTGGTTCAGCGTCGCCGCGTCCATAACTCCCTCCAATGTTCGCTATGCAGACTTCGGGACTCCCCCGTCGGCTACGCTGCCTCGGAGAGGGGGCTCCGTTCGTGGCTCGCCGTGCGATGAACCTGCACGGCTGTGCCCCCCGTTCTTCCTAAAGCGGGGGTACCCCAGGGAGCGCATTTCGCCCGGGAGTGGGGCGCTTTACCTCACTTGCCCCCCGTTCTTCCTACTGCGGGGGTACCCCAGGGAGCGCATTTCGTACGGGAGTGGGGCGCCCTACGTCTACGTTACCGTATTTGTGAGGGGGAGTACTAGGTTGTCAGTCCCATTTCCGTTTGTCGATGATCTTCTTCTCGGGCTCCTCCACATCGGTGGCGGCGATGAAGCGGACTTCGCCCCGAAGGCGGGTGATCTCGCGGGCCATCTCAATGATGCGGGCCGCAAGCGCGTCCGACGCGGCGGCGGAATCCTTGAGGACGATCCGCATCTCCATGTGGTCGTCGTGCTCGGTCCGGGTGACGACGAACTGGGCGGAGGCGATCACGGGGACCTTCCCAGCCAGCTGGGTGACCTGCTCGGGGTGGACGAACATCCCCTTCACTTTCGTGACCTGGTCGACGCGACCGACCAGCTTCAGGAGCCTGGGGGAGGTGCGCCCGCAGGGGCACGGGTCGTCGGAGAGGATGGAGAGGTCTCCGGTGGCGAACCGCACGAGCGGATACGTCCGGTTGGGGAGCGTCACCACCACTTCGCCGATGGCGCCGGGAGGGACCGGATCGCCGGTGGCGGGATCGATCATCTCGAGGAGGATCTCGTCGGGGACGTGCATCCCTTTCGCAACGTGGCATTCGTAGCCCAGCGACCCGACGTCGGCCGTCCCGTAGCATTGGCGGGCCTCCACGCCGAACTCGTCGCGGAAGCGGACGCGCAGCGCCTCGGGGAACATCTCGCCGGTCACGAGGGCTACCCGGAGCGACAGGCCATCGCCGGAGGTGTACCCCATCTCCCTCGCCTTTTCGAGGATCGTCATGAGGAACGACGGAGTGCCGACGTATCCGGTGACGTTCAGCTCCTTCATCACCTGGGCCTGGAGCTCGGTGTTCCCGACCCCCGCGGGGATGACGGTGCACCCGATCCGCTGGAGCGCCTCGTCGAACATGAGCCCCGCCGGCGAAAAGTGGTACATGAAGGTGTTCTGGACGATGTCGCCCTCGCGGAATCCGGCGGCG
>Ga0315273_10001701_pt1 | contig 25267 bp, 19 predicted proteins | sample YL17G02_0_MG_FD_205753 | JGI IMG/M metagenome (GOLD analysis project Ga0315273, IMG submission 205753) | Sediment microbial communities from Yellowstone Lake, YNP, Wyoming, USA - YL17G02_0 | ecosystem: Environmental > Aquatic > Freshwater > Lake > Sediment | place: USA: Wyoming | collected... | reverse complement strand
TTGGTCAGCGTCACCTTGTACCGGATCAGTGGCATGGCACTCCTCCCCTTGAGTGGGAAGAAGTGTAACACGATCTCTACGACATGTCAAACGTGACATGACACTAGTAAGGTAGATGTCAGGAGCGCTGTCAGAGCTCCGGCGATCGGCCCACACAAGGTAGATGTTCCCCGGGTACGAGGTGCCGGACCGGTCGACTGCCATCGACGGGAAACTGTTGACGCTGATTCGGCTGGATTTGAGTGGGCCCAAGATGCCCCGTACCCCAAGCCCCGGAATCGAGTCCAGCCTGAAGTCGAGAGTCGTTCCGCCGTCCGTTAAACGGGCGAACCCGATGCCCGTTTCATGCTTGACCATCCGGTGTGGGATGTCGGCCATCCCCGAATCATAGACGGCCCACGCGACATAGACGTACCCCGAAGAGCCTATCGCCACATTCGGACCGTGAAATTGCCGTGGCAGTGGAGCCGCGGAGAGTCGAAGTGGAGGCGTCATTCGGTTTGACACGGAGTCATACTTCGAGAAGTCGATCTTACTCTGCCCGCTGGGACTTCCACCGAACTCGACATAGGCGACATAAGGTCCTCCGTAGACACCATCGACCGCCATGTGCGGCTTGTCGGGGTCGATAGCCTCTGTCACTTGCCAGAAGGTCTGCCAGTCCCCTGTTGTGTCGCCCCTGGCCACCTTCACCCGCCATTGCGCGCCATCATAATCCAAGTACGTGAACCAGTACTTCATCCCCGCTATCCCGACCGTGGGGTCTGATCCAGCGATCCCGGTCGGTGGAGCGTCGTTATTGCCGGTCCATACTGACGATTCATCGAGTGACCTGTACGTTCCCTGGTTGAATGTTCGACTGGTGTCGGGCCCGCTTATCGCATTTGCGCCGGCCAAGAGGATCGAAGTCATGTTGGGGTTGACAACTATGGACATCTCACTCTGCTCAACGGTAGGACTAGGCAAGAGCGCAACGTTGGGGTAGAACGGGATCATTGGCTGACAGTATGGATTGCAAGGCGGGGTTGAAAGAGTGTCTGCCGGGCCGGGAACGGAACGCCAGTAGAACGGATCCCCAAAGCCCACAGCGGGCAGGATTGCCAACCAAGCCGCGACCGTCAGAAGCCCGATTCGTTTGATGTGCTGGGTTTTCATCTCACACCTCCTCTACTGTACTGGATAGTCGAATGATTGGCCCGGAAGGGCCCTCCGATTCTCATCCACAGGACCACCAGGTCTTGTTGCGACCTGCTAGGAGTAGCCTGATCTCATTTCATCCTCCTTTCAACAGACGATTGCTGTCAGCTTCACTCACAACAGAGCGCGCCCGCGGCGGGGTTGCGCGCTTCACAGGGAGCGCGGGCGGTTACCTACCTGGCTTCCACCGATCTCCAGCGCAAATGGCAGCGCTGGTGCCCTGGGAGACCAGGGGTAGAGCCGGTCGAAGGAAGTCAGTTTATGGATTCACCTCATTCCGGGTCCCGACTCGTCGGTCAGGTCGTCCTCCAATTCCAGGCTGCGTCGTCTAACCCGCAATACCAACAACTCCATGGTTTATTCCCGGTGGGAACAAGTTCTCTTGAAAACCATGAGGTTTCCTGATACTCGGTGCATGTAATGGGCGGTTGAAAAGTGTACCAGGCGGGCGGTCAGAAGGGCGGTTGAAAAGTGGACCCCCTCGTAACTCCAAATCACGTCGCGGATTAGCAATTCGTCGCGATGACGATTTCGGGTTTACTCGTATGACTTGCGAGTGATACGGTTCTCGAAAACTACGGCAACTCCGGTCGAATGAACGGCGATTTCCATCTGAAACTCTGGGATTTGGTGACGTCTTAGCCGGATGTCTTGAAGTGGAATTCAAGATGATCCGTCTCGTCGTGGTAGATGACTGACTCGATCAAAGAGTGCACCAGCTTGACGCGCTCCTGCGGATAGAGCGCGTCCCACAGGTCGGTGAACTGAGCGAGAGTTTGTGTGAGGTGCTCGCGATTGATCGTCTGGGCGTCGAGCGCGGCCAACTCCTGCTCCGCCGTTTGGAGCCGGGCGTTGAGCCTTTGCACCTCCGCCTGACGGTCCTTGATTCTCTCCCCGACCACCTCGGGTAACTCCCCGGTGGGGCTCTCAAGTGTGGTCACGAGGCGCTTAATCGCCTCCTCCCCCTGCTGACGCTGATGGAGAAGGCGTGTGCGTTCCGTTTCCAGGAACTCGCGTCCTTGCCTGGTTTGCTCCAAGGCCTCGGGGAACACCTGGTCGACTAAGGCCGGATCCTGGGCCATGCGCTTGATCTCGTTGATGATGGCCGCTTCAACTTCCGGCGCTGAGAGCGTGGGTGTGGGGCAAGCCTCTCGGCCTTGCTTCTGCTCGGTGCTGCACCTGAGGTAGGAGTAGACCCGGTCTTGTCTGCGCGTCCAGCAATACGCCATCGCAGCCCCACAGCGGCCGCACTTCACCAGCCTTTGGAGGATTCGTGCCGTCATGGTTACGCGATCGACGTGTGGTAACGGTCCACGATTGGGCGCAACCCAGCGCGATGCCTCATTGAGAGCGTCGGTGTTGGGGAATAGAGATGCGGTGTGCCCGTCGGTTCCCATTCCCAGGAGAACCAAGTCGAACGCGGGTGGTTGCCCGCCGGCTCGCACGCGGAATACCTCCGCGATCTCCTCTTCGTACTTTCGGGCCACGGTCTCCGGTTCTCCGCGCTCCGTTGGAATCCGATGGATATTACGCTGGGGAACAGGGATTCTGCTGAGCAGCGCCTTATTCGCCATCTGGAAGTTCGAATCCGGATGTTCTGAAGGGACCATTCGCTCATCACCCCAGAAGAATTCGGTCCGATCCCATTGCACCTCGGTCTGGTATGCCGGCGTCGCCAGTACCTCGTAGAGCCGGTGCGGGGTGGAACCACCGGCGAGGACGATCGTGCACTGAGCGCGCGCGGAAATGGCGTCACGTGCTATTCGGCAGAATTGCTCCGCCGCGGCGCCGCTCACTGCTTCAAGATCGTCGAACTGTCGGATCAGTGGTCCAGTCGGTTTCATAACCATCGACACGAACGGTGCCATTGCCCTCGTGGTTTTGCAGTGGATGACTGACCATGCGCTCAGCGGGAGGGCGAGGCTCCTGCCGAGCCTCTTTTCTGCCTTCCGCCGAAAAGGCTCGGCAGGAGCCTCGCCCTCCCGACTCCTGGGGCGGGAAATCTGCTCTCCGATCTCCCGATCGCCGTGAGACAGAAATGGATAGATAATTCCTGCAAAACCATAAGACCCGTGGCACCCCCGTCTTGTTCGCGCTGCCGCCCATGGCTCCCATTCCACTCTTCATGCCTTAACCACTACTCGACGGCTCCACGTGACCGCCGAATTTGTACCGCATGGCGGAAAGAATCTTCTCGGCGAATGTGTGTTCCTGCCGCGATCGGAAGCGGGCGTAGAGCGCGGCCGAGATCACGTCTGCCGGGACGGCTTCTTCGATGGCCGTCATGACTGTCCAGCGGCCCTCGCCGGAGTCCTCGACAGAGCCGGTGAATTTCGCCAAGGCAGGGTCTTCGCTCAGCGCACTGGCAGTGAGATCGAGCAGCCAGGAACTCAGTACGCTGCCTCGCCGCCAGACCTCGGCGATGTCTGCCAAAGGTAGCGAATAGCGGAGTTCCGGGGGGCGGCTGTCGGTATCGGCATTGCGGAGAATGTCGAACCCTTCCGCCAGAGCGTGCATGAGTCCATACTCGATTCCGTTGTGAACCATTTTCACGAAATGGCCCGCGCCTGAGGGTCCGCAGTAGAGATACCCCTCTTCGGCGGTGCCTTCCGGGGATTTTCGTCCGGGGGTGCGCGGGATCGTGCCGCGCCCGGGGGCGAGAGTCTTGAAGATGGGATCGAGCTGCCGGACAGCCTCCTGCTCCCCGCCGATCATGAGACAGTATCCACGCTCCAGCCCCCAAATACCCCCGCTGGTGCCGACATCAAGATAACGGATGCCTCGGGGGTTCAGAGTCTCGGCGCGCCGCGCGTCATCCTTATAGTTCGAGTTGCCGCCGTCGATGAGGATATCTCCGGGTTGCATGAGACCGGCCAGTTCCATCACGGTCTGCTCGGTGGGTGCTCCCGCGGGAACCATCACCCATGCCGCTCGGGGTATCTGGAGTTTCCCGATCAGGTCATCGAGCGACTTCGCACCAGTTGCTCCCTCCTTTACCAGTTCTTGCACGCTGGCGGGGTTGCGGTCATAGACAACGCATGTGTGCCCGCCTCTGATCAGACGGCGTACCATATTGCCGCCCATGCGACCCAAACCGATCATGCCCAGTTGCATCTTAGTCCCCCTCTTTGCCGCGGACCGGGATCTGCCCGCGTGCCACTGTCATCCGCTACAAGCGACCAGGGACGGCCACGTAGAGCCTGAGCCTGACCACTCAATGCATCAGCAGGATCATCTCCTGGCCTCTCCGGGGCCAGTTAATTCAGCAGATCCAGATTCGCTGCTCGCCCTGGCCCGCTGAAACTGCTCTTCCACCAGGAGACCAGGCAGCTTTTGGGCGTTCACATCATCGGCGAAGGTGCCACCGAGCTCGTGCACATCGGTCAGATGGGGCTTGTCCACGATGGCACAATCGACACCTTCGTCAACTCGGTCTTCAATTACCCGACGCTGGCGGAATGTTACAAGGTGGCGGCGCTGGTGGGGATCAACAAGATCGCGGCGCTGCAGGTGTAGGCGTATTCCAGCAAATCACAAGGGGTAATTCAGACAACGGCGTCGAGTGCCCGGAGGCGACGGGATTAACCTAAGTCGTTATGGGGGTGCGTGTTGGGTCATAAAGTCATCCGACGACAGGCAGTATGCGATGGATTCACCAAGGGGATCAGACGTCCGTCACTTCTTGGTGATTGTAGACAGACGGCGATTGTCTTAATCTCCCTGACCAGCCATGAGTACTCTCAACGAAGTCCAATTTGTCGCAGAGGTCAAGTCCTGGGTCGATGAAATCTGCCGGTCCGAGGGCGCTTCATTCCCTTTTGCCAAAGCAGAGATCGAAGTCCGTTCCAAAGGCAAGCGAGAGCGGCGCGATTTCGTGCTCTTCAACCATCGTGGTGAGAAGGTCCTGACCGGAGAAGTGAAACTTCCGGACAGACCCGATGGCAGAAATCCCTACGCGGAAGAACTCGTTCTCGACGCCCAGGAGAAGGCAAACGCCGTCGGAGTCGACTACTTCTTCACTTGGAACGTCAACCGCATGGTTCTGTGGAAGACGTTCGTCGCGGGATTGCCGGTCGCCGATCGCTCGATCGATTTCTTCGACTGGGCTTCCGTCCGCGACTCGGATGAACTCTCGCGCCCAGAGGTCGTGTCGCTTCTCAAAGGCAAGTGGAAGGAATTCCTTTCCTACTTCGCCGACATCCACCGAGGCAAGCGTGCCATTCCGCGCTATCCCCTTGACAAGAAATTCGTTCACTACCTCGAGAGCGCGCTTGAAGGACCCGCCAATCTCACACGGACGGCTCTGTATCAGATGACCGATCACGACAAGCGTTTCACTGAGAAGGTCCGCAAGTGGGTATCGTCGAACTTGGGCGGCGAGTTCGGTGCGGACCAGCGTGATGAATTGCTCGACACTGCCGCGCGTTTCTCTTGTTACGTGCTTGCAATCAAGCTGGTCTTCTACGCGGCTTTGCGCCGACGTCACGATCAGCTTCCACCCCTGCGCATACCGCAAAATGGACTAACGGCCCCCGAACTCGATGGAAGACTGACCAAGGCCTTCGAACGCGCAGAGAAGGTCAGCGGCGATTACGAGACCGTCTTCGAGGGCGATGGCTTCGGGGAGAAACTGCCGCTCTTGGTTGACGAGGTTGTGCCCGAATGGCGGAGTCTTATCAAACAGGTCGACCTCTACGATTTCGACAAGATTGACTTCCACCTCATCGGGCAGATATTCGAGCGGCTGATTTCGCCGGCCGAACGCCGGCGCAACGGCCAGCATTACACCAAGAGCGAGATCGTCGACCTTATCAACTGCTTCTGCATCCAGAAACCTGAGGACATTGTCATCGATCCGGCGTGTGGCGGCGGGACCTTTCTGGTCCGGGCGTACGCCCGTAAGCAGTGGCTCGAAGAACGGGCACAATCCAAACGCACGCATGAAGAACGTCTTGCCGAAATTTTCGGCGTCGACATTTCGACCTACGCCGCCCATCTGTCCGTGGTGAGTCTCGCGACGCGAGACATGGGGCGTGTTGCCAATTACCCTCGTGTCTCATGCAAAGATTTCTTCGATGTCAAACGCGGAGCGAAGCTCTTCCCTGCCAGAGTCACAAAGGTTAAAGGCAAGTCCGAGATCGTCAATGTCGCCCTCGAACGGGTTGACGCCGTTGTCGGCAATCCCCCCTATGTGCGCCAGGAAGTGCTGACCGGTGACCAGAAGAAAGATTACGCCAACGCCTTCAGGAAATCGTGGCCCGATCTGAAACTCTCCGGCCGCTCGGATCTCCACGTCTATTTCTGGCCACATGCGTCGTCGTTCCTTCCCGAAACAGACAGCTATTTCGGATTCCTGACATCCGCGTCGTGGCTGGATGTCGAATACGGATTCCCACTCCAACGCTGGATACTCCAGCACTTCTGCATGGAAGCGATCATGGAGTCATCCGTCGAGCCGTGGTTTACCGATGCGCGCGTCGCCACCGCCGTCACGGTTTTGAGACGCGAGCCGGACTTGAAGAAGCGTCAGACCAATCTTGTTCGCTTCGTTCAATTCCGCCGCCCCCTCGAAGACATTCTCATGGACGTCGAGCATGGCGCTGATCCCATCGCGGCGTCTGAGGAATTGCGCCGGCGGATACTCGCCGCGAAGAAGAATGTGGAAACGAAAGATTGGCGAATCCGAGTTGTTTCCCAGCGTGACCTAATCGAGGGTTCCGATAAGAGCAATCCCGGCACCCATTCGGGCGGCAAGTGGGGAATCCATCTGCGCGCCCCGGACATCTACTTCGAATTGATGGATCGCTTCGGCGACAAGTTCGTGCCGCTCTCAGAGATTGCCGAGATTCGCAGAGGAATTACATCTGGTTGCGACGCCTTTTTCTTCCCACGCGATATCACGGATGAAGTTGTCGAAAAACTGAGCGAAGCTGAACTGAAGAAACGTTACGGCATCTCGAAGAAGGACACGAAGAGGATTCGCATCTGCAAGGCTGGCGATGGGTCAGTGCATTTGATTGAGGCGGAGTACCTTGAGCCGGAAGTGCACTCGTTGATGGAAATAGACTCGATTACCATTGATACGCTCGCTCTCAGCCGAGTGGCATTCATCGTGCGTGACTCAAAATCCAATCTTAGGGACACGCACGCTTTGAAGTACATCCGATGGGGAGAGAAGCAGAAGTTTCATCTCAGAGATACTTGCGCTGCCCGAGAAACGGAGTCCAAGAATTGGTACCAGATTGAACCAGAGACGCGATCTTTTGGGATAATCCCAAAGATACAGCAGTACCGTCACATTGTTCCGCTCAACGAGAATGGCCTGTTAGTGAATTGTTCTTTGCTCGAACTGTGCTCTACCAAGACAGACAACCACGTGCTGGTTGCGGTTCTCAACAGCTCGATTGTGGGCCTATTCAAGTGGTCGTACGGCCGGGGCCTCGGGCGAGAGGCGAATCTTCAACTCGACGTCTATTCTGCCGAGATGATGCCGATTCCCGACGCCTCAAAGTTCACGTCGGATTCGCAGGAGAAGATTGCTGCTGCATTTGAGAAAATGAGAAAGTCCCGACGCATAAACCTGGCGGATGAAATTGCTTGGGAAGAACGCCGGGGGCTTGATTCGGCGATTTTGTTAGCGGTGGGCATTCCTCCTGCAGAAGTGCCACGCGTGCAAGCGGGTCTGTATGGGGCAATTGTCTCGCTGCACTCGGGGATGCGCGACCTTGAATTGAAGGCTCAAAAGAACCGCCTCAAATCCGCCCGGAATGGCGATAGCCCGGCGGACTTCACGTCTAACGACGAGTGGAAGATTTCCGATGATTCCGACAGTGATGACGAATAGATTGTGCTGACGGATGGTCGGAGCCAAGTCAATGAAATCCTACGATCTACCGGAAGGCAAAGTGATCTATCGGCACGACCTGATAGAGCAGAACACGGTCATCGTCGGAGATCAGAAGTTCGCCTTCACCAACGAAGCCGAAGCCAAGCTACTCTACGAGGCCGTGACCTTCTTTGGGCCGGGGCAGTTCATTCTACCGGACAACGAAGCAGACGCGCAGCAGGCCCTTGAGGATTGGAAGGCACACAAAGAAGAAGTGGGGAAATGGTTCCGGAAACGCTCAGAGAAACGCTCCGCCCATGACGATTACATCGAGAAGATGATCAAGGCCTTCTGGGACATCTACCGCAACTACCGCCGCGGCCTCCGCGAGGCCCCTGCTTCCCGCAAGTCTCCCGTCCACAAAGTTGAAGTGGCCCCGTCCTCCGACGGTGAACCTGTCCCCATAGTCTTCGGCCCAATCCCTCGTGGCGAGAGCGTTCCCCGCGAACTGTCGCCGACGTCATGACTCGCGAGGCAGACTGCGAGAGGGACCGCGTCAGCCCGATCCAGGGTCAACCTCAGAACACCTTGTCCGGTTGCTCCAGCAGTTTTTGGAAACGCGGGTGCTGCCGAAGGGGATCAAAGCGGGGGTCGAGTTTCAAGATCGAGACAGAGAGCCACGAGGGGATCGAAAGCAGGTGCCCGATCTGTTTCATCCCAGTCTCCAAGTCGCCCACTTTAGGCATGGGCACAGGCCCGGGCTTGAAGCGGATCGATTGTCTCTCGACCAGTCCCACATTGAACCTTTGAGGAGCTTCTGCACCCGAATTCCGTTGTAAAACACCCATTCACATGTCGCCTGCTCGGTGGATCGGATGGTTCCCGCCGGGTTTCTTAGCCGCCTCGGGCGGCCGATGCTGCCTCGCAAAAGGGCGTGTTGAAAGAGCCGTCCTGCTCCTGTCTTGATGGGTGGACAGGAATGTCCGCCCACTGAAGAATGTGAACTTGGCGGCCCGGACCAGGCCTGTCCGGGCACTTCTTCAGCACGCCTAAAAGCGGGAAACCTTGAAAACGCTTCAAAATTCCGCTCGATATGGGGATGGTTTTGTCTGTTATTCCCGTTGTAGGCCCGGGCGCACGGTGCCGTAGGCCAGAAGCGAATGGTCTTGAAGATCGAGAGGAGATCAGAATGAAGATCTATGTGGGGCACTTGTCGCCCGACGTAACGGACGCGGACCTTAACGCATTGTTTGCCACCTATGGCCAGGTCGAGTCGGCCGAGGTCGTGAAAGACCGCTTTACGGGAAGCGTGCGCGGGTTTGGCTTTGTGGTTATGCCGACCAAGCAGGAAGCAATAGCCGCGATTACCGCCCTGCAGGGCCAGGATCTCAAGGGTCAGATGCTGGAAGTGAATGAAGCTCGTCCGCCTGTCGACCGTCGGCCCGACGGTGGTGGTGGTGGTGGACGTCGCCCGGATCGTGGTCGTGGCGGCTCCGATCGGGGACGTCGTTCCAAGGACGATCGGGGAGGACGCGGAGGAGGACACCGCTTCTGAGCATAGAATCCAGTGTTTGACAGGATCATTCCCACGGCCCGGCGCGGTTTCTCGAGCAGGTCCCGGTCGGGACGTCTCCGACGATGTGCGTGCGCGTGTTGCGATCTTTCACGGTGCGTGCCACGGGTCTTACTGTAGAGCCAGGTGGGGAGAATATGGCGCGGTGTGGAAGAGTATATTGCTCGGATGTGCTCCTCTTACGGAGTATGGGGGGGAGTTCCAGCTTCGTGGGAGCGCTGAAAATGTACACGGACCCGCCGCCCGCCTGCGGCGGATCCGGACCACCAAACACAGATTCCCCGGTGGGGCGGACACTCCTATCCCCTGGATCCGGGTGTGCGCGATAAGGCCAGTCGTGAGGATCTTCGCTGAAAAACCACGAAAACCAGCCAAATTCGGTGGTGCTTTCGATGTTGTTCAAGCGTATCATACACAAGAACCAAGGGAAATTGCTTGGTGAGAGGTGGCTGGTGCACCGTGCACAGTTCCACACGAACGACGCATTTGGATGCGGCCTTGCCTGACTTGACTATCCTGATGCCAGCACCCCCGGCCAGACGCAGGTTGCGACGCGACGTCAATCGCATTCATCCCGAAAGAAGGTGGCGTGCGTAGACTCCGCATCGGCATTATCGATCTCGTGTCCAACTCTGCCAATCCGGGTCTGTGGGCCCGGGTCATGAATGCCAATTTCGCCAGCATAATGCCCCAAGTCGTGGGTGGCTGGTGCGAAGCCCAGGGGCACGATGTTACGCTGGTCTGCTACACAGGGTTCGAGAATCTCCTCGAAGAGTTGCCACCGGAACTTGATCTTGCCTTCATCGGGGCATTCACAGAAGCGGCGCAACTGTCGTACGCGTTGAGCAAGCTGCTCCAGTCCCGGGGAGCGATCACTGTGCTTGGCGGGCCGCACGCCCGCTGCTATCCGCAGGATGCCCAGCGTTACTTCGACTACGTGCTGGGGTTCACGGACCAGGCCGTGATCCGTGACGTGCTTCAAGACTGCTCCCGGCATCGCCCCTCCGGCATGTACCTCTCCGCCAAGACGCAGCCGGCTTCGTTGCCGGGGGTCCACGAGCGCTGGAAGTTCATCGAGGCGACCCTCCGCAAGGCTCCGTTGATCAAGATTGTGCCGATGATTGGCAGCTTGGGATGCCCGTATTCGTGCAGCTTCTGTATCGATGCCGCGGTGCCATACCAGCAATTGAGCTTCGACTTGATGAAAGAGGATCTCCGGTTCCTGCTCACGAAGTTTCGCCGGCCGCACCTCGGATGGCATGATCCGAACTTCGGCATGCGCTTCGATGACTGCATGGATGCGATCGAGGAGGTTGTGCCTCCCAACCGGATTGACTTTATCGCCGAGAGCAGCCTCTCCGTTCTCTCGGAGGCTCACGTGCAACGGATGCAGAAGAATGGATTCAAAGCCCTTCTGCCCGGAATCGAATCGTGGTTCGATCTCGGGGGCAAGTCGAAGACAGGGAGTGCTACGGGTTTGGATAAGGTCAGGAAGGTCTCTGAACAGATCAACATGATCCAGAGATATGTCCCGTACGTGCAGACCAACTTTGTCATGGGGCTTGACAATGACGCCGGCCCGGAGCCATTCGAACTGACGAAGCGATTCCTCGACATGTCGCCCGGTGCATTTCCCGCGTTCTCGCTTTTGACCTCGTTCGGGCAGGCCGCCCAGCAGAATCTCGATTATCAGCGCGTGGGACGCATTCTTCCGTTCCCATTCCACTTTCTCAACAACAGCCGGGCCATCAACGTGAGAGTGAAGAGCTATCCGTGGACGGAGTTCTACGATCGAGTGATCGACCTGACCCAATTCGCCTGCTCCAATCGTATGATAGCCAAGCGCTTCAAGGTTAACGGGGTGAGCACTTCGGGGTGGTTGAATCTCATCCGTGCGGTGTCGTCCGAGGGATATGGACGGATCAAGTACTACAGTTTGATCCGTCAGCAACTCGACTCGGATCCTCAGTTTCGCGCCTATTTCGAGCAGCAGACCACTGACCTCCCATCATTCTATTCGGACATGCTCCGCAAGGATCTTGGGCCCTTCTGGGAGTGGTTGCCCAAGGAAGCGGTCAATCACGACCCCTACGCCTATCTGCGCGCGGAGAGCGAGCTCTCCCGTGTCGATTCACCTGCTGAGCTGCCGCTGGCAGCCACCGGCACCTGAGAACCGGACATTTGCGAGACGGCAGACGCGTGGCCGTGCTCTTCTCTCCCTCGATAGATAACAGACAGACGTGTCCAGTCCACCAGATTGAAATTCTTCCGTTGGGCGGCACTTGTCTGTCCAACGCGGTTTTGTGCTGGACGAATGGTGCCAGGCCGGAGTACGATTCGTCATGGTGTCGCGATTGGGGGCACCGGCAGTCAAGGATTGAGCGAATGTCTGGCTACTACACCGAGAAACTCGCTGCCGAACGCTTGCGTGCGTGCTATGACCTTGCTCCGGCGAGTGTCCGGGCCTACCTCGAATCCGAAATCAGCTTCGTGATCGAACGGGTTTCACCGGCCACAGCCGTACTCGAACTCGGGTGCGGATACGGCAGAGTCCTTCAACGGCTCATCTCCCACGTCCGCTCGGCAGTCGGTATCGATACGTCGCTGCAAAGCCTTCAGATGGCACGTGGATTTGTTGCCGGTGGCAGGCCGCCCCGTCTCCTGGCCATGGATGCCACACGGATGGCTTTCGTGGAGCGAACCTTCGATGTCACCATTTGCATCCAGAATGGCATCTGCGCTTTCGCCGCTGACCAATTGCTTCTCGTGAGAGAAGCGGTTCGCGTCACACGGATCGGGGGGAGTGTGCTGTTTTCAAGCTACGCGGCCGGTTTCTGGAGCGATCGTCTGGATTGGTTTGAGAGGCAGGCAGCCCATGGTCTGATTGGCGAAATCGATCATGACGCTACCGGAGACGGTGTCATCGTCTGCCGGGATGGATTCAGGGCGACGACTATGGATGCTGACGGCTTCCGGAGGCTGGCGGCGGCGCTGGATTTGACTCCCCAGATTGTCGAGGTGGATGGCTCGAGTTTGTTCTGCGAGATTGTGGTGCCTGAGACTATGAAGGATGCCGGATGACGCTGAGTGCGAGGTGCCCCACCCGAAGGAGCTTGTTGAAAGAGGCCGGACAGGAGTGTCCGGCCTACCGATATCCGATTCTTTTTTCTTGGTAGGGCGGACACTCTTGTCCGCCCTACCGGAGGGCACACAAGAGGGTTTTTCAACAGGCCCGAAGGGTGGGTCTGATTCGTGAGGCCTGCGACGCTTCAGTCCACTTCGCCCGTTTGGAGAACGACCTTCCTGCGACAGAAGACGTTCCCGGATTCGTGATCACGCAGGGTAACCGGTTCATCCCACCCTTCGGGTGGGGTACCGCGGCCCAATTCTCATTGGCAAGAAATCCTTGTCTCCGCCGTCCTGAGGGCAGATCATACTGCCCACATGCCTGCCCCTCCACTGATCCTTGAACTTGTCGAGCGGTTCGACTCCCACCGCGAGGCGTACCGCTCCGGCCAGTACAACGAGACCCAACTGCGACGGGAGTTTCTCGATCCTCTCTTTGGGGCTTTGGATTGGGATGTGAACAACGCGCGGGGGTATGCGGAAGCGTACAAAGACGTAATTCACGAAGACGCCATCAAAGTCGGCGGCGCGACCAAGGCGCCGGACTACTGCTTTCGGATCGGGGGGGCGCGCAAGTTTTTCGTCGAGGCCAAGAAGCCGTCGGTCAATCTGAAAGACGATGCCAGCGCCGCCTATCAACTCCGTCGTTATGCTTGGTCAGCGAAGCTGCCTCTCTCCATCCTGACTGACTTCGAAGAATTCGCCGTCTACGACTGCCGGTTGAAGCCCGCGCTGTCAGACAGCCCGGCCAAGGGGCGCACGCTGTACTGCACGTACACCGAATACCCGGCTCGGTGGGACGAGATCGCGTCGGTGTTTTCGCACGACGCGGTATTGAAGGGTTCGTTCGACAAATACGCGGAATCGACGAAAATCAAGAAGGGCACTGCCGAAGTGGACGCGGCCTTCTTGGAGGAAATCGAGTCTTGGCGCGATTCGCTGGCCCGCAACATCGCCCTCCGCAATCCCAAGCTGACTCAGCGTGAACTGAACTTCGCGGTGCAGCGCACGATTGACCGTCTGATCTTCTTGCGGATTGCGGAGGACCGTGGTGTTGAGGAGTACGCCACTCTGCGGGCTCTTCTGAACGGCACCAACTGCTATCAGCGCCTGCGGGAGCTTTATTACCGCGCCGACCACAAGTACAACTCCGGCCTCTTCCACTTTGAACCAGAGAAGGAGCGGGCTGAAGCTCCGGATGAACTGACCCCGGGACTGTCGATCGACGACAAACCACTCAAGGATATCGTAAAGCGCCTTTATTACCCGGACAGCCCCTACGAATTTGCTGTTCTCCCGGCGGACATCCTCGGCCAGGTCTATGAGCAGTTCCTGGGCAAGGTGATCCGGCTCACGCACGGCCACAGAGCGGTGGTGGAAGACAAGCCGGAAGTGAAGAAGGCCGGCGGCGTCTACTACACGCCGGGATACATCGTGGACTACATCGTCGCCCACACCCTGGGTGACATCTTGAAGGGTGCCTCCGCTGAACGCCGGCCCAGTGCAAAGGACGCTGCCAAGGTACGAATCCTCGACCCGGCGTGCGGATCGGGGTCGTTCCTGATTGCGGCTTATCAGTACCTGCTTGACTGGCACCGGGACACCTACATCGCCGACGACCCGGAGAAACATGCGGCGGGCCGGAGTCCGAAGCTGCACAGAACGCCAGGCGGCGACTGGCGTCTCACCACCGCCGAGCGCAAGAGAATCCTGCTGGCCAACATCTTCGGTGTCGACATCGACACTCAAGCCGTCGAAGTGACCAAACTCTCGCTCTTGCTGAAGGTTCTCGAGGGGGAATCGCGCGAGGCGTTGTCCAACCAGTTGAAGTTCCTCCAAGAGCGCGCCCTCCCCGATTTGGGTAACAACATCAAGTGCGGCAACTCGCTCATCGGCCCCGACTTCTACAGCCAGCAGAAAATGAAGCTGCTCGATGACGAGGACAGTTACCGGATCAATGTTTTCGACTGGGAGGGCGAGTTCCCCGCGGTGATGAGCCGTGGCGGCTTCGACGCGGTGATCGGCAATCCGCCCTATATCCGCATCCAGGCGCTGAAGGAATGGGCGCCGCTCGAAGTGGAGTTCTACAAGGAACGCTACAAGTCCGCCGGCAAAGGGAACTACGACATTTATGTCGTATTCGTCGAACGCGCGCTGTCGTTGCTCAACAAGACGGGGCGTCTCGGCTTTATCCTGCCGCACAAGTTCTTCAACGCCCAATACGGTGAACCCCTCCGCCAGATCCTGGCCGACGGTCACCATCTGGAGCACGTCGTCCACTTTGGCGACCAGCAAGTATTTGCGGGCGCGACAACCTACACCTGCCTGATGTTCCTCGGCAAAACTGGGAGCCGTGAGGCCCGGATTGCCAAGGTGGATGATCTAAGCGCATGGCGGACCACCAGACAGGCGGATGAGGGCTCGGTTGAGAGCACGAAGATTACAAGCGCCGAATGGAATTTCGTGGTGGGACGGGGCAGCGGGCTGTTTGAGCGGCTGCGGGCGATGCCGGTGAAGCTGGGGGATGTCACGAACCGGTTGTACCAGGGACCAATTACCAGCGCGGACAAAATCTTCCTTTTCAAGGAGTTTCGCGAGAGCAGAAAGCCATCAACCATGGAAGTGTTCCCGCAGAGTCTGGACAGCTGGATCGGTCTGGAAAAGGGTATCCTCAAGCCAGTTGTCCGCAGCGGCAGCATCGATCGCTACCGGGCGGAATCCACAGCATTCGTCCTGTTCCCTTACAGGATCGAGAACCAGCGAGCAACCCTGCTGCCCGTACTGGAATTTCGATCTCGTTACCCGAATGCTTGGGCATACCTGACCAAGAACAGGTCCCTGCTGGAGGACCGCGAGCAAGGGAAGTTCAAGGATGGTGAGTGGTATCGATTCGGCCGCCATCAAAATCTCGGAATGTGGGAGCAACCAAAGTTGATGGTGCCCTATATGATCACGCGTCTGGCGGCGTACTTGGATGAGGCAGACAGATATTACTTCATAAACGTGACGACTGGAGGCTATGGGCTTACCAGTGATTCCCCCTTGGTCACTCTTCCTTACTTGTGCGGATTATTGAACTCATCCCTTCTGGATTTCTATCTGAAAAGAATTTCGACAACGTTTCATGGCGGGTACTTCGCAGCGAACAAGCAGTTCATCGAACAATTACCAGTTTGTCCGCTTGACCTTTCCGACGCAGCTGACAAGAACCGCCACACCCGCATGGTCGAGCATGTGGAGCGCATGCAGGCGCTTCACAAACAGCTGACTGCTGCCAAAACAGACCACGAAAAAACCGCTCTTCAGCGGCAGATTGACGCGACGGACAAAGTGATTGACGGGCTGGTGTACGAGTTGTATGGGTTGAGTGATGAGGAGATAGCGGTTGTTGAGCGCCCGGAGGGATGATCCGACACCATCAGCCAATTCTCTTAGAAACCAGAGAACCGACAAGTGACTACGAGTGTGACCTCCAAGAATAGCGCCCGTATCCGGCTTACAGATGAACGGTGGTCTCATATCACTGAAGAACACGGCGAGTTGGCCGGATCGCGTCTGGACGTGATGGAGACTGTTTTCCGACCAGATCGGATTGTCGCTGGGAGCGGAGGCGAACTTTTGGCCGTCCGTCAAATCGGCCACGGAAAGTCCATGGTCGTCGTATATCGGGAGGCGGGGACGGACGGCTTCGTTATTACTGCTTTCTTGACCAGCCGCAGCCGATCATTGGATAAGAGGAAACAGGTATGGCCATAGAGAACATTCAGGAATACCTCAATCTGATCCCTGCGGTGAAGCGATCCCCCGAGCGGGTTCTGTGGCTCTCCTATGACCAGGAAGCCGATACGCTTTACATCAACTTCAGGAAACCCAGCCACGCCACCGACAGCGAGATCACCGATGACGATGTGATCGTCCGCTACGAAGGTGAGGAAGTCATCGGGCTGACCGTGCTACATGCCAGCCAGCGGTGACGAGGTATGCCAGCCGGAGAAGGCCAGATAGTCCTCTATCGCACCTTGGACGGGGGCACTCCTGTCGAGGTTCGTCTTGTGAAGGAATCTGTCTGGCTTACCCAGAAGCAGATGGCGGTCTTGTTCGACACAGAACGCAGCGTGATCACCAAGCATCTGCGCAACGTCTTCGCGACAGGCGAGTTGGGCGAAAAAAGCAATGTGCAAAAAATGCACATTCCCGGCTCGGACAGACCTGTCGCCTTCTACCAACTGGACGCCATCATTTCCGTCGGCTACCGGGTGAATTCCAAGCGCGGCACTCACTATGGGCATTGACGAACTTCTGAAGGACAGGCGCGAAGAAATCCTCCTCATTGCCGCCAAGCACGGAGCGAAGAACATCCGTGTCTTCGGGTCAATTGCTCGTGGCCAGGCCGGTCCTGACAGCGACGTCGATTTTCTGGTCGACTTCGAACCTGGACGGAGCCTCTTGGATCACGCGGGATTGGTCGTTGACCTGGAGGATCTGCTCGGCCGCCGCGTCGATGTCGTCCCGGCGCGAACACTCAAGGAGCGTATCAGGGGGCGGGTGCTGAACGAGGCGGTACCGCTATGACATATCGTGACGACCGCAGCCGTCTTGATGATATCCTTCAGGCAATTGCCAATGTCGAGAAGTACAAAGGTCGTGGACGGGACGCGTGCGAGGGTGATGAGCTGATTCGATCGTGGCTGGTGAGTCAGGTGCAGACTATCGGCGAGGCTGCAAGCAAGATCAGCGATGAACTCCGGTCGGTTCGCCCCGAGGTTCCATGGCGCGTCATCGTTCGCATGAGGCACATTCTCGTGCATGACTACTTCGAAACGGATTTTGACGAAGTGTGGAACGTTGTAGTTCGTGACCTTCCGGATCTGAAATCCAAGATCGAACGGATTGTCAAAGCCTTGCGTGACTCCTGATCTTGGCGTGCGCGGACATGTCCCCGCATTCCAAAGAAACCCTCCTGTGGTTCCTTTGTCTGCAAGAAGGGCGCACGCCGTGCGCCCCTACAGTTCTGGATTGTGCGAGCGTTGAGCGCCCCTCAATTATTCCACCGTCACGCTCTTGGCCAGGTTGCGTGGCTGGTCGACGTCGCAGTTGCGGAGGACCGCCACGTGGTAGGCCAGCATCTGCAGAGGGATGATCGAAAGGAGCGGGGTCAGTGTCTCGATGGTCTCGGGGATGTGGATGACGTGATCGACATGGCGCTTGATTCGCGTGTCGCCCTCGGTGGCGACGGCGATCACGGTGCCCTTCCGCGCCCTGATTTCCTCAATGTTGTTGAGCACCTTGCCGTAGACCGAGTCGCGTAGCGCGATCACGACGACCGGCATGCGTTCATCGATGAGCGCAATCGGGCCGTGTTTCATCTCGGCCGCAGGGTATCCCTCGGCGTGGATGTAGGAGATCTCTTTGAGTTTCAACGCACCTTCCAGCGCCACCGGGAAGTTGTAGCCTCGTCCGAGGTACAGAAAGTTGTCCTTGCGATAGTAGTCGGCGGCGATCCCCTTGATTTCGTCCTCGCGGTCGAGAATCGACTGCACCTTGGCAGGGAGCGCCTCCAAAGCGTCGATCATCTCCATCCCCTTCTCGAACGACATGGTGCGCATCCGTGCCAAGAGCAGGGAGATCAGCGCCAGTACAGTAATCTGTGAAGTGAACGCCTTGGTGGACGCCACCCCGATTTCGGGTCCGGCGTGGATGTAGACGCCGCCGTCGGATTCGCGCGCGATGGTCGAGCCGACCACGTTGCAAATCCCCAAGACCGTGGCGCCCTTGCGCTTGGCCTCACGCATTGCCGCCAGCGTGTCGGCGGTCTCGCCCGACTGCGAGATGACGAAGACCGCGGTGCCCGGATCGATGATCGGGGAACGGTAGCGGAATTCGGAGGCGTACTCGACCTCGACCGGGATGCGCGCCAGATCTTCGATCATGTACTCGCCGATCAGAGCCGCGTGCCAGGAGGTGCCGCAGGCAGTGAGAATGATCCGGTCAATTTGCCCGAGCTCATCGAGGTGACGTTTGATGCCGTTGAGCCGCGCGGTCCCCTCGTCGTGGTTGAGCCGCCCGCGCATGGCATTGACGATGGTCGTCGGCTGCTCGTGGATCTCCTTCTGCATAAAGTGGGTGTATCCGCCGCGCTCGATCTGCTCGAGCGACCACTCGATTTCTTCGGTGTCACGCGTGACCACCGTCCGGTCAATCTTCGAAATCTCGTATTTGTCCCTCGTGATGGCCGCCATCTCGAGATCATCGAGGTAGATTACCTGATTGGTGTGGCGCAGCAGCGCGGCCACATCGGATGCGACGAAGTTTTCGCCCTCACCGCGGCCGATCACGAGGGGCGATCCATGCCGCGCGACCACAATCAGGTCGGGATTGTTCTTTGAGACAACGGCGATTCCGTAGGTGCCCTCAACCTGGGAGAGCGCCACACGTGTCGCCTCGACGAGGTCGCCATCGTACGTGTCTTCGATCAGGTGGACCAGGATCTCAGTGTCGGTTTCGGTTGTGATCTTGTGGCCGCGGCGCTGGAGCCATTCGCGCAGGGTGGCGTAGTTTTCGATGATGCCGTTGTGGACTAAAGCTATCTCGCCGGTGCAATCAAGATGGGGGTGCGCGTTGTTGTCGTTGGGTTCCCCGTGCGTGGCCCAGCGCGTGTGGGCGATTCCCCATGTGCCGGTGTAATTCTTGCCTTCGAGATGCTCTTCGAGACGCGCAATCTTGCCGGCGTATTTCTCGTACTGCAGGCCCTGGGGACCAAACAGGGCGATTCCCGCCGAGTCGTACCCACGATATTCCATGCGCTTCAGGCCCTCAAGGAGGATGGGAAGCGCCTGTTTTTCTCCGACATATCCGATGATTCCGCACATGGGACTTAGACCTCTATCCTGGGGAGTGTTGAAGAAGACCGGACAGGAGTGTCCAGCCTACCGATATGCAATTGTCTGGTGGGGCGGACACTCTTGTCCGCCCTGGGTTTCGGATGGCATGGCATTTTCAACACGCCCCTTGGACACAGGCACGGCCCCGCTTCCGGCAGGCACGGCAAACCGTGCCGCAACATACATTCACAGTCCCATGACTTTCATCGCCTCGGCTAACAGCTCGTTTGCACGCTTCTGGGTTCTCGCTTCGGATGAGATGCGCACAATCGGCTCGGTATTGGATGGGCGGGCGTGGACGGAACCGTCGGCGAAGTCGACTTTGATCCCGTCACGATCGTCCACCTGTTCTTGTATGTAATACGCCGCCAATCGCTTCAAACGGCGCGTCAAATCACTCGGTCGGGGGACCTTGGTCTTGGCCGAGCAGTATGTGGGCAGGCCGTCTGAGATTCGCGAGATTGGTTCTTTGGCATTGGCAAGCAGCGACAGCACCAGCGCCATGCCCAAGAGGGCATCGCGGCCGAAGTGGAGTTCCGGCATGATGACCCCGCCGTTCCCCTCTCCGCCGATCACGGCACGCTTGGCCCTCATGATCTCGGCAACATTCGCCTCGCCAACTTTGGATGTGTAACCCTTCTGACCGAGCGACGACGCGATGTCCAGAACGGCCCGCGAAGTGGACAGATTGATCACAACCGGTCCAGGCGTCCGCGAGAGAACCCAGTAGGTCGCAAGCGCCAGGGTACGTTCTTCACCGAGTGGGCGGCCACTCTCGTCGACAATTGCGAGACGGTCGCTGTCGGGGTCGGTGGCAAAGCCGATGTCGGCCTTGAACTGTCGGACGGCTTTCCCAAGATCTCTCAAGTTCTTCGGCACCGGCTCCGGGCCGCGCGGGAAGCGGGGCCCGACCGTGCAGTGAATTTCGTGAACACGGCATCCAAGCCGGCGCAGCAGCGCCGGGCCGCAGAGCGCGCCCGCACCGCCACCGGCGTCGTAGACGACCACAGGTCGGCGTCTTGCAATGGCGCGGACATCGACTGACTTGAGCCGCAGGACGCTTTGAATGTGAAGATCGATCATCGAATGGTTCTGGGTTCTCCGGCCTATTTTGTCCCACGGACGGTAGCAGATGGCTCCCGAATCGGCAGCGCGATAGATGGAGTCGATCATGCTTGGCGGGAGCAGCTTCTTGGATGATCCCAGGAACTTAAGGGCATTCCACTCGATTGGGTTGTGCGAGGCGGTGACCGCCACGCCTCCTGCGGCGCGCAGATGGGTCACAGCAAGGGGCACGGTCGGGGTCGGGGCGACGCCGATATCGATCACATCGCAGCCGACGGCCAGAAGGCCGCTGATGGCGGCCTCGGCGATCAGCGGGCCGGTGGGGCGGGTGTCTCTGGCGACAACAACGCTGCCTCCTCTGAGGATTGTGCCAAAGGCCGCGGCGTGACGGGCCGCTATCTCCGGCGTCAGGTCTGTCCCGACAATTCCACGCACACCCGAAACAGAGCGCATCAGCATGATCGCAATCTCCCACAGGGCCCGTATGAAGGCCGATGCAATATAAAGGCCCTGCCTGCGGCAGTCACGGGCAACGCTTTGCCGGGAGGTGTGGACGGTGGCTTTGCCTGCGAGCGAAACCACGTGTCTGGGACCGGCCTTGGCGGTTATAATGCAGCGTTCGGCGGTTTGGGAGTATGAAGAAGCCTCGAATCACACTCATGATCATGCGTGAAGGGCAGACCAGCCACGCCGTACGGTCTTTGACCTTCCCCTGGTACACCCCACGGCTGGCATTGGTGGTGGGTGTCCTGCTTGTGATCGTGCTGACATTCGGGGGGTTCTGGCTGGTCTATTTCTGGCAGAGATCACGCGAGATTACTCCGCTTCGTGCTGAGAACATCGAACTGCGGCAGGCCATTGCCAAGCTGCCGGCTCTCGAAGCGGAGATGGAGCGCCACCGCGAGTTCACCCGGCGGGTGGCGAAACTTATCGGCATGGATGTTACCAATTTCGAGGATTCAACGCTGAGCGCCAGTGCAGTATCCCAGAGGGCGGCCGGGCAACTCAGCAGCCTTGATACCCTCGGTTCCCCAACTGTCCCGGAATCTGTCGCCTCCCTGACACCCCACGGTGTACTCGTAACCAACTGCAAGGCGGATCCAAACAATCAGCCGCGCGGCATGCCGGTCTTGGGACGGGTGTCGCAGATCTACTCGCCCAATGCCACCAACCCGGTCCTGCGGCATTACGGCATCGATCTGGCCGCCCAGGAGGGGCTGCCCGTCTACGCAGCCGCGTCCGGAACGGTCGAATCGGCTGGTGAAGACAAGATCTTCGGCAGGTTGATCGTGGTCGACCACGGGAACGGGTTCAAGACTTCTTATGGCCATAACTCCAGGCTCCTCAAGCAAACCGGTGATCACGTCCAGCGCGGCGCCATTATCGCCTTCTCCGGAAACACCGGAATCTCCACCGCTCCGCATGTACACTACGAGATCCAGCACAACGGTACGACGGTTGATCCCGCGGCATTCCTCGGGCCGTAGCGGGTCCATTCCCGTGGCGAGAGTACAAGGCATGGGGATCACGTTCTCCTAACACCCCGCTTCAGCGGGGTGATGGCGGACGTACACTCTTTCCAACCTCAGTTGCTTCAATGCCTTGATGATCCCCCAGAGGCCGTCGAAACGGCTTGGCGGGCTCAAGTGGACCGGCCACCCCGCCCGCCGCAGGCGGGAAGCGCGGGGTTAGCAGAAGATGATCGAACGCTTCCGGCCCTCAGCGAACGGACCCGCCGAGGCGGGGTTGACGCAATACCATTAAGCCCCTTGTCCGCCCATCATCGGGATACTCCCGAGGGCTGCCTGCTCGGCAGCGACGGCGACTCACTCGTCGCCTTGATCCGGCAGTTGCCGGAATCGGTGCGCGAGCGTGTCATCGAGACAATGCGGACGCGCTTGCTGCCGCTGGTGGACCCCACAACCAACTGATGCGATGGATCATGGTGGGTGGGGAGACCTAATGAGGAGCGGTGGTCGATCCCGGTGGCCCAGGGACGAAACCAGACAATCCGGAGCAAACAACGCCAGGCCAGGCCACCCCCGCGGCTTCCTCGGCTCAGCCAGTCCCAGCCAATCCATCACCCCCCGTCGACGGCGTCCCGACGCAAGGAGAGAAACATGACGAAGCCCCGAACACTGCTACAGAGTGAGCAGGAGCATCACCGCAAGGCGTTTGAACTCTACGTCAATCTGGGGGAGAAGCGGACCTACTGGCATGTGGCCTCGCAGTTGGGGGTCTCAGAACGAACCGTCCGCAGCTGGGCGGGGGAACTGGAAACGGCTCCTGCGGGAACAGGAGGTCGGGGAGGCCAGGCGGCTGGCGGACCAATCACTGGAGGCGACGGTTGCCCAACGCGGCCGCAACCGCAAGATCGTGGAGATGGCGTTACTCCGCTTGGCGAAGGCGGTGGCCGACGGCAAAGTTCGGATGCAACTGTCGGATATCGAGCGACTCATTCGGCTCCAAGCGGATCTCGACCGGCCCGGTGTCCCGGGTCTGACAGGGAGCACCCCGGAGGAGATCTTGGCGGCGTTCTTTGGCTGGTTCCAAACGCTGGATGAGGAGACGCGCCAACGGACCATTGCCCAAGCGGAGCGATTGGAGTCGGGCCTTCCCAGCTTGCCGCCACCGGCCTGAAACTTGCCGCTTTGGCCGCTGGGATTGCCGCTTTTTGCCGCTTTGACTTCCGCTACCGGCAACGCCAGCCCGAGACAGAGTCTTCCGTCTAAGTGGCAATCTTGTTGTCAGTTAGGTGGGAGCAGCCCGATCCGCGTGGAGCCAGAACTACCGCTCTTTGCCGCTTTTCAGTGGAGTCCGGAAAAACCGGCCAAAAGCGGCAAAAACCGGCAACGCCCGGTAAACACCGGCCCAAAGGGGCAAAATCGGCATAAGGCGTTGCGAGACAAGCGCATAACAGGCATTATGCGAATGGCGCATCGGGCAGAGCGGGTCATGGCTCCTCCGGGATGTGCGCAGGATGTGCGCATACTTGGCTTGTGGAGAACGACTGACATGGTATCCTACTCGTATATGCGACGAGCGTTCACGAACAGGACGAACGGATCCGCGATGCGAGCGATCCGGAGTCACCTTTTCGCCCTCACCCTGGTAGGAGGGACGACTGCGTTCACCTTTGCCGTAGAGAACGGACGTGCTCAGGCGCCGTCCCGCTCATCTCGGGAACACCTCGTCAGCGCTGATTCAACTGGTTTGAACAAATCCGGAGATGGCGGCCCATACGTCTTTCTACAGTCTGACTCCTCCGCCGTTGTCATGTACATGCGCGATAGTGCCGTGGATCGTCAGACTTGTCGCTACCTCGACACGCTTCGCTTCTCGGGTGTCGGCAGCGCCTCGGGGACGGACTACGTGGTCTCGGGAGCGCCTCCTGCCGTCGGCGCGCAGGTGTTCGACGGCGTATCCAAGATCATCGCCGTGAGTGACGTTCATGGCGACTACGAATCTCTGATCGAGGTTCTGCAGAATGGTGGCGTCATTGACAAGAACCTCCGCTGGGTTTGGGGAACCGGCCACCTGGTTGTGCTTGGTGACATCTTCGACCGGGGAGACAAAGTCAACGATTGCCTGTGGCTCATCTACCGGCTGGAGCAGGAATCACAGCGCGTTGGCGGGCTGGTTCATTTCATCCTCGGGAATCACGAGCTGATGGTTCTGAGGGGCGACTATCGGTATGTCCACAGGAAGTACCTTTCCGGGATTGTCACGGCAGCCGGCCTTGAGTACAGGGATCTGTACGGTCCCAACACCGTGCTTGGGCAATGGCTCCGCTCGAAGCACGCGGCACTGAAGATCAACGGGGTGCTCTTCGTTCATGGCGGGATTTCTCGTCTCTCGGTAGAACGTGGATTGAGCCTGACGCAGATCAATGAGGGCATTCGGGCCAGTATCGACGAGGCATCGTCAGCGTTGGCTGTTGATACACTCCGGCAACTGTTACTTGGAAGACAGGGACCTCTGTGGTATCGGGGGTACCTAAATGCGATGGAAGGCGCCTACCCTCTGGCGTCGTGTGAGGACATTGATCTTGTTCTGCGTCACTACGAGGCAACGACAATTGTGATCGGACATACCGAGGTGGAACAGGTCTCTGGATCGCATGACACGAGGATTATTGCCGTCGATGTCCCGGTCGAAGAGTTGGGCGGCCTTCAGGCATTGCTGTGCAAAGATGGCAGGTTCTATCGGATCGAGGGAGGCGGTGACATTCAGCCGATAGAGTGAGATACCTGCCGCCCCTGCCGCGTGCGCAATCAGCAGATTCTCTGGGTAGGCTGGGAGAAGCGGGCAGGAAACCCGAACTCCGGATCGAAAACATCTGAGTCACGTCGACCCCACCGCCCGCCTCAATCTGTCACCGCTCACCTGCGCATAGATCTCGGTGGTCATAATCTGCCGATGCCCCGGCCCGCCGCGGCGGCCTGGACGAGATGCAGAGCGCCTTAGAACGTGGCGCAGATTCCTCTCGGCCTGAGGCGATCTGCGCTGTATAACTCGGTTGGGTATTGAGAGCGAGCTACCCTGAAGATCAAGAGGAGATCGGGATGAAGATCTACGTGGGAAACCTTGAGGCGGGCG